>Ga0307517_10000589_pt1 | contig 61906 bp, 54 predicted proteins | sample 23_EM_MG_FD_194515 | JGI IMG/M metagenome (GOLD analysis project Ga0307517, IMG submission 194515) | Populus trichocarpa ectomycorrhiza microbial communities from riparian zone in the Pacific Northwest, United States - 23_EM | ecosystem: Host-associated > Plants > Roots > Unclassified | place...
GATCAATATCGAAGCGAACCATTATATCTAGCCTACATTACTCGTGTCTTCTTAACGAGTTCTCCGATATAATTACGATTAAGGTCCTAGCTGTCGGAATACCTCACGCCGAAGCTACCACCTAACAATAGCTATGGGGACGCTTCGAGAGCTATACCATTCAATTCCCCTCGCCGAGCGGAATTCAAAGCACTCTGTCCGGACACTGTCCGACCGCTGGTTTCAGGGTTATCCATACTTTTGTACTTTAGTTCTCCGGGCAAGTACTTGCAAATTGTTAGCTACCGACTACTACTGTTTTCTAGACTAGCTTTCATAAATATATTCCTGTTTTAGTACCTATATGACTCAAATAAGTAAACATGAGTAATACTACTAGTAGATGGATCTTTCCAGACAATTTGGATATTCTCCACAGTTTTCCGTAATGTATTCAAAGTCCTCGAAGGTAGAGTTGTTGACCTAGAAGGTATCCGATGATAGCCAGTTCCACCTGAGTATTTCCACTATTCTACTATCCTATCGGGTTGCGTCCGGAGAACCATTCTGCGTCCGGTGCCTTCTGAGTCCTTGGTTGCGTCTGGTGCGTCTGGGCTGCATCGACCCCTGTCCCCAAGCACCCAATAAAAGACCGCACACCCAGGACGCCAGTTTAGGTTCTATGCGCCTGGACCGCCGGATGCCCAGGGAGCACGGGGTGTGTCCGGGTGTAACCTTTTTGTTTTGCTGATGTATCCTGAGTGAGGCACTAGCGTACATCGAAACTGATTCTGTGATTGAGCCGCCCGAGCCAGACGCTGAGGCTACGCATCCCACACGTCCTTCTGGCATTTTTTACGAGGCAAATATACTGGAGTGTTGGAAGGTTAATGCGCGAAGATTCCCAAATTTAGCTCGGATGGCCACGGATATTCTCGCAGTTCAAGGGGGTAGTGTTGGAGTTGAGCGGGTGTTTAGCATCGCAAGAGATGTGATTCCCTATCGGCGCTCACGACTCCAAAGCAGTACAATTCAATCTTCAATGCTGGTGAAATCGTACGAGAAGGAAGAATAACCAAGAGGGCTAGCAGGTCACGATAGTGAACGGGAGGCCGAAAAACTCGCAGAAATGGCTGCTTCAGAGGATTATCGTTATTGGGCTGATAGGAAGAAGGAAAGTATAGAGAAGGATAATGGCTGTATCTCCGATGATGACGAATCAGACAAGAAGGACACCGAATAGTCTTTCATTGACCAGGATGGCAGGGGCGCATTTGGAAGAGAGCCAAAGGTTATACTACATGAGCGTGGACTGGTAACTGGTTGAATCTCAATATGCACGGCCTGGACCACCTCGAAACCAAGGTGTAGATCACTTCCGAGGCTCCGAGGAATCAGATCCTGAAGAAAGAATCTGGGATAGTACAGTCAACATGTATGTTGCATCCAACACTGATGAGGAGGAAGGCTCACAAGAGGGTGAGGCGGAGATTCCCCATGAAGGACTGAGCGATCTGGAAAGTATCGACCAACAGGGTGACCAAAATTCCGGCTGCATATCAGCCTCAAGGGGCCGCCTGGAAGAGGATTGTTCGGACGAGGAGGCTCTATCGGGAACCACTGATTCACTACCGGTTATACATGTAACCCGCGGAAGAGACCAGACAGGAACTAATACCACAATTCGAGTTCCACCCAGGAAGCGTGCCGGAACTGGGGGGGAAGAAAAGAAAAGATCCCGTTTCCACTAAGTTAATTTTCCTGTAAAATCATTATAAAATCATAGAATTTGACTGAGTAATTGACAAGGCATTTTTACTATCCCCTAAGTTATCCTAGTGGCCAAGACATGCCGAGGAGGTGTCAAGTCAACAATCTATACAGTAGTGAATGACGAGCCACCATGGATTGATTGGAAAATGCCCCATATAATCGGGGGACTGCAGGTGGGATCAAGCAGAGGGGTCCATTTTCTGACCCTCGTCCACCCGATCAGACGGGCACACCCCAAGTAAATGTAAGAGTGAGTAGAACGATTCTATGTTTTCAGAGGCGGTAATTCAAGAAGTCTGAATACATTGTCCATTTATTCGAGTTCTTACGATAAGCTACAGGAACAGGAGCATCGTCATGAAAATCATACGCACAGAAAAATCATACGCACACAAATCATACGCTCAGAAAAAATCATACGCACAGAAAGATCATAGGCACACAAATCGTACGCACGCAAAATCATACGCTCAGAAAATCATAGGCCTAAAATAATACACTGGTAATGGTGTCGTAGATAATACACACTAGTGCAAAGGCTAGTTGCATTGGCTCTAGTTAGTCGAGTTTGTCAGGTCATAGCGTGATTTGTCTTCCCCTATATTCTTTCTGTTTCCCCTCTTCTCCCATAGACACAGAAACCATTCGCCCCACCGCCCTCTGAATCTATGTCCCGCACTGCGCCCTCTTGAACCCAAGTTCCTCCCCGCCCAAGTCTCTCCTTACCCGCCATCCACTCGAGCATATTTGGATACCTTTATCGTGGCTCTATACCAACCGCACTTCATTCTATCCTGCTTTGAGCGGGAGGGAAGCTTGCTTTGAGCGAGTTTGTGTGGCTGCAGAAGACTACGAGAGGGCTATCAAAAATGAAGAAGAGGGATGCGGAGAAGCGCAAGCGGCAGCGCGAACGAAGAAAAGCTGCTGAACATGGGAGTGAAGATATTGCAAATTCTACCATGGATGCCAAAGATGTGTTATTCTCTGCTATTTAACCGATCTCTCTACATGGGCTTGAAATTAGCAATTGTTGTATTTAGCTTTCAACTCGGTCGCATATCTGTATTTAGGGCATATACTAATCTCCTCGTCGCTTGTATTAGATTCAGGGGAACCATGTTTATGGCTGGATATCGATAACGTTTATTCAATGAAAAAGAATATTTCCCACATGTTGAAAACCCCCGATCATCCACGCGTCAGATACCACCAATGTGGCGATTTTGACGTTCTGGACTCAATCCTTTCGCGACCTAAATGGCAGCCGGATAGCAACTTGAAGGAGCGTTTCGAAGAGGAAAATGAGCCCCAATTACACCGGATCACCAGTGACATTGTTATAATAAAGGACAAGTAAGTAATTCATCCTTTGGGCTAAGACTAGGCTTATATACTAAACTATCTTTAGGCAAGGCGTCCCATGTGTAATCAAAGCTGGGAATAGCAAGGCATGTTGGCTATTACCGCAAGTTGAACCGGCGGTACACAAATATGTTGCGTCACGGAATATAGCGGCAGATCATACCCGACATGGTGCAAGCGGTACGCGGAAGCGCTATAGGCCAAGCGGCGAGATGGAAGGCGCTCATACCACTCACAAGGCTGCGAGTGATAGTATGAAGGATGCTACAACCCTGAGTTCTCCTGCAGGAAACGGGAGCAGCGAACATAACCCGGACGGTACTTTGAGAACAAAAGGCTGTGTCATTGGGCACCGTGCCTTCGTTCCACGAATGGGATCACGAACGCAGAATATTGAACTTGGACCCGGGCCAGCCCAGTCATATAACACGAAATCAGCAATTCACGCACTAAAAGAATTCGGCCAACAGCTTTTACCATTGACTCAAACCGTTGAGGCGCTATTTCAGACTTTCCTCCCGGAGGAGCATTCCAAATACACAGCAGTCTATGAGACCATTTACGATGGGAAAGCTGACAATGTTGACGAGGCATTTGGAATATGGACCTCCCGCTCACTTGTCATCAACGCCAATACCAATAACCATAAGGATCTGGAGGACGTATGCCATGGGTGGTGTGCGATAGTAGTATTCGGAGACTTTGAGGGCGGCGATGCCTGCTTTCCTGAGCTTGGAGTCAAGATTGATTGTACCCCTGGTATGTAGAGACTCCCGCCCATCTTATCCAATTCCAATAAGTAACTAAGATATATTCTCTAGGTTCCATTATTTTCATGGATTCCGATGCAGTGGAACATTATATTGGCTCTTTTGTGGGAGATCGGTGTAGTGTTGTCCACTTTACACATCAAGCAGTGCACGATGCATATGTGGAGAAGACGGGAAGCCATTGTGGGAGTTCAATAAGATGCCTAAATGGTGGCAGAAGTTGCGCATGCATCTGAATGTATAATAATGTTCCTAATCATTGATTTTTCTATTTAGTATGGGTAGACACTCACACCCCCCTGTCCCGGATCTTCATAATCCGGATACCTCGCTGTGTCATGCGCATCTCGGTAAGTTCTGAATTTCTTTACACCCAAGCCTAGCCTGTTGTCCCGGATCACTCACTATGCCGGATGGATTCTTCAGATTTTGTCAGTCCGGGATAGCCAGGTGCTAGTGTATACTTTTGAGCTTGGCCTGCCCTTGTTTGCAAGGCTGTGCCCCCAAAATCATACGTCCAAACTATACGCCCAAAGCCATACGCCCAAAACCATACGCCTATAACCATACGACCAAAACCATACGCCCAAAGCCAAACCATACGCCCAAGCCCATACGCCAAACACCATGCGCCCAGAACCATACGCCCAAAAGCCATACACCCAAAGCCAAACCATACACCCCAAACCATATGCCCAAAACCATATGCCCAAAACCATATGCCCAAAAGCCATACGCCCAAAGCCAAACCATACGCCTAAAGCCATACACCCAAAACCATCCCCCCAAAACCATACGCCTAAAACCATACGCCCAAAAACATACGCCCAAAACCATGCGCCCAAAACCATACGCCCAAAAGCCATACACCCAAGCCAAACCATATGCCCAAAGCCATACTCCCAAAACCATACGCCCAAAACCATACGCCAAAGAGATTCACCTAAAACCATAGCTTTTTATACACCATAGTGAGCGGCCAGTTTAACCAACTATCTGTAAGTTTAGGGTAAGTGATTGCCTGAACCTCAGACCAGATTTAAATAGTAGCTAGTATTTGGGTGGATGGCTTGCAAGGCATGTTAAACATGACGCCTAAACCAATAGTCTTTAAATGAAAAGCCCAAAACTCAATGCCCAAAGCCATAAGCCCAAAGCCATACACCCTGAATGAGATCAGGAAATGATAAGCCGGAGACCATATCCTCCGGAAGATAGGAATCGTGCATGCACCACTATACAACTATACGCTTAGAGTGATGTACTCGGAATCATATGCTTAGAAGTACTTAGAAACATACGTAGATTATACGCTTACAATCATATACTGAAAGCGATTTCCAAGCACTATTTATCTCAAACTAGAAGCCCAAATCATAATGAGAATGTGAGCACTATATTCAAATCGTATCTTTTGAGATAGTTGCCGGATTGCTATATGGAATATCGAAATAGTGGAGTCGTCATACTAGATATACGAAGTAATTAGGGGGTGTTTCGCCAGGCAATTCTGATCTCAAATTGTGATTTCAGATCAGGATTGAGAGGCCAAACACTCCTTTGATTTCACCATGCGATTTGTTTCGTCAGCGGATATCACTCGTAGGAATAAGTGGGGCCCCGCATAGGGGCAAGAGTGGGGGACGAGAAGACGGGGGCCCGTCAAGGCAATCAGCGGGGAAAGTAAAATACCCACCCCGCCCCACAGCCAAGCCAGGGCCCTGTGTCATACGGGGTGGGGAGGACGGGCAAAGAGTTGACCCCGGGCCAGAGTAACGGCGGGGTCACGAAGTGAAAACCCGCCCCGCCCCGCCCCATAACGAACACTAGTAAAGAGGAGGGCTCGACGCGTGACTGTGGGTAGACCGTGACGATGTTTTCACGAGGTGAACCAACTTTTTCTTTTCTTTTCAAGAGAGGCCAAATTAACTACTCTTCTTTCTCACCACACTCTTACCTTCTCCATCCACCCTCTCGCCATCAACACAATCCTCAGGTCGCTCTGCCCTCTGCGCTGCAATCCCGCTTCTCTTTTTCATACAGAAGCAAACTCAGTAGTTAAAACAAAAAAAAAGACAAAAAAGAAAAGAAAAGAAACACCAGTGGCTCTTGCCCCACGAACCCGGATCTGCCCCTCTACTGCTACCACCCTCTCTACTTCCATTGCATTGTCCACTACATCAGAGGGCATGCTGGCAAAAGGTCGCTGCATAGATTACTTATTGCCCGATCCCAAATAGTAAGCTAGTCACCAGCTTCACAGAGGTCTTTTCTCCTTTACTCTTTTATCACACCTCAAATCATACGCTGAGTTCATACGCACAAATCATAAGCACAAAATCATACGCGCAAAGAAATCATACGCACCAAATCATATGCACAAATTATATGTACTAACATTGATGAATAGAATACCTTTTTCCATGAGCAATGCCATCTGCTTATAAGTGGAGGCGGCTTCCGGCAGGCGCTTGGGGGCACTCAGTAAATCCTGAGACCATCCGCCGGAATGAACATAGGGCGAACTGAGGCAATCGCCTAAAACAACAGTGTGATTTTGCGCGAAGATATGATGAGTACCAGGGGCTTGGCAATGAGACCAAAGCCCAGGTGGATGAGGAGATGTTCGTGGAGGAGAACCAGGTCCTTGAGCAGGAGGGTGTGGCAATCCTGACGGATTGGCGGCGATACTATCCAAACCAGTTTTGCAACGATTGTTTGCCACGTGTGAACCCCCCAACCCCTATCGAAGGCGATGCTCCACCCAATTCGCCGGCATGGCCTGTATTTCTGTCACGAAAGATGAGGCCCGCAGCTCGACTGAAGAGTGTCCTCGAGCATGTGATGAAGCGACACAGAAGCTCGTCAACTAGGTCTGCGGTGGTACCGCCTCCGGGGCCTTCTGTATCTGAGGACGCTCCTCCCTGGCGTACCCGCCAGCTAGCAATTCGGGAGTGCAGTCTGTGACGGGGTAGCTTAGACGGTAGGAATCTATTCTAACTAGGCCGGGGATATTGGAGACAACGGAGTATAGGTCAAGAAGGCTCAAGTTGAATTGATCGGTAAAGTATTTGGAAGAATATTGTAATAACTTATAATATTGTTAAGGTCGCTTCTCCGTTGCTTGATGATGTTCTCAACCATTGGGGAGAGCCCTACTATTTATACTAATGTTCACGCTACTTTGACTTCTCTAGTAAAGAAGTATCTTTCTAAGAGTTCAGTTCGTCAGAACAAAGTGCGAACACTGTTTGACCCTGAATCTTGCCCAGCTTGACTCTGAGAATCTCCAGACTGCTATTTCTTCTGAGGGTGCCCCCACTCCACCAGTAGTCAGTCTTCGATCTCTTCGTCCTGATAGATCATAATGGAATATGCAGTTTAAATGGCTACATACCAATAGTATCATGAATATGGAGTGATCAAGTCCGATATTCATCTATCAATGCGTAATGCGTATGCATTAGAAAGAGTAGAGCACTGGTTCACTAATCATCGTTCCAATCAGTGAGCCATATCTTCAAACGTGCACTCTTTGTGGTTCCTGAGTTATCTCCCAGATGCCTCCGGGAAGTTCCTACTCGGGAAGCTTGGGTTCGGATATATGCTCTCCCTTATGGTGGCATATACCTTGCGCATAATTATGCAAGCTATTCCCACTAGGGTAATAGAGTCATTCAGTCACAATCCGTGGAGCCCCGGTATCCCCTACAGGGTCCCCTGTTGGACGCCCTGTGGCTTTGGCGAGGGCAGCTAGATTCAATACAGGGAGGACAAGGGAGCCCAGGTCATATCATACCAGGGTTAGGAGAGGACTAGGTAGCTTGAGGCGAAACTCCCAGGCTAATAATCCACAGTCATGTAAGTAATTTTCAAATTTGCCCAATTAACTTGAGATGTGCTTACTAATATTCAGTGTTGTTTAGCACAGACAGGCCCCTCGATGCCTATCGGCGGAGAGGACAGTACTTGTGAGTACAGATTGACGGAGGAGCATATGCAAAGAGATTTGGACATGACGGTTCGAGAGGATCAGTTCGAAGAAAAGGGTAGACCCTTGATTGACTAAGTGAAGCCTGTTGAGTGGCTTTTGCCAAATGCTGACGTCTACGAGGAGTGGGAGTAGGATGCAGAGGATAAAGAGGTCAATTTTATCGACCTATATAAGTCTGGTGATGAGGGTGGCAATGGCTCAGAGGATTGTGATGAGGTCTATGGGGAAGAGGAGATTGACAAGGAAGACGATGAGGATGTGGAGGGCGAGCAGGATGACGTGAAGGGCGAGCAGGACGACATGGAGGGCTGGGAGGAGGGTCATGATGATGTGCATATGACGGACGAAGGGGAAACCTCCGGCTCAGGTTGGGGAAGTAGGATGCAAGACTTAGGTCGCCCTGACTCTGTATCTTCCTCTCGTGGTCTGTACGGCGATGCGGCAGAACACCGTTTCTGTGCTAACACCCAAGAGATTGGAGAGAGGCTGCTTGGGCGGGCTCTTACACCCAATGATTTCTTCACAAGCCCGGATGACCACAGGAGAGTATTAAAAATATTGTCATAAAGAGAAAGCGCTTTCTTGCCGGCAATGCCCGTCTTATCATTGATCTCAAGGCAGCCATGAGGGAAGACGCAGAAGAACAAGGAATTGACATTGAGGAGATGGATAGAATTGACCGCGAGATGGATAGGCAGGCCCTCCTCAATATGGCTAGCCAGCACTTGCCTCACCGTGTGATACAGGAGCCGGAGGATTAACAATTTGTACTTCCATCTATTTTCTTTTCTTGTTATCTGCTAGTTCTTTTCCTGACCTCTCACACCGGTTCTGCCTTCCTTACTCTCCTTAATACGGTTCCCCTTACCTTGCATTAACGGCACTCCCACTTCTGTATTTCTCCACCACAATACTTGACGTTTGGTTTCATTCTTAGCCCGTATTATTTCTCCCATATCATAAGTCCGGGGGCTGTTTTCCTTGTGTTAGATTCTTACGCAGGAGGCTACCGCTTTTCTTGTTCTCTTCTCACCCTAAATTTCCAGAGACCGACACTCCTTTAGAGTTTAATTTCTTTTGTAATCATACCCGGCGCCTATATGGATTCCCCTGTTTTCTTTTATGTCCTGATTCAGTGTGTCATCTTACTCTTTGCAGTATAATGTAATAGGATAGCAGTTTAGATGTTAGAAACACTCTGACATAATGATAAGCTTGAGCACAGATTCAGATTCTCTATTTAGTCCTTTGCTTTATGTTTCTTCGGCAAAATCCATTCGCCCAAAGACATACGCCCAACACCAGGTACCCAACGTGATCCGCTCAAAGCCATGCGCTCTAAAGCCATACACTTAAAGCATACGCCCAAAACACAGGCCCAAAACACACGTCCAAAACACACACCCAAAACACACGCCCAAATCATACGCCTAAAGCATATGCCCAAAGCCTATGCCTAAAGCATACGCCCAAAACACACGCTCAAAGCATACGCCCAAAGCATATGCCCAAAATACCCGCCCAAAGCAGTTGATTTAAAGACGCTCTCTGCGAATGTTTAATTATAATTTACGTTCAAATATGTGAGTTAATAGCCACGCATATTCCTCTAGAGAAGTTAAGCTCCGCAGTTTTCAGGATAGGCTTCTATCTCAGAATCAGAATCAGAATCCACAATAGTACCATGAACATGACCCATGACAACTCTGCTACTTGTACTTCTACTACGCATCATTTCCATTGAATGCACAGTTGCGCGGATATAAATTCCTGCTCCAAGAGCATCAAGGATCTCGTTGTACACTGTATCGTCATAGTCCAAGAACCCCAACACCATCTCCTTCTGCTCTAGCTCCACATTCTGTGACTTGTCTTCATGTACTTTGGTTCCCAACCAATACATCTGGCCCAAGACAGGAGCGTGCATCCCAGCCTTTGGATAATCCATCATGTCTACCACATCATATATCAAATCTACATTTGATTATCACAATGAATAAATGAGGTACTATCTTGAGAATCAAGCCACAGGTACTTTGAAATATTGAGAATCTGAAAATCTAGTTTTTATTTCCTGGTAATAAATTGTTATTCTGATATAGAGGTTTAAAGATTTCCTATTTCATATATAAAGTGTGGTTTTTCATAAGTATAAAGAAATTGAAAACCCTGGAAGAATTACATAATAAAATAGATAGAAGGATAGTATAAGTCTTAGATATTCAGAATAACCAGGTTTTAATTTTCTTCATAATGATTTTGGAAAGGAACAGTAGTTAAAAACATAGAGGGAGACAATATGTTCAAATTACATACCAATTGGATCAATTTTACCATATAATATCTACATATCTAGTTGGCCTATGAACTCACTACCTTGGAATTCCTTTGACTATCATATCCTAAGATAGTATACACATTTTCAAGGTATCGTTCCTGAAGGCGATACTCTGTACGGACTTTCTGACGAAAGATGTGACAATTTTGCCTGTAACGCCAAGTGTAATGCCTTGTAATTTTGTGTGTAATGCATAGGTTTGGAAACCTACCACTCAAATATAAATTATATAATATCATACATTACTTAAACCGTCAACCAAGGCATTTGAGAGAGGTATTATCTCTAGATTATATATTACTTATCTATATTCTCCGCTTATATATATTTGTAAGACTCTTAGATTATGTGATTTGGAAGTAAATAGTTCGTATTTAGATGTTAGGTTTCCAAACCTACAAATTACACCAAAGATTGCAAGGCATTACACTTGGCGTTACAGGCAAAATTGTCACATTTTGCGTCAGAAAGTCAGTACAGAGTCTAGCTTTCCGGAACCATAAATAAAAAGGTTTTACATACTTTGTGCATTGAGCATTATCTAACTATTAAATAGTTAGAATAAATTCTTATCGTATATTTATTTTGCTTTGATAACTTATTTAAACCGAAACTGAGTCATTTGATTAAGTTATAAGTTCTAGGGAGTCTAGCAGCAGTGTTTACAGCTAGGTTCAATAATAGCTGTTGATCAAATTCTATATTAATTGTCTTTAGTTACAATTAATAATACTCTTTCTACTACTTATTACAATCAATATACACTCCAAACCATACCCCATACCGTCTACTCTAGTCTACTAAACCTGATCTTAGTGGTAATTGACTTGTAGTTAGCTCAACGATTTGATTTCAACTAGTTCATGATTAATATTCAGTTTTTTAGTTCAATAGCTATCAACTTTAAGAACCTGTATGAAATATAGAAACCTATATTTATCTGACTTCAAACTTCATATACTAACTTCAGATGTTATCATAAAGGTTATTGCATGATATTGAGTTCATAGGCCAACTACATATGTAGATATTACATGGTACAATTGATGCAATTTGTATGTAATTTGCACTTATTTTCTACCTCATTTTTAATCACTGTGGCTTTCAAAAATGATTATGAAGAAAATTAAAACCTGGTTATTCTGAATATCTAAGACTTATACTATCCTTCTATCTATTTTATTATGTAATTCTTCCAGGGTTGTCAATTTCTTTATGTTTATGAAAAACCACACTTTATATATGAAATAGGAACTCTTTAAACCTCCATATCTGAATAACAATTTATCACAAGTAAATAAAAACTAGATTTTCAGATTCTCTATATTTCAAAGTACCTATGGCTTGATTCTCAGGGTAGTAACCTATTTATTGGTTGGGATAATAATATGTTGATTTGATTTTCCAATGGTTGCTATTGGTGAGCCGGATCCCTGTTGTGAGCCGTATTCCCGTAAATTACATTAGAGAAAACTTACCATTTACCTCTTCTACTGCTTCACTATTCACACTCCACCCCACAGAACGCTGTTCTTCACCCACTTGTTCTCTATTAATTGTGCTTCTGGGCCAGGCACCTAATCTGCCAGCAGCACGACTTTGTTATATACACTGCTTAACTCTTGTCATTGTGTCTGGATCTCCGTTGCTGATCTTGTTGTTGTCTTGTTCATGCAACTTGTACATACTTCTTCATGATTGGATATTTGTTTATTTTTATCCTTAGTCATCTGTATCATGTTGCATTTTAATGCCTAGGCTACTCATATTACACCAAATTCCAAATTTTCAAATCAAGTATACCATTCTTTGTATCATACTTGTGTTTACAAATTAAAAAAACCGTACTTTTATTCTACTAAGCTCCTTCTATATCTCCGCTGTTTTTTTAAATTATTTACACCAGTATTGGGTTGGTTATACTCGTTTGAAAATACCCCAAAATGTGGTTCACACTTATCCGTTGATGCACTATATCAATCCATACACCCACCACCACAACCTTACAATCCCAACAGAGGTCCTCAAAAACAACCTGTTCTCCGAAAAATCACTAGATTGCCAATTCCCTGTCATAGCTGGTAACTTGACCACCAACCCATCAATCTCCTTACTCATTTTACTCTAGGACCCAACCATGACATGTTACATATACTCTGTCCTGTTAGTCACAACCCACTTAAAATTATCTGGGATCCCAGTAAGTCCAAAAACCAAATCTCAAGGATCATTCTCGTCATCTCCCAGCCCGGGCATAGGCTCGTATACGTTAACGATAGCAAGAGAAGTTGTACCAGAGGCTGACTGGCCGTAGGCACCTTCTTCTGTCTCGGTTTTGCTCCTCGGCAATGTCTCATAGGTGTTCATTGGCCAAGGCATCAGGTTTGTAGAGATTGGAAGATTTGTAGAAAATTGAGTAGAATCTGATTCTTTCTCCTGAAACTCGCGGCCATTCGGGGGCACAGCGGTGCGAAGGAGGGAGGAGGGAGGGAGGAGTTGCGTGACCATGCTTTTCTAGGGAGGTTGTACGGAGTGCCTAGGTGAGGCTAGACCTGAGAGTAGCGGATGGGGAGGCCGAAGTTCGCGTGGGAAGAGATGTCAATGGGGCCAGCGAGGAAAGCGATGGGTTGCGGAGGTTACTATTGCTCTGGGGAGCATAATTTACGCAATGAAGGAGACATCGCTCTGTAATTTGTGTTATCGATGCATAAGTGTGGTATCAGGTAACAGAATAAATAGGGCGAGATGGGATGAGCCGCATGGATTTATCATAACGTTTGTCTCTCTCTCCTAGCCTAGACCCTAACCAACCCTTAGACCAAGCAGTCAGCCAATCCAGTCGTCCCGTCCGTCCAAGACGGGGTGATGATGGGACTGACTGCCCTGGCGCCGTCCTAGACGGTGTGGAAGGCCTTCGACCGCCGTCGACTAAAGACGCGCAAAATTGGCCAATGAGACAAATATCAGTGCTCAAATAAGTTAAGGTGAAAATGAACATAAAAATAGAAACAAAGATAGAAGAAGAAACAAAGAGGAGGTGGTGTCTGAGCCTACCAGGGGTCACAGTCAGACGACGCTAGTCCTCGTCCCTTGTTCGATAGTCCTTGTCCTTTGTCCGCTAATCCTCCCCGTTTGTTGCCTGGACGACTGAGACAGTTCAAGCAGTGCGGAAGGCAGCGAACCACATTGCTGTAGCTCCTCTTCCCCCTGCCCCTGGACAAACTAAAAACGGGCTCCCGCATTCTTCTTTACTTCACCCTCTTGCCTTTCTTCAACCACGCATTCTCTTCTCATTTACTGGTAGGATCTCAAAAATGACACCGGACGAACTTTCACAAGTACTTCTGAGGGATGAATATCATATTTTAGATATTTCACCCAAAGACTTCTCTCAGCTAGAGTCGCACATTGGAAGAAGAATGTATGTATTCAAAGAATTTTACACCAGCACTGGCAGAAGATAACAGCTAATGTATAGATATACTTACCGTCCAACAACCGGCCAATTAAAGATCAAAATGGCGACGCAAATCCACGGAACGGCGTCGATGTGGGCGCTTGAATTGATTGCTGAAGGCGACACAGTGGGGGCATGGGACTTTGATGATCTTGAATTAATTTCTCGGGGGCGGCTGGAGGGATTCGCAGCTCAATATGAAGGAATGTAAGTTGCGCTCAAATACTGACTTCTACAAACATTCCTCTCACACTCTGCCAGAACCAAAGTCCCAGACTGTGCAATTTTTCCCGGAGATCGATATTGGCCAACTATCGTGTTTGAGATTGGGTATGCGGAACCATATGATGACCTGAAAGATGATGTTAAGCTATTGCTGGAGGGGAGTGAAGGGATGATTAGTAAGGCCATTATCATCAAGATTGAACAACTCCAGGAGGGGGAGACCGAGGTACAAAGAGGGTTTGTAGAAATGTGGCACTTGAGTGAGGGCAGGGCGAAGAAGGATGGTGGTAGGAAGGTGACTTTTTCACAACTATCCGATATCAAGTTTTACTTTTACTAACCCCCAGATTTAGAGACTATTCCCCCCCCCAAAGAGCCATGAAACGCAGAAACTCGAGATTACCCTTCAAGATATACTGCGAAATCAGTTCTCTAGCGTGAGGAACGAGGGCTGGGAGCAAAATCATATCATTGCCCTCCCATTTGACCCTCTCAGGCGTTCGATAAAGAGAGCTCTCAGGCGTGACTTATTCCAGAAGGGTGTTTTGGAGGATAACGATGACTCGGCTTAATGGCCTCACGGTAGGTTAGTTCAAAATGTATTATTCAAGTGATATAAGATATCTCTAATCATTGTAAAGAACAGGTTGTCAGTGAAGATCCGAGGTTCTTGGAGAAAGCTACCTTTCCTACAATGACCTTTATTCAATTTATTTCCTTTCTTAGTTTTTGTTTTGTGGGTTCTCTTACGTGTTTTTCCTGAGAGAATTAGACTATGACGGGCGGGCCTTTAGGGGCCATTGGGTGTGATGCCGATATGGTAGATGTCTAGATTGCCACTCTTGTAGATAGTTATGCTTCCGATGAGTCCTCGAAATGGATGTCAGTAGTACCCAGAAAGGAAGGAACCAGATCGTGGCAGGGATTCTCTGATAAGGCCAGGCTATCTACCAGTTACAAACCTTCATATGCCGTTGTTCGCATTTTCAAATATAATCTGCCTGTTCTCAGCAGGTAATGTTAAGCTTTACCGTGGTACGAGGGATGGACACGATCAGATCATGATCGAGTTTTGCTCTACCATAGTCTGCTCGATCAGCCTCAATCATAGGTGTCCCTCGATCAGATCATGATCAAGTAGTGCATCCATGATTTGATCGATTTGCTCGATCATAGGCACTGCTCGATCATGCTCGACCATCATCGAGTATATAACTCGAGCATCCTGAATCCTGACTAATCACCCTACTCATCTTAGTGATTGTGGTTGTAAGAAGTGCCTGTCACGCTTCCTGGTAACCTTGGATTGGAATGTGGCCGATGAAATAGAATGCAGGAATGGCATAAGTGGAATGGCAAGGAATGGAATGGCGGAGCGGATACTGGAGTCTGGGAATGTTGTGTATATAGATTTGTTCTCAGTCTGTAATCTTGGGACAACAATGAAGTGAAGTGAAATATGCATTCTCACGATAAGGGTACTATGTTTTTTGTTTATTTTCTTCAATTGTGTAATACTTTGAACTTATAAGGTGAATAGTGACGAGGAAATATTACTAAGATTCTTGGAGGGGGGAGGTGACGAGATTACATCTCTGGCATTCAATTCCTTATGTCTTTTGGGTTGCTTTGTTCATTTAGTCCTTCTTTTTGTTGAAATATTCACGAAGGTTCCACACCTGCGACAATGTTACTACACCGGAAGTGAGGATAAGGAGAGTTTTTGTTTGGCGAGTGTTGGAAAGTATGAAAGTTGAAGCAACGGCGTGTATGAGCGAATGGTTAGATACATCGGAGATGTTTCGGGAAGATTTACGAATCAGACCCGGGGTACTAAAGGTTTGGAGCTAGTGTTGGCTAGAAGATGGAACCAACGACTGTCACACTTTGACGATAGCAAAACAGGAGAAGGTATCAGGAAAGTTTCGAAAGGAGCGTTCAGGAAAAGTCTGTAAGTAGTTGAAACGGGCGAAGGGATTGACGGACGAAATCTGTAGGAAGGTTGAGGGTGTGGGTTGGAAAGCAAGAGACGGTGATGGAAAAACAGAGTTGAGTGATGGCGAAGAAGTGTGTCTCTTGGAAGAGAATTTGTGTATATATAGGACGCTACTAGCAGCACAGAAAGAATAAGGAGCAAAAAAGACTCTCTACCGAACATAGCCTATTTTGAAGACTTTTATGGCATGGTGTGTTTCCTAGTATGTAGGGGGGGAGAAATGGTTAATCATGCTTCGCTCTCTGCGCTACAGCACAGTAATTTTCAGTGCAATAATACTACGGCCCCGCCGTCCTGCCCAAAGACGGCTGTCCTGCCCGTTGGTTGTCTCAGATGGACTACAGATAGCCGTCCTGTCTCGTCTGGGCTCTTGGTAGTCCAGTAGAGGGCCGCTCAAGGCCCCCGGACCGCTAGGAACACTGAAGTAGTCAGCCAATCCAGTCGCTCTGCCTGTCCACGACCGGGTGAGAAGGACAAAGGACAAGACAGTCTCGTCCTTGAACAGGACAGACTGCCTTGGCGCCTTCCTGTACGGGCTAGACGGCCTTCGACAGCCGTCGACTACTGACATGAAAAATTGGCCAATGAGACACATACTAGTGCTCAAATAAGTTAAGCTTAAAAATGCAAATAAAAATGGAAAAAGACATAAAAAAAGAAACAAAGGAGAGGGTCGCAGTTGGGTGACGCTAGTCCTTGTCCTTTGTCCGCTAGTCCTCGCCCTTTGTTGTCAGGACGACTGAGACTGCTGCAAGAAGTGCGTACGTCGGTGGACCACACTGCTCTTGCTACTCCTCACCCTGCCCCTGGAAAAACTAAAAATGGGCTCCCGCATTCTTCTTTACTTCACCCTCACGCCTTTCTACAATCCAGTGTTCTCAGCCGTCCGGGGCCCCGTAGGGCCCGGCGGGGGACTGCCAAGACCCCCGGATGAGACGGGACGGCAAAATGTAGTCCGTCCTCGTCCTTGAATTCCCAGAACGGCCGTCATTAGCAAGGACGACGAGCCCCACGACCTGAGACAACTTGTGCCAGGGGACGGCAGGTAACTACATAGGACCGCCAGGGACGGTGGGGGACCGCGGAAAACATCGGAAAACATCGGAAAACATCGGAAGACGGCGGGGGACGACAGGGGACGACAGGGGACGACAGGGGATGGTGGGGGACGAGATAATGTCGTCCGTCCTGGTCCTTGGCTCTTACTTGTCGGGCAAGTTCAGGAAAAGACGGGACGGGACGACGAAATGTCGTCCATCCTCGTCCTGGCCCAGGACGGACGGACTGCCCCGTTGCGAACACTGCTACAACCACAGACTCTCTTCTCTTTTACTGGTAGGATCTCAAAAATGACACCGGACAAACTTTCACAAGTACTTCTGAGTGATAAATATCATATTTTAGATATTTCACCCGAAGATTTCTCTGAGCTAGGGTCGCACATCGCACATTGGAAGAAGAATGTATGTATTCAAAGAATTTTACACCAGCACTGGCAGAAGATAACAGCTAATGTATAGATATACTTACCGTCCAACAACCGGCCAATTAAAGATCAAAATTGCGACGCAAATCCACTCAACGGCGTTGATGTGGGCAGCTTATTTGAGGGCTGAAGGCGGGGCAGTCGGTGGATGGGGCCGTAAAGATATTGATTTAAGTTCTAAGGGGCATCTACCGTGCTTCACAGCAAAATATGAAGGTGTTCAAAATGTGAACGCCAGGGGCACAATCTATTCTATGTGGATAATACTGCGCAAGTGCAAGGGGAGTTGTGAGGCACGCTGGGTGAGGAGTATAGAGCAGATTTGGTAGGAGTTCTGGTTCTTAATTATTCCAAAACAGGTGGGGGGCAGCGACATATTTATACAAAAGTGTACGCTCATATGTATAAAAGAAATATACGGAAAACTATGTAACAAACATAAGTGCGAACATGTTTGGCCCTGAAATCCTGCCAAGTAATATAAACAATATGCGTAAAATTATAAGGGTGTGGTATGAATATCATGACCACTAATAGTGCATAAGAGATGAATAAAATTCTAAACACCGGATAGAAAAGCACATGTTAAATCCCCAAATAGTATCCTAAAACAATCAATGAAACACCATAATATATATCTTAGCTGTAGTAATGTAAGCGGTGTGCAGGTAGAGCCGAAACACAAACTAAGTAAAAGAATACACGATAGTGTTATGAAATGCACATAAGAAATATAACGCAATTTCAACAGAAGGCATGTCAGTTGCGCTCAAGTATTGACTTCTACAAACATTCCTCCCACACTCTGCCAGAACCAAAGGCCCAAACTATTCAATAGTACCCGGAGACCGATTTTGGCCTACTATCGTCTTCGAGTTCTGGTATGCGGAATCATAGGATGACCTGAAAGATGATGTTAAGTAAGCTATTGCTCGAGGTGAGTGAAGGGAGGATTAGCAAGGCCATTATTATCAAGATTGAACCACTCCGGAAGCAGGAGACCGAGGTGCAAAAGAGGTTTGTAGAAATGTGGCACTTGAGTAAGGGCAGGGCGAAGAAGGATGGTAGTAGGAAGGTGATTTTTCACAACTATCCGATATCAAGTTTTACTTTTACTAACCTCCAGATTGTGAACCTATTCCCCCCATCAAGGAGACACGCATCGCAAAAACTCGAGATTTCCTTTCGCGATATTCTCCGAAGTGAGTTCGCTAACATGAGGAATGAGGACTGGGAGGAAAATAATATTGTTCCTCTCCACTTTGACCCTCTCCGGAGTTGGATTAAGAAAGCCACCAGGCGTGACTTAATCCAGCAGGCAGTCTTAGTGGATGACAATAACTACAATGACTCGGATTAATGACTTCGTGGTTTGCTCGTTTCCAATAGACTATTCGAGTGATGAGATATATCTCTAACCGTTGTAAAGCACAGGTTGTTAGTGAAGATCAGAAGTTCTTGGAGAAATCCTCCATTCCTGCCATGACCTTTATTTGATTCATTTCCTTTATTATGTCTTTGTTTTGCAGCATCTTGTCCTTTTGTTTTTCCCGCGAGAGTTCAACTATCTCTTCGCTTGTATTTACGTAAATTCCATATATTTATCCTAGCCGTATCATCAGGGTTCCGAATAGTCTGAGCGGTCAAGTCCCGAAGCGAAGACTGACTGGTCAGTCAAGAACGGAGGAGGAGACTGCACATGACTAAAATATTTAGTCCAGTCAAGTCTGGTCCAGTGAAAGACTGGTCTAATATGGCATCCTTGCAACCCTTGCTGAGTTCGCTTAGACTTGTCCCAGATTGGCCATAGTTGGTTTCAATATTCAAAGGGGTTCCAGATTCAGAAGTAATAGGAGAATTTGCCTAGATCTGTCACACAGAAATTAAGCAAGATTGCCATTTACCTTCTATTTGAAGATCAAATACCGAAGGACTACGTGTACCTGTAAAATTAGCAGGTCTAACATGAACTGTGCGATAAATCGATTGTGGTGAGGAAGCCCTTCTAGACTTTTAGACTGAATTCTCAGAAGACAATGTTAATACATGTGCCTGTGAGGAACAATTCTGGAGTGAATGATAGATGTGAGGGCTAGTATGAGTCTTGTCGGTGGCATTTTAACTGAAGATAATAGATCAAGATTAAGTAAAAGAAACATCTGCCACATAAAAGATATATATAGATCATGATCATGCTCAAAAAGACGATGTGGCCCATGTTTGAGCATAAATCATCCCCGATTACACCCAAACTTTATGCTGGAGCACGATCATACAAAGTACAAGTCTCTTTCCAGTAACTGAAATTACAGCATGGAATATCACTCGACTTGGGTAGGCCGACCTGGTCTACTCTAGTCAGTTCTCTTGCCATTGATCGTGCAGTTGGTCTGATTCATAACCTCGGACCAGACTTGACTATGACTAGACTGTGCAGTCCAGACTAATTCATTCTCAGACTGTTCAAAACCTTGCATATCATACCTATCCGGTGTCGGCTAGCTATAGCCTCAAACGGTGGTATGTCGCCTCTGGATTTATGTCCGAGTCTCGTACACAGACAGTGTATACGCGAGTACTAACTCACTAGGACTTTTGTCCCAGTACACAGTCTACACTCTCCGTGTACCCAGGGCCTCGACACACCTGCGCAGCAACATACCGCCAGTGGCGACTGTAAACAATAAACAAATCACTCCTGCCTATTCCGCAGTACATCTGGAAAGTACCATTCGTTCAAGTTGTAGCGAGATCGCACCATTACCGTATCCCTTCGTTCGTACTCACGGAATTCAAGCTAGTGCTGCCCTTGGCACGGGTGTTGGCCGTGGGCGGAATGGTCACCGGGAAAGATTACTAACAGTGATGGAGGGGGAGAAAAGGGGCACGTAACGAAATCACAATGTGCGGCACTAACTTACTCAGGTAGTCGGGAGAAAATATACCCGGAATTTCTTGTTTATATCATGGCTATACTGAGTAGCACCCATTGTGTGGTATTCTGAGCACTACACTACTTGCAGTCAGCAAGCTATTTCCTATCACAATTACAAAAGTGAGTTAGTGTCAACTCAAGGGATAACTTAAGAATAGGCGTCTCTGGCGTTTAATTCCTTATTTCTTTTGGGTTTGGTTTGTTCGTTTAGTTCTTCTTTGATCGCATGGAGTGTTCACTAGTATGTTGCAAGAATGGTTAATCATGTGTCGCTCTCTGCGCTACGGTACACTAATCTTCCGTGAAATGCGGAGTACGAACGAAGGGATAATCTGGCAAAAGTGGGATTGGAGCTAAAGTGAAACTAAGGCAACCGAACCAAGAGGAGAGCTTGAAGGAGGCGAGTTCGCCACAGTTTAAAAACATATCCCTTAAGCAGTTGAGACATTCAGTCCTCATTGCAATGTGTAGCACTAACCTATTTAAGCAATCGTGATAGAAAAAGTCTGATGATCTGAAAGTGGTGTAGTGCTCAGAAGACCGCGAAATCTGTACTGTTCAGTATGGTCATGATGGAAAAGAGCAATCCCGCATATATTTGCTCCTAACTACTTAAATGCGGTAGTGCTACACATTTCAATCTGGACTGAATGTCTCCACAGCTTAATGGATAGGCCGCGGTGATTGGACAGGTGCAAGAAAATCCACACTAGCGTCAGTCAGATTTTGCCAGATTATCTCTTGGACTGCTGAAACGGTGGGAAAATTATCTGCCACCCGTCTCAGTATCTGAGACAGAGATTACTAAGATGCTTTCCTAGTATTCTCGCGTGATAATGTGCCTAAGTACAATCATGTTGCTAATATTGGCTACGGTCTCTGGTTTACACATCTGCGAATTTCTAGTAAGTAACAAAAGTTGCTTATTAACCTGTGTCTCAGACACTCGGAGGGGTGGCAGAAAACTTTCCACCGTTTCATCAGTCCAAGGGATACCATATTCCAATTCAAGTGCTGCCGTGTAAATTTCTTAAATCTGCAACCAAATGATATTCGCCAGACTTTTTTCCCTCACCAAATTGGGATGCTTGGCAGCTTGGAGGAGCCAATCACACTTGCCCGCAGGTTCTGTTGCCAAGCAAAATTTATCGTATCAACCACAGTCCGCCGTACAGGGGGTTGTGGGCACTTGTAAGTCTGGCGAACGCAATGTTGCAATGAAGGGGGGGGTTCGATCTAAAAATGATCGAACGCTAGGAACGCGCTTTTTCAAACTAGGGGGTTATAAGATAGAACCCCTTCTAACAAATCGGTAAACCATGATATTGAAGGCAATTCGAAGCAAAGAAATAAATGAAATGGTAGGAAAAGAGGGCAAAATGGAGCAGAAAAAGCAAATAAACTGGCACTGGCACTCCACTCTCCTGGCTTCTGGGCAATAAACACTGGCACATCTGGGTTTAAGGTATTCATAGAAATTCACATCAGAGTTCCTACTATTTTTGCTTACTAAGACATTAAAGGACCCCCCCCCTTCAATCCCCATTTTGAGAAGCCCCGATTCAAACCCCCTCCCTTCTGACCCCCTGGGTTCGATCATCAATGGCCTTCTTTGCAACACTGGGCGAACGTGGCTCACAGAATTTCTATGTCAATGGCAGCCAAGACTTTGCCGTACTTGTACCTTTGCTCACACCCTAGTACTTTTGCTCACACCCCTAGTGGTAGCAGAGGGTGTTGAGCTAGTAGGGGTGGATTGGGCAGCCACTATACCAATTTCGATCCCTTCCCCCTGGCACCCAATTTGCTGCAATTTCTTATGGTAACCCACAGCAAGATATTCGAGATCCTTCCCCCACTCAAAAAAAAAGCGACAATCACAAAAGCATTGTTTAGATGTGCACGAATCAGCGAATGGGTTGTGGGACAAGCAGGATTTTGTACAATTGAATCAGCCATTGCGAGGTGGATTTTGTTTAGAGATAGTATGAAAATCTAAGATTTGTTGCAAGGTACGATATGGAAAAAAAAAACTATCATAATACCCAATGTGAGGTGTTGTAGTCATTGGATAGGGGCAGGTTGTGGTGGGGTTCTGTTGTTGGGAAACCCTGCGGGAAATTTCCTCACTTTGTATGCAAAATTCCAGCACTCCAAGGCTGCTATTGTTGCGCATGCACTATCCGAGAGACACCGAAGTCATGAATCGTTTTCCCCTGTATTTTTCTCTCCTCCTTTTCCTTTCCGTGCCTCATTCTTCCTTCGTATTCTTGGCTTTCCCCCTGACTTCCCTATCTAAATACTCAAGGGAAGAAATCATGAACTCCTTCACCGCTTAATTTAAACATTGTTCTCACCCTCAAGCAGCTTCGTTCCACTGCATAAAACCCTCATCACCTATCATTGCCTCCATATCTGTCACCCCTAATAAATCTTTTCATAAACCTCCATTCATATTAAATTTCCTTCCTCATTGTTCTTCCTTTCCTTTCTGTTCCTCTCCCAAGTGAAAGCCCTCCCCGAACTCAATTCCTTCAACACAAATTACTCTCGTTCACCCAACCCACTTCGCTTAACGCTGTAAAATCAGTTGGGGCATGGCCTCTACTAAAGGTTCCACCTCTATTCCTCTCAGTCCCCTCCCGCCCCACATTTCCCGCATCTTCCCCCCGCTCTCCCCTTGCAGGCCTGCAGTCCTAGCCCTTACCTTGCAGGCCTGCAGTCCTAGCCCTCACCTTGCAGGCCTGCAGTCCTAGCCCTCACCTTGCAGGCCTGTAGTCCTAGCCCTCAGCTTGCAGGCCTGCAGTCCTAGCCCTACTGGCGAAATGTAGTGCCTTACCTTCCTTCTTTCCATCTCATTTTCACAAAACACCTTTTTCCCATTCCTTAATTCAGTGTTTATTATGATATCATTCGCCTATTACCTGACAGCCCTTTAGCCTCAAGTTCTTCTAAATCAAAATATTTCAAGTGATTGGGGTTCACCGCTACCAGGGACCTTCACTATGCCTAGTAACTGTCAACATGCCACTGGGACAGCAACAGGCTACTGCGGTATTTAAGGACAAAAGTAGCGAAGAAAAAAAGTCCACATGGTAACTGTTGCTTCTGGTCAACTCACCATCCTCGCGCAAAGTAAATTATCCCTTGCAAAGCTTTACCATAACTGATATGGACCTTGGCTGCACAAAGTAAATTATCACTTTCACTAATTTACTACTATGTGCTGGGAGCTCCAGGGCCCATGGGCAGCAAGCTCTGACCTCCAGGAAAGGAAGTGACCGGCTCAACCTTTTTTCCATCACCTCGTGGGATACTTTGTGCACTTTGCCCAATTGGCAATGGGTTGTCCCAGCATTTATAAGCTACAAGCATGCGCTATCTTGAGCTTGCCTATTAGCACCAAAGACTGCAAAGAGAGCTTACCATAGGGAAGTAAACCTGACTTCATTCTGCTTGTAGAATATAGTGGATGTTTATCTTTGTGTAACAATCCTATTGTTGAACTTGTATGCAACAGGCAACGACCGTCGTCTCCTGCGTATGCGAATCTCGTTTTCTTGCACCAAGAGGTAAGGGAGTACTATCTCTTCAGATAGTACGGAACTGACTTGCTTGTCTTAGGTGATTCGTGAAAGGTACTATCTCTTCAGATAGTAAGATGGGTAGATTGTCGTGCTTGATAGAACTATCACAACAGTTCTATGTTCGGGCGGCCCGTCGAGACTATCACAATAGTCTCCGGGTTCTTAGAGCGTAGGCTCTCGTAGAGGTAGGGTGTATGTAAAGAGAGTAAAGCGTAATCGTATTCCAATATCTTAAGTATAGAAAAGTACTCAGATGGTTTCGTGAAGATTCTATCTCTTGGTCGTTTTTTTTTTTTTTCTTTTTTGTAATCATGCGTGATTTGTTTTAAGGTACAAACAGCCTCATGCAGCGCTGGCTATGGAGAGAAAAAAACCTGTGGGCAATAGCCACGACCCGCTTCACCTCTTCATGGGACAAATCAAGCACCCCGAATCCATAGGAAAAGTCCCCCTCGCCTAGCACCTAAGATGAAAACCTCAGACACGTAAGGAAACAATACATAGAAACGTAGAGGTAGAGAGACCCAAACCCTTCCGCAGTCTCACCAAAACAAAAGAAAAGACACTAACGGTCAGAAACGCTGCCCGCGGGGAGAGGATGGTTGATCGGCGACATAGGAAAACTCCAGTAGAGGGCCCACCGAAACCATGTTGTACGGTCAGGCAGGTCATTACATCGATCCAAGGCGTTGGACAAAGCCACGGAGGCAGTGCTATACCACGACTAGGTGTAACCGAGGAGGGGCCAACTGATCGGAAGGGTAGATAGCGAGCGGAGCCACAGGGCAGAGGGGATGCCAGCCAACGACGATGAGCAGTAGGGTGCCAGCCGGTGAGTAGCGGCAGTAGGGTGCCAGCCGGTGAGTAGCAGTAGGGTGCCAGCCGGTGAGTAGCCGTAGGGTGCCAGCCGGGGAGAGGATGGTAGCAGTAGAGTGCAAGCGGACAGAACTGGGAGGAGGAGGGGGGAAGGATCACGAAGAAGCTAGCCGCAGCCGACAAACGGGCCATACCAAGCGCTTTTGGGACAACCACGAAACCGAGCGGGACCGTGATGTTACTAACCGAGGCTTTCCCCATCAGAGGTACAAGCCGAGCAAGCCGAGGCCTACTTGGACCGAGAGTCCGGCACCGTGACGCCGACCGCAAACGAAGCGAGAAGCTTTCCGACCGTGCAAAATGCTAAGCGAGGTGCAAAGCAAGTGCGGGGCAAGGGGGAGAACCGAACTTCATGAGCGGGTGTCAACGATGAACAGGAACAAGAATCCCAAGGAGGGGAGGCAGGCGTGCCTCAGGAGAGGAGGGAAGATGGCTTAACGTCAACTCCTAGGCAGTAGCCATCGTGGGGGAAGAGAGGTGGGTGGGGGAAAGTGACGATGATTTCTCGTGGTGTTGAGATTTCAATCGCTGGAGGTGTTGTTGCAATGGTTGGTGTCCTATCTCTTGGTCGTTTTTTTTTCCTTCTTTTTTTGTTTTCTTTTTTTGTAATCATGCGTGATTTGATTTAAGGTACAAACAGCCTCATGCAACACGAGCTATGGAGAGCAAAAAACCTATAAACAATAGCCACGACCCGCTTCACCTGTTCATGGGAAAAATCAAACACCCCGAATCCATAGGAAAAATCCCCCCCACCTAGCGCCTAAGACAAAACCTCAGACACGTAAGGAAACAATACATAGAAACGTACAGGTAGAGAGACCCAAACCCTTCCGCAGGCTCACCAAAACAAAAGAAAAGACTCTAACGGCTAGAAACGCTGCCCGCGGGGAGAGGATTGTTGATCGACGACATAGGAAAACTCCAGTAGAGGGCCCACCGAGACCATGATGTACGGTCAGGCAGGTCATCACATCGATCCAAGGCGTTGGACAATAGCCACGGAGGCAGTGCTATACCACGACTAGGCGTAACCGAGGAGGGGCCAACCGATCGGAAGGGTAGATGGCGAGCGGAGCCACCGGGCACAGGGGATCCCGGCCAATGACGAAGAGCAGTAGGGTGCCAGCCGCTGATTAGCAGTAGGGTGCCAGCCGGTGATGAGCAGTAGGGTGCCAGCCAGGGAGGGGATGGTAGCAGAACAGTGCAAGCGGACAGAACTGGGAGGAGGAGAGAGGAAGGATTGCGAACAAGTTAGCCGCAGCCGACAAACAGGCCATAGGAAGGGCTTTTGGGACGACGACGAAACCGAGGGAGACCGTGATGTTACTAACCGAGGCTTTCCCCATCAGAGTAACAAGCCCAGCAAGCTGAGGCCTACTTCGACCGAGAGTCCGGCACTGTGACGCCGACCGCGAACGAAGCGAGAAGCTTTCCAACCGCGCAAAATGCTAAGGGAGGTGCAAAGCAAAATGCGGGGTAAGGTGGAGAACCGAACTTCATGAGCGGGTGTCAACGACGAACGAGAATGAGAACCCCAAGGAGGCGAAGCCTTGAGGCCACAGGAGAGGAGGGGAGATGGCTTAACGTCAACTCCTAGGCAGTAGCCATCGTGGGAGAGGAGAGGTGGGTGGGGGAATGTCGCGATGATTTCTCGTGGTGTTGAGATTTCAAACGCTGGAGGTGTTGTTGCGATGGTTCGTGTCCTATCTCTTGGTCCTTTTTTTTTTTCTTTCTTTTTTTTTTTCTTTTTTTGTAATCATGCGTTCATTGTTTTTAGGTACAAAAAGCCTCATGCAGCGCTAGCTATGGAGAGAACAAAACCTATAAATCAAAAAACATAAACAAAAGAAAGTTACGGCACCAGTTAAATATCCACTATCGCGCAGGTTTCTCCTCCGCCGGGCCAACGGCCACATGTAACAAGGAAAGTACAACCAACAACTCAGTCGTCTAGCAAGGAAAGCTTTTATAAAACGAAAGGAAAGAAAACCCAAAGTCCCTAAACCTCAGCCAATGAAAAAACACGAAAAACCGGGGGGGGCACCATGGGGGGCGAGAGAGAGAGCGGGGGGGAAGAGGGGGGGGTGGTGGGCGGGAACATTGTGGGTGGGAATCCCGTGGAGGTGACGCCTATGAAGGTGGCGAGCCTTTTTAGCAGTGGGAGGGATGACCAGAGTGGGGCTTCGGGACCGACATCAGTAACGCCGTGGAGGAGGCGCGACCTGCTGTGTTGTCTCGAGGGGCAGGACAGGACGGCGTGCTCGAAGGTTTCAGGCTCCAAGCCGCAGCGGGGGCAGGAGGTATCGGCGTCGGGGGACCTGCAGGTTGGGTGGGCGGCCAGGTAACTCTTCCCGGCTCTCATCTGGTGGATTCTCCCGGCAATGAACTTACCCAAGCCCATGAAAGGCCTCGGAAGCAGCGCAGGAGGGTGTAGGTAGTACCCCGGTGTTGGGAAATGGGAGGCCCACTCCTCGAGGAGCTTCTCCCTTACCCGTTTCTTGAGGGCGGAGTAGGTTCTGTCCATCAAGGACTGGGGCGGGAGGGCGGGGGCAGGGTACACCAGGTGGGAGTTGATCATGGGCATCCTCGACAGCCCGAGGGTAAAGGGTATTGTCCTGTGAGCCACCGCGTCCACCGCCAGGTGGTTCCTCATTGGTGGGAAAGGGCGGGGCGTTTTCCAGTGTAGGGGAAGGTAGACGGATGACAGGCCCCTGGTTAAGGCTCGTGAGGAGTCAGGTGCCCGATGCACTGAGAGCGAAGGGAACGAGGGATGAAGGCGGGCTGTTGCCGGGTTCACGCTGGGGGGGGAGCAGACCACCCTGAGCGCCGCCAGCCTTTGCCGGTGGGCGATCAGGAGGGAGACGGGTGGGAGGCAAGATTCCACCGAAAGTATCCCTGTGGGCGTAGCTGAGAAGCAGTTTGTGGTCCACCTTTGGACCTTGCGCCAGAATGTATCGAGGCGGGTTGTCGTTCCTACGCTAGGTGAAAACATGTCCGCGCCGTAAAGAAGGATAGGGGCAATTAGTGACGTTGCCAGTCTGTGGCATAGGTAGGGGGGGAGGCCCACTCCGGGCGGGCTGAGACGATGAATGAGGGCAAACGCCCCCTGGGCCAAGGCCAGGCGACGGGAGAAGTGTGCGGCGGGGTCAAGGGCCGGAGTGAACCAGTACCCAAGCCACCTAACAGAGTCGCCGGGGTGAAACAATTCTCCCTTGATTTGGATTGGTGCGACGCACTTCGGTGAGTGCCTCTGGCTGGGGGTTCTCCAGTGTATCAGTTCTGTCTTCGCGACCGAAAAGGAGACTCCCAAGCGGGACGCCTTCCTCTCGAGCTTGTCGAATAGGTCCTGGAGCCGGCGGATGTTGCCACGGTACGAAAGGGAGGCCACTGTGAGGGCAAAGTCGTCCACGTACGAGATCATCAGACCCCGAGGGATCCCGAAATGTAGCGCCGCGACGTAGAGAAGAAAGAGGAGAGGGGAGATCGGAGAGCCCTGGGGTGCGCCGACATTGACTGGGGCTGGGGTTCCTGGTGCCCCTTGAAAGATCAGGGTGCAGCTCCGTTCTCCTAGAAAGGACGAAACCCAGGAAACCAGGTATTGGGGTATCCCGCGTTCCCTCAGGATACGGGATAAAGTGCTGTTGTCGACGTTGTCGAACCCTGCCTTTATGTCCAGAAACAGGGAGGAGACCTTGAGACGGGGCCTCTGGAGGGTTCTGACGTCGTTGGTGAGGGTGAGGCACGCATCGTAGGTACTGAGCCCAGGGAGCGAACCGCATTGGTTGGGGTGCAACAGCCCTCTGAGCCGGGCTGCTGTTAGTAGGCGTGCTGCTATGATCCTCTCGAGGACCTTCGAGATTGTGCGGATCAGGACAATTATCCTGAAGGAGGAGGGCGATTCGTAGGAGGGCTTTCCTGGTTTGTCGAGTACCACGCCGTTCGAGCTTTTTAGCGACGCGGGGTGATATCCCAGGAGGACCAGCGGGGCGAGCATGTGGAGGAGGATTGAGGGGTTGATCTTGTGGACCTGCTTCCAGGTGGAGTAGGGTATCCCGTCCGGGCCCCGGGCCGAAGTCGGGGAGCACGTGGAGAGAGCCGCGGCTATCTCGTCTGTCGTTAGGGGAGGAGCCGACTTGTCTGGTCTGAGCCTAAGCGGCGGGGAGAAGGGTTCCTTAGGGGGGAAGAAGTGGTCCAGGAGGACATTATTCCTTTGTTGTGGGGTCTCAGCCCCTGGGAGGGAAGGAAAACGTGGCTGGCCACGACCGTAGGCAAACCTCTTGGCAGTCCACAGGCTCTGGGGGGTGGCGGTCAGCAAAAAGGAGGACCAGTGTTTGTTCTTGGCGGCTTTGATTGCCTTGAAGTACCCCGCCTTGGAGGTCCCGGCAACTTCTCGCATGTGTGGAGTGTCGTGTTTCCTGGCTGTTCTAGTAGCCTTGTGATATTCACGACGGAGGACCGTCAGGTGAGGTGTCCACCAAGGTTTGGAGTGATGGGAGGGCCTGGATACTGGCGTATGCTCTTTGAGAAGGGCTACCAGACGGTTTAGAGATTCTGACAACCATTGGGTCCAGTTGCGGGGGGGTGGGGCAAGGCGGTGCGGCCGGGACCTTGAAACCCTTAACGATCGGGTCCAGGGTCTCCCAGTGCGTGTCTTCCCAACGTGGGCGCGGGGGCTTTTGGCTCAGAGAGGGTGGAGCGAGGGTGATTGTTATTGGCACGTGGTCTGAACCTGTTGAGGGGAGGGAGGCTTCCCAACTCTTAATCAGGGGGAGGAGGGGGGGGTTTGCAAAGGCTAGATCAATTACCGAAGGGCGAGCGTTCCCAACCAAGGGGAACCTTGTGTACTCACCTGGGGGATTAAGGAGGGCGAAGCCGGCTTCTGCCGCTTTCTCAAAATAGGGAGTCGAGGATGCAATCTCCCGATGCGAGAAGTGCCGCAGAGGGTCCGCGAGGGCGTTGTGGATGTTGAGGTCCCCCACAACCAGTAGGGGGAACCCAAGATCTGGGAAAAGGGTTTCCGGTGAGACGGAGTGGACTCTGTGGTCCACCGTATTAGTGGAGTAGGCATTAATAATTCTGAATGAGTGGAAGGCGGTGCCGAAAAGAGGTTCATTGGAGGAGATGTTGAGGGCGAGGACATCATCCACCCCCTTGAACCTGGGGAGCACCGTGTAGTTGGAGAGAAAAGACGCATGAACGTAGGCTGCCACTCGTGGCTTCCTAGCCGGGGGAAAGAAGGACTTAAAGCCGCCAAAGGAAGGAAGGTGAGCTTTATTAACAGGAGGATCCTGTAAAAGAACTATTGAGGGGTAGGTGGTCGCCCCTTTAAACGACTCAAATAAAGAAAGAAAAACATTCCAGCTCCCAAGGCAGTTATGTTGAATGATGGAAAGAAACGCAGGGGCAGGGGCCGGCCCTTGACCCACGGGAGGGGGCATGGGTTGATTATTCATTACCGGGACGAACCCGACAATCGCGAGGTGCAGGGGAAGGGCTCGGCTCCTCCAGGGGGAGTGGGCCACTGAAGCCGTGAGTGGTGCCAGGACGCGTGGAAGGCCCAGCGGGGGGTGGTTGTCTGGGGGTCACGAGGTCCACCTCAAGGGGACCCGTCCCGGACGGGGGAGTAGTGGGTGCCGGACCGCCATCGACCGCCAAATCCATAGGGTCTTGACCGATTGGGGCAGGGGCTCGCGAGTTGGTTCTTGTGGGGACAGACGGGGGAGGTAGAGCTGGACACTCCCTGAAGGTGGCAGTGTGGTCACCACCGCAGTTACAGCAATGGGGGGGTGAGGTCGGACAACAGGATGGGATTGGCTTATTGTTCCCGCTCCTGGGGCAGGTTGGATTCTGGCACCTGTGAGCCGCGCGAGTATGGTGAAGCGCACAAATGGGGCACGTGGGGTGGGTGGCGGGGCATCGTTGATGGGCGTGTCCGTATCTCCAGCAGTTCTTACACTGGGAGGTTCTGGAGGAGGAGAAGGCAAGTTCGACCTTGCGTTTCTGAGAGAGGATGACGACTCCGGACGTGAGGGTCGAAACGTTGTGGGGGTCGACGGTGATAACCACCGAAGTGGCCTGCTTGGTCTCCCTAGAATCTCTGCTAGGGTTAAGGTACCTGGCTGAGAGAATCTGGGTCGCTTTGTCGTTGAGGATTGCTTGCCGGAGATATGGGAAGAGTTCCTCTTCATCTTGAGGCAGGAAACGTAGGGGTAGGCCGTGGATGGCTAGTTGAACGGCCGTGGGGGCTAGGACCAGGGTGCACCAGGGGTTTTCTCCCACAGGGAAGGACTGGTTGAGGGCCCTGGTGAGGGAATCAAAGTAGGGGGCGTACGAGGCGGCTGGGGTGGCTTTGTCAGTCACGGTCAGGGAGACGGAGCCACGAGGGTTGACGGTAATGGAGAAGCCAAGGGGGAGGAGGCAGTTTGATTCGCGGAGGACGCGAGCGGCAATGTCAGGGAAAGTAGCAGCAATGGTGAGAGCATCAGGGTGAGGGGAAGGGGACTGGCGAGGAGCAAAAAAGCGTCGTTGGGCACCTGGGAGGGAGGGCGGCCCCTTTTTAACAGGAGGGGTCGTCATGCTCGCAACAAGTTGGGGGGAAGGAGGCTTCCCAGCTTTGCTTTTGCCCTTGCCGCCCTAGCCTGAGCCAGAGGCAGCTTGCGCATAGGAGGGGGAGGGGTGGACGTCAGGGTGGAGGTGGCCTGGGGTGAAGGAGTCGAGGTCGTACCTCCCCTTCCGGAATTCCCCGGCCTCGTATGAGTTGGGAAAGAGCCTGGCGTACTTCTCGGGGTCACCGAATGCCTTGCCAAGCCTCGTATTGTAGAATGGTATGGGGTATTTAGGGTCGTCAGCCGCGGCTGAGGGAGGTGTGGGTGGTGCTTGGGCCCTTTCTTTACCCTTCCTTGAAAGGGGGGGGCCGGTAGTTGAGGGGGGGGGCTGGGGTTTCCTTTGTGGGAGGGGGGCGGGTGCCGTGGGGGCAGGGACAGGGGCTGACACACGATGTGACAGGTCGCGTATGGATGCCTGGAGATCGGCGATCCCCGGTGCGGTTTGTTGTTCTTGGGTGTGGGGGAGGTTTGCGAGTTGGGAGGAGATGTCATGGAGCTCCTCCCTGAGGTTCTCGTTTTCCCCGGAGATGGTTGCGACGGCCTGGGTTACCCCGCTCAGCTCGTATGAGACGGTCACCAGGCCCTGGACGAGCTGGGAGAGGAGGACGATCGTGATAGATTCGATAGGGAGGGTGCCGGCCTGTGCATCTGGGCTGGGGTCCGGGAAATCTCGGTTGCTGAGCCTGAGGGCGCTCCTCGCTTGGGCGAGTTGCCTCATCATGAACTCAATGGGGTGATCGGTCGAGGGGGTTCCTGAACGCGACTGGAGGGGAGAGTTGAGGGCTGAGAGTCTGCCAAAGGCCTCGTTCCCTGGGGGGAGATTGTGGGGATTCGCCATAGCGACGAGTGGGTGAGGAAAAGCGGGAGAGGGGTTTGATCCGGACGCAAAGCGGGGTAGAGTTGAGAATTGTATGTGAAATGTAGGGGGGGGGAAGAGGTTTGCGAGAAGCGTGTCCTATCTCTTGGTCCGAACCAAGCTCCTTTTATAGGCATCTTGCCACAACCCTAACCTTGGTGACTCGTCACCATCGCGTAACATAGCCCCCATGACTCATAATTAGTCATGGTGCGAAATCCATCAGGGGATTCTTATGAATCAACTGCGCACATCCTCTTTACTCGATCTCAACCCATAAACCCGATCATGCGCTCAAATGAGCCGCATGTGTGAAACCCATGACTCGTAATCTGAGTCATGTGCGAAATGATAACATCGTATGACGTCACAATCGTGACGGCATGAAACCATTAACCAATTATAATCAACCAATGACTTACAAGTGCGCAGTCATGTGAAAGATATGAGTGAATTGACGTCATAGTGCAAAACCCCACATACCTTATGACTAATAAGTATTAGTCATGTGAAATCTGCCTTGCTTAGTCACGATTTGTGACACTTTGCCAAATATGTTTTTATTCTATGGGAGTACCATGATAATACTTATTATGCAATCTTTTTATATGGATAGACCACTTGAACTGGGCCGGTCCAGTTGTTAACCTTAAGGTGGACCGACAAAACACTCCTGCCCTCAACACAGACCAGGTAAACTATTCAGAAGCCTGCATGAAGCTTACACCTGCAACAGTGAAAATTTACATTATATAATAAAGCTTAGGAATACACAAATTGGTAGAATTGATAATATACTTTGCGCAGTCAAGGCCAATAACACTTAAAGCTGTGAAAGTAATAAGTTACTTTGTGCGGCCAAGGTGGACTCGGATATCACTTAAAGCTTTGGCAGGGGTAATTTACTTTGCGCGAGGATGGTGAGTTGAGCGGAAGCAACCGTTGCAATGTCGACTTTTTTATTTCAGTACTTTTGTCCTTAAATTCTGGCGCAAACCGGCCCACTAATGATGCTACAACCTACAGAGTAATGACATCAACATCTCCACATTCATAGGGTTGCCATTTCCGCTAAAGAGTTTCGTGCTCAGCAACATATTATCTATAACGACTGATATATTCTAACTGCTGATCACACCCACACCGTTGCCTCTGTGCACGCCGGGTCTGTTGGATTGCCTATAGGGCATGTGGTTATAGAGTTGTGCAGATATGCATGTATGATACGATATCATATGATATCACAGTGCAGAACAATATTGTTTGAGCAGCCGAGTGATATCTGGTGAGTATGATTTGATGACGGCAACAAGTCTGGTGCACCCCCGAAGGGAGAAGGGGAACGAGCACACCTAGAGAGGGATCATGTTATCATACTGTGCCTGACTGACCCTATCCCAGAGCGAATTACATGACTAAGAAACACATGCTTCGCTATCATAATAATATTATTATAAGAAATACATGAAGAATGTCAAGCCAAACCGCAGGGTCTCAATCCAAATAAACAAAAATAGACAAAAGTAAAAATTATAGGGCTCATCTGAGTATGTACACACCCTAAACCCCAGAAGATACTAGTACAAACACCAAACATTTATCCCTTTACACCTGTTTTACTTTACCTTCTCTCAGAAAAAGTGATTTTAGAACCCCGTGATAGGTGAGCCTTTTATTAAAGCCAAAGTGCTTTCACCATTGGCCGGCCATACCTAATTTTGGCGTGGGTAAGTACGTTAATCAAACATCATGTCTTCCGCATGAACGGTCCTATTACAAGCGAACCGCTAAGCCTTATCAATTCCCTACTCGAACGTGGCCTAAGTGACAGCCCCCATAGACAATGCAACTAATGATCCTTATGCAACAACATGCGGCTCCCCGTCACACAACTTAATCTGCAACGTGGTAGGCACGCGTATCTAACCTCTCCGCCAGCAGCTCACAAATGCTCACTTCCACAACCCATGCTGTTGCTTCCCCGGAACCCAGAAGCTTCAACTCATGCACCCCCAGATACGGCAGGCTGGGGCAATGTTGCCCTGTGGGGGGGGGTCGATCAAAAATTGATCAAAGGCTAGGAACGCGCTTTTCCAAACCCGGGGGTTATATTATAGAAAGAACCCCTTCCGACAAATCGGCAAACAGTGATATCTCAAGGAAGTTGGAAGCAAAAAGACAAATGAAATGATAGGAAAGGAGGACAAAATGTAGCAGAAAAGGCAAATAAACTAGCACTGGTACTCCACTTCCCTGAGGCCTGAGCAATAAATACTCACATATCTGGGTTAAAGGTAGTAATTCCCATCAGAGTTCCTGCTATTTTTGCTTACCAAGAAATTAAAGAACCCCTCCCTTCAATCCCCAATTCCCGAAGCGCCGATCCAACCCCCACCGCTTCTGACCCCTCAGGTTCAATCATCAAAGGCCTTTTTTACAGCAACAGACTGGGGGGTGCTCTGCCATCCTCTGTCAGCTTTGGCGCAGCTTGGCATTGAAGTTCGGTAGGAATCAGCCAAAACTACTAGTAACTTTACTCGCCAACATTCGCCAAGCCCAGCCGAGGGTGCTGCCTCTCTGAGCACTCTCCCAGTCCACAGGAAAATCCAAAGCTAAGGCCATTTTCCTCTTCGCTCTTAAGGCCCGCCAATTACCAATCATAGCGAAGCAAGTTGGCTCTCCTTCTTCTTTCCCATCTATATGTAACAATCCTATTGTTGAGCAGGTATGCAACAGGCAACGACAGTCGTCTCTTGCGTAAACGAGTCTCGCTTTTCTGCACCCAGGTGTATGGGAGTACTACTACTTTAGATAGTACGGAACTGGCTTGCTTGTCTTGAGTGGTCCGTCGAAGGATACTATCTCTTCAGATAGTAAGATGGGTGGATTGTCGTGCTTGATGGAACTATCACAATAGTCCTATGTTTGGGCGGCCCGTCGAGACCATCACAATAGTCTCAGGGTTCTTGGAGCGTAGGCTGTCGTAGAGGAGGAGTATATGTAAAGAGAGTAAAGCCTAATTGTATTGCAATATCTGAAGTATAGAAAAGTACTTAGATCGTTGCGTGAAGATCCTATCCCTTGGTCGGAACCAAGTTCCTTTTATAGGCATCTTCCCCCAACCCTATCCCTGGTGACTCATCACCTCGCGTAACATAACCCCTATGACTCATAATGAGTCATAGTGCGAAATCCCTCAGTTGACTTGTATGAGTCAACTGCGCACATCCCTTTCCATCGATCCAAACCCATAAACCCGATCATACGCTCAAATGAGTCGCATGTGTGAAACCCATGACTCGTAATATGAGTCATGTGCAAAAGTCATTACATCATATGACGTCACAATCGTGAGTCATGAAACCATTAACTAATCATAATCAACTAATGACTCACAAGTGCGTTGTCATGTGAAAGCTGTGAGTCAAATGACGTCATAGTGCAAAAACCCCAACATACCTTATGACTAATAAGTATTAGTCATGTGAAATCAACCTTGCTTAGTCACGATTTGTGACACTATAGTATGCTATGCATAGCCATTCCCCACCACCACCATCTCGCATTCTCCCTTCACGTGTCTCTAAGTTAACCCTTACCTTTGCGTAAAGCTGTCTTTCCTTTCTCCTTTTCCTTCTCTATCCGATTAACTGCCAGGATGGTATCTGGGGAGATGGACAGGGTGTCTATTCAGCTAATCCCTGGGCGAGTTGTGGTTGGTAGTCTCCTCGGTTTCGGCCTGCGTGTTTGTAGCACCGTCCACCACTGCCTTTCACCTTTCGCCACCGCTACCTTCACCCTCATTCGAGCCCCCACTGACCCCAACTACACTTTCGGGCACATCATAGCCCAAACCCTGAGCGGCCATCTTCAGACTCACTATCTGCCCTGGATGCTGCCCCAACCACCAACCGCGGGACTTCCCACCTCCCCACCTATGTCGTGATTCACCTTCCCCGCATCTGCAAGCTTCTTTGCACTAACACTTTATTAGCCTCCTCCCTCCTTCCAGCTCCGTAACCTCCTCTTAGGAACAGAAGAAATAAACAAAACAAAACTCACAGCCGATGCTTCCTCCTCCTCTCTGCCCTCGTCGCTCTAAGGCGGTACCCTGACGGCCGCCCATTTCTTGGGTGGGGCTTGAGTTCCTCAAACTCCTTCCAGCGCTGTATAATCCTCTGTGCCTCACTCCTTGATATATTGATTTCCACACCGATAGTACGGTAGGACTTCCCTACCACGTGTTTTTTGACTACTTGGACAGGCTCGACGAGGGTTGGCTTGCGATGTTTCCCAGTATTCTCAATGGGGCAGTCCGTCCGTCCTGAGGGCGGACGGCGGTGGACGGCGTTAAGCCGTCCCGTCCCGTCTTTTTAGAAACTAGCCCGACGCCCCGACCAGAAGGACTGTTGCCCGGCCGTCCCCCGTGAGATATGTTTCATGCTTGGTTAGGAAATGTTTTATCATTCATTGCAAGCAGTTGAATACGCGAATATTTCGGAACACTGTCCGAGGTCAGGGAGTATGCAGACTATCAGTTGATATAAACAACTAGATATGCTTCCAATGCATGTTTTACAACATAAAACTCCTAGCTTGATAAGACTAACTAGTGAAAGAGAACAGAAGATGAAGGTAAAATGAAAATGATAAAAGTAGACAATGATTTCAGACAACAGAGGGAGAACGAAGACCAAGTGAATAAAGTTCCAACGCCTTTGAAGTACGTTCCATCCTATTCACATCCGAGTTAATCCCTCCATAGCCAATACCACAAGCCGCCCAGGACTTAAGACACTCGGATGCTTCAATAATATCATCGCCTAGGCGATTTCGGCGATCATTAATAAGAAGCTTTGAACTACGAAGGTGAGAGTACTCTACTGTCCGTCCAGGTATTCAAATTAGAAAAATAGAAGAGGGCACAATACCTGCCAAAAAGTCTTTCTGGATCCGCTGACATGGCAGGTATTGTGAAAATATCAAGTGCCATCTGGGCGATATTCTTTTGACGTAAATCGTCAACATAGTCAATCCAGTACGGGAGTGGACCGGAATGGAGATCGTCTTTGGTTTCGCGGCAAAGGTATCGATCCAACTCATCCCGCTCATCCCCTATAAGTCTCGGCCGTCTTTTCCGTTTCCAATCTGGTAATGTTCTGAAGTTGTCTATAGTATCAAGGCTACTAGTACTCTGGTTCGTTGTTTGTGGCCTATTTGGATTCGCGATAGGAAGTAGTGTTTCAGGTGGATTGGTTTTTTCAGGCTTTTACTCTGCGTTCCAAACTCTCTGTACCATGCTCTTTGCATTTTCTATCCAGTCAGGGCGGTCCTCCCCTTCAGTTTCAAAATATCAGTATTTCATTTCAGGATTTAATGTCACTGCCACAAAATGTGCCGGGACAAGATCCGTCAATGTATAGTACGTAGGTGGGGTTAGCTGGCGGATGGGAGAAAATTGAGAGGGTAGGAGGAAAGGTTATTCTGCTTATATCGCGATTGTTTCGAAAACGAAACACAAAAGGGCTGTAACAAGCAGTTGTGAGTGGGGGCTTCAAGGACACAGCAGATCTTAAGAGTGCTGGTGGGCAAGGTAGTATAGTAATAACACAGAGGAACATATAGAAAGGAAGTAGTGAGCTCACTTGTTTAAAACAATCCATGCTGTATGAATTGATATTGGGATATGCTGTACCTCATGGTCCCGGAACCATTCAAGCTGGTTAAGCAATTCATCCATCGCCGGAAAAATATCGTGTAGTTGACCAAAATGACTCTTCTTCTGTAAAATTAATTTCCACTTGCAGAATGGCTGTAGGATATACATTATCTCTTTCAAAATATCCCAGTCGGTCAGGGTCAGCTCGTGAAGTTCTAGGGAATAAGTTGAGTTCGAGTCGGAAAAATCCTGATCTTCATTTTGGCAAATAACTAACACGATAAAGTCTTCTAAAGGATCTCGAAGCTCCAAGGCACGTATTAGGGAGTCATAGTCACCCCCCCACCATGTACTATTTCCATTAATAAGGGATAATGCTTTCGTTCCGGGCCCCAGGGCCTTTTTCACGCATTCACTAAACCAGTCACGTCTTTGTGGGGTACGACAAATCCAAACTATCATGTTGTGTAACTTGCCAAGAGGTCCCTTCGGGAGCCATGTAGCCAATTCCTCAGCCTCTTGTTGTAGATCTTGTTGATTAGTGATCTCCGCTTGAAAAGCCTCAGCATCGGTTGCCCATAACAATGCTTTTCCCACGAGATTGATAACGTGACCAAGGCAGCGTAGACGGCGCTCAACAGGATTAAAGCTAATACTCTGCTCACTCAATTGCTGGGCAATATGCTGCATGACCGTTCCATTGTTACTCGCATTATCTAAGGTGAAGTAGCCAATCTTGTCAATAATATTACAGGATTCAATGATATTAAAAAAAACAGTTGGCTTGATTTTCGCCTGTATGTTGGCCGAGGAATCTTCGCATTCCAATAACTGCACTCTGGAGCTTGTTGTTTTGGTTGAGCCAGTGGGCAACCACACCAAGAAATGCTCGGTAGTTTGGTGATGTCCAGAGATCGAAGGTAAAGTGAATTTTGGTTTTAGAATGCGTAAATAAGCGAGTCAGATCCTGTTGACTTCGGTGGAATTGATCAATAATCCAATTCTTTATTGTGTTTCCTGAACTCGGCAGTGCTCGTGGCATCTCCGTATATGAGGCATTCTGTGGCAATTATCGTTAGCTAAATAAGGATATACTGACATATACACACTATTTAGTCTTTTTTTTTTCTGAATTGAGGCCAATCAAGATATAAAATAACACTACTTACACAGGCAAGCAAGTATCGTACCAGAACACGAAAAGAGCTCTGTTCAATCTCCCGGAAGCTGATATTGTTTTCAACAATCTACCGTAAAAGGAGATCCCGGAACAAATCACTATTAAAAGCAACTTGTGGACGGGTTTTCCCAAATGAGGTTTCAATTAACACTTAACCGTGCTCAAGTGCGATTGGACCATCCTTTCTGATCTTGTGTACCTTCCGCAAGTGCTCAATCATATTCTTTGTCGAAGAGTCAGAAAATCTTACCGCAGCCCCCTTTGATGGACCAACATATGAACAAATTAACATATTAACTCTCTGGCTACAATCTAGTAAGTTGACTAACTTTGTTGTAGAATTTGAGTGATAGTGTATGACGGATAGATTGGATTAGGGAACTCACATCGAGTACAGCGCCACCTTGTTTTCCCATCTGAAGTTGTATACTCAGAACCATTTTCCGGGAAAAAGAGCCAACTTTTTCTCATCTTCCGTCTTCTTTCATAAATCCGGCGTTCTGACCTTATACTGTATACAGCCTCACCAGTCGTACTCCCAATCGTTGGTGTCAATAGGCCACTAGGGGCACTACTTAGCGCACTCCCAGGACTTGTACCACGGCTACCACTATTCCCACCAGGACTATCATCGACCAGAATGGGATTCACAAATTCGGCATTTGTAAGTCCAGTAATAGGATCTACTTCCAAATCCCATATTGTTTGTTGCGATCCCAACTCAGCTGATTCGTATGCCATCTGGGTCGAAGAATGTTTAATGAACTAATAAAAGTATGTATGTAGCAAAAGGGGTATTGTTTGGTGATAAGTTTCGTCAGTTTTGCGGTTTGCTGTCCTTGTTGACTCCTATCTCAAGAGCCATATTTTACACCTATTTATCTTTATTAGACAGCATCCAAAAGCTCGTGATATTATTTGTGAAATATTGTATCTGCGTTGAGAGGGGGCTCGGGAATTGCGTTGATAGGATTCATGAATCGTCCTCTATAGTCAACGGCCGTCACCCACAGTCCATGGCAGTCCCCGGCAGTCCCCCGCCGTCCTCCACCAAGACCGCCGTCCCATCCCGTCCGGGGCTCTTGGCAGTCCCCCCGCCTGGCCCTATAGGGGCCCTGGACGGTTGAGAACACTGATGTTTGCTGGTTGCGGGATCTTTAGGCATCTTATGTTTTCAAAGATTGTCCGGGTGCCCAGGTGGATGGGAATCGAGGGAAAGAGAAGCCGGAGGAAGGGTCCAGGTGATGGGGAATGAAGCGTGATGATGATGTTTTCCTGTCAAGCTGTCCTGCGCACCCCATTAGTTCTGACTGGGATCGGCGCTTCTGGTAGGTGGGGAGTAAGTTAAGTTCCGGTACAGGACGTCTAATATAGGAATGTCGAGTGAGAGGGTGCGATGAGGTTGGCCCGGGGGTACCTAAGAACACCGGGGTCCGCGATCTATCATCTCCGAAGCACCCGCAGATCCGGGAAAGTCTGCCCTAACTGCTGCATCTGACGGTAATCCTTTGTTTTCACTAAGGCAGGACTATCACCGGTCTCCACCACCTTGGGGGATATTAATCAAGAGAGCTGGCCGCCATCGCTTCTCCCCCCAGAAATCTCCGCCCCAGCTCTGTCCGATTGGCGTCTCGCTTTTTTCTTTCTACCTTTGGTGTGCTAATGTTAGGATCCGTGTTCTCTGGGAGAAGGTCCTGTTGTTAGCAGTGGGTGGAGTGGACTGGAAGGCCCGGGGAATTGCCGGGATTTAGTTTCCCTGATGGCTGTATTGGGTGTCGTCGTTGGCTTGTAGTGCGCCGGGTTTCCTAGCTGCCATTAGCCTTATAGGGACGGCTTTAGGGTGGCGATGGAACATGTAGACCATGGTGGAACAACTGTTGGCGAATTCTGATTTTAGGCTGCTCACCACATGCATACTTTCGTTCCTGTATGAGGCAAAACCCATTTGCGCTATTGTTAACACAATGGTTGCTTCAACAGCGTTCCACCACTCTTAGCTTCTTACGATCGAATGTCACCACCTTGCATACCTGATGCTACACGATCAAACAGCGATCGCTGGACGACGAAACATGAACGACAGTCAATAGCCGAACATCTACAATACCCGCAGCCATCAATATGATCCGAGGCATTCAGCATAACTGCACCCTCGGTCAAACAGCTCTTACCTCGGGTATGTCTTCACAAAGGGAAACAGAAGGACGAATGACAGATGGAAAGTGGGAGAAGAATCCGGCATGCGCCGGAAGCTTGCCGGGGAGGAAGGTACTCTGCAGATAAGGAAGGATATAAGGCAGCCTGTTCTTCCCTTTTTTCGTTTTAGTTAGTTCATCTCATACTCATCGCATCTTTCTCTCACGGTTCTACTGTCTTCTCTTGTCTTCTCAAAGTCATTCGTTCTCGCATACGATCTCTTTACTCTTTATTGTTCTCTGATATCTTTTGTTTATTATCGTTGTTCGTATCAATACAAGTTTGGTGCCGTTCGGTAACTTAGGATTGGATCCACTACACCTAACCACCCAAGTAATTGTTCAAAAACAACAGCTAGACTAACACCCAGAGGGCACCACCCCTGAAACTCGATAAGGGTCAACCATAACTGGTATACTCCCCGGCTGTAGCATTCCGGGATAGAGGCAAAAGACAGAGTAGGTATCCAAAATTCAAAAGCCACGGAATTTTTGCAGAAACCCATCTTGTAGCAAACGATGTGAGAATGAAACCTGGTAGCGCAATTTGTGTCTAAGCTCAACACCAATCTTCTTCAGCCATAATGAGTGACATCGTCCGGCCGCCACAGTCTAGGTATCATCAATATCGCCCCCCCACCCATATCAACTTTCCACTGTTAGTGATTCAACTTTAGTCTTTCCTATCGCCGTTGGTTCCTCCTCCTCTGCCGGTATGCCTTCCCTACTCATATATTCTCACTCGTACACTCCCTCTCCTAATGTTGTTTGTTAACACTATTTGCTTATTGTCAGAATCCCGACTTCCCCCATTTTATTTTTTGGCCTCGGTCTAAGCATTTTCCCGCCATAAAGCATACACCGAGAAGTTATTCACCTGGTAACTGCCGGAATATCATTATCACAACCCTTGGATAGTTCTGGCTTAAGTTCATTCCCCTGCTTCGCTGCCTTCAAAGATTTGCGTATGTATATTTTTTTCCTTACCATGTGTTATACCAGGTCCTGCAAATGTACTCTATATTATTATAGACTTCTCCGGGTAGCTATGGTCCGTGGATCGCGAACCTACCTGTACAGTATCTGTTATGAGGGAAATTGCTGAGTTACATAGAAGCTCCGCTCTCCATACTTAAGTCTAGAGAGCGGTGGGTTGGTAGGTATCCACTAACTATGACAACGCACTGTCCATTCAGCTATCTCATTTAGGATGACCAGTCCGCATTATACGTATAATATGATTTTTATATTGTCGATGATGGCCTCGAAAATCCAGGTGCTGTCATACGCCGATTTTCCTTTATCGAAATAAGTCTCTATACACAAATCATCTATAGTTTAGGAGAAGGGGGAAAAGAAGACTGTGCAAGACGGAAAAGGGAGGAAAAGGAAAAGTACAGGAAAGAATTCACAGAGGGAGAAAATTTAAATAATAGGATGAAAACTGCAGGCTTAGACTGGACCCTCTCACAGCAATAAAATGATTACCCCACCACTACAGATTAAGCCCTATTGTACATTGTAAACTGAAACTCATAAATCCTCGCCCAGCAATAAAGGAGAATCCAAGGTGGGGGGGGTACGAGCGTGCGGTGTGTATGTGCATTCCCATCTCATGGGGTTTCCTTCGCTTATAAAGGCAATGTCCAAGGACAGTCGCCATGGGAGGTATGGTACAAAAGGAGGAGGCGGCGGCTATTTCCACGAGGCAGGGGCCTAAATCGTGCTGGGGATTGCCGCTTTGTGAGAGCGCTCCAGGGCTACTACCCTCCCATGGCAAAATATAGTAGCAATCCCGAGGGGCCCCTGGAGGAAATCATCTGGCTGATGGGGATTGACATCTTCCCGTTCGAGTAGTATTTTCACCACTCCCTCATTCCCAGACGAAGCGGCATGCGAGAGCGGTGTCTTGCCTATACTATCACGTTTATCGGGATTGACCCATTCCCGTTCGAGTAGTCTGAGAGAACCAGTACTGGGGCGGGAAGTTCTAGGAAAACGAAAAGACTCTCCGATTGCCTCCCCCTTCTCTCAGTACTAACTAGCTGTCTATATATACACAACTCGGGAGAGGATTACTACAGACCACCCTCTCCGGACCACCGGACACAAGAGATAAGTACGAATAATCTTAACGTAATCACCACCGGCACTACCACAGTAGTATTTTCACCACTTCCTCATGTCCAGTCAGAGTGGCATGCACGAACTGTGTCCTGCGGATGTTGTCGGGCTTGGCGCGAAGATGTCTCCGAGTAGAATTTTCACCACTTCCTCATGTCCATTATGAGAAGCCCATGCAAGTGGCGTGTAGTCAGAAAAGTCTCATCCGTCGATATCATAATATCCCATCTCTATCAAACCAGCTACAACTTCGGTTATTCCGAAAGACGATGGGCAGTGCAGCCCGCTGAAGCGAGAGTAAGTACTAAAGTTTCAAATATCTAAACCTTGTACTCGTGCCAAAAGCAATTTTCTCGATGCCTGGCCGTAATCTCCCTTTAATAGCTACAGGGCAAGTGATTTTCCGTAGTCGGAGGGTCCCCTTTTACTCCCCAGTACACAGAGCAATATTCCAGAAAAGGTGTATCCCGGGTATCATGATAAGGACTGGTCGAAGTGGCTTTGACCTGTTGTGAACTCAGATAGGTCAAACAGCAATCCGCCATTGTCGAGTGAGGTCTACTGAATATATCGGAACGGGCGGAAAGATACTCCTGGAGAGCAAAGTGGATCAATCGTACAGTTGATGTTTCCTTATCTAGAGCAATAAAGCCTTGACAGCAGCCAATCAATGTCGACATCGAAGGGATGTTGCCAATATTGAAGTCCGTGGAGCCTAGCTTGACTACGAGGGCGTGGCAGAGCTCATCCACCCGCGACAGCCGTTCCGCATGACTGATCCACATCAATACCGTTATCCCGAGTGTCGATTTATCCCCATCTTGTGCCTTTATGCGCGCAATCGTCGCACCATAGATATCTCCCAACCCCGGCCCATCGGTCATTCCACTTAGCTTTTCCTGTCTCCGATAGATTAATGATTCCTGTAAGATTGCCTCAATATTTAAGGAAGCCAGTAGAAACCTAGATATCTATTAGCGGGTGATGCGTGGCGGGATTCCGAGTATTATTGCCCTACGTACATTTCGGATACATTTTGTGGAATCTTCCGCAGAATATCTTCCAGGCTCTCATCCATGGCATCCGTATTCAACACTATAGGGTTATGCGCAGCCAATATAGATTGCAGTGATCTGGCGATACAGAACTTTTATTGGTACGAACAATTTGGATAGAGAAAACTTATCAAAGAAACAAGAAGAGATAATGGAATTGTGTACGGTAATGAATGACTTCGACAAAAGTAGGAGAGAGACCAAGTGAATAAATAATCAATGCGATGACTGATAGAAAACAAATGAACAAAGGGAAGAACAGGCTTTCTTATATCCTCCGTGAGATGAGACCTTTCCTCCACAGCACACTTCCTGCGGGTGCTATATCTTTGATCAGTTTCTTCCGCATAGTTGCTCTTTGCTACTTCTCAGCCGAATCCTATCCGAGGTGGAAACCCAAGCACCGAGGCTGTGGTTAACCAGTTTGCTGAATACTGAGTGTATAACCGTGGGCGCCATGGTTGTTCGGCTATTGATGATAGTCCGTGTTTCATTGTCGAGGAATGGAGGTATTGATGCTGTTGCACTAAATATGCAGGGTTGATGTCGGAGATCGGTATGAAGCTAATAGTCGTGAGACGTTTTTCGAAGACTTCGTGTGTAACAGGTCAGAGCGATAAGATTCCTAATCCACTGTGCATGGGAATATATGCAAATGGTGAGCAGTCCAGAACGATCCACGTTGAACAATCCGGAGTTTCATCCTCGCCCAGCCTTATATGAAGGTATCTGATAATATCCTCTTTTTTAGGACATAGAGAAACACTCTTCACTTTCTCACAAAGACACTTTTCAATCTCGGCCTGAATATGGGACCTCCCAGTGATAAATACTCGTGTGCCCGGGGACTTCTCCAGGATTTGTTTCAGTGAACCAAAGATTCTCACTCGATTCACCACCGCGCATTCTGTTGGAATAGTGGCTTCAATGTGACGGAAGCACGCCTGGTTAGGCATAGTGGGAGCTTGCTCATTAGTCCTGTATCTAGATACCTCTCTGAGGTATAAGTGCCATGGTCTGGTACCCAAGTGACAACGGACAATCTTGATCCTAATACTATAGGCGTATTCGGTTCATTTTCGTTCACCTCACCTACGAGATATTCAACACATTCGTCCAAAGCACCTATGCACACAAATGTGGTATGTGAGGATGTGATGGTCTCTAGCATCCTCACTACTTCAAGAACTTGCGGTCCCCATCCACCGATGGCCTTTTTCTGCTCTTGGAAGGCCCGTGATATATCCTCTGGGATCACTTCCATGCCGCTAACTATCCGCTTCAGCAAGGAACCCAGCATGGCTATGGCAGACTGCTCCTTCCGCACCGCAAACTCCAAGTAAAAGCACGTAACTGCACTGTTTTGTCCTCCAGCCCGATCGCAGAGCCTGTCCACTACCAGCGAAATAAAATCGCGGCATGTTAGCACTGACTCTCTTCCTTCCCTCTCCAAGAATAATGCTCATTACCTGATGAATGTTTTCCCACCCCCCGGAGCACGATAGCCAAACAAGACCACATCATCACCTTCACCTTCCCCACTCCCGTCATACCAGCTTCTGAATTCTTCTGTTGCATGAGCCATTCCTCAATGCTTTCGACGCAGCGCTCTTGAATATCCCGCTGCCGTAGCCTGGGTTCTAGAGGTGACAGCCAAGCTAGGCGTTGAGACCAATCATCGGCCAGAGCGTAGTTGTTCCAAAAATTATTAAAAGAGTTCGTGTTAAAGCAGTTGGGATGATATTGAGACATTCCCACTATCGTGGAGGAGTTCTTGAATATGCTCGCTTGAAGAATTCCTATGAGGTGAACAAAAGTACGGTCCTCAGACGCTTAGACAACTGCGCGGCGTTCACCCAAGCCACTCAAAATGTGGCAAATCAATATCCCCTTGATTTTGATTATCATTAAGTTTTTCCTCCTGCTATTCGGTAAATGATAGGAAGAAGAAATATAAACATAGATAGCCAAAGCCCGCGTCGCATGACCTTGCACGAGCAGTAAGAATTAAGCAGCTCCGTAGTATTTCAGCCAGTTCTTTTCAATCTCACAGCCGCAACTCCTTCCTCCCTTCCCCCTCCAAGGCTAGAGCCTCTCCTTACCCCCTGTGACAGATAGTGCAACCACTAATCCTACGACATGGGTCACCCCATATGGTACCAAAATCAGCTGGAGTTTAACAAGGTTCTAACATCTCCGCCAGCTAGCGTTTTCACTCAATCTTAACGCGGAGAGCACCCATCATGCCTGCTAGCCGATCTATTCTTTTAGTTATTATGTCGGTTCTCCGGGTGAGAGTAGCTCTCTCGAGTATCATTATAGTTGAATTCCAGGATATAGGGCCGAAGGCTTCTAGGAGCTGTCCCTCCTTTTGGGTTTTCTGCGACTTAGGGTAGAAGTGTCCGTCCGTTGGTCAGGTCATATCTTGATACTTTAGCCTACACCTCCATCTTATTTGTCCTAGACTTCTTAAAATATTCCAATATGATAGAAGGATATGCACTTTACTACCCGCACCCCTCATCACGATTATATATAAAGTCACCCTATCCCTTGCTAACGACCGCTTAAGTTCCCAGCATACCCTACCAATATCCCGTTCCAGGAATCTTATGATAAATCCCAAAAATCGCGGGAGCCATACAAGGTGGCACCTGTGCAACCCTTGACCTGTCGCCGAAGTCTCCATTAAATATGGCAATGGCAAATGCCTTCACAAATGCCGCTCAATTACCAGTATGGAATAGTATAAATTTATTTCTACAGATTGCCCATGTGTGGAGGCCTAGAGATGTAGGCTTCCATCAGGCAAAATCTCAATTACCCAGAGTCCCCGCGGAGGGCCCACTGCCTACCCAGCCAGTGCGCCCTCAACCCTCGTCCCTTACGCCACGATCACTAACACGAAAACTAGGTTTCGCCAATCACCTCCGGCTCCCTCATGTCGTACAAAGCCCACCAACCGGAATCTGTCCAAGTGGCCTGGAAAGGTGTCTACCCCGCGACCTATGCCCTCTTCCTTTTTTTTAAAAAAAAAAACCACTGTGCGCAACATCTATGGATTATGAGAGGCTATCCAGCTCGATAGGAAGCATGCAAATTATAACATCAACTTGGAGCAAAAAATGCTATGCACAACTTTTGTTGATTCTGCGGGGGTATCCAACTTGGTGGAAAATATATTTACTATAAATTATGTTGATCTTGTGTGGGAATGACCGCCCCTTGTGGGTTTTTCCAGGGTCCTACATACAACTTGGTGTAAACCTCATGTCGGCCCGACACAAGAAACCACCTGACTTCTGAGTGCATATGGAACGTCTGGTCAGCCGGGGGAGGCAAAACCCAACTCTTCACAAGCTCAAACTAAACCCCCGAGGTATTCCAGATGTTGTCGGAAGCTGTTATTCGAAGAAGTGGAGTTGCTATTAGGATGGTTGGTTGGCATTAGCATGTGAATCGCGACACTTGCTCTCATGCCAAGCCACGTTCCGGAGATTTCCGCCATTCCGACATGATGATCATTCCTATGGAATGTTGGAATGTTGCAAGTTGAGAGGCTGCGCTTGACTAGGAAAGTTGTATATGTTGAACGTGGATCGTTCTGAACTGCTCACCATTTGCATATATTCCCATGCGCGTTGGATTAGGAACCTTCTCGCACCGACCTGTTACACACTAAGTCTTCCAAAGAGGTCTCACAACTATTAGCTTCATACCGATCTCCGACCTCAACCCTGCATATCTAGTGCGACAGCATCAAACCTACATTCATCAACAATGAAACACAAACTATCATCAATAGCCGAACAACCATGGCACCCTTGGTTATGCACTCAATATTCACCAAACCGGTTAATTACAACCTCGGTGCTTGGGTTCTCACCTCGGATGGGATTCGGCTGAGAAGTAGGAAAAAGCCACTATGCGGAAGAAACTGATCAAAGATATAGCACCCGCAGGAAGTGTGCTGTGGAGGAAAGGTCTCATCTCACGGAGGATATAAGAAAGCCCGGCCTGTTCTTCCCTTTGTTCATTTGTGTTCTGTTCGTCATCGCATTGATTATTTATTCACTTGGTCTCTCTACTCTTTTGTCGAAGTCATTCATTACCGTACACAATTCCATTATCTCTTCCTGTCTCTTTGATAAGTTTTCTCTATCCAAATTGTTCGTACCAATAAAAGTTCTGTATCGCCAGATCACTGGAATCTATATTCGCTGCGCATAACCTTATAGTGTTGAATAGTATATGTTGACCACTGCTAAATTATTATGATCGATTATAGCAATACTAGATACTATGGGTTGACTTCGGATTTCAGAGCATATTATTTGATAAGTCGAGTGATATATGGTGAATATGATTTGGTGATGGCAAGAAGTCTGATGCACCCCCCCAAGGGAGAAGGGCAACGAGCACGCCTGGAGAGGTATTGCGTTATCATACTGTGCCCGACTTACCCTTTCCCTGAGTGAATTACATGACTAAGAAACTAAGAAAGACGTGCCTCGCTATCATGTCATAGGAAAAATATGAAAAGACCAAGAAGAACGTCAAGCCAAACCGGAGGGCTTTCAATCAGAAGTGAAAAATGGACAAATATAAAAATTGTAGGGTTCATTCGGATACGATAGGCAAACACTTTGAACCCTAGAAGATGCCAGCAAGAACACTGAACATGGATCATATCTGTTTTACCCCCACTCGTAAAATGTGATTTCAGGACCAGGAGATGGGAGAGTCTTTTGTTAAGGTAGCGTTTGCTTGCCAATGGACCGTTCGTTCGCCGTTCCGGAAGCAAGTGTTATAGTACGAGAACTGTTGGGTTAACTTAAGTCAACTCTTCGAAGGAGCATTCATTCATTAGTTAGCCGCTTGGGGACGCGATTTCGTGATGTGGGGTGGAGGCCTGGTGGTCAAGAATGGGTGAAAAGGAGGCCTACAGTCATTTTCACCATGGACCATTCGCATCTTATTTTGACGAACAGGAATACGTTAACAAAACATCGGGCCAGCCTTATGAATGGTCCGGTTAGAAGCGAACCGCTAAACCGTATTAATTCCCTATTGGAACGGTTCGTTCCCTTACCAACCGAACATACCGTAGTATCCAATCTCTTCCTGTCGAGGCGTTCTTTCGGTGGGAAATAGGAACTTGCGAAGGAAATCAAATTCGCTTCACTTTTCTTCACAATTTCTCCGTCAGGATCAAGTGAGATAAAAGTCAAAGAAAGGAACGATGAAAATTCTATAGAAAATGGGGGAATGGGGATGGTTGCGGATGGATGATGATGGACAATGCTCGCTCCTTCCCCTTCCTCCTCAAGTACCCCATTTCCTATGAGGCTAAGCTAACAAAACAACAGTACCCAGTCTTCACGATAGTTTCCTCTCCGCCAGGCTCTAGTAGCTCACAAATTCTCACTTCCGCAACCCACGCTGTTGTTGCTTCGCTGGAGCCCGGAGGCTTCGATTCATGCACCCCCGATACGGTAGATTGGGGGGAGAGCACTACCCTAGTCTGCGGGAAAATCTAAAGCCAATGCCGTTTTTCTCTTCCCTCTCAAGACCCGCCAATCACCGGCCTTTACCGCCGAAGCGAGTTGGCTCTCCTTCTTTCCATCTCCGGTATGCTATACATGGCCGCTCCCCGCCCCCGCCATCTCACATTCTCGGGAAATCCTTTTGAATACCATGCGCTTGGCGGTCAATCCTTTCGGATACCATCGACCGGGAAATATACAAGGTATGGCCATAAAAGAGTGGTACGCTGCATATGTAATATTTCAGTAGAAGTGGTACACCTGAGAGAAAAACATTCACAGAATAAGTGTTTCCTCTCATGCTATGCAACCACTAAAGGAAAATCTTAGTGGGTAATATAGATGATCTCTCTTCCAGCACATTTGCCATCAAATTAAACACTTACAAGTACATTATAAGGATGTTGCCCAAACCTTTAAACTGGTATTCTGTTTAATGCTGTCCAGATTTCAACCAAGTTTGAAGGCCTCATGACTTATTTTCAAAATCAATGTTCTCTTGTATCTCCATGCTGAAATTATGCCTATCATATTTCCCTGACTGGTTTTTATTATTTCGTTATAAACAAACCCGCCACCGCCACTACTCTACATAACTATTAGCTGCTCTGACAGCCCTCAATTACAATTCAAATTCCCAATATTAAAATAATTTTGCTTTCCTAATTAGTCCAACAGTTGTTCCGAGCATATCTAGAGCTGTTCAAAACTATGATTATTATTTTTATACTACCTTGTTTAGCTACAAAAATCATTATTTTAGCTCTAATTTCTCTGCCCGATCTCTGAGTTGGGGGAGCCTCAGTTACCCGGCCTTGGGGGGTTGTGTTGTGCCCTCCGTTGCTATGCAAGTGCCATTTGCACCTCGAGTACGTTTAACCCGCCGTACCTGGCGCCGTCCTAGAGGGTGTGGAAGGCTTTCGACCGCCGTTGACTGAAGACGCGCCAAATTGGCCAATGAGAGAAATATCACTACACAAATAAGTTAAAGTTGAAAATGAAAATAAAAATAGAAACTAAGATAGAAGAAGAAACAAAGAGGAGGTGGTCCCCGATACCAGGGGTCGCAGTCGGACGACCCTAGTCCTCGTCTCTTGTTCGATAGTCCTTATCCTTTGTCCGCTAATCCTCACCCTTTGTCGTCAGAACGACTGAGACTGCTGCAAGAAGTGCGTATATCAGGGAACCACCTGCTGTTGCTACTGCTCCCCCTGCCCCTGGAAGAGCTAAAAACGGGCACCCGCATTCTTCTTTACTTCACCCTCTTGCCTTTCTTCAACCACGCATTCTCTTCTCATTTACTGGCAGGATCTCAAAAATGACACCGGACGAACTTTCACAAGTACTTCTGAGGGATGAATATCATATTTTAAATATTTCACCCGAAGACTTCTCTCAGCTAGAGTCGCACATTGGAAGAAGAACGTATGTATTCAAAGAATTTTACACCAGCACTGGCGGAAGATAACAACTAATGTATAGATATACTTACCGTCCCTCAACCGGCCAATTAAAGATCAAAATGCAGACACAAATCCACGGAACGGCGTCAGGATGGGCGGTTGACTTGATTGCTGCAGGCGACGCAGTAGGGGCATGGGACTTTAATGATGTTGAATTAGTTCCTGAGGGGCAGCTGGAGGGCTTCGCAGCACAGTATGAAGGAATGTAAGTTGCGCTCATATAATGACTTCTACAAACATCCCTCTCACACTCTGCCAGAACCAAAGTCCCGGACTGTGCAATTGTGCCCGGAGATCGATATTGGCCAACTATCGTGTTTGAGGTTGGGTATGCGGAACCATATGATGACCTGAAAGATGATGTTAAGCTATTGCTGGAGGGGAGTGAAGGGAGGATTAGCAAGGTCATTATCATCAAGATTGAACCACTCCGGGAGGGGGAAACCGAGGTGCAAAGAGGGTTTGTAGAAATGTGGCACTTGAGTGAGGGCAGGGCGAAGAAGGATGGTGGTAGGAAAGTGATTTCTCACAACTATCCGATATCAGGTTTTACTTTTACTAACTCCCAAATTTAGAGACTATTCCCCCCGCCAAGGCGCCATGAAATGCAGAAACTCGAGATTACCCTTCAAGATATACTGCGAAATCAGTTCGCTAGCGTGAGGAAAGAGGGCTGGGAGCAAAATCATATCATTGTCCTTCCATTTGACCCTCTCAGGCGTGCGATAAAGAGTGCCACCAGGCGTCACTTATTCCACAAGGGTGTTTTAGAGGATAACGATGACTCGGCTTAATGACTTTGTGGTAGGTTAGTTCAAAATGTATTATTCAAGTGATAAGAGATATCTCTAATCATTGTAAAGAACAGGTTGTCAGTGAAGATCAGAGGTTCTTGGAGAAATCTACGGTTCCTACAATGACCTTTATTCGATTTATTTCCTTTCTTAGTTTTTGTTTTGTGGGTTCTCTTCTTTCCTGGGAGAATTCGACTATGACGTGCGGGTCGTTGGGGGCTATTGGGTGTGATGCCGATATGGTAGATGTCTGGATTGCTACTCTTGTAGATTGTTATGCTTCCGATGAGTCCTCGAAATGGATGTCAATAGTATGCAGAAAGGAAGGAACCAGATCATGGCAGGAATTCTCTAATAAGGCCACGCTATCTACCAGTTACAAACCTTCATATGCCGTTGTTGGCATTTTCAAACATAATCTGCCTGTTCCCAGCGGGATGATGTTATGCTTTACCGTAGAACTAGGGATGGACACGATCAGATCATGATCGAGTTTTGCTCTACCATATTCTACTCGATCAGCCTTGATCATGGATGTCCCGCGATCAGATCATGATCAAGCAGTGCATCCATGATTTGATCGATTTGCTCGATCATAAGCACGGCTCGATCATGCTTGACCATCATGAAGTATATAACTCGCGCATCTTGAATCCTGACTAATCAGTCTACTCATCTTAGTGATTGTTGTAAGAAGTACCTGTCACGCTGCCTGGTAACCTTGGATTGGAATGGGATAAACCTCCTGACCGCCTGAGATTGGAATGTGGCCGATGGAATGGAATGAAGGAATAGCATAAGTGGAATGGTAAGGAATGGAATGGCGGAGCGGATACTGGAGTCTGGGAATGTTGTGTATATAGATTCGTTCTCAGTCTGTAATCTTGGGATAACAATGAAGTGAAGTGAAATATGCATTCTCACGCTTATGGTACTATGTTTTTTGTTTATTTTCTTCAATTGTGTAATACTTTGAACTTATAAGGTGAATGGTGACGGGGAAATATTACTCAGATTCTTGGGGGGAGGTGACGAGATTACCTCTCTGGCATTCAATTCCTTATATCCTTTGGGTTGCTTCGTTCATTTAGTCCTTCTTTTATGGCATGGTGTGTTTCCTAGTACGTAGATTGTGAAAAATGGTTAATCGTGCTTCGCTCTGTGCGCTATAGCACAGTAATTTTCAGTGCAATAATACTAGGGCCCCGCCGTCCTACCCAAAGACGGCTGTCCTGCCCGTTGGTCATCTCAGATGGACTACAGATAGCCGTCCTGTCTCATCTGGGCTCTTGGTAGTCCAGTAGAGGGCCGCGCAGGCCCCCCGGACCGCTAGGAACACCCATGTAGTCATCCAATCCAGTCGCTCTGCATGTCCAAGACCGGGTGAGGAGGACAAAGGACGAGACAGTCTCCTCCTTAAACAGGATAGACTGCCTTGACGCCTTCCTGTACAGGCTAGACAGCCTTCGACAGCCGTCGACTACTAACGTGAAAAATTGGCCAATGAGACACATACTAGTACTCAAATAAGTTAAGGTTAAAAATGCAAATAAAAATGGAAAAAGAGATAAAAAAAGAAACAAAGGAGAGGTGGTGCCTGAGCCCAATGTTGCAAATAAGTGGGGGGTTCGATACAAAAATGATCGAAGGCGAGGAACGCTTTTTCGAACCGGGGGGGGTTATAAGATAGAACCCCTTTTAACCAAGCAGTAAATCATGATATTTGAAAGTAGTTCGAAGCAAAGAAACAAATGAAATCATAGGAAAAGAGGGCAAAATGTAGCAGAAAAAGCAAATAAACTAGCACTAGAACTCCACTTCCCCGGCTTCTGAGCAATAAATACTCGCACCTCTGGTTGAATGTAAAAATTCCCATCAGAGTTCCTGCTATTTTTGCTTACTAAGAGATTAAAGAGCCCCCCCGTCAATCCCGATTTTCGGAAGCCCCGATTCAAACCCACCCCCTTCTAACTCCCCGGGTTCAATCATCAAAGGCTTTCTTTGCAACAGTGCCTGAGCCTACCAGGGGTCGCAGTTGGGTGATGCTAGTCCTTGTCCTTTGTCCGCTAGTCCTCGCCCTTTGTTGCCTGGACGACTGAGACTGCTGCAAGAAGTGCGTACATCAGTGAACCACATTGCTATTGCCGCTCCTCCCCCTGCCCCTGGAAGCACTAAAAACGGACTCCCGCATTTTTCATTACTTCACCCTCGCGCCTTTCTACAATCACAGACTCTCTTCTCGTTTACTGGTAGGATCCCAAAAATGACACCGGACGCACTTTCACAAATCCTTCTGACGAATGAATATCATATTTTAGATATTTCACCCAAAGACTTCTCTGAGCTAGAGTCGCACATTGGAAGAAGAGCGTATGTATTGAAAGAATTTTACACCAGCTCTGGCAGAAGATAACAACTTTTGTATAGATATACCTACCGTCCCACAACCGGCCAATTAACGATCAAAATGGCGACGCAAATCCACTCAACGGCGTTCATGTGTGCAGCTGATTTGAGGGCTGAAGGCGGGGCAGTCTGTGCATGGGGCCGTAAAGATATTGATTTAAGTTCTAAGGGGCGTCTACAGCCCTTCGCAGCACAATATGAAGGAATGTAACTTATTATTTAAATTTTCTCCACCTGTGAATTCTTTCCTTTTCCTCCCTTTTCCATCTTGCGCAGTCTCTTTTCCACCTTCTCCTAAACTATAGATGATTTGTGTATAGAGACTTATTTCGATAAAGGAAAACCGGCGTATGACAGCCGCTGGATTTTCGAGGCCATCGTCGACAATATAAAAATCATATTATACCTATAATGCGGACTGGTCATCCTAAATGAGATGGCTGAATGGACAGTGCGTTGTCGTGGTTAGTGGATACCTACCAACCCACCGCTCTCTAGACTTAAGTATGGAGAGTGGAGCTTCTATGTAACTCAGCAATATCCCTCGTAACAGACACTGTACAGGTAGGTCCGCGATCCAGGGACCATAGATACCCGGAGAAGACTATAATAATATAGAGTACATTTGCAGGACCTGGTACAACACATATGGTAAGGAAAAAATATATACATAGGCAAATCTTTGAAGCCAGCGAAGCCGGAGAATGAACTTAAGCTAGAACTATCCAAGGGTTGTGATAATGATATTCCGGCAGTTACCAGGTGAATGACTTCTCGGCGTATGCGTTATGGCGGGAAAATGCTTAGACCGAGGCCAAAAAATAAAATGAGGGAAGTCGGGATTCCGACCATAAACAAATAGGGTTAACAAACAACCATAGGAGAGGGAGTGTACGAGTGAGAATGTATGAGTAGGGAAGCCATAAACGCAGAAGAGGAGGAACCAACGGCGACAAGAAAGACTAAAGTTGAATCACTAACGGTGGAAAATTGATATGGGTGGAGGGGGGGGGGGCGATATTTATGATACCTAGACTATGGCGGCCGTACGACGTCACTCATTATGGCTGAAGAAGATTGGTGTTGAGCTTAGACACAAATTGACGCTAGCAGGTTTCACTCTCACATCGTTTGCTACTAGATGGGTTTCTGCAAAAATTCTGTGGCTTGTGAATTTTGGATGCCTACTCCGTCTTTTCCCTCTATCCCGGAATGCTAGAGCCAGGGACTATACTTGTTATGGTTGACCCTTATCGAGTTTCAGGGTGGTGCCTTTTAGGTGTTAGTCTAGCTGTTGTTCCACCATGGTCTACATGTTCCATCGCCACCCTAAAGCCGTCCCTATAAGGCTAATGGCAGCTAGGAAACCCAGCGCACTGCAAGCCAACGACGACACCCAATACAGCCATCAGGGAAGCTAAATCCCGGCAATTCCCCGGGCCTTCCACTCTACTCCACACACCGCTAACAACAGGGCCTTCTCCCAGAGAACACGGATCCTAACATTACCACACCAAAGGTAGAGAGAAAAAAGCGACACTCCAATCGGACAGAGATGGGGCGGAGATTTCGGGGGGAGTAGCGATGGTGGCCAGCTCTCTTGATTAATATCCCCCAAGGTGGTGGAGACCGGTGATAGTCTGGCCTTGGTGAAAGCTAAGGATTACCATCACACGCAGCAGTTAACGCAGGCTTTCCCGGATCTGCGGGTGCTTCGGAGATGATAGATCACGGACCCCGGTGTTATTAGGTACCGCCGGGCCAACCTCATCACACACTCTCACTCGACATTTCTATATTAGACGTCTCGTACCGGAACTTAACTTACTCCCCACCTACCACAAGCGCCGATCCCAGTTAGAACTAATGGGGCGCGCAGGACAGCATAACAGGAAAACATCATCATCACTCTTCATTCCCGATCGCCAGGACCCTTCCTCCGGCTTCTTTTTCCCTCGATTCCCATCCACCCGCGCACCCAAACAATCTTTAAAAACACAAGATGCCTAAAGATCCCGCAACCAGGAAACGTCGCAAGGCAACCCTCGTCGACCCTGTCCAAGTAGTCAAAAAACACGCGGTAGGGAAGTCCTACCGTACTATCGGTGTGGAAATCAATATATCAAGGAGTGAGGCTCAGAGGATTATACAGCGCTGGAAGGAGTTTGAGGAACTCAAGCCCCACCCGAGAAATGGGCGGCCGTCAGGGTACCCCCTTAGAGCGACGAGGGCAGAGAGGAGGAGGAAGCATCGGCTGTGAGTTTTGTTTTGTTTATCTCTTCTGTTCCTAAGGGGAGGTTACGGAGCTGGAAGGGGGGAGGAGGCTAACAAAGTGTTAGTGCAAAGAAGCTTGCAGATGCGGAGAAGGTGAATCACGACATAGGTGGGGAGGTGGGAAGTCCCGCTGTTGGTGGTTGGGGCAGCATCCATTCCCGATAGTGAGTCTGGAGATGGGCGCTCAGGGTTGGCGCGATGATGTGCCCGGAAGTGTAGTTGGGGTCAGTGGGGACTCGAATGAGGGTGAAGGCAGCGGTGGCGAAAGGTGAAATGCAGTGGTGGACGGGGCTACAAACACGCAGGCCGAAACCGAGGAGACTACCAACCACAACTCGCACACGGATTAGCTCAATAGACACCCTGTCCATCTCCCCGGATACCATCGCGGCGGTTAATCGGATAGAGAAGGAAAAGGAGAAAGGAAAGACAGCTTTACCTGAAGCTGAGGGTTAACTTAGAGACACGCGAAGGGAGAATGCGAGATGGTGGGGGTGGGGAACGGCTATGCATAGCATACAATAGATGGGAATGAAGAAAGAGAGCCAACTCGCTTCGCTATGATTGGTAATTGGCGGGCCTTGAGAGCGAAGAGGAAAATGGCCTTGGCTTTGGATTTTCCTGTAGACTGGGAGAGTGCTCAGAGAGGCAGCACCCTCGGCTGGGCTTGGCGAATATCGGCAAGTAAAGTTACTACCGTCAAAACTCAAATAGAAGAGAAATGTGCTAGGACGTTGGAGTTGCCTCTCCTAGTAAGGCGCCTCGTATATTCCTTTTGTTATGTCTCAACGGGGGGCTGAGTTTGCGGTGTTTTCCCCTCGCGTAGCTGAGAAGGGAAATTCCAACGTCCTAGCACATTTCTCTTCTATTTGAGTTTTTACGGTAGTAGTTTTGGCTGATTCCTACCGAACTTCAATGCCAAGCTGCGCCAAAGCTGGCAGAGGATGGCAGACCACCCCCCAGTCTATTGCTGTAAAGAAGGTGTTTGATGATTGAACCTGGGGGGTCAGAAGGAGAGGGGGTTGGATCGGGGCTTCTGGAAATGGGGATTGAAGGGAGGGGTTCTTTAAATTCTTGGTAAGCAAAAATAGCATGAACTCTGATGGGAATTACAACCTTTAACCCAGATATGTGAGTATTTATTGCTCAGGCCCCAGGGAAGTGGAGTACCAGTGCTAGTTTATTTGCCTTTTCTGCTACATTTTGTCCTCCTTTCCTATCATTTCATTTGTTTTTTTGCTTCCAACTTCCTTGAGATATCACTGTTTGCCGATTTGTCGGAAGGGGTTCTTTCTATAATATAACCCCCATGTTTGGAAAAGCGCGTTCCTAGCCTTTAACCATTTTTTGATCAACCCCCCCCCCCAGTGCAACATTGCCCCAGTCTGCCATATCGGGGGGTGCATGAGTTGAAGCTTCCGGGTTCCAGCGAAGCAACAGCATTGGTTGTGGAAGTGAGCATTTGTGAGCTGCTGGCGGAGAGGTTGGAGACGCGTGCCTACCACGTTGCGGATTAAGTTGCGTGACGGGGAGCCGCGTGTTGTTGCCTGAGGATCATTAGTTGCATTGTCTATGGGGGCTGTCACTTAGGCTACGTTCGAGTACGGAATTGATAAGGCTTAGCGGTTCACTTGTAATAGGACCGTTCATGCGGAAGACATGATGTTTGATTAACGTACTTACCCATGCCAAAATTAGGTATGGCCGGCCAATGGTCAAAGGACTGTGGCTTTAATAAAAGGCTCACCTATCACGGGGTTCTAAAATCACTTTTTCTGAGAGAAGGTAAAGTAAAACAGGTGTAAAGTGATAAATGTTTGGTGTTTGTACTAGCATCTTCTGGGGTTTAAGGTGCTTACATACTCATATGAGCCCTATGATTTTTACTTTTGTCTATTTTGTTTATTCGGATTGAGACCCTGCAGTTTGGCTTGACATTCTTCATGTTTTTCTAATGATAATATTATTATGATAGCGAAGGATGTGTTTCTTAGTGATGGTATCATCAGCAAAAACGGACCCTGCGTCTGATCCGTCGGCGTTGCGTCCTGTGCGTTCTGACTTGCGTTGCAACGCCTCGCCACATCCCATGCTTCCAGATGCTACCTGGCAACGTTCCTTGCGTCCTGACGCAACCTGGCCCCCTCCCTACGTCTGGACTACCCCAGACTCTTTCTCCAATCTCTTCTTTCTCCTGATGCGGCGATAGCTCCTCATCACCTCTTCTCCGCGTCCTGACCCACCCCTCATACCAGCTCGTCTAATCACAACTAATTTGCTGCTTGCTCCGCCGTCGCCTGCTGTCTGGGGTGGCAGCATCTTTTTTGGTCACTCCCGGGTCTCATGTCTCACGCCTCACTGGTCTGGGGAACTAATGATCTAGGTTTCAAGAAAGTCGCTTATATATCTTCTACTATATAGAGTATCAATATGTAGGATTGTCACACATAGCCGAATCCTGATTCTCACGCATCGCCGAATCCTGATTCTCTCATCCGGATTCCTTCATAAATCGCATTAAATGTTCTCAAATCTATCCGGCTATTTACAAGCCATCGCCGGTCCTCCTCCAGGATCAGGTGTGCCAGACCGAGAATTGTTCCTATATCAACTATTGTAAACCCTCGCGTGTCTTCCCTCATCTGCACTGTAACCAAGCCATGCAGATCCGATAGACGCTCTGAGTTCACTGGAGTGAGCAACTGAACACCGCCGACTCGACGCACAGTATCCTCAGATCTGGGGTCCCTGATCTTCAAGAGGGCTACTAGCTTTGCCGGGAGACAACCCCTTAGCGCACCATACATTTCTTCTGTGCCCGCTTGTACCCAAACCCAATCATTGCGACTGCCCTGGTTTCTAAAGTGTAGGGTGCCCGTGGATCGTGCACGGTGGATCTCGTAAACATCGGCTTCTTGGAATGTAAGAACTGGGACTTCGAGTTGTGTCAGTAGTTCAATGGGAAGTGATCGAAGCGTCGCATGGTCTTCCGGGAGACCGTGGTCTATCGGCAGGTTATGCCTGCTATATCGTATCAATTCACGATATATAATCTCGAGTGAGACTCCCGAGATCCTGCTAAAATCAACGATATTGGACACATCGCCCCGGCGTCCCTTCAAGATCCTCCTACAAATGACTGGCGGCGATACCGTACTGGTTGTCCTATCTAAATGCTTCAGGACGTCGGGGGAGAGATCTGCGCCGCGATTTTTCAGTGATTGCAAGTTCAATAGTCTCATCCGGATTGCATGTTGACGGCCGTAGCTATGCACGATCTGGCGCGCGGCATCATTTTTATTTGACTGGCGCCATCCTTCCTTGATTTGCGTCTTGTGAGCTAGCTCTCCGATCTCCGTGGAATACATCGGAATATTGCCAAACTGGCGTATATGGTCACAAAAGTGGCTTAGTAGATGCATCTTAATGAAGTTGAAATGTGATTCGCCGTGAATCATGTCCATACGCAGTTCATCCTCTTCATCTCGATCGTCGTCGCGCATCCGGCGCCGTTGGGATGGGGCCACTCGCTCCCTTATCAGGGCTCTCTGACGTCGGATCTCCTTTCGTTGCTTGTCAACTTTGGCTTGTGTGCGTTTTGTCACTCGAAACTCCAAGAAGATATCTTTTATCCTATGAAACTGGTCCAGATAATCTTCCATGTAGGCTATGGTGTCTGGGGTGTGGCTTCGGTATTGTGCCATCATATTGAAGTCGACGAGCGCCCTGACGCATCTGAGAGCACGTTTGAAAGGTATTGCTTGCGCACCTCCTGGCTGGCGAAGAGCCACGGCGAGAACTCCCAGAATACAACGCCCCAGATTCCTCATCTCTTTCCCTTGCCACTGCGTAACCTCGCGGTAGGCTTTTTTGGGGACTAAGAATCCTGGGTATGGCGGTAATGCCTTCCAAACCTCATCAAATGCCTGCAGTCGCCCGTGTTTCTTCAGAAAGGCTTCGATCCAGTCCATCATATGCTTAAATAGCCCGAGATAAATGGTATGGAGTATGTCTGGTTTGTACAGATCAGACGCCGAAACCCGGTCGAGTCCGTGGAATATATTTTGGCCGATACCAAGATTCATAACGTGGTCGTCGTCGGTCTCCGAGCCTGAGGTTTGATTTTCAGGTTTGTAGCGTTGGTACCTTGCATAATCTCGGGCTCGATAGCTTCTGGCATTGGTTCCTAATTCGTTGGTCGGCACCTCGCATTTAGGACAGGCGTTTGTTTTCAACCCGTGAAGTGCCACGTTTTCCATATGGTCCGCGATCCACGCAGAGAGAATTGGGAAGCAAAGTCGAACCTTGCCGTCGGCACAGTCAATGGGGATGCCGACATGCGCCACATCCTGAAGGGGTGCAAAGATGAGTTCGAATACATCTTGTAGGGTGTCAGCGTTGATTTTTCTCTGGCGTCGGTCGGCTTTAGAGGACTTGGAGAGTTTGGGTGGAACCGGTAATAAGGCAAGAAGAAGAACAGCCATTGATCCTGGGCTGTTGCGCCGAGCCGACGGAAGATTTCCGATCGTAATATAGACAGGCCACGCTTTCTTGTCTCCCGAAAAGTTGGTGAGGTTAGTCTGATCTGACATCCCAATTATTGGAACAACGGTAGCGCCTGGCGGAAGCGTCTCCTATGATCAGTCAGCTAAGGTCTTCCAAACAAGGGTGGGACTCAGATGCTCTACCTGCAGGTCCCACCACCAATCCGCCGTATGCATTTCAGCATATATTCTCTGCCCGGAAGGGTCATATTCACGCCGTGGCGCGTAGACCAAGTCATCTCGGTATGCGATCTGGCGAAGGAGATATCTGACACAACCTAGGACGTCGCGGTAGAAAAATGGCAAAGTCCTCTGGCCATCCTCAACCTGCCCTTCGAACCATTGCAGATATTGGCTGTAGGGATCCAGGAACCGGAGATGGTTCTCCAGCGTGTGCATAGAGCTATACCCGACTGATTCGGCA
>Ga0307517_10000590_pt1 | contig 61880 bp, 66 predicted proteins | sample 23_EM_MG_FD_194515 | JGI IMG/M metagenome (GOLD analysis project Ga0307517, IMG submission 194515) | Populus trichocarpa ectomycorrhiza microbial communities from riparian zone in the Pacific Northwest, United States - 23_EM | ecosystem: Host-associated > Plants > Roots > Unclassified | place...
CTCGAATCCCGCGCCTTGGTCAGCCGCCATCGCCAGTGTCTGCTGCTTCATCGTCGGTCCTCAAGCTGTTAGCCTGACAAAACCGCAGCAATCGCCGAGCCAGGGGACTTGATCAGTCTTGCCTTAACTAGCCACGCGATGGATCGCTCCTCCACCGCACGAGAAGCCCTGGTCGCCGAACTGATTGGCGACCTCGCAACTTTGCTCGACCGCGTCGACACCTTGACTCCGGCGATCGACGACGCCCGACACAAGATGACGGCTGCGGCCCACGAGCTCGCCTCCGGCGTGGCACCCTTCAAAGCCCACATGGTCGGCATCGCCGCTCAGACCCAGAAAGCGTCCGTTCAGCACATCCTGAGCCGCACGAACGAGGCCGCTGCCAAGCTGCTTGAAGCGCAGACACAGGCCATGACCGTCTCGGCCCAAGCAATCATCGACAAGGAAGTCGGGCCGCCGCTGCGCCAGCTTGCCCGGAATCTGGAGCAACTGGTCGCAGACACCAATCGACGCTGGGACACCTGGCTGATTTACGCAGCGACCGCCACGGCGTCGGCGATCTGCTCGGCGATGCTTGTTCTCTACGTCGTGTACAGATGATCCTCACCGGTTCAGGTTCTGGCGGTCCGGCATCTCGTCTCTTGAGCCAAGTCGTCAAAAAGGAAGATCGACTGAGCGGCGCTCAGGTCATCGGCAAGTCAATTGCCTCGAGCTCTTTCCTCAATCGCTAAGCTATGGCGCGTTCAGGAGGTGTTCGCCGCGGGGTGATGTCGACGTGATCGCCTTCACTAGTTTCCTTTGCGATACAGCAGCGCTTGAACTTCTTGCCGCTAGAGCAGAAACAAAGTTCGTTGCGACCAAGCCTTCGATAGTCCGGGTTCGATCTTGCTCGCTTTGAGAATCGCGGGAGGCCGAAGTCGGAGATCTTGTACTCGCGCGTCTTCAGCAAGGGTCGCCGCGTGCCACGGCGCAGGTTCTCGGGATAATGTGTCCACCCGAGTGATCGCCAGAACCTAACGAACAAGGGGGCACAGACGTGACCGCGCACCAAGAGCTCTTCGAGCTGGCCAAGGAACTCAAACATGCCGCTGCCGCGGGCGACGAGGACATTGTTCAACAACCACTGACGGCGCTCGAGACCGCAGCGCGATCAGTGGGCAAGTCTTTCTCTGGGTCGTGGGCGGGATATCACTCTCGTGTCTACTACGCCGACCTAGCGACTCCCCCACCTGGTGCCCATTTCAGCCAAGAGTGGGGACTGAAAGACATGTCTGGAACGAGTCTCGGCTCCGCAGGCGATTGGCGCGAATACGATGCCGAGCAGATCAAGCAACACGTACGCAGACTAGCGAATGATCCGGACCTAAGCCCGGCACGTAGTCTCGCGAAGACTGCCGACGAGACATTCGAGAAATGTCGGTCTGAGATCGTTTCAATTCTTCATGGTGAATTGGCGGATCATCAAGACAGCTTCCTAGCTGCCCTGAAGACTCAGGTTGAAGCTCTGGAGGTGATGTCTCCGATGGAGGTGGCGCAACATCTCTCACCGAAGGGCGCCATGATGACGCGGGACACGATCGTGATTGGTCAAGGTACCCAAGTGCCGCCTCACATCAGCGAATCAACCCAGGTAAGTTCGATTCGACATTCGTTCCAGAATTGCCTTGCCGCCGCAGACATTGCGACCAAGTCGGCTTCACATATCGAGCGGAGGCGCAAGAAGCGTATAAGCGGGGAGCGAGTTGGAACGAACGTCTTCATTGGCCATGGACGATCCTTCGTTTGGAGGGATCTGAAAGACTTCATTCAAGATCGTGTGGGACTACCTTGGGACGAGTTCAACAGGGTGCCTGTTGCAGGGGTGACCAATATCGCACGCCTTTCCGAAATGCTCGACGCAGCTGCAGTCGCCTTCGTCGTGATGACCGCCGAGGACGAAATGGCAGATGGAGCGCTTCATGCAAGGATGAATGTCATCCATGAGGTTGGCCTGTTTCAGGGGAGACTCGGTTTCACAAAGGCAATAATTCTTCTCGAAGAAGGATGCGAGGAGTTCACCAATATTCAAGGGCTTGGGCAGATCAGGTTTCCAAAGGGAAGGATCTCCGCTGTCTTTGAAGACATCCGACAGGTTCTGGAGCGCGAGGGCCTCGTCGACGCAAGCTGATAGCGATACGGCGGGGAGTCTTTTCTTTCGTGAGCCGAATCTTCGGCGCGACGCCCGCAGGCAGCGTGACTTTGGATGCTCGCTTCCGCTGCAGAGCGTCGAATGACGATCCGGAGCGTCAGTCTGCAACCATCGAATGCTGGCCGTTCGTTCGGCATCGTCGGGCGCTACCGGTTCCCGTCTCGTTTGATGACCGCCGGCGCTGGGATCGGCGAACGTCAAGTCTCAGAGTAGGCCGATCTTCCGCCCCGGGACTCTCGGCGACCAGTCATGCGAGCCGTCATTCGGCAGGCCAAACTCGAACGTCGGCAACCCGTCTGCTTCGCCCTTCGCCCTTCGCCCTTCGCCGCGGGACCGGGCAGCTCTTGCTTTTGTGTCCCGCGAGCTATCGCCGGACGTCCGGACCATGCCGCTCACTTGCGACGATATTCAACGTCTTGCTCACCTGCGGCAGAGGCCCAACCTCACGCTTGCGCCCGGAATCAGTCGCGAACGCTCCGAAAAGGAACCGATAAACGTGTTCGGCCAATGCCCTGTCCTCGGAACTGTCTGACCGGGACAGGCCGTCGACGATCTGGTTCCATGCCTCGGCCGCAATGGCTTGGTCCTTGTCGAGCCCTTCACCCGACTTTGTCGTTCTCGCGGAAGTCTTCAGCCGTCCTTCGGTCGCAGCCTTGACGCGCCAGATGGGCTCGTAGTTGCGGACCTGACCGCGAGTGCGCTGTCGCGTCGCTTCGGCATCGATGCCCCAGCCGCGCAGCTTCTCCGCGAATGTCTCGCGCCAGCGCTGAAGATCCGCCTTTCGTGGGTTGAGCCGCTTGCCTTGCCGGGACTCGGCTCGCACGCTGATGTGCACGTGTGGGTTGGCCTGGTGAGCGTGCAGGACCATCACGTAGCGATGGTCACCGAGCTCGGCCTGGGCGAACTCACGGGCGGCACGATGAACGATCAGCGGGTTCGTCCCGCTCGGCATTGAAAGCATGATGTTGAACGCTTCACGTCGATGGCTCGTCTCATCGATGAACGATCCGCCGCAACGCCACTGCTCGGCCAGGTCGTGCAATGCTTCCTTGCCTTCACGGGTGACACCGCGGTCGTCTTCGAACGGAAGCCGACCACTCTTGCTGATGTAGCGCAGGTGCGCGGCGATCGCCGCCATGCCACGGCCGCCACCGGTGACCTTGACCATCACCTGCGGTGCGCGGCGGACGACCGTCGCGCGGATGCGTTGCCGGATCGCGGTGGCCCGCTCGCCCACACTGTTCGAGAGGCGCGGCGTCGACGCCGACCGGACGATGCGGCTGCGTGAATAGAAGAGCCGCTCGCCCCACTGGACGAGGACGCCATCGATCTCGGCGCCGCTACTCATGAACGAGCTTCGTCGCCACCGGCCCGCTGGCCGCGTCGCTGCGTCGAATTTGTTCGAGTGGGCCGAAGTTCAGACGCCAGGCGAGATGCGAGACCGACATGTCGGCGCACGTCATCTATGAGCGGCCTCACCCATTCGTCGATCAGCGGACCGGAAGACAAGGCCCCGCGCTGGATGGTCCGCACCAACTCGTTGAGGTCGGCCGAAACGACCGCGAGCTGCTCGGTAGACGACGCCAAGGCCGTCACGACAGCGAGCGGCGGTGCCGGTGCTTCGTCGATCAGCGTCGTGAGATAGGCGCCGTGCGAGAGGCCGCATGCGCGGGCACGTGTGGTCAGACGACCCGCAACGCTGCGTCGAAGCCGTATGGTCAGCTTGACGGGTCTGTCTTCGGCCGCATCGGACTTAACGCTGGCCTGAGCTTCGGTTTCGGAGCCGGAGGTCTCGAGCACTGCCACCACGGCGAGCCGTGCGACATCCGATACCCTCAGGTTGCGCGCCCGCGCGTGTGCCTTGAGCGCCGGGCCCAGACCGCGAAGATCGATGGTCACGCGCTCCCGCGTTGCAGCGTTCACGATGCGGGCCGAAGCCTTCGTTGCTGTGTATGGTCACGCACGAGTTGTCGTTCAGCGCGACGTCATGGGACGCTCGTTCGTCCACTGCCGCACGTCGTCGTGGCGCCAGCCCACGGCGCGCTTGGCCAACTTGACGGGCGCCGGAAACGTGTGCTCGGCCATCAGCCGATAGACCGTGGAACGTGTCAGTCCTGTCGCCTGCAAGACGGCAGGCAGACGCAGGAGCCGCTGTATGGGCTCCTGGGCCTGGGGCTGCGAAGGGGGTTGCTTGAGATTCATTTCTTGACTCCCACGGGCTTGGATTGATCGTTCAAAGTAAGACAACTCTAGGCCGGAAACAGGGCACCACTCGCGCAAGATTTGGGCTGAAATCTTGCACTTTGCAGATTTCAGGGCAGCATCGGGAGCATCCGCGATGGCCTAATCTTCGAGCCGGAATCACCCATTCTTCGCGATGACTTTGCACCTGAAAATCATCGAGCCGCAGCGGGTCCGTCGCGAAGTCCTGCAGGGGTGATGCCATGCGACGTCGCGCGTCATGGAAAACGTTTGGCAGTTGCCCTATTGGGTCAAGTATCTGGATTTTTTCATTCACATCACAGTTGAAATTGAATGAATTACTTCATATAGTTGTCACATGGCGTCAACTGTAGAAACCATCTCATTCAAAGAGCTCCTGGCCACCGTGCCCAGAGGTGAGCCCCTTAGCACGGCCGCGCTTGCAAAGCACGGTGTGAGCGCCTTTCGTGCCTCCAAACTCGCGCGCAGCGGCTGGCTCACCCATCTTGGACGGGGCGTTTACATGCTGCCCGGCGACTCGCTCACGCGAGACGGGAGCCTGGCCTTCCTCTCAGGCCAGATACCGGCGCTTCACGTGGGAGGCAAAACCGCGCTGGCCTGGCGAGGCGTGCGACAGAACGTCGCGTTCCGGGAGGTCCTCAACCTGTGGGGTGACAAACCCAAGCGCCTTCCCGACTGGTTCACGAAGCGCTTCCAGGCCCATTACCAGGCAACGAAACTATTCGACGACAAGTTGCCAGAGAACCGCGGCTTGCAACCTCTGCCTGCGGGAGACCCGCGCGTGCTGGTCTCGGTTCCCGAGCGTGCCATGCTCGAGTTGTTCAGCGATATCGGCAAGCAGCAATCGCTGGTCGAGGCGCGCAACCTTGTCGAGAGTCTGTCCGGCCTTCGAGCGAAGGTACTCGACGAACTGCTCATGCACACGACTCGCATCAAGGTCGTCCGCCTCGCCACCGCCTTCGCGGCAGAGATGAAGCTGCCATGGGCTGACCTGGCAGCAAAGCAGAGCGAACGCATCGGCGGCGGCAAGCGCTGGATCTCAGTCGGCAGGACGGGCGAGCGGCTGGACCTCAGGCACCCATGACACCGGACTACATCGACACGGTCAGGCTGCTGCTCGCGATCGCCCCCACGGTGTTCGCGTCGGGCCGCTTCGCCATGAAAGGCGGCACCGCCCTGAACCTGTTCGTGCAGGACATGCCGCGCCTGTCGGTCGACATCGACGTGGCCTACGTCGACCATCGCCCCGACCGAGAGGCCGCCCTCAAGACCATCTCGGCCAAACTCGTGGCGATGAAGGTCGTGCTCAAAGCCAAGGGCTATCGAGCGACCCTCCCAGCCAACACGCAGGGCGACGAAGTCAAGCTCGTAGTCGGCAACGACACCACGCAGGTCAAGGTCGAGGTCAACTTCGTGTTCCGGGGTTCCGTCCTGCCCGTTGAAACACGGTCGTTGGTCGCTACAGCTCAGGATCTCTTCACCACGGACGCATCGATTCCCGTGCTTGCCACGGCAGAGCTCTACGGCAGCAAGCTCGTCGCCGCCATGGATCGCCAGCATCCGCGCGACATCTTCGACGTACTGCACATGCTCGACCGCTTCGGCTGGCAAGAGCTCTTCGTGGACTGCTTCGTCGCCTACCTCGCGGGCCATAACCGGCCGGTGCACGAAGTCCTCTTCCCGAAGACCAAGCCGCTGGAGCCTGCGTTCTCGAACGAATTCGCCGGCATGACGCGAGAAGAAGTCAGCCTGGACGCGCTCGTTGCTGCCCAGGCGCGGCTGATCGTCGATCTTCCGCGGCAGCTGACCGAGCGGCAACGTTCCTTTCTGTTATCGCTGGTTCGCGCCGAACCCGACTGGACGCTGTTGCCCTTCCCTCATCTGCAGGAGTTGCCTGCACTGAAATGGAAACTGCTAAACCTGACGAAGCTGAAGAAGAACGACGTCACGAGGTTCCGAGCCCAGGCTGACGAACTGGTCCGCCGCATGGACAATGTCAATGGCTGACCTCGAACGCACCTGCCTGACGGCGTCGCAGAAGAGGCCAGTCGGCGTGCAGCGCCTGGGAGAAAACCGGGAGTCGCTCGACTGGGGGCAACTTTGGGGGCAGGTGGAGCCTTCAGAAACCGCATCGCTAGGCTTCATGCGGCCTGCAGCCACCCTTTAGATTCCTGTCGGCGGACCAACGAGACGTATCGGCCAATTCACGCGCGCGCCGTGCGCTCCCTCGATCAATTGATCGACCTTGCAGCAACACGGCAGCTTCCGCTGTTGGCGCCAAACCGCCAACGCGTCGCCGTCGTACCAACCCTCCTGGCGCTGGCTGGCTCAAGCAGAGGTTTGGCGCGCCCCCGTGCGACCCCACTCGCGGATGAGCAGGGTTTCCAAGTCGTGCACCCTCCGGCCGGTTGCGTTGGCGACTGCCGCGCGATACGGCGGCATGTTGGTGCACTCCAAGACGATGTCTTCGACACCGGGATGTTGGTTGACCAGGCGGATCGCGGCATCGACGACGTTCCTCTCGGCCTCGAGCACGTCAAGCGTCGGCTCGTTGCCGAGAATCTTCCGGTAGAACTCCGTCGAGGGCTCGACGCCTTCGATGGGCGTTCCGGCCGGAACGGCCGCCGCTGTGAGGATGCGGGAGCCCAGCGCCGCTGCGTCGACGGTGACGATGCCGGGTCGCCTGAACCGGACGCACTGCAGCAGGCTCGAGGTGATCACCGGGACGCGAACCGCGTCCGACAGTTGCGATTGGTACGCGGCCAGGAAACCGCAGCTGGTGGAGATCAGGCCGGCGCCGTCTTCCACCAAGGCCTCCGCCGCGTCGATGAAAGGTTTCAGCAGCGCCGGGTCGGCCTCCTGCACGACCCGCTTCGGAGACGCCCCCAACACCGTCTTGAAGCGCACAGGAATGCCGGCCCGCTCGAAGGTCACCGGGTTTCCGATATCGCCGGCCGGGCGAGGAAACCGTGTGTCGAGCATCACGATGCCGAGGAACGCAGCGGTGGTGGTGGGCATTCGTCTAGTTTCGCACCGCGCTTCTGCGACTCTGCTTGCGATTCAGCACAACCGAAACGCTGATTGGACGGCGGACATCGTCTTGAAACACATCGCCTGACTGTCGAGACATCGTCCTACACCAGGCGCCAGCAGGGCCGCAGAAGATCGCTTCATCTTCAATTCAGTCGTGGGCTTTCCATCATGGACATTGAGAAACTGGCGGTGCGCTACTTTCAGCTGAAACAAGACTTGTCGATTGCCTACAACTCGCGGCCCTGGAATCGCGTGGCCGTGGATCGCCTGGCAAACGAAATTGCGCGCACCGAACGAGAGATCGCAGCGCTGAAATCGAAGGATCAGCTGATCTTCGCCTGAGCCCGCGAACCCGCCACGACCGCCCCCGATCCACGGCGGGTGGGGCAGTCATGGCGCTTCCTCGGACAAGCGCTCCTTGAGGAACTTCAGGAACGCCTGCGCGGCACTGGACAGCGTGCGGCCCGTCAGCGTCTGCACCTCGATGTTGCGCAGGTCCAGCCCGCGGTCGCGCAGCCCGACGCAGGCCACCTCGCCGCGTTCGACCTGGTAGCGGATCGAGATCGCGCCGGCGATCGTCACGCCGTCCGGGTGGTGGCGCAGAAAACCGAACAGGCTGCTGATGTAGTTGCTGGTGAGCACCGGTTCGAAGTTCAGGCGCTGACGGCTGCAGGCGATATCGAACAGCTGGCGCACGGTCGTGTCCGGCTCCGGCAGCGCGATCGGATAGGCCTGCAACTGCGACAGGCTGATCTGCTTGAAGCGCGTCAGCGGATGGCCTGGCTGCATCACCGCGAGGAGCGGTGACGGCTGCGTGTGTTCGACCTGAATGCCGTTCTCGGGCGTGCGGCTCATCGTGATGCCGATGTCGGCGTCGCCATGCAGGATGCGGCGCGTGCACTCGGCCGGCGGATGGATGGCCAGGTGGAACTGGATGCCGGGGTGCTGCGTCACGAAGTCGCTGGTCAGCCGCGGGATGAACTCCATCGCGAAGCCTTCGGTGGCGGCGACGCGCACGCGCCCGCGCCGCATGCCCTGCAAAGCCTGGATGTCGTGGACCGCGCGCTCCGAATCGTGCACCGACTTGAGCGCGTGGACCGCGAGCACCTCGCCCGCGGCGCTCGGGATCATGCCGCGCGCGTGACGGTCGAACAGCTGCGCGCCGAGCAGGTCTTCGAGCTGCGCGATCGCACGGCTGATGGCCGAGCCGGCCACGTTCAGACGCTGCGAAGCCTCGCGGATCGAGCCGCAGCGTGCGACCTCCAGAAAGTAGCGCAGCGCGGTGTCCTGCAGTTGGCGGGCGATGAGCGGCGGTGTTTTCATCGAATCTCCAGCGTTGCCCGTTCGGCAACGGACGCATCGATATTCTCTACCGCGTGAAACGCTCTTTCGGCGCCGTTCTTGCTCACACTGCGCGTGTTCCTGGTTTCGGCACGACGAAGGAGTTCTCGATGAAGCATCTGTCCATCACGGCACGGCGCCGGCAGGGCCTGGCGCTGGCCCTGGTACTCGGTGCAGCGACAGCGCACGCCGGCAAGGCCAACGACACGCTGGTCTACGCCTCGGACAACGAGGTCGAGAACGTCAGCCCGTACCACAACAACATGCGCGAAGGCGTGATCCTGGCCAACATGGCCTGGGATACGCTGATCTACCGCGACCAGAAGACCGGCGAGTACAAGCCGCAGCTCGCGACCGCCTGGAAGTGGGAGTCGCCGACCGCGCTGCTGCTCACGCTGCGCCAGGGCGTGAGCTTTCACAACGGCGACAAGTTCGGCGCCGACGACGTGGTCTACACCTTCAACGTCGTGACCGCGGCGGACGCGAAGATCGCGACGCGCCAGAACACCGACTGGATCAAGAACGCCGAGAAGGTCGGTGAGTACCAGGTGCGCCTCAACCTGAAGACGCCGTTCCCGGCCGCGCTCGAATACCTCGCCGGCCCGACGCCGATCTACCCGGCGGCCTACTTCAAGAAGGTCGGCGTCGAGGGCTACAGCAAGGCACCGGTCGGCACCGGCCCGTACAAGATCACCGCGATCGTGCCGGGCCAGGGCGTGACGATGGTGAAGAACCCGACCTACTTCAAGGACAGCCCGCTGGGCCAGCCGCGCATCGGCACGATCAAGTTCGCGGTGGTGCGCGACCCGGAAGCGCGCGCGGCCCAGCTGATGACCGGCGCCGTCGACTGGATCTGGCGCGTGCCGGCCGACCAGGCCGAGTCGCTGAAGGCCTCGCCCAACATGAGCGTCCTGAGCGGCGAGACCATGCGCGTGGGCTTCGTCTCGATCAACAACAACGGCACCACGCCCGAATCCCTGCCGTTCAAGGATGCTCGCGTGCGCCAGGCGGTGAACTACGCGATCAACCGCAAGGCACTGGCCGACAGCCTGGTGCGCGGCGGCAGCCAGGCCGTCTACGCGCCGTGCTTCCGCACCCAGTTCGGCTGCGACACGGCCAAGGTGACGAGCTACGACTACAACCCCGCGAAGGCCAAGGCCCTGCTGGCCGAAGCCGGCTACGCGAACGGTTTCGACACCGACCTGTGGGCCTACCGCGAGCGCGACTACGCCGAGGCCATCATCGGCGACCTGCGCAAGGTCGGCATCCGGGCGCGCCTGCATTTCGTGCAGTACCCGGCGCTGCGCACCGAGTTGCGCTCGGGCCGCGCACCGTTGGCGTTCCAGGCCTGGGGTTCGTACGGCGTCAATGACGCGTCGGCCTTTGCCGGCAACTTCTTCAAGGGCGGGCCGGACGACACCGCGAAAGACCCGCAGGTCATCGCGCTGCTTCAAACGGCCGACGCCACCGTCGACAAAGCCGAGCGCAAGACCAAGTACGCGCAGGCGCTGCAGCGCATCTCGACGCAGGCGATGTGGGCGCCGCTGTTCTCGTACTCGACCAACTACGCGTTCACCTCCGAGCTGAAGTTCGAGGCCCAGCCCGATGAGCTGCCGCGCTTCTTCCAGGCGAGCTGGAAGTAAACACGACTCGCACGCGACCACGCCATGCTGAGCTACGTCTTCCGCCGGCTGCTCGTGGGCCTGAGTGTGATGCTCACGGTGGCCGTCGTCAGCTTCATGCTGCTGCACCTGTCGGGTGATCTGGCGACCGCGATCGCCGGCCCTGAATCGAGCGCCGCCGACGTCGAGAAGGTGCGCGTGCAGTACGGCCTCGACCGCCCGATGGTGACGCAGTTCGCCGACTGGCTGGGCGCGGCGGCGCGGCTCGACTTCGGGCGCTCGTTCTACTTCCAGAACACCGTGATGGAGCTGATCGGCGAGCGCCTGCCGGTCACGCTCAAGCTCGGCGGCGTCGCGCTGCTGCTGGCGGTGATCGTCGCGATTCCGCTCGGCGTGCTGGCCGCGATCTACCGCGACAGCTGGGTCGACCGGCTCTCGCTGCTGATCGCGGTGGTCGGCCAGGCGATGCCGAACTTCTGGTTCGCGCTGAGCCTGATCCTGGTGTTCGCGGTCGGGCTCAAGTGGCTGCCGGTGGCCGGCAACACGAGCTGGCAGCACTTCGTGTTGCCGGCCGTCGCGCTCGGCTACTACGCCATGCCGTCGCTGATGCGGCTCACGCGCGCCGGGATGCTGGACGTGCTCGGCTCCGACTACATCCGCACCGCGCGCGCCAAGGGCCTGAGCCCGGCGCGCGTCGTGTTCAAGCACGCGCTGCGCAACGCGATCATCCCGGTGATGGCGCTGGCTGCGGTCGAACTCGGCTTCATGCTCGGCGGCTCGGTCGTGATCGAGTCGGTCTATTCGCTGCAAGGGCTGGGCCAGCTCGCGTGGGATTCGATCTCGCGCAACGACTACCCGGTCGTGCAGGCGGTCGTGCTGATCATCGCGGTGTTCTACATCGGCCTGACCTTCGTCGCCGACGTGCTCAACGCCGCGCTCGACCCGCGCATGCGGACTCGCTAGGGCTGCACGATGTCGTCCACAACTCTTTCGTTGCCTTTGCCGAGCATGCCTGCGTGGCGCCGCGGCTTGCGGCGCAGCCTGGGCCACCGCGGCCTGGTGATCGGCAGCGTGATCCTGGCCTTGATCGCGCTGGCCGCACTGCTCGCGCCCTGGCTCAGCCCGCACGACCCGTATGCGCAAGAAGTCACGCAGCGCCTGATCCCGCCGGCCTGGTACGCCAAGGGCAGCTGGGAGCATCTGCTCGGCACCGACAAGCTCGGCCGCGACTACCTCAGCCGGCTGCTCTTTGGTGCCCGCGTGTCGCTCTTCATCGGCCTCGCGACCGCACTGATCTCGGGCCTGATCGGCACCACGATGGGCGTGCTCGCCGGCTACTACGGCGGCCGCGTCGACGCCGTCGTCAGCTACATCGTCACGACACGGTTGGCGCTGCCGGTCGTGCTGGTCGCGCTGGCGATGGCCTCGCTGGTCGGCGGCTCGCTGAAGGTCGTGATCGTGCTGCTCGGGTTGTTGCTGTGGGACCGCTTCGCGATCGTCACGCGCTCGGCCACGCAGCAGCTGCGCGACGCCGAGTTCATCGCCGCGGCCAAGGCGCTGGGCGCGTCCACGCGCTACATCCTGCTGCGCGAGCTGCTGCCCAACCTGATGAGCGCGCTCACCGTGGTCGCGACACTGGAGATGGCACACGCGATCCTGCTCGAGGCCACGCTGTCATTCCTGGGCCTGGGGGTGCAACCGCCGACGCCGTCGTGGGGCCTGATGGTCGCCGAGGGGAAGGCCTACATGTTCTTCCAGCCCTGGGTCATCGTGATCCCCGGCCTCGTGTTGGCGCTGCTGGTGCTGGGCATCAACCTGGTCGGCGACGGCCTGCGCGACGTGACCGCGCCGGACGGGCGCAACTGAAAGCGCAGCCATGAACATGCCCAACGACTCATTGCTGCTCGACGTGAAGAACCTGCGCGTCGACCTGCCGACCGAGCGCGGTTTGTTGCACGCGGTGCGCGGCATCGACTTCCAGGTGCGGCGCGGCGAGATGCTGTGCCTGGTCGGCGAATCGGGCTGCGGCAAGTCGATGACCTCGCTCGCGCTGATGGGCCTGCTGCCGCGCAAGGCGCAGCGCCGCGCCGACCACATCCGCTTCGACGGTGTCGACCTGCAAGGCCTGCCCGAGCGCGAGATGAACGCGCTGCGCGGCGCGCGCATGTCCATGATCTTTCAGGAGCCGATGACCTCGCTGAACCCGTCGTACACGCTGGGCGACCAGCTGTGCGAGGCCTTGCAGGCGCACCGCCCTGTCACGGCGGCACAGGCGCGCGATCGGGCCGTCTATCTGCTCGAACGCGCCGGCGTGCCGCAGGCCGCGGACCGGTTGCGCCAGTACCCGCACCAGCTCTCCGGCGGCCTGCGCCAGCGCGTGATGATCGCGATGGCGCTGATGTGCGGCCCTGATCTCATCATTGCCGACGAGCCGACCACGGCGCTCGACGTGACCATCCAGGCGCAGATCCTGCGGCTGATCCGCGAGCTGCAGCACGAGTTCGGCACCGCGGTCGTCTTCATCACGCACGACCTCGGCGTGGTCGCGCGCATCGCCGGCCGCGTCGCGGTGATGTACGCCGGCGAGATCGTCGAGACCGCGCCGGTCGCCGAGCTGTTCGCGCGCCCGTCGCACCCGTACACGCGCGGGCTGCTGAGCTGCATCCCGGTCCGCGGCAAGACGCTGCCGGGCAGCCGGTTGCAGGCGATCCCCGGCGTCGTGCCCAGCCTGATCGGGCCGGTGTCGGGCTGCGCGTTTGCGAACCGCTGCGGCGAGGTGCGCGAGGCCTGCGCGCAAACGCCGCCGCAGGTGTGGATCGATGCGCAGCATGCGGTGCGCTGCATTGCGGCGCAGCCGTCGCACGTGTTCTCGGAGGCTGCGGCATGAAGGCTGTGCATGTGTTTGCTTGCGGCCCGTTGCGGCTGTTCGCGAATGACTGCACTCGCTTCGACGCGCAGCGCGTGCCGAGGCAGCCGGGTGGGCAACTCCGCTCATGTCCCCCGGACCGGGCTGCGCCCGTCCCTCCTCCTTTACTTCGCTGCGTTGCCCACCCGACTCCCTCGGCGGCATGCCGGGGTGGCCTGCGACCGCGAGCGGTCTCCACGGTGCACTGGATCGGGCCGCTGGGGCGTGCTGCGGAGCGAAGTAAAGGAGGAGGGGTTGGCCGCAGGCCAGCCCCGGGGGACATGAGCGCAGCAGCATGCCACAGCGGCTCGATCCCGAGCCAACACTTGCAAGGCGGACATTCAACAGCAGCATCGGGCCGCAAGCCGACACCCAAAACTACAGCAGCGTTTTATGCGTCGCGGGTCGCGCAATGCACGGCGGGGCAACTGGCATGACCTTCGCCCTGGAGCTGTGCGCACTGAGCCGCAGCTTTGCGCTCAAGCGCGGCCTGTTCCGCGCGCCCGGCGAGATCAAGGCGGTCGACAACGTGACGCTGCGCGTTGCAAAGGGCGAGACGCTGGGCCTGGTCGGCGAGTCCGGCTGCGGCAAGAGCACGCTGGCCAAGATGCTGCTGGGACTGCTCGCGCCCACGTCGGGCAACGTACTGCTGCACGGCCGGGAGATCGACCCGCGCCAGCGCCGCGCGCACGCACGCCAGATCCAGCCGATCTTCCAGGACCCGTATTCGTCGCTGAACCCGCGCCGCACCGTGGCCGACATCGTCGGTGTGCCGCTGCGCATCCACCAGGTGGGTTCGCGTGCCGAACAGCAGCGCACGGTGCGCGAGACGCTGGATCTCGTCGGCATGCCCGAGCGCACCCACCAGCAGTACCCGAACCAGCTCTCGGGCGGGCAGCGCCAGCGCGTTGCCATCGCACGCGCATTGGTGCTGCGGCCCGACATCCTGGTCTGCGACGAGCCGACCTCGGCGCTCGACGTCTCGGTGCAGGCGCAGATCCTGAACCTGCTGATGGACCTGAAGGCCGAGTTCGGACTGACCTACTTCTTCATCAGCCACGACCTCGGCGTGGTCGAGCACCTGGTCGATCGCGTCGCGGTGATGCATCGCGGCGCCATCGTCGAACTGGGCACGCGCGAACAGATCTTCGCGCGGCCAGAACACCCGTACACCCGCGCGCTGCTGGCTTCGGCGCTGTCGCCCGAGCCCGGCCTCGGGATCCCTGAAATTCATGTCCCGGAAGGAATCGCTTCATGAGCCGCCAGCAAGCCATCGCCCAGACCCTTGCCTGCTTCGACGACGGGCGCTTCCAGCAGGTGCTGGCACGCCGCGTCGCGATGCGCACCGAGAGTCAGGACGAGGCCAGCGGCCCCGCGCTGCACGCCTACCTCAGCGACGAGATCGCGCCGTACCTGGCACGCCTGGGCTTCACCTGCCGCATCGTCGAGAACCCGGTGACGCCACGCTGCCCGTTCCTGCTCGCCGAGCGCATCGAACCCGGCGCGGCGTTCACGCTGCTGACCTACGGCCACGGCGACGTGGTGCGCGGCTACGACGCGCAGTGGCGCAAGGGCCTGAGCCCGTGGGAGATCGTCGTCGACGGCAAGCGCTGGTACGGGCGCGGCACGGCCGACAACAAGGGCCAGCACACCATCAACCTGGTCGCGCTCGAGCAGGTGCTCGCGGTGCGCGGTGGCCGGCTCGGCTACAACGTCAAGATCATTCTCGAGATGGGCGAAGAAGCAGGTTCGCCGGGCCTGAACGAGGTCTGCACGCAGCACCGCGAGCTGCTGGCAGCCGACCTGTTCCTCGCCTCCGACGGCCCGCGCGTGTCGGCCTCGCGCGCGACGATGTTCCTCGGCTCGCGTGGCGTGTTCAATTTCGATTTGCATGTGAAGCTGCGCGACGGCGGCCACCATTCGGGCAACTGGGGCGGGCTGTTGCGCAACCCCGGCATCCGCCTCGCGCATGCGATCGCGAGCCTGATCGATGCGCATGGGCGCATCCTGGTGCCGGGCCTGCTGCCGACCGAGCTGCCGGCGAGCGTGCGCGCCGCATTGAAGGACATCGAAGTCGGCGGCGGCCCCGGTGATCCCGGGATCGACCCGCACTGGGGCGAGCCCGGTCTCAGCCCTGCCGAGCGCGTGATCGGCTGGAACAGCCTGGAGGTGCTGGCCTTCACGACCGGCAACCCTTCGATGCCGGTGCACGCCATTCCCCCCGAGGCACGTGCGCACTGCCACATGCGCTACGTCGTCGGCAGCGACGTGGCGAACTTCCTCAGGCACATCCGCGCACACCTCGACGCGCACGGCTTCGACGACGTCGAGTTGCGTGCCACCGATGTGCACATGGCCGCGACAAGGCTCGACCCCGACGACGCCTGGGTGCGTTGGGGCCTCGCCTCGATGGAACGCAGCACCGGCGCGCGACCCGCGCTGCTGCCCAACCTCGGCGGTTCGCTGCCGAACGATGTGTTCGCCGACACGCTGGGCCTGCCGACGCTGTGGGTGCCGCACTCGTATGCGGCGTGTTCGCAGCACGCACCGAACGAGCACATCCTGGCTGACCTGACGCGCGAGTCGCTGCACATCATGGCCGGCATGTTCTGGGACCTGGCTGAAGAGGGGCCGGCCGTGATGAAGGAGCGCACATGAGCGGGCCGAGCGCCGGGCCGCTCCCAAGCCGGACCGCGCTCCCCTCGGGGGAGTGGCCGACGTACCCGTCGGTCGAGGGGCTGTCATGAACGCCGCTTTTGACTGGCTGGCAAGCCAACGCCCCGCGATGCAAGCGGCGGTGGCCACGCTCGTCGACATCGATTCCAACAGCCACGACAAGCCCGGCACCGACCGCGTCGCGCAGGCCATGCTGGGCTGGCTGCACGACGCCGACATCGAGGGCGAACACCGCGCTCATCCCGACGATGGCGATGCGCTGCTGGTGCGCTTGACGGGCGCCATGCCCACCGCCGCGCCGGTGCTGCTGATGGGGCACCGCGACACGGTGTTCCCGACCGGCACCGTGGCGCAACGGCCGTGGCGCGTCGACGGCGATCGCGCCTACGGGCCGGGCGTGTCGGACATGAAGTCGGGCCTGGTGCTGCAGTGCTTCGTGCTGATGGCTCTGCGGCGCCTGCCGCTGCTGCCCTTCCCGGTGCTGGGCCTGTTCACCGCGGACGAGGAGATCGGTTCGCAGCGTGGCCGCATCGCGATCGAGGCGCACGCCCGCGGTGCCCGCGCGGCGTTGAATGCCGAGCCGGGCCGCGTCAGCGGCAACCTCGTCACCTCGCGCAAGGGTGGTGCGACCTTCTCGATCGACGTGACCGGGCGCGCTGCGCACTCCGGCGTGAACCATGCCGATGGGGCGAGTGCGATCGAGACGCTGGCGCGCAAGGTGCAGGCCCTGCATGCGTTGACCGACTACGACGCCGGCATCACCACCAACGTCGGGCTGATCAGCGGCGGCATGTCGACCAACACCGTCGCGCCCTCGGCGCAGGCGCGGCTCGATGTGCGCTTCTGCTCGCTGGCGCAGCGCGAGGCCTTGTTCGAGCGCGTCAAGGCCATCGTCGAGGCGCCCGGCGTCCCGGGGACCGCCGCCACGTTGACCCAGACCTCGGAGTTCCTGCCGCTGGAGCCGCAATGGAGCGAGGGCTTGTTGCGGCGCTACCAGGCCAGCGCCGCGCAGATCGGCTTCGACGTCGATGGCGAGTTCACCGGCGGCTGCTCGGACGCCGGGTTCACGGCATCGCTGGGCATCCCGACGCTGTGCGGCGTCGGCCCGGTCGGCGGCAAGGCGCACACCGACGGCGAGTACTGTTGTCTGGACACGCTCGTGCCGCGCGCGCAGGCCCTGGTCGGAACCATTCTGAGCCTCGCGGGCTGATTGAAGTGCGTCTGGCCGCCCGGGCACCGGACCAGGGCCGAACGTTCAAGGTCCCCGTTCGGTGGGCGGTTCGCGACCGTCCAGGGTAGGGAACCAGGCTCACTTGATCTTGACGACGACCTTGCCCTTCGCGCGGCCGGCTTCGACATAGGCCAGGGCCGCGTTGGTCGACTCGAACGGAAAGACCCGATCGATCACAGGTCGGATGACCCCAGCCTCGATGAGCCGAGTGATCTCGCGCAGCTGGCTTCCGTTCGCCTTCATGAAGAGGAAGGAGTAGCCGATGCCTCGGCCTCGCGCCTTGCGCCTGACGCCAGAGCTCAGCAGCCGCATGACCAGTTTCACGAACCCGGGTGCCGCGATTTCCTTGCCGAATTCGGGGTCGGGCGGTCCGGAGATGGAGATGAGCTTCCCGCCAGGTTTGAGCACCCGAAGGGACTTTTCGAGCGTCTTGCCATCCTGGCTGTTCAGCACCACGTCGTAGTCGCGCAAGACATCCTCGAAGTCCTGAGTCTTGTAGTCGATGATGACGTCCGCACCCAGGCTCTTCACGAGCCCGACATTGGCCGTGCTCGTCGTCGTGGCAACGGTTGCGCCCAGATGCTTGGCCAACTGGATGGCGAAAGTGCCGACGCCACCGGAGCCAGCCTGAATGAAGACCTTCTGCCCCTTCTTCAGGTCGGCCTTTGCTACCAGGGCCTGCCAAGCCGTCAAAGCGACCAGCGGAATGGAAGCGGCTTCTTCCATCGTGAGACCCTGGGGCTTGAGCGCCAGGGAAGCTTCCTTGACCGGGACGAATTCGGCGAACGTGCCGATCCGAAAATCATCCGACCGTGCATAGACCTCATCGCCCAACTTGAACTGCCGCACGCGCGGGCCGACCTTGACGACCACCCCAGCCACGTCGTGCCCCAGGACGAGCGGCAGGCGATAGGGCAGGATGAGCTTGAACTCTCCGTCCCTGATCTTGGAGTCCAGCAGGTTCACGCCGGCAGCATGGACCTCGATCAAGACCTCGTCATCGCGCAGTTCCGGAGTCGGGACGTCTGCCGACTGCAACGCGCGCTTTTTTCCATAGCGCTCCAGGACAAATGCTTTCATGGGTCTTCCCTCTTTCTTGTGCGGTGGGGGATGCGCCGTGGCCGTTCTACGCTTCGAGACGCAGGTCCACGCCCGCACGGATCTCGCGATACACGTCGAGCGGGGCATCGGGTTTCATCAGGTTCGCGTCGAACGGCGTGTTGATGTAGGCGGGCGCTACGACGCAGACACGAATGCCCTGCGTGCGCAGTTCATGGTCGAGCGCTTCCATGGTCATGACGTTTCTCCTTATCGCATGATGATCGTAATGTGTAAAGCCGAACGAATAGGCCACGTCCGTTCGTGGATTCAGTGACCAGCGGGGGTCAGGTGCTTGAGCGCGGCCTCGCGCAGGCCGTCCGACAGACCCGGATCATCGACTGCGCGAGCCAACAGCAACGCGCCGACCATGGTGGCGACGGTCACGAGTGCTCGTTGGTGGGCGCCGGGCTGTCCCCAGTCCGGCGACTGGCGCGCCACAAGGTCGATCATTTCCTTGATGTGCCGGGTCGTCACTCGACGCACCTCGGGAACCTGGCGCGATGTTTCTGAACCCAGTGCGGCCAGGGGACATCCTATGTCGAAATGCTCAAGGTGCTCCCGGGAGAGATAGGCGCCAAGCATCGATGCCAAGGCCTTGCCTGGGGGCACGCTCGCCACAACGTCGGCCGCGGCGGCAGCGGACTCCGCGCACGCCTTCCCCACCGCTTCGGCCAGCATCGCCTCGCGTGACGCGAAGTGAGCATAGAAGGCACCATGCGTCAGGCCGGCCTCCTTCATGATGTCCGCAACTCCGGTACCGTCGTAGCCGCTGCGGCGGATCGCCCGGGCGGCCACGGACACGATGCGTTCATGCGTGGCATCCTTGGCGGCTGCTCTGGCGTTGGGCCTTCTGTTTCGCATGATATTCATCATACCATGTTTTCCGGCACCGCAGCGTGCCTCGATCCGTCCTGCCGCGCTCAGACAAACCCAAGGCCGATCGCAGGTCTACGGCTGTGAAAGGCGACACTCATAGCTTGTTGCCAGCGATTTGCCGCCGCCGATGTAATGCGGATAGCCCGGGTAGCGGCACATCGGCCGCGAGGCCACGATGGCGAACGGGGGAACGCCGGCCTTGCTGGTCTGCACGATCGCGTCGGCCGGTGCAGCTTGTGCGGTCACCCATTGATCCAGCGGATCGAGCAGGTCGGCCATTGTTGGGATCGCGACCTTGTCCGTCACCGAGCGTGCGTTGCCGGTGTGCGTGGACGATGGCGACACATACAAACGAACGGATCGGTCCACGGTCGCCTGACCAAAGCGGGCCACCACTGCCTCGTAGTAGGCAATGCCCATCAGCGGGCTTTGGGCCCGATCGGCGGCGTTCTCGCGAATGATCAGCTTGCCGCCGCGTGCGAAGAAGGCGGACAGATCCCGGTTCGTCGAGTCGATCAACGCGGAAGTCTGCTGCACGCGCGCGGTGAATGACTCAGGGCGATAGCTGCGCACGTCGAAGTTCTCATCGCGCGCGATCGCGTAGCGGATCCAGTTGCTGCCATACAGCCACTGCGTGGCCGCATTCGCCGCGTTCGGCGGCACCGTCGGCGCCGCGCCGCCGGTGACCCATCGAACCAGGCTCAGCGCCGAGCTGCCATCGAGGCTGTCTTCGTGGCCGTAGAGCCACTGCGGATAGGTGGTGATGCCGTTGGCGAGCGGAAAGGAGAACGTGTACGGCGAGTGAATGGATCGCATCAGCGTGAGCTCGGCGTCCGACAGGCACTGCGGCCCGGCATCGATGCCGTTCGGGCAGCGCAGCGCTTGCAGGTTCACGCGCTCCTGGCACGCCAGGTAGTTGTTGACGACGCCATCGACGAGCCCATCGAGGGCGTCGCAAGCATCGACGGTGGCCTTCGCGATCAGGGGCACCTTCGCGGCATCCAGCCAGTCGCCGAACTGCGGCACCTCGTTGCGTACGAAGGCGTGGAACAGCCCGGTCCAGTTGATCACCGGCACGACACTGACGATGCCGTCGTAGTCGGCCGGAAAGCGCTGCGCCATCGTGAGGCCCTCGCGGCCTCCTTCGGAACCGCCGAAGTAGTAGAGCTGGCCCGGCGCCCGGCCGTAGAACTGCCGCATGAGGTCCACAGCGACGTCTCGAACCTTCTTGTACGAGGCGTAGGCGAAGTTCTCCAGCATCTCGTCGTTCAGCGCGAACGCACCGGGCTCGCTCGCCGGATATGCAGACGCCTGGTGGCCCGAGTCGGTGCCGAAGGTGGCATACCCGCGCGCGATGGGCAGCGGGTCACCGGGGGCGGCATCTCGCAACGCCGCGAGGCCGGTGACGAGCGTGCCGTTGAACCCGCCGCCGCCATATTGCAGCGCCTTGCCGTTCCATTGCACCGGCAGGTTGACCTGGAAGTTGATGATCTGCGCCTTGGGATCGTGCGACGCCAAGCTTCCCAGCACCTTGCAGTATTCCGGCACCGAAGGCGTGAAGGTGTTGCCGTTGACGGACTCCGGCACCGAGGCCACCAGCACCGCCGACCGTACGGTGGCAGGTCCGCTGGGCAGCCCGATGGACGCGGCGGGAATGGAGCGGCCGGCCAGCGCCGAGCACGCGGCCTCAGGCTGTTTGACGCTCGGCGCGTGGCTGCACGCCACGAGAGCCACGCTGACAACAATCAGGGGCCAGGGTCTCAAGAGGCTCACCTGCATGACCTTCCGATCAGCGAGGACCGCCTCGAACGCTCGAGCGCGAAGTCACGATCAGCCGTTGCGAAACAGAAAGCTGTACGCGTTGAGCGCCGGCACCCCGCCGAGGTGGGCGTACAACACCTTGGAGCCGGCCGGGAACTCGCCCTGGCGCACCTTGTCGATCATGCCGTGCATGGACTTGCCCTCGTAGACCGGGTCGGTCAGCATGCCTTCCTGGCGCGCGCACAGGCGGATCGCCTCGAGTGTGCCGGGATTGGGTAAGCCGTACTCGGGGCCACCGTAGCGGGTGTCGAGCACCACGTCGGCGTCGGTGATCTCGCGGCCGAGTTCGACCAGCTTGGCGGTGTTCTGCGCGATGCGCAGGATCTGCGCCTTGGTCTGCGCCGGCTTGGCGGAGGCATCGATGCCGATCACACGATCCGCCCGGCCGTCGGCGGCAAAGCCGACCACCATGCCGGCCTGCGTGCTGCCGGTGACCGAGCACACGACGATGTAGTCGAACTTGAAGCCGAGCTCGGCCTCCTGCGCACGCACTTCTTCGGCAAAGCCGACGAAGCCCAGGCCGCCGAGCGGATGCTCCGAACAGCCGGCCGGGATAGCGAACGGCTTGCCCCCCGCCTGGCGAACATCTTCCATCGCCTGCTCCCAGCTCGGGCGGATGCCGATGTCGAAACCGGCCGCATCCAGGCGCACGTCGGCGCCCAGGATGCGCGACATCTCGATGTTGCCGACCCGGTCGTAGACAGCATCGGAGTAGTTGACCCAGTTCTCCTGCACCAGCACGCACTTCAGGCCGAGGTACGCGGCAACGGCCGCCACCTGGCGCGTCTGGTTCGACTGGATGCCGCCGATCGATACCAGCGTGTCGCAGCCCTGGGCCAGCGCTTCGGGGATCAGGTATTCGAGCTTGCGCGTCTTATTGCCGCCAAAGGCCAGGCCGCTGTTGCAATCCTCGCGCTTGGCGTACAGCTCGACCTCGCCGCCCAAGTGGGCGCTCAGGCGCTTCAGGTGCTGGATCGGCGTGGGGCCGAAGGTCAACGGATAGCGGGGGAAGTGCTTCAGGTTCATGGCTTGGCTCTTGATCGTGGAGTGGATGTCCAATGGTAGAAAAGAAGCCGGATTCCAGGGTTGCAAAGTAGGCTGCATCGAAGCAACTTTGCAATCAAATAGCATTCAGTTCATGAGAATCGTTTCAAGGAACACCACATGAGCGCAACAAAAGTTCGTGGTCTTGCCTCGCCGCCGGGCTCCCTCACCCACGAGATCGATCGCACCGACAAGGCCATCCTGCGCTCGCTGCAGCGTGACGCCTCGCTGTCGAACGTGGCGCTGGCGGCCAAGGTGAACCTCAGCGCACCGGCCTGTCTGCGGCGTGTCGAGCGGCTCAAGCAAATGGGATTGATCACGGGCATCGTCGCGCTGCTGAACCCGCGGGCACTCGATGCCGGCATGCTGGTGATCATCGGCGTCGTGCTCGATCGATCCACGCCGCAGTCGTTTGCCGACTTCGAGAAAGCGGCCGCGAAGGTGTCGGGATGCATCGAGTGCCATGTCGTCACCGGCGAGTTCGACTACTTCATGATGCTGCGCACCCGCGACAGCGACAGCTTCAACCGGCTCCACGCCGAGCAGCTGCTGCACCTGCCCGGTGTCAGGCAGATCCGATCGTTCATGGTGCTGAAGCAGGTGCTGTCGACGACGCAGTTCCCGATCTGAGGGTCAACGACTGTCCGCCGCCCAGCCGAACGTGAAGACATTCGCTTGGGCACCCAGCGGCCCACATCGAGGTCGACTGCGCCGCTACCGCGGCGCCGCCGCATCGATCGATCATGCGGCCTGGCGATCCGCTTCGTGCACGGCGCGATGCTCGACGGACGCGATCGGGCGGGCGTCGCTCGGATCCGATTCGAGAGGCTCAGGCGCGTTCTCGGTGATCCGCTCGGCCAAGTGGTGGGCGAGTCGCAAGCCCTCTTTGCGCGCCAGCGCAGTGGCGTGCACGTCCAGAAAGAACTTGAGCAAGCCGCATGTGGCCGCCAATCCGAGAACCACCCACCAGAAGATTTGCATCGCGACCGTCCAGCCCATCGCCGGCACGCCTCTCAATCTCAGTTTGGGACATTTTGCCCAAATATCGCCGATCTCGACAGCCAAGACTTGCCTGCAGCGGTGTAGGACACCGCCCCGCATCGACCATCCACCCCTTCATGCCGGCGCGTTTTTCACGGCCGCGGGTCGCTCGCCTTCGGCACAGCATGCCTGGAGTTCTTCAGGTGGCATCGACAACAGGCGTGCGGTGTTGACCAGTGCCATGTGGGTCAGCGCCTGCGGAAAATTGCCGAGCATCCGGCCGGTGCGCGGATCGAATTCTTCGGACAACAGGCCGACCTCGTTGCACACATTCAGCAGTCGCTCGAACACCGCCTCGGCTTCGTCGCGCCGGCCGATCACAGCCAGGCTGTCCGCGAGCCAGAAGGTGCACGGCAGGAACGTGCCCTCGCCGGGCGGCAGGCCATCGACGCCGGTGGCCGTGGGGTAGCGCAGCACCAGCCCATCGACCACCAACTCGCGCTGGATCGCATCGATCGTCGAATGCACACGCGGGTCGTCGGGCGGCAGAAAGCCCACCATCGGGATCAGCAGCAGGCTCGCATCGAGTTCCGTCGAGCCGTAGTGCTGCACAAAGCTGTTGCGCCGCCCGTCGAAGCCGGCCTCGCAGACCTGCGCATGAATCGCATCGCGCGTGCGGCGCCAGGCATCGACCGGGCCCTTGAACCCGAAACGCTCGACCGCCTTGACGGCTCGATCGAACGCGACCCACGCCATCACCTTCGAATGAGTGAAGTGGCGCCTCGGCCCGCGCACTTCCCAGATGCCCTCGTCCGGTTCGTGCCAATGCGTGTCCAGAAAGTCGAGCAGGGCTTTCTGGATCTGCCAGACATGCGGTTCGGGCTTCAACCCGACGCTGCGTGCGAGATGCAGCGTATCCATCACTTCGCCGTAGACGTCGAGCTGGAATTGTTCGGCCGCTGCGTTGCCGATCCGCACCGGCGCGGCGCCGCGGTAGCCTGGCAGCCAACCGAGTTCGCTCTCGGCGAGGCGGCGCTCGCCGGTCACGCTGTACGAGGTCTGCAAGTCCTTGGCGCTGCCGGCGACGGCGCGCAGCAGCCACTCGCACCAGGCGACCGCCTCGTCGGTGTAGCCGGCGAGCAGCATCGTGTTGAGCGTGAACGTGGCGTCGCGCAGCCAGCAGAACCGGTAGTCCCAGTTGCGCACGCCCCCCTCTTGCTCGGGCAGCGACGTGGTCGGCGCCGCGACGATGCCGCCCGTCGGCATGTAGATCAAGGCCTTGAGCGTGATCAGCGAGCGCATCACCACGCCACGCCAGCGCCCGTCGTAGCGGCAGCGCCCGGACCAGCCCAGCCATTCGCGCTCGGTTGCGATCACGGCCTGCTCGGCATCGATCGGGGCCGGCGCCGGCTGGTGCGACGCACGGTAGTTCAGGACGAACGGGATGCGCTCGCCGGCTTCGACCTGGAATTCGGCGACGGTTTTCAGCTGCTCGCCGTGGGTGGGCACGGTCGTGTGCAATTCCAGCGTGTCCGGCCCGGCCGTCGCGAGCACAGCGCCGTTGGTCTTGCGCACCCACGGCACGACCTTGCCATAGTCGAATCGGATGACCAGCTCCATGCGCATGCGAACCTGGCCGCGCAGGCCTTCGACGATGCGCACGACATCGCTGCGGGCGCTCGACAGCGGCATCGCGTCGATCACGCGCACGACGCCGTCGTCGGTTTCGAAATCGGTCTCGAGGATCAACGTGCCTTCGCGATAGCGGCGTTGCACCGCGCGCACGCCGGCGATCGGAGCGATCGACCAGCGGCCGTGTTGCGGATCGCCCAGCAGCGCCGCGAAGCAGGCGGCCGAGTCGAAGCGGGGCAGGCACATCCAGTCGATCGAGCCATCGCGCCCCACCAAGGCGGCGGTGTGTCCGTCACCGATCAGGGCGTAGTCTTCAATGGGCAAGGGCATCGGAACAGCTAGTTGGTTTGTCTATCTTGATTCGAGCTCGAGACGCACGACCGGCCGGGCCGGCTTGCGGCGGGCGACCTCTTCGAACCCCGCCGCATCGAACATCGCCTTCGATCCGAACCAGGAGGATTCACCGGCCGAGGCATCGAGCCGTTCGACGGGGTAGGCCTCGAGCAGCTTCACTCCCCGCCGCTTTGCAAATGCGACCGCGCCCGCCAGGAGTTCTCGCGCCACGCCTTGCCGCCGGTACTCCGAAGGCACGACGAAGCAGACGATGGACCACACAGGCCGCTCGTCCACGGGTTTCATGACCGGAGACTTCGCCAGCTTCGCATAGTCTTCCCGCGGGCCCAAAGAGATCCAGCCCACCGGCGTCTTGCCTCGGTAGCCGATCAGTCCCGGCGGCGGATCCTGCGCCGCGAGATGCTTGAGCGCTTCCTTGCTGCGCGAGCGCTGGGATTCGCCAGGCCGTGTCAGCGGGCCCTTGCCACTGAGTCGGTAGTACATGCACCAGCAACCCCGAGCCACCGAGCATCCCTTGGCATTGAAGACCGATTCGAGGTCGGGCCATCGGGCCGGCGTCAGGGGGCGAACGACGAGTGCGGCCGTCGTGACGGTGATTCGAACGGAAGCCATGGCGGTGGGCCTTGGTTGTCGACTCTGTCAGACGTCGCTCGCCTTGGACTGCTGCCGAACGCGCGCTGGCTATTGCGACGCAGGCGCAGACGCTGGCGGCGCCGACGCCGCGGATGCGGGCAGCCCCAGCTTCTGCGCGGTTCTGTTGACCGCCTGGCCGGCCACCGAGGCGCCGTGTTCGACCGCACTGGCCGCTCGTTGAACGCTCCGCTTGACAGCGCCTTCGACCTTGGTCGCGACCGCGGACGCCTGGCTCGCAGCGCTGCTGGCCACCTCGGCCGGCCCGGCCGACGCTGAAACCACCGCCACGGCAAGCACACCGCCTGCCGCGAAACGCAGACCAGCACCCAGCAGGGTCGATTCCTGCGGTGCCCGAATGACTCTCGATGGCAAGCTGTCTATCCTTTCTTTCCGCCGAGGACAAGGAGCAGACCGCCGATCACGATGGCGCTCACACCGGCCCACATCGGGACGTTCACGGTCTTGTTCTCCTTCACCGAGAGTTCGATCGGACCGAGCTTCACGGCCGTTGTGTCCTTGGTGTAGCTGAAGCCGCCGTAGATCAGCGCGAGCACGCCCGCAATGATCAGCGCCACCGCGACAAGCTTTATCCCGTTCATGGTGAACTCTCCCTGTGTTGATGCCATTCTGCGCTCGCCAGCAAGAGTCACCCGCCATCGCTTTCGCCACCGGTCATGCTTTGTCGCCAAGCTTGCCGGGCGTTTCGTTGCTCAGCTTGAATGCGCTGGCACGCTCCGATTCAATGGGCCGAACCTCGTAGCTCAAGCCGCAGGCCAGACACGGGTTTTGCGCAGCCAGGGCGGAAGCTTCCGCGAGGCTGCCAGCCAGGAAGAACCAGTAGCCTCCAATGACCTCCTTGGCTTCGGCAAACGGCCCGTCCGTCACACCATGGCGTGAGACAAACTTCGCCTCCCTCGCGAGTCGCTGCCCAGACTTCATCTTCCCTTCGCGCACGAGCTGGTCGTGCCAGTCGTAGAAGTCGTCGATCGCCTTCTGGATCTGCTCGGGCGATTTGTCCTGGTCCCACTGGCCGCGGGAAATGACGAGGTACTCCGACAGCGAGGTCTTGTCGGTCATGGCTTATCCAGGTGAGGTTCCCGCTTCACTTCGATGATGGCCTTCAGTGTCAGCGGCACGCCGTTTCGCAGCGAGCTCACGCCGACGACCGAGCGTGCGTGCAGGCCGGCAGACCCAAATATCGCAACCAGCAGATCGGACGCGCCGTCCAGGACTTTCGCGTGCTCTTCGAATTCTGGGACGGCGTTGAGCGACCCGTGAAGCTCCACGACGCGCGCGACGCTGTCCAGCGAACCGAGTTCGCTCCTGATGACCGCAAGAAGATCGGTGCAGGCGGAGCGTGCCAGTGTGTAGCCGTCGGCGGCTGAATACTCGCGACCGAGGCGACCCTTCGGCGGCTTGCCGTCGATCGCGAGCGCGGTCTTCCCAGAAAGAAACAGCAGATCACCGGATCGGGCCGCACTGGCATAGTTGCCCGCGGGTTTGCTGGCGGCCGGAAGCTCCAGGCCGAGTTCCTTGATTCGCTGCTCTGCACTCATGCTGGTTGTGGGCCGTCGTAGCCTTCGATGATGACGAGGTCGATGGTGGACACCGGCAAGCGCAGCTTGACGGCGTCCTGGTACTCGGGCGACTTCCAGCAATCCAGGGCCGCCTGATAGGACGGAAACTCGATCACGATGTTGCGCGTGCGGCTCGCCCCTTCCGGATTCTCGAATCGTCCGGCGCGCACCAGGAAGCGCGCTCCGTAGGTCTTGAACGGTTCGGCGTTGGCCGCGATGTAGGCCTTGTACTTCTCCGGATCAGTGACGTCGACCCGCGCAATCCAGTAGCCTTTTGTCATTCGAATCTCCGGTGTTCACGGACGGATGGTAGCCGCGTCTGAAACGTCGAGCGGCTCCGGAGTTGCTCAGCACTGGTATTCGATGTTCATTCGCTTGAGCAGGTCGATGAATCGCTTCCAGCCCTCTCGACGGCGGCATATCTTCTCGATTCGAACCCAATCGTTGGACACAAGGTTCTCGAGACGGTAGCGGTAGACCTCGCGAAAAGTGTCGTCGTCGATGAGCCCTTGAACGAGCATGATCTCGCAATGCTCGAACAGGCCCATATAGGCCTCCACCTGGGCGTACTCCTCGGGTTCTGTCGGACCGGCGCTGTTGTCCCACTCACCCCCCGGCCTCAGCTTCCGATGCACCTCGTCGTGCCTTGAGAAGGCCGCACGAAGCTCGAGCCAGAATTTCGCCCGATTCGTCTTCACCGCCAGCATCAGGCTCAGCGCGCCGGAAACAAGCGAACCCGCGCCCACCAACACCCCCAACACCGTCGCAATGTCTTTGATCTCGTCAAGGGCCATGATCACACTCCCGGTCAGACTTCAACATCTAACGTTTGACATGAGCGGGGCAGTCTGAGGCCGCTCAGCGCGGATCGGACCTCACGTGCCGTAGTAGCGGGCCGAGGCTTTGGAGTGCCACTTCAAGAACACTTCCTTGAGACTGCTTCGTTCGGCATCGTCGATGCTGCCAACCGGCGTGGGGTGGATGAAGACGTCGGTCACGCCATTGTCAAAGACACCTCCGGAGATTCCATCCTCCCGGAAGATGAGGAGGGGCACGCCAAGGCCGAAGAGAATCCCGGCCTCGAGCTGGTTCCAAGGCGAGGGAAAGCATGCCGTCTCCGACTTTCGCAACTTGCGCTCGCCTTTCGCGACACCGCGCTTCCAGGTTCCTGCACTGGCCCGAAACTGCTCATACCCGAGGATGACTCCGCCCGCGCAATGCCTCGCGATGACGAGCACTTCCCGAAGCGGCAGCTCCGATGGATAGTCCGAACGCCCCAGCGCCCGGGGCTCGAGATTCAACTCCTCCAGAAACTTCATCACCACGGCGCGGGATGCCGCCTGCTCCGGGTTCAAAGACGTTGGCGACGATACAAAGATGGGGATCTTCATGGCCGCATTGGAGAACACTTTGCACGATTCGTCCACTGCGCGCAGCGTCGGTCGGTCTCCGGCCCGGCCGGCAAGGCCACGCGAAGCCCGCTTGAGATCAAGATATCTATATTTCTAGAATAATGGTATAGTTTAGATCATGACGGAAGATCAAGCCATTCGTGCCCTGGCCGCGCTGGCCCACCCGGTTCGCCTGCAGGTGTTCCGGGCCCTCGTCGTCTCCGGCCCCGAAGGCATGACACCCGGCGTCATGCAGGAAGGGCTGGGGATTCCCGGAACCACGCTGTCGTTCCATCTCAAGGAGCTGGCCACCGCGGGGCTGGTGAGCACGGAGCGCGCCAGCCGCAACCTGCTCTATCGAGCTGCCTACGAACAGATGAACGGCCTGCTCGGCTACCTCACCGAGAACTGCTGCCAAGGCGCGGCATGCGCCGTCGAAGCCCCGTCAGCCGCCTGCAAGTGCTGATGCCATCCACCACCCTCAGGAGCCAGCCATGAAACGTTTCCATGTCCACGCCCACGTCGAAGACCTGCAAGCCAGCATCGCGTTCTATTCCAAGATGTTCGCGGCCGAACCCACCCGCATCGAGAGCGACTACGCCAAGTGGATGCTCGAAGACCCGCGCATCAACTTCGCCATCTCGACCCGTGGCAGCAAGCTCGGCGTCGACCACCTCGGCATCCAGACCGACACCGAGGACGAGCTCGTCGAACTGAAGGCGCGCGCCGAAGCCGCCGACATGACGCTGCTGGACGTGGGCGAGACCAGTTGCTGCTACGCGCGCAGCGACAAGTACTGGCTCACCGACCCGCAGGGCATCGCCTGGGAGCAGTTCCACACGCTGGGCAACATCCCGGTGTTCAGCGAGAAGGCGCCGGCCGAGCCGGAGGGCAGGGAGGCCGCAGCCTGCTGCGCCGGCGCCGCCCCGCGTGGCAAGGCCGTCGGCATCGCGGTCACGGCCGCGGCGCCCAAGACCTCGTGCTGCTGAGGGTTCGATGACGACGACCGCGCAGAAGGTGGCGGCCGAGGCGCTGGGCACGGCGCTGCTGCTGGCCGTCGTGATCGGGTCGGGCGTGATGGGCGAACGCCTGTCGGGCGGGAACACCGGCCTCGCGTTGCTGGCCAACGCCCTCGCCACCACGGGCGGGCTGTACGTTCTGATCGAGGTCTTCGGGCCGCTCAGCGGCGCCCACTTCAATCCTGCCGTCTCACTGGTGATGGCGGCTCGCGGTGCATTGCCGGCGCCACTGCTGCTGCCTTACATCGCGGCCCAGCTGGCCGGCGCGGTGCTGGGCGCGTGGCTTGCGCACGCGATGTTCGACCTGAGCATTCTGCAGTTCTCCGCGAAGTCCCGCAGCGGCGCCGGCCAGTGGATTGCCGAAGCCACGGCCACCTTCGGACTGCTGCTGGTCATCCTGCGCGCCGCCCCGACACGCGTCTCGGCGATGGTCGCGGCCTACATCGGGGCGGCCTACTGGTTCACGTCCTCGACCTCGTTCGCCAACCCCGCAGCCGCCTTCGGCCGCATGTTCAGCGACAGCTTCGCCGGCATCGCGCCCGCCAGCGTCCCGGCCTTCGTGGCCGCACAGCTGCTCGGTGCCGGGCTGGCGGTCGTGGTCCACCACGCCTTCATCAGCCACCAGGCTTCGCACGCCGCCGACGGCGCGGCGGTCGAGGCCACATCCACCACACCCCATGGTTGACGTCACGATCTATCACAACCCCGCCTGCGGCACGTCGCGCAACACGCTGGCGCTGATCCGCCACGCCGGCATCGAGCCGACCGTCATCGAGTACCTCAAGACGCCGCCGTCCAAGGCGACGCTGCGCAAGCTGGTCGCGGCACTGGGCATTCCGGTGCGGGGGCTGTTGCGCGAAAAGGGCACGCCGTATGCGGAACTCGGTCTGGCCGACCCGACCTGGTCGGATGAGCAGTTGCTCGACTTCATCGTGCAGCATCCCATCCTGATGAACCGGCCGGTGGTCGTGACCCCGCTGGGCGCGCAGTTGTGCCGGCCGTCGGAGGCCGTGCTGGCGTTGCTGCCCGTCGGCCAGCTCCCGCGGTTCATCAAGGAAGACGGCGAGGCCGTGGACGACACGGGCGTGCGGCGCGGATGACGGTTCAAGACCTCATGCGGATGAAGACCCTCGCATATGTGTTCGCGCCGCTGATCGCCTCGCTGGTGGTCGGCGCTTGCGCGATGGCGCCGGCGCCCAGCCTGTACCAGCGCCTCGGCGGCCTTGACGCGATCACCGCGGTGGTCGACGATGCGATCGTCAACATCGCCGCCGACGCCCGCATCAACCAGCGCTTCGGCAGCGCCGCCATCCCGTCGCTGAAGGCCAAGCTCGTCGAGCTGCTCTGCGCGCGCACCGGAGGTCCCTGCACCTACACCGGCCTCGACATGTCGAGCGCGCACGAGGACATGAATATTCGCGACGACGAGTTCGACGCGCTCGTCGACGACCTGGTCAAGTCGCTGAACAAATTCAAGGTGCCGGCACGCGAGCAGGGCGAACTGCTCGCCATGCTCGGCCAGATGAGGAACGCGATCGTCGGACACTGACCGGCCCGGCGGTTCAACCGACGGGCGCGAGCGTGACATCCTCGACGCCGCACGCGCATCAGCGATGCCGCGTCGACACCGGGCGGGTTCGGACTGCCTACACTCGAGCGCATCGCCGCAGCGCACTCCGCACCCTGCCCATGTCGCCGATCTCCGCCACCGCCCTGTCGGGCATGAACGCCGCGCAAACCGGTCTGCAGGCCGCTGCGCACAACATCGCGAACCTGGGCACGACGGGCTTTCGGCGCGAGCAGGCGCGCCTGTCGGCCGACCCGTCCGGCGGCGTGAGCAGCTCGCTGGTGCAGTCGCCCGAGGTCGGCGACGCGCTGGAGACCGATGCCGTCGGCCTGCTTCAGGCCAAGAATGCCTTCCTGGCCAACCTCGCGGTGTTCAAAACGAGCGAGCGCATGACGGGCGCGCTGCTCGACGTGACCGGCTGAGGCGCGAACGCTCGGTCGAGCGGCGTGCCTACTGAACGCCGCCGGCCCCGGTCAGGCCGCGAGGGAAGCCGAGTCGGCCAGGGCCCGATGCACGACGTCGCCGAGCTGCTCCAGCGTGTACTCCTTCTGCAGCACGTGCCGCACCCCGGCACGCCCGATCTCCGCGCGCAGGACCTCGGTCACGTAGCCGGAGCTGATCACCACCGGCAAGCCCGGCCGGAGCCGGCCGAGTTCGACCGCCAGGTCCAGCCCCGACATCGAGGGCATGTTGAAGTCGGTCACGAGCGCGTCGAAGGCGTCGGGCTGCTCGCGCCACAGGTCCAGCGCCTCGAGCGGGCCGCCCACGCAGGTGACGCGGTAGCCGATGCGTTGCAGCAGAGCCTCCACGGTCAGCAGCATGACCGGGTCGTCGTCGACGTACAGCACGTGCTGCCCGGCGCCCTGGGGGGCCGATGGCTCGGCGCCCGGTGCTGCAGGCAGCCCCGCGGGCAGCGCGAGCGGGAAGTACAGGTCGAAGGTGCTGCCCTGCCCCGGAACGCTGTTCACCGTGATCGCGCCGCGGTGCGCGGTCACGATGCCGTGCACGACCGACAGGCCCAGCCCGGTGCCCAGGCCGACGACCTTGGTCGTGAAGAAGGGTTCGAACACGCGCAGGCGCGTCGCCTCGTCCATGCCGCACCCGTCGTCGCTGACCCAGACATGCACGTGCGGACCGGCGCGCAACCCGCCGAGACGGCCCGCGGCCTGCGCGTCGAGCTCGGTCCGACTCATCCCGACGACGATGTGCCCGGTGCTGCCGTGCAAGGCATGCCAGGCGTTCGTGCACAGGTTCATCAACACCTGCTGCAGCTGGGTTGCGTCGCCGCCGACATGCAAGGCCTCGGGGCTCAGGCGCAGCTCGAGCTGCACCCGCGCCGGCAAGGTCGAACGCAGCAGCTCCACGGTCTCTTCGAGCAGCGGACGCAGCGGCAGCGTCACCAGTTCCTGCGGCTGATGGCGGCTGAACGCGACGATTTGCTGCACCAGGTTGCGTGCGCGCACGCCGGCCTTGGCGATCTGCTGGAGTCGGCCCCGCGACGGATGCGCCAGCCCCAAGTCGTGCTCAACCATCGACACATTGCCCAGGATCGCCGCGAGGATGTTGTTGAAGTCGTGCGCGATGCCACCGGCCAACGTGCCGATCGCCTCCATCTTCTGAGACTGGCGCAGTTGCGCCTCGAGCGCGGCGCGGTTGGCCTCGGCCGCGTTGCGCTCGCTGACATCCGTGACCATCGCCAACACCCCGGCGCGGCGTCCGGCCGAATCCACGATCGCGCTGGTGGACAGCGTGGCCCACAGGTCGGAGCCGTCCTTGCGCCGGAAGCGAACGTCGCGCTGCTCGGCCGGGCCCGACGCCAGCTTCAACGCGGGTGCGGCGGCCGCCGCCGTCTCGCGGTCGGCCATGAAGTCGATCCAGTGGCGTCCCAGCATCTCGTCCGCGGCATAGCCGAGCAGCTGCTGCATCTTCGGGTTGACGAAGGAGGTCCGCTCGTCGGCGTCGACCGTCCAGATGCCTTCGTTCGCGGTCTCGACAATGCGTCGGTAGCGTTCCGCGCCATCGCGCAGCTGCTGCGTCATCTGGCGCGCGGTGGCAGCGGCGCGCTCGCGCGCGGTCACGAGCTGCCAGGTCAGCAGGGCCAGCAACAGGCTCAGGCCGATGCCGGCGATGGCGATGATGCGCGCCGCGTCGTTGCGATGGTGGCGTTCGAACTCCGGGGTGCTGCGCACCGCCACGGTCCAGGCATGCCCGGCGAAGCCGATGAACTCCTGCGCGTCGAATCGGGCCGGGCCGGCCGGCGCGGCGGCGCCATCGGCCGGATACATCAGCGTCGCCGGACCGATGTCCACGCCGTCGTAGATGCGCACGTCCAGGCCCGGGGTTCCCTCGCCGTACAAGCTGGACATCATGTCGCCGACGCGGAAGGCCGCGAACACCCAGCCGATCAGGTGGGCACGCCGCTGATCGACCGTGTCGACGAGCTGGCCCTTGGCGTACAGCGGCATGAACATCACGAAGCCCGAGACCGGATCCTGTCCGGGCGCGTCGAGCAGGCGCGTCCACGCGGTGATGGCGGCGCCGCCGGAATCCCCCGCGCGCAGCATCGCGGTGCGGCGATTCGGGTCGGACAGCGGGTCGTAGCCGAGCGCGCTCAGGCTGCTGGCCATCACCGGCGCGGCGTACGTGATCGGGGCGACACGCTCGCGCCGCCGGAGCGGCCGGATCGCGAAGTCGGCGGCACCGGCGGCGCGCTGCGCGTCGACGTGCGCCGCAACCGCGTCCGCGCCGAGCAAGGGCGCGTAGGCGATCATGCGCAGCCCGGCGAAGTCGGCTCCGGCGAACTGGGCGTCGACGTAGGAGCTGAAATCGTCGCGGCTGACGCCATCGGAGGCATCGAACAGCCCGCGCACGCCGCGCAGGGTCTGTTCGTAACTCGCCATGCGCTGCTCGACGCGCGTGACCGTCTGGCGCAGGCCGAACTCGAAGTTGTCCTTGAGGTGTCGTTCCTGGGTCTGCCGCTCGTGATGCCACAGCCAGGCCGTGAGCGTCAGCGACAGCGCGCCCACCAGCAGCGGCCACAGCAAGGAATGGAACCGTTTCAATTGCGGCCCCGTGTCAGAACCGGGTCATCAAAAGGGCCAGCTCGGGCTTGAAGTACTTCTCGAAGATCCGCTGCACCGTGCCGTCGGCGCGCATCTCGTCGACGAGTCCCCGCCAGGCCTCTTGCTGCTGCGACGTCAGCGCCTTCCTGGACATGATCAGCCCATGCGGCACCGGCGGGTCGTCGAATTCGACGATCCGGGTCTGGTCGCGGATCTTCGCGCTCTCGAGGACCGGATAGTCGAAGGGCTCGATGATCATCGCCTGGATGCGGCCGTCGAGCAGGATCTGGTAGAGCGGCTCCAGGCGCGTCGCGTAGCTGACCCGGCCCTGCGTGTCGAGCTGGTCGACGAAGCGGTTGGCGGTCGGGCTGTAGCGAAAGCTGCGGATCACGCCCAGCCGCAGCCCGGCGGTGCGCTCGAAATCGACCGGCTTCTGAGCCTCGACATCCTTGCGCACCAGCAGGTAGTACTTGTTCGAGAAATACCAGGCGAAGCTGGCGAACCGATCGCGCGACTCGTTCGTGATGCCCGACAGGCTGAAGTCGAGCGCCCCCGACTCGATCAACTGCCAGATGCGCGCGCGCGGCATCAGCGTGACGCCGACCTTGCAACCGCTGCGCCGGATCAGCTCATCCGCGAAGTCCTTGTCGATGCCTTCGCCGGTCTGGCTCGAGTACAGCAGGCCGTGGTCGTGCAGCGCCAGGGTGAACGAGCGCGAACACTCGGGACGATCTGCAGCAGCGCCGAGCACGGGCCACAGCAGGGCCGCGCACCACAGCAGGCGACGACACAGGGGCAGGACGGTTCTCATGTGGCGGGAGCGGTGACGGGGGATGTAACCTGAATTTACAGGTCAATCGATGGCCGCGCGGTGGAGCGCGGCCCGGCGGGGTCCCATTCGAGAAAAGCGCCCCGAACTTAGGAGTTCTTTACCCGAGCGCCAGGGCTTTTGCCCTTGAAAGGGCCTGGATTCGTGCAACTTTCGCCCCTGGCATGACTCTGGCAAACAAGCGCAGGAATATACTTGCCACCGAGGTTCTTTTGAGTCAATTTCACGCAGCTGCAACGCAGGACAAGGGGTTCACGATGGGTGCCAAACTCAAGGTCGCAGGGTGGCTCGCCGTCGGCGCCGTCGCCGGCGCGCTCACGACGATGCAGCTGCAGGCCACGGCGCGCAATGGCGTGTCGCAGCTGCCGCTGGAAGAGCTGCAGCAAATGGCCGCCGTCTTCGGCATGATCAAGTCCGATTACGTCGAGCCGGTCGACGAGAAGAAGCTGATCGGCGACGCCATCGGCGGCATGGTTTCCGGGCTCGATCCGCACTCGCAGTACTTCGACAAGAAGACCTTCAAGGAATTCCGCGAAGCCACCACCGGCCGGTTCATCGGCATCGGCATCGAGATGGCGATGGAAGACGGCCTGGTGAAGGTCGTCAGCCCGATCGAGGGTTCGCCCGCGTTCCGCGCCGGCATGAAGAGCGGCGACCTGATCACCAAGATCGACGACACCATCGTCAAGGGCCTGACGGTCGACCAGGCCGTCAAGCGCATGCGCGGCGAGCCCAACACGAAGGTCGTGCTGATGGTGTTCCGCAAGAGCGAGAGCCGCAGCTTCCCGGTCACGATCGTGCGCGAAGAAATCCGCACCCAGAGCGTGCGCTCCAAGGTGCTCGAGCCCGGCTATGCGTGGCTGCGCGTGAGCCAGTTCCAGGACCGCACCGTCGACGACTTCGCGAAGAAGCTCGAAGAGATCTACAAGCAGGAGCCCAATCTGAAAGGCCTGGTACTCGACCTGCGCAACGACCCGGGCGGCCTGCTCGAGGGCGCGGTCGCGATCTCGGCGGCGTTCCTGCCCAGCGACGTGGTCGTGGTCTCGACCAACGGGCAGATCGCCGACTCCAAGCAGACCTTCAAGGCGGCCGCATCCGACTACCTGCGCCGCGGCGGCAGCGACCCGCTGCGTCGCCTGCCCGAGGCCGTGAAGCGCGTGCCGCTGATCGTGCTCGTCAACGAGGCCTCGGCATCGGCGAGCGAGATCGTCGCCGGTGCGCTGCAAGACCACAAGCGCGCCGTGATCATGGGTGCGCAGACTTTCGGCAAGGGCTCGGTGCAGACCGTGCGCCAGCTCTCACCCGAGACCGCGCTGAAGATCACCACCGCGCGCTACTACACACCCAGCGGCGCGTCGATCCAGGCCAAGGGCATCGTGCCCGACGTGATGCTCGACGAAACCGCGGAGGGCAACCTGTTCGCCGCGCTGCGCACACGCGAGGCCGATCTCGACAAGCACATCACCAGCGGCCAGGGCACCGAGCTGAAGGATGAAGCGCGCGAGAAGGCCCGCGAGGAAGCGCGCAAGAAGCTCGACGAGGAAATCGCGAAGCGCGCCTCTGCCCCGGCCAAGCCGCCGCCGGAGTTCGGCAGCGGCGAGGATTTCCAGCTCGCGCAGGCGCTCAACCGCCTGAAGGGCAAGCCGGTGCTGGTCAGCAAGACCGCGGTCGAGCGCAAGGCCGAGACCGAGACGACCAACTGAAGGAATGGTGCACCCGGTGGCCGGGTACCGCCACCACTCGCCGGGCGGGTCTCGGCCCGCTTGGGAGCGGCCCGGCGCTGGGCCGAGTCCCGCTCCTCATCCTCAGACTTGATTAGCGACCAACCTCAGCCGCACGAATGACGTGCGCCGGTGCTGGAGTTGCAAGGCAAGCGGCACGCAGCAAGCGAGCCAAGATGGAGCGCAGATTGAAGCGACGGTTGAATCGATATTGGGCCTCAGCGAGGTAATGATGGGCGTACTTGGCGAAGTCGAAGGCGTGATACGTGCCACTCAGAGAGCGCTTGAGGTTGCCCAGGTACGTGTTGATCGCCTTGAACTGCGGCAGCTTCGTGCTGGCCTTGCCGCCGCCGGTGACCACGCGCTCATGTTCGGCGCCGACGATCTGCACTGCACCGAAACACCACAGGCCGTCGGAGATGACGGTGGCCGATGGCGCGATCGAGCGCGCGGCAAACACCGCCACCTCCTCGTGCGTGAACGGTTGCTGACGCAAGCACACGAACTGCGGCTGGCCGTCGGGTGTCGTTTGCAACGCGGCGACGAACGGCACCTTGTTCTCCGAGCCGCGCCCGGTCTTGCCGCCCGAGCGCTCGCCGCCCAGATAGGCGTCGTCGATCTCCACCCGACCGTGGAGTTCGCGGCCGTCCTCGCGCACGCGCATGACCTCCATGAGCTTGTGCTTGATCAACCAGGCGGTCTTGTAGCAAACGCCCAGGTGGCGCATCAGTTCGAGCGCCGCGACGTTGTTCTTGGACTGGGTCAGCAGGTGCATGGCCAGGAACCAGCGCGACAGCCCAAGCTTGGTTGCCTCGAAGATCGTGCCGCTAATGACACTGCACTGGTGGCGACAGGCGGTGCACTGGAAGTAGAGGCGCCCTTCGTGCCGAAACGAACTGCTGTGTCCGTAGCCGCAGGCCGGGCAGGCAAAGCCCGAAGGCCAGCGCGATTCGATCAGCGCCGCCTCGCACTTGTCGTCGCTACCGTATCGGTCCATGAACTCGGTCATCGAAAGTCCAGGTTGAAACTGCACTCGGTCCATCTTCATGGTTCACCTCCTGTGGTGGTGAATCCATCTTCAACTCCAGGGAGCTCACCAGGTGAGCCTGCTGAGGTTGGTCGCTAATCAAGTCCTCAGATGACTGACGATCAACTGCTGCGTTATTCGCGGCACATCCTGCTCGACGAGATCGGGATCGAGGGGCAACAGCGCCTGCTCGCCGCACACGCGCTGGTGATCGGTGCCGGCGGACTCGGATCGCCGGTGGCCTTGTATCTGGCGACCGCCGGCGTCGGCTCGATCACCATCGTCGACGGCGACACGGTCGACCTGACCAACCTGCAGCGCCAGATCGCACACAACCTGTCTCGCGTCGGCGAGCCCAAGGCCCGCTCGGCGGCGCAGACGATGCACGCGATCAACCCGGATCTGGTCGTGCACGCGCTGCACGAACGCGCCGATGCCGCGCGGCTGAACGCCCTCGTCGCCGCGGCCGATGTCGTGATCGACTGCAGCGACAACTTCGCGACGCGCCACGCCGTCAACGCCGCGTGCGTCGCGCACGCGAAAGCGCTGGTGTCGGGGGCGGCGATCGGCTTCGACGGCCAGCTCTCGGTCTACGACCTGCGCGACCCGAGCAATGCATCGCACCCCTGCTACGCCTGCCTGTTCCCGCCCGACGCGGTGTTCGAGGAAGTGCGCTGCGCCACGATGGGCGTGTTCGCCCCGCTGGTGGGCATCATCGGCAGCATGCAGGCCGCCGAGGCGCTGAAGCTGCTCGCCGGCGTCGGCTCGTCGCTCGCCGGCCGCCTGCAGATGCTCGACGCGCGCACGATGGAGTGGACCGAGATCGCGATGGCGCGCACGCCCGATTGCCCGGTGTGCGCGGGGAGAGGAGTCACTCCGTCGTGACGTGATGGTTGGCTTCCACATTCACGTGTCAAACAAGTCATTCATATGACTTAGTTCACTCAATTCATCCGGTTGATACAAATGTATACTCCGGCCTCATGTCATCCTTGCCGTCCGCGCGCATGTTCGAGGCCATCGCGCCCGAGGCGGCCGGCATGCCGCTGTACCGGGTCGTCAAACGCTCGCTGCTGAGCGCGATCGAGTCGGGCAGCTGCGCCCCGGGCGAGACGCTGCCGAGCGAGACCGAGATCGCGAGCGCGATGGGCGTGTCGATCGGCACCTTGCGGCGCGCCGTCGACGAGCTCGCGGCCGAGCACATCCTGGTGCGGCGCCAGGGCCGCGGCACCTTCGTCGCGACGCATCACACCGACCGCTTCCTGTTCCAGTTCTTCCACGTCGAGCGCGAGGACGGGCTGCGCGAGGCGCCGCTCGTCGATCTGGTGTCGTTCGAGCGCATCCGCGCCGACGACGAGCCGGCCGCCGCGTTGCTGCTGCGCCCCGGCGAGCCGGTGATCCAGATCGAAAACCGGCTGCGCCTGCAGGGCAGCGCGGTGATCTACGACCGGCTGACGCTGCCCTCAACCTTGTTCAAGGGCCTGACCGAGAAACGCTTTCGCGAGCGGCCCGGCACGATCTACCAGCTCTACCAGTCGGACTTCGGCATCTCGGTGCTGCGCGCCAAGGAGCGGGCACGCGCCGGGGCCGCCGATCGGCACGCGGTGCGCGTGCTGGGCCTGACGCCCGGCCAGCCGGTGATGCAGGTGCGGCGCACCGCGCTGACCTTCGGCGACCGGCCGGTCGAACACCGCGTCTCGATCATCAACACGGCACACCACGACTACGTGAACCTGCTGTCGCGCCCGGCCGGAGACCTGACATGAGCCCGCCGGGCCGCCCCAAGGGCGAATACCGGAAGGCGCAGCCTGAAGGTACTCTGATGAGCCGCCGGGCTCCCAAGGCGAATTCCGGAGTGCGCAGCACGGAGGATGCTTTATGAGCACCGACCTCTCGAAGGCGTCCCGCGCGGCCGAGCAGGCGGCCTACGCCGCCGGCACACACCTGCGGGCCTCGCGCTCGCGGCTCGCGGAGGTCGTGATCACGCGCCAGGCGCCGGGCGATGTCGTGAGCGCGATCGACCGCGAGGCGTTGGCGCTGATCCGAGAGGTCGTGATGCGCGCCTTTCCGGAGCACGGCTTCATCGGCGAAGACAGCGGCGCCGAGGCGGGCGTGCTGCTGACCGACCCGCGTCCGTACTGGGTCGTCGATCCGCTCGACGGCACCGCGAACTACCTGCGCGGCTACCCGCAGTTCGCGGTGTCGATCGCGCTCGTGGAAGCCGGCGAACCGCTGATCGGCGTGATCTACGACCCGATCCGCAACGAGTTCTTCGGCGCGATCCGCGGCCGCGGCGCGGTGCTCAACGGACAGTCGATCCGCTGCGCGCCGCCGCACACGGCGATCGAGGCGCTGGCCGCGACCGTGTTCCCGAAGCCGACAAGCCCGCGCATGCCGCGCTACATGACCGAGTTCGGCCGCGTGCTGCGGGGCTTCGGGGGCGTGCGCCGCTCCGGCTCGATGGCGCTGGAGCTGGCGTACCTCGCGGCCGGCCGCATCGACGCGTTCTGGTCGCACGACATGGGGCCTTGGGACACTGCCGCCGGCATCGTGCTGCTGCGCGAGAGCGGCGCGCTGGTGCAGGCGCGCGACGGCCGGCCGCTGCTCGCGAGCGGCTCGCTGCTGGGCTGCACGCCGCCGCTGTACGAGGCCTTCCTGAGTCTGCTGGTCGAAGCCTGACCGATGAGTTTTCCGCACGGCGTTGGCTTAAGCTCTCGCGCATGAACAAACCCACCCTCACCGGCCGCAATTTTCCGACCGCCCAGCAGGACGCCGCCACCAACGCAGCCGCGCCGGTGGGGCGCTACGAGGGCCCCGAGAGTTCGTACCGGCTCGCGTTCGCCGACCCGCATTTCCTTCTGCGCGAAGAGATGCGCCCGGTGCGCATGCAGCTGGAGCTGCTCAAGCCCGAGATGGTCCAGAACGAACAGGGCATCCAGTCGACGATCGTGATCTTCGGCAGCGCACGCATCGTGCCGCCCGACGTCGCGCAGCGCATGCTGGCCGACGCGACCAGCGCCAACGACGAAACGGCGACCACGATCGCGCAGCGCCATCTGGCAATGTCGCGCTACTACGAGGAGGCGCGCCGCTTCGCCCGGCTCGTCACCGAGAAATCGCGCATGCTCGAAACGCCGATCTACGTCGTCACCGGGGGCGGCCCCGGCATCATGGAAGCGGGCAACCGCGGTGCGTTCGATGTCGGCGGCAAGAGCATCGGCTTGAACATCGTGCTGCAGCATGAACAGGCGCCGAACGCGTACATCACGCCCGAGTTGTGCTTCCAGTTCCACTACTTCGGGCTGCGCAAGATGCACTTCCTGATGCGCTCGGTGGCGCTCGTGTGCTTTCCCGGCGGCTTCGGCACGCTCGACGAGATGTTCGAGGCGCTCACGCTGATCCAGACCGGCAAGTCGCGCCGCCGCCCGGTGCTGCTATTCGGCCGCGAGTTCTGGACCAAGCTGATCAACTTCGAGCTGCTGGTCGAAACCGGCATGATCAGCGCACTCGATCTGAAGCTGTTCCGCTTCGTCGAGACCGCTGAAGAAGCCTGGGCAGCGCTCGAGGCCGAATACGGTTTCGCGCTGCGCGACAACGACAAATCCGCTCCGCCGGTCGATCTGTGAGGGCCCTGTCCGCATGAACAACAAGCTCGTTTCCCTGATCGGCGCCCCCACCGACATCGGCGCCGGCAGCCGCGGCGCCAGCATGGGCCCGGAAGCGCTGCGCGTGGCCGACATCGGCGCGGTGCTGGCCGGCCACGGTCTCGAGGTCATCGACCGCGGCAACCTCAGCGGCCCCGCGAACCCCTGGTTGCCACCGACCGACGGCTATCGGCACCTGAAGGAGGTCGTGGCCTGGAACCAGGCCGTGCACGAGGCCGTGTACGCCGAACTGCAAGGCGGGCGCATGCCGATCCTGCTCGGCGGCGATCACTGCCTGGGCCTGGGCTCGATCAGCGCGGTTGCGCGCCACTGCCGCGAGGCCGGCAAGAAGCTGCGCGTGCTCTGGCTCGACGCGCACGCCGACTTCAACACCAACGCGCTGACGCCGAGCGGCAACATCCACGGCATGCCGGTCGCGTGCCTGTGCGGCTACGGGCCGAAAGAGCTGATCGAGATCGGCGGCACCGTGCCGGCGATCAGTCCGAAGATGATCCGCCAGATCGGCATCCGCAGCGTCGACCAGGGCGAGAAGCGCCTCGTGCACCAGGCCGGCCTCGAGGTCTTCGACATGCGCTTCATCGACGAGATGGGCATGCGCCACACGATGGAACTCGCGCTCGCGACGCTGGATGCCAACACGCATCTGCACGTGAGCTTCGACGTCGACTTTCTCGATGCCGACATCGCGCCCGGCGTCGGCACCACCGTGAAGGGCGGGCCGACCTACCGCGAGGCCCAGCTCTGCATGGAGATGATCGCCGACACCGGCCGCCTCGCGTCGCTCGACGTGATGGAGCTGAACCCGGCGCTCGATGTGCGCAACGGCACCGCGATCGTCGCGGTCGACCTGATCGAGAGCCTGTTCGGCAAGAGCACGCTGATGCGCAAGTAGGCGTTCAGGTCGCCGGCGGCGAGCGCGGCGCGAGCGCCAGGCCAACGCGCGCGATGCGTCCCTCGTGCAGGCTGATGACCCGAAAGTGCGCGCCGTGCCAGTCGATGCCGTCGCCTTCGGCATGGTCGCGCGCGAGCGCGTCGGTCAGCCAGTCGCGCAAGGTCGCACCACCGCCTTCGGGCAGCGGCAGCTGGAAGAAGCCGAACACGTCGGCCAGCGGCAGGTCGGCATCCAGCGTCAGCCGCCCCTGCACCGCGCGCTGCTCGGGCGGCGGCGTCGCGGGCGGCTCGACGACGCGCAGGCGTTTCGCCACCCAGCCCAGGGTCGTTCCCTGCAGCAGCAGCGACGCCAGCACGACCGCGAACGCGACGTTGAAGAAGCGGTAGCTATCCGGCACCTTCTCGATCATCGGGAACAGCGCGAGCACGATCGGCACCGCGCCGCGCAGCCCGACCCAGCCGACGAACAGGCGCTGGCGCGCGCCGAAACCCAGCGGCCACAGACACAGCCACACCGCGATCGGCCGCGCGATGAACATCAGCACCAGCGCGATGCCCAGCGTCGGCAGCAGGCTCGGCAGCATGTCGTGCGGCGAGACGAGCAGGCCGAGCAGCAGGAACATCGTCGCCTGCGCCGCCCACGCAAACCCGTCGAGTGCCGACGAGGCCGCATGCGCGGCCGGCTCGGCCCGCGCGCGCAGCCGCATGCCGAACAGGTAGATCGCCAGAAATCCCGATCCTTCGACCAGCCCGGCCGCGGCGAACACCGCCATGCCGCCCGACACGATGATCAGCGACAGCACCCCGCCGTGTTCGACGGACAGCGGCAGCCGGCCCAGCACCCAGGCCAGCCCGCTGCCGGCGAGCAGGCCGATCGCCGCGCCGAAACCGACCTGACGCGCGAACAGCCACAGCATGTCGAGCGGGCCGGCATCGCTCTTCAGCGTCGCGATCAGCGCGAGCACCAGGAACACCGCCATCGGGTCGTTCAGCCCGGATTCGAGCTCCAGCGTCGCCGACACCCGCTCGCTCAGCCGCACGCCGGTCTGGCGCAGCAGCGAGAACACCGCCGCGGCATCGGTCGAGCCGACGATCGCGCCGAGCAGCAGGCCGTGGCGCCAGTCGATGTGCATCGCCGCCATCGCGACCGCGCCGACCATCGCCGCGGTCAGCGCGACGCCGATCGTCGCCAGCACCAGCGCCGGGCGGAAGCCGGCGCGAAAGGTCTCGATCCGGGTGCTGATGCCGCCTTCGAGCAGGATCATCGCGAGCGCCGCGTTGCCGACCCAGGCCGAGAGCTGCACGTCGTCGAAGCGCACGCCGATCGGGCCGTCGACCCCGACGAGCATCCCGGCGATCAGGAACACCAGCAGAAACGGCAGGCCGAGTCGGGTCGACAGCACGCCGGCCAGCAGGCTGACGAAGACCAGCAGCCCGCCGGCGAGCAGCACCAGATTGAACGCATGCATGGCGAACGACCTTAGCAGAGCCGCACCGCGGCGCATGTCGGACGAGGCGCTGTGTCCGCGCCGGGTCGGGTCAGGCGCTGACGATCCAGCCTTCGAGCGGATCGATGCCGGCCGGCAGGCCGAAGTTCGGCTGCCCGCCCGCCCAGGCCGCCTGCATCAGGCACAGCACCGCATCGAGCCGGTCGCCGGAGGCATCCTGGATCAGCGCCTCGCGCTGCGCATGCGTCAGCTTCAGGCGCAGCGCCAAGCGCGTCGCGCCGCGGTCGAGCGCGTCGACCAGGTCAATGCGCGCGATCAGGCGCTCGGGCGTCTGCCGCGCGCGGTCGTCGCTCTTGTACGAGCGCGCGCCCAGCAGCTCGCGCGCGAGCAGGCCCGGATAGCCTTCGAGCGCGATGCGCGACACATCGCCCGCGTGCAGGCCGGGCAGATGCAGCCCGGCGGCTATCAACAAGGGCACACCGGCATGCAGCATGTACGCGACCGGCGGGTTCACCCACTTCATCGACGGCGACGAGCCGGCGGGCCCATCGGTCGCGCGGTGCGCGAACTTCGCGCCGGCCGGACGCCCCGCGCAGAACGCCGCGAACGTGCTGCGGATCTCCGCGCGCGACAACGCGGCGTAGTGGCGCATCAGCAGCAGCCACTCGGTCGGCCAGCCGAGCGCCAGCACGAGTTCGCGCGGCAGGCCGAACGGCAGGTCGAACACGCCGAGCCGCGGCCCGGGCGTGCGCAGCCACGCGGCGAACGCGTCGAAGCTGGTGTGCGTGTCGATGCGGTCGAGCCGCACCGCGCCGTGCTGCAGGTGGCCGATCGCGACGGTGATCGGCTTGCGCGCGGTCGGCCGGCTCGTGAAGTCGATGCCGGCGAACACGGGAAAAGAGGGGCGGAGAGAGGGCATCGGCAAACGGTAGAGTCGGCGGGATAGCTCCGCGCCACTGTAACGAGGCTCACCCATGACGACCCCCGCCCCCGACACGCCGCCCAAACCGACGCCGCCCGAGCCGCAGGAACGCCTCGTCAGCACCGAGCACCGCCTGAGCCTGGGCAAGAAGACGCTGGAGTACGGCGCGACCTGCGGCAGCGTCGTGCTGCGCGACTACACGCCGGTGGCCGATTCGAAAGACGGCTCGCGCAAGTCCGACAAGGCCTACGCCAGCCTGTTCTTCGTCGCCTACACGCTGAAGACGGCCAAGAAAGACGCGCCGGCGCGCCCGATCACGTTCAGCTTCAACGGCGGCCCGGGCTCCAGCAGCGTGTGGCTGCATCTGGGCATCCTCGGCCCGCAGCGTGTCGTCGCCGACGAGATGGGCCAGGCCGGCGCGCCGCCGTATGCGCTCACCGACAACGAGCACACGCTGCTGCTCGAGAGCGACCTCGTGTTCATCGACCCGGTGGGCACCGGCCACTCGCGCATGGCCGAAGGCGAGAAGAGCACCGAGTTCCACGAGTACCAGCGCGACCTCGATGCGGTCGGCGAGTTCATCCGCCTCTACCTGACGCGCTACGGCCGCTGGGGCTCGCCGAAGTACCTGATCGGCGAGAGCTACGGCACGACGCGCGCGGCCGGCCTGACGCTGCACCTGCAGGACAAGCACGACATCTTCCTGAACGGCGTGATGCTGGTCTCGCTCGCGATCGACATGCAGACGCTGAGCTTCGACCACGCCAACGAGCTGCCCTACGCGCTCTTCCTGCCCACCTATGCCGCCACCGCCTGGTACCACCGCGCGCTCGCCCCCGAGTTGCAGAAGAAGCCGCTCGCCGCGGTCGTCAAGGAGGCCGAGGCCTACGCGCTCGGCGACTACAGCGCCGCGCTGATGCAGGGCTCGCGCCTGACCGGCGCGGCGCGCGAGAAGGTCGCGGCGCAGGTCGCGCGCTACTCGGGGTTGTCGGCCGACTACGTGCTGAAGGCCGACCTGCGACCCACCGACGCGCGCTACTTCAAGGAGCTGCTGCGCACGCGCGGCCAGGTCGTCGGCCGGCTCGATTCGCGCTTCATCAGCCGCGACCGCGACGACGTCGGCGAGAACGCCGAGACCGACCCGCTGTTCAGCAACGTGCTCGGCGCCTATGCGGCCGGCATCAACCGGCTGCTGAAGGACACGCTGAAGTTCGACAGCGACGCGCCCTACGTGGTGCACGCGCCGATCTGGGACAAGTGGACCTGGAAGGATTTCGAGAACAAGTACGTCAATGTCGGCGCGAGCCTGCGCCGTGCGATGCAGGCGAACCCGCACATGCGCGTCTACGTCGCCAGCGGCTACTACGACCTCGGCACGCCGCATGCGGCGGGCGACTACACGTTGCACCATCTCGGCTTGCGCGAGGAGTCGCAGCAGAACATCCAGGTCAGCTATTTCGAGGCGGGGCACATGATGTACATCCACCAGCCCTCGCTGGCGCGCATGGCGGCTGAATTGCGTGCGTTCGTGAAAGGCCCGCGATGAGCAGCCGATGTTCGTTCATGTGATGCGCGGTGGCACGATCGAGTCGATTCAGCCGGTGGCTGCGCCGGGCTTGCGTGCCATCGCGGGCTCAGGCCAGCGCCGGGCCGCTCCCAAGCGCCTGAGCACCCCCTCGGGGGGTGACTGCGGTACGCCGCAGTCGGGCGCCATCAATAGCGCTTGCCGGACACGAACAGCAGCGCCCGCATCAGCGCATACGCGACCCAGTTCAGGCTGCGCGCGACCAGCGGCCAACGCGTGTGTTCATCCTGTTCCACGCGCCGCCCCTTGGCGATCGCGTCGAGCAGGTACCCGCGCAGCTCGGCCGCGAACGCATCGTCGCGAATGAACAGATTGGCCTCGCGCGCCAGCAGCAGGCTTAAGGGATCGAGGTTCGACGAACCGACGGTCGCGAGCGCCCCGCCCGCCGCATCCATCACCGCGACCTTGGCGTGCAGGAAGCTGGCCTCGTACTCGATGATCGTGATGCCGGCGTTCAGCATCACGCGGTAGACCGCGCGGCTGCCGTGGTACTGCATGAAGTACTCGTACTTGCCCTGCAGCAGCAGCGTGATGCGCACGCCGCGGCGTGCCGCACGCAGCAGCGCGCGCTGCAGTTGCACGCCTGGGAGGAAGTACGCGTTGGCGATGATGATCTCGCTCTTCGCGAGTCCGATCGCGAGGCGGTAGTTGCCTTCGATGCTGCGCCGGAAACGCACGTTGTCGCGCAGCACCAGCGCGGCCAGCGAACCCGTGCCCACCTCGGCCGCGCGGCTCAAGCCGCCCTTCATGCCTTCGTCCGCCATGTCGGTGCCGGCGCGGGCCGCCACCTGCACCGCGTGCAAGGTGCCGGCCACGTCGTGCTGGCGTGCCTCGCGCGTGATCTGCAGGCGCGCCCACAGCCGCGTCATCGTGTCGTGCATGTCGGTGACGAGCGGTCCACGCACACGCACCGAGAAGTCGAAACGCGGCTGGTCGAGCGCGCCGTAGTTCGGATCGAAAAAGTCGTCGAGCTGGTTGATGCCGCCGCAGAACCCGATGCTGCCGTCGACCACGCACAGCTTGCGGTGCATGCGGCGCCAGCGTTTGGGCAACAGCAGGCGCCAGCCCTGCGCCGGATTGAAGACGCGCCAGTGCACGCCCGCGTCCCGCCAGCGCTGCTGCCACTCGGCCGGCACCTCCTCGGTGCCGAAGCCATCGACGACGACACGAACCGTCACGCCGCGCCGTGCGGCCGCCGCCAGCGCGTGTGCGACGGTCTCGACCGAACGCCTGAAGTCGAAGATGTAGGTTTCGAGCAGCACCTCGGCGCGGGCCCCGGCAATCGCCTCGACGAGCGCCGGGAAGAAGGCATCGCCGCCTTTCAGCAGGCTCAGCGAATGGCCGGGCCGCAGCGCGCGCGTGGCCATTCCGCTCACTCGAGCGTGAGCTCGGCGACCAGCGGCAGGTGGTCGGACATGCGGGCCCAGGCCGCACCGCGCGGTACGTGGGTTGACAGGCATTGCAGGCCGCGCAGATAGATGCGGTCCATCGAGAACACAGGCATGCGCGACGGGAAGGTGTTGAAGCGCGCGGGCGGATCGCCGGCCTGCCCCGCGCGATGCAGGCCCAGCGTGCGCATCGGCGCGTCGAGCTTGGCGCCCCAGTCGTTGAAGTCGCCGGCGACGATCAGCAATTCGTTCTTGGGCACCTCGGCCTCGATGAATCTCGCCAGGCGCTCGACCTGGCGCACGCGGCTCGCATGCATCAGCCCGAAGTGCGTGACGATGGCGTGCACCAGCGTGCCGTTCCACGTCACCGGCACGTGCAGCAAACCGCGCTGCTCGAAGCGGTGGTCCGACACGTCGTGGTGGCCGATGTCGCCCAGCGGCCAGCGCGACAGCAGCGCGTTGCCATGCTCGCCGTGCGTGGTCGTCGCGTTGGTGCGGTAGGCGACCTCATAGCCCTCGGGCGCAAGGTACTCGGCCTGCGGCATGCGCGGCCAGCCGAGCAGCGTGTCGGGGAACTTGCGCGCCTCGGCGCGGTTCATCGCGCGCACTTCCTGCAGGAACACGAGGTCGGTGTCGAGCGCCTCGATGCCGAGCGCGAGGTTGTGGATCTCCAGCCGCTTGCGCGGGCCGACGCCGCGCACGCCCTTGTGGATGTTGTAGGTGGCGACGCGCAGCACATCGCTGTTGAAGGTCGTGGAGTGGGCGGTGCGCATGTCACATGAACCGTGGGAGTTGCAGCACGGCTTCGGCGTTCGACGGCGAGAAGCACGCATCGGCCGCAGCCTGCCAGGGCAGCCACTGGTAGCGCAAGTGCTCGCGCGGCGACAGCCGGATCGTCACGTCGCGCGGCACCTGCAGGCCGAACACGTGCTCGGTGTTGCGCGTGACGCCGGGAGCGTAGCGGTGGCGCCAGACGGGGTAGATCTCGTAGACGTTGCTGAGGCGCCAGTCGCGCAGGCGCTCGAGCGGCACCGTCGGCGAACCGATCGCGATGCCGGTCTCCTCCAGCACCTCGCGCTGCGCGGTCGTGACGAGCGGCTCGTCGACGGCATCCTTCGACCCCGTCACGCTTTGCCAGTAGCCGGGATGATCGGCACGCTCGATCAGCAGCACCTGGCGGTCGGCGGTGTGGATGACGACGAGGACCGACTCTGGAATCTTGAAGGGCTTTGTTTCCACCGCAGACTCGGCGCTCCAACGAAAAAAGAGGACGCGAAACCCGCGTCCTCTTGATTCTGCATCAGGCCGGTGTCAGCCCACTCAGCCCGCCGCCGACTGCGTATTGCGCAGGCGGATGTGCAGCTCTCGCAGCTGCTTCTCGTCGACCGCGCTCGGCGCGTTGGTCAGCAGATCCTGCGCGCGCTGCGTCTTCGGGAACGCGATCACGTCGCGCAGCGATTCGGCGCCGGTCATCAGCATCACGAAGCGATCGAGGCCGATCGCGATGCCGCCGTGCGGCGGCGCGCCGTACTGCAGCGCGTCGAGCAGGAAGCCGAACTTGAGCTGCGCCTCCTCGGCGTCGATCTTGAGCGCGCGAAACACCTTGCTCTGCACCTCTTCGCGGTGGATACGCACCGAGCCGCCGCCGAGCTCGATGCCGTTGAGCACCACGTCGTAGGCCTTGGACACGGCCGCGCCGGGATCGGTCTCGAGCAGGTCCTCGTGGCCGTCTTTCGGCGACGTGAACGGATGGTGCACGGCCGACCAGCGCTGCGCGCCGTCGTCGTACTCGAACATCGGGAAGTCGACCACCCACAGCGGCTCCCACACGCCTTGCGCCAGATTGCGCGCCTTGCCGAACTCGCTGTGGCCGACCTTCACGCGCAGCGCACCGATCGCGTCGTTGACGACCTTGGCCTTGTCGGCGCCGAAGAACAGCAGGTCGCCGTCCTGTGCGCCGGTGCGCTTCAGGATCTCGGCGAGCGCCGCGTCGTGCAGGTTCTTCACGACCGGCGACTGCAGGCCCTCGCGGCCCTTCGCGACATCGTTGACCTTGATCCAGGCCAGGCCCTTGGCGCCGTAGATCTTCACGAACTCGGTGTAGGCGTCGATCTCGCTGCGGCTCATCTCGGCGCCGCCCGGAATGCGCAGCGCGACGACGCGGCCGCCCTCCATCAGCGCCGGGGCCGAGAAGACCTTGAAGTCGACGTCCTTCATCACGTCGGTGAGCTCGGTGAACTCGAGCTTGACGCGCAGGTCGGGCTTGTCGGAGCCGAAGCGGTGCATCGCATCGGCGTACTTCATCACCGGGAAGGCCGGCAGCTCGACGCCGATCGCGTGCTGGAAGGTGCTGCGGATCATGCCCTCGAACATCGTGCGGATCTCTTCCTCGGTCAGGAACGAGGTCTCGATGTCGATCTGCGTGAACTCGGGCTGGCGGTCGGCGCGCAGGTCTTCGTCGCGGAAGCACTTGGTGATCTGGTAGTAGCGGTCGAAGCCGGCCACCATCAGCAACTGCTTGAAGAGCTGGGGCGATTGCGGCAGCGCGAAGAACATGCCGTCGTGCACGCGGCTCGGCACGAGGTAGTCGCGCGCGCCTTCGGGCGTGCTCTTGGTCAGCATCGGCGTCTCGATGTCGATGAAGCCGTTCGCGTCGAGGAACTTGCGCACCTCCATCGCGACGCGGTAGCGCAGCATCATGTTGCGCTGCATCGCCGGGCGGCGCAGGTCGAGCACGCGGTGGGTCAGGCGCGTGGTCTCGGACAGGTTGTCGTCGTCGAGCTGGAACGGCGGCGTGATGCTGGGGTTCAGCACCTCGATTTCGAGGCACAGCACCTCGATCTTGCCGCTCGTGATGTTGGCGTTGACGGTGCCCTCGGGACGCGCACGCACCTTGCCGACGATCTTCAGGCAGAACTCGTTGCGCACGTCTTCGGCGACCTTGAACATCTCGGCGCGGTCCGGGTCGCAGACGACCTGGACGATGCCCTCGCGGTCGCGCAGGTCGATGAAGATCACGCCACCGTGGTCGCGGCGGCGATGCGCCCAGCCCATCAGCGTCACGGTCTGGCCCATCAATGCCTCGGAGACGAGGCCGCAATACGTTGTTCTCATGAAATCACTCCACTGCTGAGTGCAGATTGGTTTGCCCGGGGATGATGGCGCTGCGCGCTGGGGTGTCAACGTCTCGGGGCTGAGCGGGTGCCGGACCGCCCAGCCCGGTCAGTTTCGCGCCGGTGCGGTCTCGGCTTCGATGGCGGCGACATGCACAGGCGGCGCGACCACGCCCATCGAGATCACGTACTTCAGCGCCTCGTCCACGCTCATCTGCAGCACGATCACGTCGGCGCGCGGCACCATCAGGAAGAATCCCGAGGTCGGGTTCGGCGTGGTCGGCACGTACACGCTCAGGTAGTCGCCGTTCAGGTGATGCGCGGCCTCGCCGCCGGGCCGGCCGGTGACGAATGCGATCGTCCATGCTCCGTCACGCGGGTATTGCACCAGCACCGCTTCGCGGAACGCGTTGCCATTGCTCGAGAACAGCGTGTCCGACACCTGCTTCACCGAGTTGTAGATCGACTTGACGATCGGGATCTGGCTCAGCACGCGGCTGCCCTGCCGCAACCACCATTGGCCGACGATGTTGGTCGCGAACACGCCGGTGAGCAGCAGCGTCAGCACCATCACGATCACGCCGAGGCCGGGGATCTGCGCCAGCATGTCGATCAGCGGTGCCGCGCCGGACGGCAGGATCGCCTTGCCGGCATTCAGGAACCAGCCGAACACGCCGTCGAGCAGCCCGAGCGCGGCCTGCAGCACCCAGATGGTGATGGCCAGCGGAAGCCAGACGAGCAGGCCGGCGATGAGGTACTTTTTCAAGATGCGTGCACTCGCGAACTCATCATCGACTCACTTGCCACCGGGCGCGGGCGGCGACGCCGCGGGCGCCGCGGCCGGCGCCGGTGCCGCCTCGCTCTTCGTCACGGGTGCGGCGGACGCCGCCGGGGTGGACGCATCGGGCTTGGCAGCGTCGGGCTTGGCCGCAGTGTCCCTGTTGGCATCGCCATTGACCGGCTTGGCCGACGAGTCGCCCTTGAAATCGGTCACGTACCAGCCCGAGCCCTTGAGCTGGAACCCCGCCGCGGTCAGCTGCTTGACGAACGTGGCGGCGCCGCAAGCCGGGCAGACCGTCAGCAAGGGGTCGGACATCTTTTGCAGCACATCTTTCGCGTGCCCGCAGGTCGCGCAGCGGTAAGCGTAGATTGGCATCTTGGTCTGAACCTTCTAAGCTCTTGATTCGAAAAGGAAAACCTCGAATTATACGGCGCCTCTCAGTGCCAGCGAAGGAACATCAGCGCGGCGCCCAGGCCCAGCAACACGCCCAGCCCCCCGGCGATCATCAAACGCAACAGCCCGTTGGTGTGGCGCTGCTCGGCCAGCAGCGCCTCGAGCGCGCGCTCCTGCGAGCCGTTGCGCGGCTGCAAGGCCTGGTGCAGCAGCCGTGGCAACTCGGGCAGCAGTTGCACGTAGCGTGGCGCCTCGTTCTTCATGCGTTCGATCAGCCCGGCCCAGCCGACCTGCTTGTTCATCCAGTCCTCGAGAAAGGGCTTGGCGGTGTTCCACAGGTCGAGCTCGGGGTCGAGCTGGCGGCCCAGGCCCTCGACGTTGAGCAGCGTCTTCTGCAGCAGCACGAGCTGCGGTTGGATCTCGACGTTGAAGCGCCGCGAGGTCTGGAACAGGCGCAGCAGCACCTGGCCGAGCGAAATGTCTTTCAGCGGCCGGTCGAAGTGCGGCTCGCACACGGCGCGGATCGCGCCCTCGAGCTCGTCGACCCGCGTGTGCGGCGGCACCCAGCCGCTCTCGACATGCAGCTCGGCGACGCGCTTGTAGTCGCGCCGGAAGAACGCGATGAAGTTCTGCGCGAGGTAGTCCTTGTCGAACTCGGTCAGCGTGCCGACGATGCCGAAGTCGAGCGCGATGTAGCGCCCGAACGTGGCCGGCGCGAGGCTGACCTGGATGTTGCCGGGGTGCATGTCGGCGTGGAAGAAGCCGTCGCGAAACACCTGGGTGAAGAAGATCGTCACGCCGTCGCGCGCCAGTTTCGGGATGTCGACACCGGCGTCGCGCAGGCGTTGCACCTGCCCGATCGGCACGCCGTTCATGCGCTCCATCACGATCACGCCCTGGGTGCACAGGTCCCAGACCATCTCGGGCAGCATGATCAGGTCCAGCGCCTGCATGTTGCGGCGCAGCTGCGCGGCGTTGGCGGCCTCGCGCACGAGGTCGAGCTCGTCGTGCAGGTAGTTGTCGAACTCGGCGACGACCTCGCGCGGCTTCAGGCGCTTGCCGTCGGCGCTGAGGCGTTCGACCCAGCGTGCCAGCGTGCGCAGCAGCGACAGGTCGTCGTCGATGACCTCGAGCATGCCCGGGCGCAGCACCTTCACGGCGACCTCGCGGCCGTCTTTCAGCGTCGCGAAGTGCACCTGGGCGATCGACGCGCTCGCGATCGGCTCGGCCTCGAAGCTCGCGAAGATCGAATCGATTGAGCGGCCGAAGGCCTGCTCGACGAGGCGGCGCGCGTGTTCGGCCGGGAACGGCGGCACGTTGTCCTGCAGCTGCGCCAGTTCGTCGGCCAGATCGGCCGGCAGCAGATCGCGGCGCGTCGACAGCACCTGGCCGAACTTGACGAAGATCGGGCCGAGCCGCTCCAGCCCCATGCGCAGGCGCACGCCGCGCGGCGCGTCGAGCGTGCGGCCGATCGTCATCACGCGCACCAGCGCGCGAACCCAGCGCTGGCGGAAGCTGGAGAGCGCGAGCTCGTCCAGGCCGTAGCGTAGAACCGTGACGCAGATGAAGATGAGCCGCGCCAGATGCCTCATTGGCACCCCTCGCCGAACGAATACGTTCGACGATCCCCCATGGGGATGTGAGCCGGCTTGGGGCGGCCCGGCGCTCGGCTCATCGCCGCGCCACCAGCCCGCTCACCGCCTTCGCCGCCTCGCGCATGCCGGCCGCGACCCCGCCCGCGACGCGCGCAATCTCGCGCGCCGGCGCCTGTCCGACGATGCGGGCGAGATCGTCCTGCACATCCCAGCGCAGGTTGTCGAACAGCCAGTTGAGATCGGCCGCGAACGCCGCATCGCCGGCCACGTCGACTTGCGGGCGCGTACCGACGAGCGCCTGCGCCATCGTCAGAGCAGGGTTGGACGCGTCGACAATGACGCGCAGATCAGGATCGGCCGGCACCTCGCTCGCGCACCACTCGAGCAGACCGGCCTTCGTGACGCGAAATGCGGTCGCGGGCAGCGCCGGCAGCAGTGTCGGCCAGCCGTTGAAGTTCAGCTGGATGCTGCGTCCCGCGTGCGTCCCCAGGCGCTGCGTGGCGACCGGCTCGGCGGCGAGCACGTGGTTCACCAGCAGCGTCAGGCGTTCGATCACGGCCTGGCCGAGGAGGGAGTTGAGACTGTGAAGCATGCACGGATTGTAGGCACGCGCCCCCGTGGCGCCCCCATACTCAAGGGGCGGGCCGGGTCCGCTTTTGATGGAGAATCCGCCGTCACCTTGCCGCTCCGGCCGGCCGGCGACGGGCGACGGGGCGTGAGCCGGCCTCGTCGTCGCCGACGAGACACGGCGCGGTGACACCACGAACCCATGTTTGAAGACCGCACCTACAAGAGAACGTTTTACAGCGCGCCGCAGTCCGTGACGTCGCTCGTGGCGGCGTTCCTTGAACCCAGCATCACGGTGCTGACCCTGCTGATCACGACGGTCGCCTGGGGCGAAGTCGTCGATCGCCCGGCGCTGACCCTGTGCCTGCTGGTCTTCGCGCTCACCTTTCCCGGCCGCAACCGCTTCCGCGAGAACCTGATCGCCGCGGGCGTGGACATCGTGTCGTCGTGGGTCACCCTGGTGGCCATCCTCGCGTTGTGCGGGTACGCGACGCGTAGCCTGGTCTTCTTCGAGAACGACGTGCTGATCGCCTGGTTGCTGATCACGCCGGTGCTGCAATGGCTCGCCGTGTGGATCGGTTCGCTGATCGTGCGGCATCTGTCGAAGCAGCCCGAGGCGCGCCGCACCGCGGTCGTGGTCGGCGGCGGGGCCTTGGGCGTGAAAGTCGCCGTCGCGCTGTCCGAAGGATCGGAGCAGGGCCTCGATTTCGTCGGCTACTTCGACGACCGCACCGACGACCGGCTGCACCACCTGGCGACCGCCCAGCGGCTGGGCGGCCTGAAGGACGTCGCGGCCTACTGTACCGAGCAGGGCATTCGCGAGGTCTACATCACGCTGCCGCTGGGCTCGCAGCCGCGCATCGTCGAGCTTCTCGAACAATTGCAAGGCACCACGGCATCGCTGTTCTTCGTGCCGGACGTGTTCGGCATCAGCATCATCCAGGGCCGCCTGCAGGACATGAACGGCGTCCCGGTGGTCGGCATCTGCGAAACACCGTTCACCGGCACGAACGAGCTCGTCAAGCGAGTCAGCGACATCGTGCTGGGCACGATCATCCTGATCCTGATCTCGCCGGTGCTGATCGCGATCGCGATCGGCGTGAAGCTGAGCTCGCCTGGGCCTATCCTCTTCAGGCAGCGCCGCAACGGGCTGGATGGCGGCGAGATCATCGTCTACAAGTTCCGCTCGATGACCACGCAGGACAACGGCTCCCACGTCGCCCAGGCGGTCAAGCGCGACCCGCGGGTGACGCCGTTCGGCGCGTTCATCCGGCGCACCTCGCTGGACGAACTGCCGCAATTCATCAACGTGTTGCAGGGCCACATGAGCATCGTGGGCCCGCGACCGCACGCCGTGGCGCATAACGAGCTGTACCGCCAGTTGATCAAGGCCTACATGGTGCGCCACAAGGTCAAGCCCGGCATCACCGGCTGGGCACAGGTAAACGGCCACCGTGGCGAGACTGACACGATCGAGAAAATGCAGGCGCGCGTCGAATACGATCTGGAGTACCTGCGCAACTGGTCTCTGGGGCTGGATCTGCAGATCATTGTGCGCACCATCCGGCTGGTCTTCTTCGACCGGCACGCTTATTGATAGTGTTGACGCGCCCGCACCATGTGCGCGATTGGAGAAACAGAATGCAAATTCATCATCATCCGTTGCAAGCATCTCGCGGCGCTTTCGTGCGGCCGCTGGTCATGAGTCTCAGCTCGGCATTCGCGGTCGGCGCCTGGGCGCAAGATGAACCCAGCCCGTACTACATCGGCGTGACGCAGGGGTTCACGCACGACACGAATATCTATGGGTCGAGCACGAATCAGATCAGTGACACGTATTCCAGCACCGGTCTCAGAGCCGGCCTGGATCAGACCATCGGTCGACAGCGCGTGTATGCGAACGCCAACGTCCGATACAACAAGTATCGGAACGAGTCCGCCCTCGACAACACCAGCTATGGCGTCGCCGCCGGCTGGGATTGGGCGACGATCAACGAGCTGTCCGGCACGCTGGGCGCCAACGCCAACCAGCACCTGGCCAACCTCGACACCACGGCAGGGGTGCAGAACACCAGCGAGAAGAACCTGCTCAAGACGGATCAGGTGAACGCCAGCATCATGTGGGGTGGTGCCCGCGCCCTGAATCTGGATGCCGCCTACGCGCACAGTCGCGTCAGCTACTCGGCACCGTCCTATGTCGGGCTGGAGTCGTCGGCCGACTCGGCAAGCGCCGGGTTTCACTACCGCGTCGGACCGGAGCTTCGCCTGGGCGCGGCGGCGCGATATGTACGGACGGAGTCGCCCAATGGATACTCAGTGCCCGGCACCAACCCGCAGGCATACGAGCCGAACACAGCCAACATCCGCAACCTCGACCTGACGGCGGACTGGCGCGTGACCGCATTGACCGGCCTCGACACCCGGCTCAGCTGGACGCGGTTGACCAATTCCAATGCCAACTTGTCCGCGCTCGATTTCTCTGGCCTGACCGGCCGGATCGGGGCCCGATATGCGGTGACAGGGAAGACCACCCTGACAGCATCGCTGAGCCGCGATGTGGGCAGCAACGCGACGTTCTTCAACAATCCGGCAGCGTCGCCGGCCGGCACACCACAGAGTTCGGGAACCAACCTGACCCACAACAGCCAGACGACCGACACCTTCGCGCTCGGTGTCAAATACGCCGCCACGGCGAAGATCTCGGTGGACCTCGATGGAAGGTACCGCCGCGCGAAGATCGTCTATGACACAGGCAGTACGCTCACCGACGCCAACGACGACATTCGCAGCGTCGGCCTCGGCGTGGACTACGCCATCGCCCGGAACTGGTCGCTGGGCTGCACGTTCGATCATTCGTCGCGCAGCGTGTCGGGCAATGGCAGCTTTTCCTACACCGAGAACCGCGTAGGCTGCACGGCCCAGCTGACCCTGCGATGAGTCAGTCCCCCTTGGTCCTTCTGACGGGGGCGGCCGGCTTCATCGGCTCGCACACCTGGCTCGCGCTGCTCAGCGCGGGCTTTCGCGTGGTCGGCCTCGACGACTTCTCGAACAGTTCGCCCGAGGTGCTGAAGCGCATCGAGAAGCTCAGCGGCGCCACCCCCGACTTCGTCCGCGGCAACGTGTGCGACGCAGCCACGCTGGACAGCGTGTTCACGCGCGAACGGATCGATGCCGTCGTGCACTTCGCCGCCTTCAAGGCCGTCGGCGAAAGCACGGCCAAGCCGCTGGCCTACTACGCCAACAACATCGGCGGGCTGCTGACGCTGACCCAGGCGATGGCGCGGCACGGATGCAAGACCTTCGTGTTCAGTTCCAGTGCCACCGTCTACGGCCGGCCCGAGAGCCTGCCGATTCGCGAAGACGCGCCGCTGTCGGCCACCAATCCGTACGGGGCGACCAAGCTGATGGGCGAGAACATCCTGCGCGACGTGGAGCGAGCCGACCCCGATTGGGCGATCGCGCTGCTGCGCTATTTCAACCCGGTCGGGGCGCATGAAAGCGGTCTGATCGGCGAAGACCCGCGCGGCATCCCGAACAACCTGATGCCCTTCGTCACACAGGTGGCCGTCGGCAAGCGCGAGCGCCTGCAGGTCTTCGGCCAGGACTACGACACCGTCGACGGCACCGGGGTGCGCGACTACATCCACGTCATGGACCTCGCCAACGGCCACGCCGACGCGCTGCGCTATCTGCTGCGCGAGAAGCGCTCGATCACCGCGAACCTGGGTACCGGCCGGGGCCACAGCGTGCTCGAGGTGGTCCGCGCGTTCGAGCGCGCGAGCGGCAGGCCAGTCCCGCTGGACATCGTCGCGCGCCGGCCCGGCGATGTCGACGCCACTTACGCCGATGCCTCGCTGGCCACCACAGCGCTCGGCTGGCGCGCCACGCGTGATCTCGATGCGATGTGCGTCGACAGCTGGCGCTGGCAAAGCATGAACCCCAACGGCCTCGCCGGCTGAAACCTACCCGATGACTTCAATAATCCACGTTCACCCCGTCATCATGGCCGGCGGCAGCGGCACGCGGCTGTGGCCGCTGTCGCGCGCCCAGCACCCGAAGCAGTTTCTCGTGCTGCAGGGCAATCGCAGCCTGTTCCAGCAGGCGGCGGCGCGCTTGTCTGCGCTCGCCGCGCCGGACATCCAGATCGCCGCACCGACCATCGTCGGCAACGAGGAGCATCGCTTCCTGGTGCTCGACCAGTTGCGCGAGCTGAAAGGCCTGCCGGCGGCCACCGCGCTGCTCGAACCGATGGGCCGCAACACCGCGCCCGCGATGACCCTGGCGGCCCTGCATGCGCTCGACTCGGGCGCCGACCCGGTGCTCGTCGTCAGCCCGGCCGACCAGACCGTCACCGACGAGACCGCGTTCACCGAGGCGCTGCAACGCGCGGTGCGCGTCGCCGCCGGCGGCGCGATCGTGATCCTGGGCGTGACGCCGGACCGGCCCGAGACCGGCTTCGGCTACATCCGGGCCGGCGCGGGCGGCAGTGCAGGCGAGGCGCAGGTCGTCGCGCAGTTCGTCGAGAAGCCGGATCTGGAGACCGCACAACGTTATGTGCTTGCCGGCAACTACTACTGGAACAGCGGAATCTTCGTGGTGCGCGCCTCGGTGTGGCTGGCCGCCCTTGAGCGCTTCCGCCCCGACATCGCCGCCGCCTCACGCACCGCCTGGGCCGCGAAGAGCCAGGATGCCAGTTTCATCCGGCCCGGGCGCGAACAGTTCGCCGCCATCCCGAGCGAGTCGGTCGACTACGCGGTGATGGAGAAATGTCCCGGCGAGACCGGCTGCGACATCCGCATGGTGCCGCTGAGCGCCGGCTGGTCCGACCTCGGCGCCTGGGACGCGGTGTGGCAGGTCAGCGCCAAGGACGCCGACGGCAATGCGCAGGTGGGTGATGCGCTGCTGAACAACAGCCGCAACACGCTGGTGCACGCGACCAGTCGGCTCGTCGGCGTCGTCGGTCTGGACAACGTGATCGTGGTCGAGACGCCGGACGCGGTGCTGGTCATCGATCGCGCCCGCAGCCAGGACGTGAAGACCATCGTCGGCCAGTTGCAGGGCGCGGGCCGGAGCGAACACACGCTGCATCGGCAGGTGCACCGGCCCTGGGGCTGGTACGACAGCATCGACGCCGGCGCGCGCTTCCAGGTCAAGCGCATCATGGTCAAGCCGGGGGCGAGCCTGAGCCTGCAGATGCATCACCACCGCGCCGAACACTGGATCGTCGTCAGCGGCACCGCCGAGGTCACGAATGGCGACCAGGTCATCCTGCTGACGGAGAACCAGAGCACCTACATCCCGCTCGGCACCACGCACCGGCTCGCGAACCCGGGCAAGGTGCCGCTCGAGATCATCGAGGTGCAGTCCGGTAGCTACCTCGGCGAGGACGACATCGTGCGCTTCGAAGACACCTACGGGCGGGTGCAATGAGCGCGCGCCGCCCCTGCAGCCCGACCCTGACCCGGCTCGCCACCCGCGCTGACCTGCGCACCCACTGAAACGGACCAACATGATTCTCGTGACAGGCGGAGCCGGCTTCATCGGCTCGAACTTCGTGCTCGACTGGATCGCCAGCACCGGTGAAGACGTGCTCAATCTCGACGCGCTCACCTATGCCGGCAACCTCGAGAACCTGGCGTCGCTGGCAAACGACACGCGCCACACCTTCGTGCAGGGCGACATCGGTGACCGGGCCTTGCTCGACGGATTGTTCGCACAGCATCGGCCACGCGCGGTCGTGCACTTCGCCGCCGAGAGCCATGTCGACCGCAGCATCCACGGGCCCGGCGCCTTCATCAAGACGAACGTCGAAGGCACGTTCGTCTTGCTCGAGGCGGCGCGCGCGCACTGGTCCGCGCTCGAGGGCGCCGAACGGGCGGCGTTCCGCTTCCACCATGTCTCCACCGACGAGGTCTACGGCTCACTCGGCAAGGGCGACGCGCCGTTCACCGAAACCCACCTCTACGAGCCCAACAGCCCGTACTCGGCCAGCAAGGCCGCGAGCGATCACCTGGTCAGGGCCTGGCACCACACCTACGGCCTGCCGGTGCTCACGACGAACTGCTCGAACAACTACGGGCCCTATCACTTCCCCGAGAAGCTGATCCCGCTGATGATCGTCAACGCCCTTGCCGGCAAGCCCTTGCCGGTGTATGGCGATGGCCAGCAGGTGCGGGACTGGCTGTACGTCAAGGACCACTGCGCGGCGATCCGCGAGGTGCTGGCGCGCGGCAGCGTCGGCGAGACCTACAACGTGGGCGGCTGGAACGAGAAGCCCAACATCGAGATCGTGCACACCGTCTGCGCACTGCTCGACGAGATGCGTCCCGACCCAGTCGGCAGCTACAGCCGGCTCATCACCTACGTCAAGGACCGTCCGGGCCACGACCGCCGCTACGCGATCGACGCGCGCAAGCTGGAGCGCGAGCTCGGCTGGAAGCCGGCCGAAACCTTCGACACGGGCATCCGCAAGACGGTGCGCTGGTACCTCGATAACGCCGACTGGGTCGCGAACGTGCAAAGCGGCGCCTACCGCGACTGGGTCGCGGCGAACTACGACGAACGGGCGGACGCCCGGGCAAGTGCATGAAGATCCTGCTGCTCGGCAAGAACGGCCAGGTCGGCTGGGAGCTGCAGCGCGCGCTCGCGCCGCTGGGCGAGCTGATCGCGCTCGACTTCGACAGCCCCGCGCCGTTGACGGCCGACTTCTCGCACCCGGAGTCGCTCGCCGCCACCGTGCGCGCGGTCGCGCCGCAGATCATCGTCAACGCCGCCGCGCACACCGCCGTCGACAAGGCCGAGAGCGAGCCCGAGCTGGCGCGCGCACTGAACGCCACCTCGCCGGCCGTGCTGGCGCGCGAGGCAGCCGCGCTGGGCGCCTGGCTGATGCACTACAGCACCGACTACGTGTTCGACGGCAGCGGCAGCGCCGCGTGGACCGAAACCTCACCGACCGGCCCGCTCAGCGTCTACGGCGCGACCAAGCTGGAGGGCGAAGAGGCGATCCGTTCCAGCGGCTGCCGGCACCTGATCCTGCGCACCAGCTGGGTCTATGCCGCGCGCGGCGGCAACTTCGCCAAGACCATGCTCAAGCTCGCGAAGGAACGCGACGCGCTGGCCGTGATCGACGACCAGATCGGTTCGCCCACCGGCGCCGACCTGCTCGCCGACCTGACCGCGCATGCGCTGCGCGCCGCGCTCGCGCGGCCGGAGCTGGCCGGCACGTATCACGCCGTCGCCCAGGGCGAGACCAGCTGGCACGGCTACGCGCGCCACGTCATCGAGTTCGCGCGCGCAGCCGGGCAGCCGATCAAGGTCGCGCCCGAGGCCATTCGCGCCGTGCCGACGACCGCCTTTCCGACACCGGCCCGGCGACCCGGCAATTCGCGCATGGACACCCGCAAACTTCGCGACAGCTTCGGCCTGACCCTGCCCTCGTGGCAGGCGGGCGTCGAACGCATGCTCGCCGAAGTCCTGACCTGAATCCGAGATAGAGACCTCATGACCGCACTGCAACGCAAAGGCATCATCCTCGCCGGGGGCTCCGGCACCCGGCTGCACCCCGCCACGCTGGCGATGAGCAAGCAGCTGCTGCCGGTGTACGACAAGCCGATGGTCTACTACCCGCTCAGCACGCTGATGCTGTCGGGCATTCGCGAGATCCTGCTGATCAGCACGC
>Ga0307517_10000591_pt1 | contig 61859 bp, 82 predicted proteins | sample 23_EM_MG_FD_194515 | JGI IMG/M metagenome (GOLD analysis project Ga0307517, IMG submission 194515) | Populus trichocarpa ectomycorrhiza microbial communities from riparian zone in the Pacific Northwest, United States - 23_EM | ecosystem: Host-associated > Plants > Roots > Unclassified | place...
GAATAGGAAGGATTTCTTTGTTTGCACAACTGTGCAGAATCGATACGGGGATCAACTAAGTTAATAAGCACCGATCCGGATGCCTCGCCATGCCCATGTCTACACTCAACTCTGCCCCACGCTCACAAGCCAGAATGACACAGTGATTTATACCTCCGGCTCTAACTCCGGAGGTGTTCGGGAGGGTGCGAGGGGGTGTGCAGTCTCTGCCGGTCAGGGTGTAAATCTTTTTTTACATGTCAAAGTGGACAGATGTGTAAACAAAGAAGTCCCATCCTATTTTTTTGAAAAGCGGTCTATCGTTTTGCAACGCGCTGTAAGCATTTCGGGCTAGTCCCATGTGGGTTTGAAGAGTCTAAAGTTGAGCGGTGACTTGCACTAGTTTGTGGATCCTTCTTGCATGTTCGGAATGATCTCACTTACTTCACTTACGTTGCACTAGAGCCCCCTTCTAGGGAGACAATGTCACGACGGCCCCCAAAGGTGGGCGCGCCCGTTTTATTGGGTCCCCAGCACACACACACCCACCACCAAGACGCACCTACCAACCTCACCCAGCCTGGCCCCCACGCCTAAAACCTCCACCCAATTGCGGGTATTTGAGTCTGTGGGCCGGTTGCTATATCTCAGTTATCGTTCTCGAAGAGTGCCCAGAACCACCCTTCGCCGTTCCCTTCCTTCTCCGTTTTTCTCACTGAAATGCCCTCCGCTCGACCCCGTATCGTCCCGTGGACACAAGAGGAGGATGAGCGGCTGGCGTCGGCTATCGCCTCTTGTGAGTCTCGACTAGTTCCTCTCCAGCTTCCTTCCTCACGGGAGCCTACAGGCGGTTCGAAGGTCTGCTGGAAGAGAGTTGCCACTTCGATGCCCGGTAAATTCACCGTTCTCCTCCACTGTGTTCGCTCATTCCCTTGTCTGCAGGCAGGAATAACAAATCATGTCGGAAACGCTGGCTTCACTCTTTAGACCCCAACCTCCGGAAAGGTGAGAGCGAATCGTCTCACATCTCGTGCCCCCCTTCTTTATACTCCATGCAGGTCGTTGGACCTCTGATGAGGACGCCGCACTCCTCGAGTCCGTCGCAAAGTATGGGAAACGGTGGTACGAGGTGGCCAGAGCACTCCCTGGGAGAACCGATGACCAGTGTGCAAAACGCTACAAGGAGGCCGTCGATCCTTCCATCAGTAAGCGCAACTTTCCTCTCCCTTCTTGTATATTGATTCATAATCCTTGCAGGGAGGGACCCTTGGACGGCGGAAGAAGACGAACGGTTATGGAGCGCATTTGAAAAATACGGAAACAAATGGCACAACATTGCCAAAACCCTCCAAGGGCGGCCCGGTCAGTTGGACTCGTGGAGAGACCATTCCCATATTGATGGGCTGTTTAGCTGTCCACTGTCGAAACCGACTCCAGACTCTCCAGCGGGCCAGGACAACAGTTGGGGACGCAAGCAGCCCATCTGTCAGTGAACCGTCAAACGACTTGCCATCTCCTTCCATCTCAAGCTCCTCTACCCCGTCCCCACCCTCGTCTTCTGGTCCCATTACCAACCCCGAAGTCCCTCCAGGAACTCACCAGGGCGAAAGCTTTCACATCTCACCTCCAGCCCTACAACACGGGTTCCCCATCACGGTCTCCGCACCAACCGATGATCCTGCCGGTTGTTGGCAAGAAACAATCCCCTCGATTGAGCTGTGGAAAGATTGCCTTCTAGAAAGCTCAACCGTCGGGGAGAATGTCCAATTCTACACACCGCAAGTCTTGGCCGTACACATAGATCCTGCTTCCGTGTTCAACTCTTCCCCGCACCCACCCATCCCATTCACCATGACCTGCCCCGTTCCGCATTGCTACTATCAGTGTCAAACCGTCGTAGAAATTTGGAAACACATCACGTGGAGTCACGTTCATCCTCAACCGGACGATGGCATTGAAGGGATTGTAGAGAAGGTTGTCCTTGGAAACACCTAGACATTCGTTTCGTTTGCACCACGTCCTCGATTTTCCTACTCCCGGTTCATATAGGGTCTTATTTATTGGTCGATATCTTTGGCATGTAGCCTTCGATTGCTTGTAGCTCGCGCCCCTCAGGGAACATTCCGTTCGCTGCCCGATCTGGGAGATCGCTGCGACAACCATGTCTGACCTCTATCGTTCTGCGATCCATGCACGGTTATCGAAACTCCCCCCAATGCCACCCCTCGAGGACCTCGAAGACGGGGATGAGGAAGAGGAAGCCGATACCCCGGGACCTTTACCATCAATGCCACCACCTCCAACCCCGTTGCCGAGATCAGGCTCAGGATCCGCATCCGCAAAGCCATCGTCCCTCGACGGATATAAACCCATCTCCGCATTGGGACTCTTTGACCAGGCACTTGAAATCAAAGTCCCGTCTGCACAGCTAAATTTCAGGGTGTACTATACGCCACCAAAGGCAAAGGGTGGCACGGTCTTGGTTTGCCACCACGGTGCAGGGTACTCTGCCCTGAGCTTCGCATGTTTTGCCAAGGAGGTTACGGGGCTCAGCAAAGGGGAGTGTGGCGTTTTCGCGTTTGATGTGAGGAGACACGGTATGGAGGCTCTATTGTTTGATCATGACACCCTCCCAAGGTGCCATAACGCGTTCACAGGAAAGACTGTCCCTACTCCCGAATGCCAAACACCTGACGTTGATGCAAACCTCGATATAATAACGTTGGTCAACGATTGCATGGGCCTCTTGACGACGGTCTTCCCTGATCCCACCGAGAGTCCATCGCTTTTGGTGCGCCCGCCGATTCGGTCTTGTTCGTACGATTGCATTGACCTTCGACAAAGCTGGTTGGACACAGCTTGGGTGGATCCGTCTGCGTTCGGACAGTCCCCTTGCTCCTTGAACGGAAGTATCGAGTCACGGGCATCGCGGTTCTCGATGTCGTCGAAGGTGCGCCCGCTCAGGACCAACGCTCATTTGATGGCACGCCCGGGCGAGGTTCGTTCAATGCGTTGATCGGTTATTGTTAGAGTTCACTCTCGACGCATTGCCACACATGCACGCGCTCCTGCACACACGCCCTATTGGGTTCGGGAGTATCGAGGAGGGTATTGAATGGCAGTGAGCATCCCGCTTGATTTTGATTTCTTATCTTGGGGCAAATCTCATCCCGATCAGTGTCAAGACACACGCTATACGGAACGTTGCATCAGCGCGGACATCAATATCGGCGATCTTGACTCCCTCTGTTTCAGGGGACCCGCCACCCTGGAGATGGCGAACTCCATTGGAAGACACGGCGCCCTACTGGACAAGTGCGAATATGCAGCAGTGACTCAGCATTGTTGACTGATTGGGGCCCGCACCGGATAGATTGGTTCACGTCACTGTCGTCACTTTTTCTTTCGTGTCAAACGGCACGCCTGCTCGTGCTTGCCGGGACAGAACGGCTGGATCGAGAATTGATGATAGGGCAAATGCAAGGAAAGTTTCAACTAGAGGTCATTTCTGGAGTGGGGCACATGTTACACGAGGTTCGTTCTCTCCGACCCGCCGGTCCCAAACCGCGGGGAGAACGCTAATTCGTACGAATCTCCCTCCAGGATAATCCTACAAGACTCGCGGAAGTCTTGGTAGAATTCTGGCGAAGGAATGAACGAGTCCTTGTGGGAATCAAGAAGGTCGGGGAAACATAGGTCCACGCGATATAGTATCAGTGTGCATAGAATTGGGTTACCGTCTCTGTCTACATATGAATGTAACAGCAAGGCTTTTGATCGTATATACTGACGCGAAATGGGAGTGGCCCTCAGTCTGCGTCTATTGATGTTTTGCCGATAGGAAGCCCCGCGAACTTGTTCTTCAACCGTAGGTATTTCCCCCGTTGCGCCGCATTGACACTGGGCCCGGTCTTCTCCAGGGCTTGAGCGAAGTCACCGGTGTCAATGTAAACCGCGGCCTCGGTTCCCACCGTGTCATCGTTCAAAGTGCCCAGAGTTCGTTTCAGTGCACAGACTCCAGCCTCGCGAGCTATTGCAGCCAGGTCTGCTCCACTATACCCATCACACTTCTCCCTCACCAGCAGATCCACCTCCTCAGCCACTTGTGAGTCTGGGGCTAGCCGGATTTTCCGTATAACTGTTCTGATGATTTCAGCACGTTCGTCCGCCGTAGGCAGGTCGACGTAAAGCAGCTTGTCGAGTCTTCCGGGTCGGCACATTGCGGGATCAATCATGTCCGGCCTATTTGTGGCAGCAACAACGTAGATGTTCTTGCGGCTGTCCAGTCCATCGAGCTCAGTCAGGAGCGTGTTGACGACCCGTGCGGCAGACTCCGACTGTTCCCGAAATAGGAAGCACGATCAGCGTGTTATTCGCGTGGTGGGGAGGATAAGATGTGCGAACTCACGACCGAGTCATCCCTTTTGGGGACAAGTGCGTCTAATTCATCGAAGAAGATAACGCATGGTGCAGACGCTCGCGCACGAGAGAATACTTGTCGCATGGCGCGTTCGCTTTCACCGACATACTATTATGTATGAATAGAGGGTAGTTGTTAGTTGGAGGTGATCGCTGAGATAAACGTGGCTCGTGGGACGCGCCTTATTCAAAAGCTCGGGACCTTTGACACTGATGAAGTTGGCTCTACTCTCGTTGGCAACGGCTTTTGCCAGAAGAGTTTTCCCACAACCTGGAGGACCCCACAGCAGAACCCCACATCCGGTATCTATACCGACTGCCTTGAACAGTTCTGGCCGTCTGATGGGTTGAACAATCGCCATTTGGAGTTCCTCCCTGATATGGTACAACGCCCCAATATCTGCCCAACTAACGTCCGGGATGGTTGCGAAGCCTTCACGCCTCGAAGACGGTTGCACGTGTTTTAGTGCCTGTATGAAATCCGAGTACTGGATGCTAAGCGGAGAAAGTTGGGCTTCGGTCAGCGGGTTCGGATGGGCGCGAAGGAAGTGAACGATTGAGCTGGCTAATGGAGTAGAGGGACCTCGGTAACTCGAAAATGGGGGCGGTTTCACTGGTTGGGACACAGGTTCAGGGGAGACATCAATGGACATGGGGGCGGTAGAGTCTGGGCCAAACGTGTCCGTGTCGATTTCTGGAAGCACGATGGATCCCGTGGATAATTCACGGAATATTCGCTTTACAGCCACTATGCCCGCAGCGCCGGTGAGAGAAGCAAGATCAGCTCCAACGTAGCCTGAAGTAGCCTTGGCCAGCGCTGTGAAATCAAGATTCCCTTCCAGACGGAGCTTCGAAGACTGTACACGCAAGATCCTGAGGTATTCTTCAATGTGATGATGGCTAATCAAGGTCCAGTGTTGACGTACTGTGCACGAGCCTCCTCGTCAGGCACCCCAATGCTGATTTCATGATCGAATCGACCGGCTCTCCGTAGGGCTGCATCTAGAGAGTCTGGCCGGTTAGTCGCGCCGATTACGACAACGGGCTTGTTGTCGTTTTTCTCCCAAGACATGTCTGACCTCCAACGGTCAGAACAGACGTCAGGAAATCTGACGGGAGGGCTTACCATCCATGCAGGTCAGGAACTGGGCGACTATTCGCCGTTCCATCTCCCTCTGTGCGCTTTCTCTTTTGGGTGTGATTGCATCAATTTCGTCAATGAACAGGAGGCAAGGAGCAGCTTTCTGTGGATGAAAGTTCAGATGAGGTATTCGTTTCGGGCGACCCATGGCGACTCACCTTTGCTTCATCAAAAGTATCGCGGAGGGTCTTCTCCGATTCCCCGGACATTCCTGAGACGATGGAGGGCGCGGAGATGCTGATGAAAGGGACACCGAGTTCCTGGCGGGTTCAATGTTTGTGCATGCAAGGTTGCATTGATGAAGGCAGCAACCCACCCCTGCAATAGCATTAGCGAGCATGGTCTTCCCACAACCGGGGGGTCCATGGAGGAGAACACCGCGCGGGGGTTGAACACCAGTATGCAGATAGATCTCTGGGTGACACAACGGCATCGCGACGAGTTCCAAAATCCTCTCGATGCATGCATCTATACCACCCAAGTCGGATAATCTCGTTAATGGCGGGCTGTAGTCCTTAGCGGCAGAAAGTTTTGTTCGTTTTGATGGCCCATCTTCGCGAGTAGATCTCGGCTTTCGTTTAGTAGGTATCGGAGTCTGCTCAGTAGCGTTTTCCTGAGGCATTCCGACCGGGACCTGGGGTATTTCCACTGGGACTGACGGTTGCTCCTCTTGTGCACCATTGAGATTAAGCTTATTTCGTCTCCACAGCCCTTGTGTGGACTTGTTCAGCGCATTTGAGCTCTGCCTGAGCATCTACATAAACCTACAGGCGCGGCACACGAAAATTTCAGCTCACGCACCGATATCTCCATCAGTGGAATGGGAAATGAGTAACTTGAAGTAAGTTAATCGACTCGAAAAAAGTGGGATCACGTGCAAATGCTGGCTGCCTCTTCGAGTTGGACTGAATCTCATTGATATTTTTGTCTGTAAGATTTTGCCTCTTTCACATATACGCACGATACACAAACGGTACAACGAGTACCACAAGAGTGCAGAAAAAACAGTTTTGTGCGGAATATCATGCGAAAGTTACGTAAGGATCGCGTCGACGCGACTAAGTCATGGGACGGTCCGGGACGGTAACATCAGGATCTCGTCCACCTCCGTCAGGCCGCGATGAATGCGAGGAGGACGAACAAGTCACACAAGGCATGCGACCGCCGACGCACGTTTTTGGAAATTACTTACTACTCGCTCTAGGTCCCCAACGTCAAACTACGACCGGCTCAACCCTCCTCTTCAGCGAGTTCCAAGCGATCGAATGGCTGGCCCCATCAGTCGTCTAACAGCTCAAGAAACTTGGTCCGACACTCTTCGCCAGACAATGAACCGGAGAACACGTTTGTGGACGTGTGTCCGCGACCGTTCAAGGGGGTGGTCTTGTGTGCTACCGGAATCCATGATAAGGTATGACGGCTCCGCCACATAGAAACGCACGTTGCCGCATGACTGTCACCCCCTAGACGACTTTGTTCAAGATCGCGCTTGAACTCGGTGCCGAACACCGCAAGGACCTAACCCTCGATACAACCCACCTGATTGCAGACGAGCATGGAGGCGCGAAGTATAATGCATGTGGATCTCTATTGCTAGTAAGCTACGTTGCTGACACGTTACTCCAGTGCGCTCTCCAAATGAAGATACCGATTTTACGCTCTACATGGATTACAGAGTGTCATTCCATCTGGAAACAGGGGGACGACGTTGATTTCCGCGAGGTACCACCTATCCAAATCATGTGAGCAATAAGGCTGAGATCTGTTCTCGGTCCAGAGCATTTTATCCCACCGACTCCCCATATTTTCTGAGCTCGTGGTTGCAGTCTCGAGTATTGGTGATGCAGATCGGGAGAACCAGATAAACCGACTTGTTACTCACAACAAGGGGATATTTGTCAAGAACATCGAGCGTCCTGTCAAGGTTACTCACCTGTTATGTTCTGGTGATGAAAAGACGGAGAAGATGAAATATGCCGAGAAGTTCAACGAGAAAGGCGAGGCCAACATCAAGTTGGTTTGGGAGGAATGGTTCTGGGATTGCATCCATTTCGGGGGTACGATCCTTGCCTACAGTACTCAGCCGGCAATCCTATCTGACCTTCGCATCAAGGTCGTTGGCCAGAAGACAACTACTTGGTCACGAACCCACGGCCTGAACCAAAGCCAGCCACGCGTGAGTAAGAACGGGTGTCATGCTTCTCGGGCGCAACTAATGTGGATGGTCCGCTAGCCCCTCCCAGGTCTTCCTCCCCACCACCGCATGACAATTCCCCCCGTGCAACGCCCCCGGCTTCATCGTCTCAGCTGTTGACCCAACCCTTTATCGTTGATCACGCAGAAGAAGAGATTGCATCTGTCAGGAAACGCGTTCCCCATGAGACCCTCAAGCTATGGGAAGATCTTCTCGGTCCCAGAGGGTTCGAAGTCGTGGATGGGAAACTAAAACGTAGCCCTTCTAAGCACCGGGGTTCACCGAGCTACGAACAGATTCCGTTATCCCCGACAAAGCCGAAGACCCAGCTGGTGAACATGGCTGAGAATGGGAGCGTACTCTCAAACTTCAAGCGGACGAATTCTTTCGCCATAAAGCCTAAAGAGGAGACGAAGAGGCAGCCGTTTACAAGGGTCGATACCGTAGGGACACCGGCCACGCTTCTGGTGCTTCAACGAGAGGCAGGGCTGCCAATCACCTTCAGCGGTAAGTTACCTACGGAGTCACGTCGTAAAGAAGGCATATTTTCAGGGAAGAAGTTCCGGGCACTCGGGGAAGCCAACGCCGACAACGTCAAGTCCGTGGTGGAAGGGGAGGACGGTTTTTGGATTACCGAAGATTTAGAAGACGTGGATTTCGTCATCGTCAGGCTTGTATGGTCGGTCTTTTCACTCCCTCACCCTCCGCGCCCTTGCTGACCGGGCAATAGTGGCAGCGCTATTCACAGGGCAGAACAGAGGGAGAGGGAGAAACCGAAATACAGAACAGAATGTTGGCTGGAGAAATGCATCTTTGAGGATCGGATATGTGAGCCCGATGAACACATCACATTCCGGCCAATAGCTGTGCCGACGCCAGTTCCCGGTGCTGCTGGTATGGTGATAAGTTTTTCTGGGCTTGGGGAATCTGAGGCGTGTTGGACCCGGCGATTTATACGAGGAATCGGTGGGCGATCTGCTCCCCTTCCTCGGAAAATCCTGACGTTTGAACAGGTGCTTCTCACGCGCCTACCTTTTCGAAAAAAACAACACACTTGTTATGTCCATCAAGACAGGGACCCAAGACCGAGAAGGCTCTGGAGTGGGGGATCCCGGTTGTTGACATGTCTTGGCTAGAAAGCCTACTCGTGTCCGCAACTAATTCTCCGATGACGGAAGATGCTGTAAACTCGCTACCACCGCTGTGTGAGGATGGTGAAGGAGGTGTCGTGGAACCCGGGTCAGGACCTAAACCGGTGTTACAACGTGCGCTCCTCTGTCTCTCACCCTTCTTCCACTGACCAAAGCCATCAACGCAGCCGATGGCGAAAATTCTGGCGGGACAGAGTCGAACCCACAAGAAACATTTCCACCTGCCGACAACAGCATTCTACCGGAATTCGAATTCCACACGAACAACTTCTTGGCGCGTTCCACACCAAAGAAGGACCGGCTCCTCAAGCCAGAACCAACTTTAGGCGGGGACCCAGACAGTGGCTCGACGCACCTATCTTCGGCGACAACGCATATTGAGGGGTGGGAACTGGTACCGTCCTCAAGGTCACCATCGCCAATGGTGCTGAAGAAGTCTCCAAGTAAGGAAGTGGAGAGGGAACAGAGGGCTCACCAGGTGATCACAGAGAGCATTACGACGCTGCTGGGCAAGCGGCAAGCGTCGAAGGAGGAGGTCGTTGCCACTGCACAGAACGGAAGGGTGGCAAAAAGATCACGGCCACTGTCCCGAACGAAGGTGGGCGGGTTATCCTCGCTTTCTGGAGATAAAATTTACAATGTTTTTGCAGTCGTTGAATAAGGAGAAGGAACGGGCCGTTGAAGAAGTGGAAGGCGACACGTTCGTGTTTGGCACTCCGAAAAACGGCGTGGTCTTCCGTCCCGTCCTACTCGAGCCTGGTGTCGAAGGCGAGAACGGCGGTGTGACTGCGAACCCACGCAAAGACGACGATACGCGTGTCACATACGAGGATCCACGGCAGAGGGAGGAGAGGCAGAGGCTGGCATCGATTCTAGGCGGGAAGGAGGATGTGCCTAAACCCCGCGGGAAGAGGAGGAGCACGAGGGTGGCAGGGTTCTGAACATCATAGGGGCATGCATTTCACCCATTTAGCATTAGCACTCGGACACATCTGCATTTTACATCCGCTTACATTACAATCATTTATAGCTCGTAGTTGACGCGTAACGCCTTTGCGATGGTTCGAGCAACTCCCGCGCCCACAGAGCACGGCCAATTGGGTGACCGAGTAACTGTCCACAGGTGCACGACATCATACACACGAATATCCATGGACTTATAAGGGAACCGTCAGGACCCCGTTCGTTGTGTCGGGCCATGGAAACTGACACATCTGGGGTCGCGGTACCAGGGCCGCTCGAAAACGGACACAGCAAACACTATAGCGACTGAAATCCAGTCACCAAAACTGACTGAAGCTGAGTTAATTTATGTCGCCTTTCAGGTGGGCGTATGCTCGGTTCAGTCGGAAAATGATTGGGCTTGAGTCGAATTTGACTGGATTTCAGTACTTCAGTCGCTATGGTTTTTACAGTGGGAATGTATTTCTGCTCTCACAAACCTCGACAACACATTTTCGTGATCACGAGGTCAAAATAGACTGTTGATTTTTCCGATGCGGTATACACAACAAACTACGTTCAAGAGAGTCGGGGTCACGGCTGAGGTTCCTCAATCCATGCGGCACGAACGTTCTCCTCGAGCTGGACAAACGCTTGACACCCCTCTACATCGACACCCAGTGCGATTGCATCCTTTCCAAATGCCTCCACATCAAGAGCCATCTGATACCTAATCCTCTCTTCATCCTTTCCATCGTCCCCCGCGGTTGAACCAGAACCAAACAGTGAGAAACCGGCCTTCTTGCCTTTTTTCAGCCGTCGAAGGGACTCTTCTGTCTTTTTCATGACCGATAGGTAGTTGAGATATCTAGACGGAGGTCAGGAATTCTGGGATATATTTGAATTCGGACATTGTGCGGTGAGAACCGACCGTTGTGAAGTAACCTGGAAGACCTCCGACGCAAATTGTTTCATATAGGCGTCCTTCATTAAAGCACCCATGCCGCCATCAGCGGTCCTAATCCCGAAGTATGAGGATACGGGACGCATGATGAGCGGTACGAAGTAGCTTCTTTCCGTTGGCATCTTCTTGTTCTGCATCGCCCTAAATTGTGATGGGATGGACCGCACAGGAAGCAAGGCGTCACTCGCCCTCCGACATAGTATTGTGACGATCTGTCCCGCTATAGGAGCGACCATTGTCGTGAGGGAAGCTAACGCCTGCCGCAATGCGACTGAGAGCACGCAGATGAGCGCACTGGCTGCTTCTAATATCCTGAATGGGACTCACCCTCCGCGTTTGCAGGGACATCTGACCCTTCTGACTCCTCAGCGGATTCCGGTAACATTATGCACAACTCCTCATTCCAAAGGGTTAACACTTGAGCTTCCAGCATCGTGATATCGATGATGGCCGCAGAAAATTGTTTTAACAATTGGTTGTCTGCTTCTATGCTCTCAGCGGAAGCCGCTTCTGTCTGGGGGCCTGGCGTCGATGACCTTGAGAGACTCTGAGATGTTGCCTATGTGAATGGAACGAAATGAGCGGCTGCCTGCTCGATTACGCACAAAACCCACGGATTTTTCAGCGGCCACAGCGGCGGCAACCTTCAGCGGGGGTTCGAATAGAGGCAGACTTGTTTCGAGCCACGTTCTGTACCGACCAACGAGCTAAATTTGGGATATCAGATCGGCGAAGATTAAGGAAGCTGCACAGCATACTTGCAACGTCAGCTTCCAGAATCGATAGCTCAACACTGGCATATATACTTCGTTACTCCAGCACGTAGAAATCGCGTTCCAGACTGCAATCGCCTGGTTGGTGGCAAAGGGGGCGTTTTCTGAAGATATGAGGAGGATTGAAGTTGAGGGTTGGCGTGAGGTAACGTACCTTTGATCATCTCTAGCTTGGTCGACACCAAGGCCTCCTCAAATTTCGCCACGATTTCTTTCCAGCGCAGCTGGAAGTAGGTGTGGATTTGCCACCGTTTTTGGAAAACGGTATACACCGGGTGGGCTCTTATTGTCTCAACGGATCGAACTGAAGGCGCCAAGCATTCCAAAGCCCTGATGAATGCCTCAGTGGTTTCGTGGTTCTATAGACAACTGCGTGAGATGGTATCAGGTGATTCACTTGCAAACCCGAATTACCTTTCTAAACTCGTCCGTCTTCCCAGCAGCAAAGACGACCGAACCGAGTTCGTCCATAATGGCCTGGCCAATTTCCGCCCAGACAACGTTGGCCACAATGTCGAACCCTTTCCGGGGCTCCTGCTCCTGGGTATTTGAAGGGCCATGTAACGGCAGAACCCGTGGTTTCCTAGAACCCGACTTTACACATATAGCCTCGGCGGACTCCGCAAGTGTTTTGAGGTCTCTCTCGACGAATTTGATAATCCGATTATATAGCAACGCGAGAGGGCCTAGGCTTTCATCCAGGAGCTGCACCTGCAGCATTTTCAACACGAATGGATCTTGTTTTGAGGCAAATGCAGTAAAGGGTGTGTAGGGCGTTCTCGGCGCGAAAGAGGCGGTATTCGGAGGGCCCGGAGAGCGGAGAACCATGGGAATCGGCGTTTGTGGGATGAGGGGGGAGTGGGGGACATTGAGAGCAGCGGGGAAAATGTTCTGGTTGGGGGAGCAAGTGCGTCAGTCGAAGACTGCACCAAGAATCATGTTTCACGCACCCTTTTCGCGAACGGGTCAACGACATTCCTACGAATGATCTCCTCAGCCTCTCTCCAGAGACCAAGCACATCGTACGTCCGGAGACATTCAACCACGTCAGCCATAGATTTCGTTTTATCCGTGTCCGACGTCAGTGCTGTAGCAAACACCTTATCCAGGTCTGAGAATAGTGTGGATTTTATGCGATCTATACGCTAAAGTTAGCGAGTTAGCGACTGAGTTCAGCAAGTTATTTTGCGGCTGTACCCATTGTATCTCGGTCACGAACGCGCATTTGCCCGGGTTCGCCTTCGAGACGTGATAGAGTAGTTGAGTGTACTCGGATGCAACTCGCGAGAGGTGCTTTGCACGGTTCCCGCGAACGCGCTCGTCGTGTTGGTCATCGTCTGGTATCGGGCCACCGACGGCAACGTCCAGATGGTCACCGGAGGAAGTGGTGGAATTGGGAGATTCGATCAGTAACAAGGATTCCAGACGGGATACGGATTCGGATATCTTGAGCAACAGGTGGAGAAATGCCTGGAAGCCAACTGGTGGTCAGTCTTGAGAGTGTTCTGGGTGGAGAGAAACAACCGTGCTTTCTCATCTCTCAATGCGGCGCGATTCTCCAGCTTGTCTTGGATATCCACTTTGAGTTGTTCCAGCTCTTGCTTGGAGACCTGGACATGCGGTTAGCCGGAGGTACTTGTATGGTGTTTTGGGAAGCCCGTGCCAAAGTCTGGGACTTGAGATCCGCCAACGGCCACTTGAGGCGTTCCAAACGCGTCCCTTCCCCGCGTAGGTCTGTACTAAGACTGATGAAAGCCTCGTAGTCATCGTTGATGAGCTGCACGAGCTCCTCTTTGAGGGCCGCCAGGTAGTCTCGTAGTTCCGTGCGAAGGTCGGGCAGAGACGTGTAGGAACGTGATTGCAGGAAAAGCTCTACGTCAAAGGTTTCTGCTGAGAGGTAAGGATCATCATGGGAGAGTGGCTTGTAACTCGGTAGTGCATGTTGGCTGTCCAGTGGCCGGTCGTCACCATCATCATCCGGGAGTTCGTCCACGAGTCGTTGGAGTTGAAATGGGTCTCTCGCGTCGAGGTCTGTCAGATTCTGCATCTCTTGATCATCGCCTCTCGATCACCTCGGATAACTGCATGTGAACGTCTCACCCGACACTAATCCACTGACCGAGCTCATGGATAACGATAACGGATCCCAGATGCTACAACTACGGTATAGGGGCACCAATAAATGGGACTAATCAATGGATGCGAAGCCCAGCCGCGAGCGTGTTCTCGACCGTAGTGGAAGTGGAGGCCGTTCGCCGCACTGACTCCTTCATACCCAGCCCGACCTCCTTCAAACCGTCCAGCACACCCTTCCACAAGCTCTCTTCGACTGCGGGTCCACATACACCCCTCGCGGATACACGTCCGTCTAGAACCTTGAGAGCGGCAAAGGCGACGGGAAGACCGACGCATCTAGCCATGGCTGACACTTCGGATCCCCCATAGGTGACCAATGAGGAAGAATGAGCTTCGGCTCGTCCTGACACGTCTTGGGCAATGATTTCGTGGTTGAGGATCACCAAGTCCCTCTCGTGAGGCCCGTAGCATAGTTTCTGCGCCAAGAGGTTCGCGAAGTGGTCAATTGGTGTGGCGCTATATTTCAGGACGGGTGGTGCCGGCGAGGAGGAAGGGACCAAGGAAAAGTACTCCAACGCCGTCTGGAGCTGATGGATATCAGTCGTTGCTGGGATTACATCCTTGGCGGCAGACAACACAGAAGCCAAGTCATTGGATCCAACGTCAATACCCAGCTTTCTCTTCAAGGTGATTCGGATAAGCGAAGGCCAGTCTTCAATCGTAAACGGTGCTTTTGTGTCAAGAAGACCGATAGACTTGAAGACGTCCATGAGTTGTAAGAAACCGGGATATCTGTGTGGGCGATGAGTTTAGGATGTATGGGCGACGCTATTAGTGTTCTTACCTCAATGTCCCTCGTAGAACCGTCCTCAAGTCCTCAAGTTTTCCCAGCCCATAGGTGTCTGCGTACGGAATGCTATCTCTGTTAGCAATCCCTTCCAGTTTCAACACATCAGAAACAGGGACATTGGGGAAGCCAGATCGCAGATTCTTCTCTCCGGGTATTTCCCAATTCTGCCCACGTCACGATCAGTAAAGGTTCACCAGAAGCCAGTTCGCCCTCGATACCTTCCCCCCTAGTTTAAACCTAGATCCGTTCAGGGCGGCACTTAGAACCCCGCGAGGGCTCCAGCTGAATTTGTATCCCAGTGGGACGCCTTCCGCGCTCTCCGGGGCGGGGACTCCGCCGCAAAAAGAGGTGAAAGACACGACACGCTTGTTCTCTGAGCGAAGGCGCTGGAGTAGCGAGATCGCAGAGCAATGATCGATGCCTGGGTCCAACCCGATTTCATTCAATAACAGCACATCGGAGTTCAACGCCCTGTAGCATTTCATGAACATCGGCGCGAGGTAGGATACGGAGAGACACACCTTTCGTGGAGGTCTTTCATGGCAGGAGAGATATACGAAGCTGTGACGAGGTGTTTACGCTGCTTAATGCAGAGCTCCGCGACGCTAGGGTGGAAGGAAACGGGTAGCAGACTGATTACAAGGTCGGAGTGACCAATCAGGTTTCCGACAATAGCCTGGTCTGCCATGTCGACGAGCACTGCACTCGCATTCTCGTATTTACGAGTCAGACTTTCCGCCTCGGACAGAGAGTTGCTGGCTGTCAAGCCTCCATGAGTGCTGTCGTTTGTGATATTCCGGATGACAACTTGCCAACAATTAGTTCGATATCACCCCGCTTGCAGATCTCAGAGACGGCTGGGCTGGCCACCATGCCGCTGCCAAGCATCAAAACGCGTTGCTTCCGCGTCGTCGTTTGTGTCTTCCCACTACTACTTGTCCTCCAGCCTTCGACCTTCTCCCCGAGCCGAGCGTGCTTCTCTACCAATCGTCCTTCTCGGGCCACGGTGGCCTGATCCAAGGCACCCTTCAATTTCCCTTGATCAGAACCTTTATAGCCATTGATGAGAGATTCGAGGTAGGGAACGAGAACGTTTGAGAAGTGGGTCGATGCGTCAATCGGGAGGGCTGTGGGAAGGATGTCCACTGCCATCATTTGTACACCGGGGAGACGTGAGGGGAGATTCACCGGTCGACTGGTGTAAAATGGGTCACAGAGGGTGGTGCTATGGGTCAGGAACTCGAGTCCCCCTTGGACATCGCAACTGATGTCACCAACGCTGATAAACCTTCCCAAGGGGTTGCCAGAAACCGTGGCGACCTTCCGGGCGAGCTCGAGGGTGACCAGAAGTTGTTCATTGCTTATCAACCGAGGGAATTCGCGAGACCAACCGACGGCGTTCATCAGGGTCGTAAGGTATGGAGCGACATCCTTGTGGAAGGAAGAATGGTATTCGTGGGGGTTGGCGTAATAATCCTCACGGCTGTACGTTCCATCGCTACGGGCAAAATAATCAGAGCTCTTGGCATGAACGAGGTAGACCCTATGAAGGTCCGTGTCTGGGATACTCGTTTAGAAGGTGTTATCGGTACGGATTAAAATGCTGACCAGGGTTCGAAACGAGAGCCGGCAAATCCTTCACGTTAACTTGGACAATGGGTAACCCGGCAAGGACCGACAAAACGCCCTGGGCGACGTTTCCTGTCCTGTGGAATGTGAGTCGGGGGACTTACCCGTCGGATTTAAGCGTAAGCACTGCACCCTGTGAGGCCGATCACGAATGGTCCAAGGCTCTTCGGGGTACCGTGCTCAATGATGTTATCCCCCACTGCCCGGAATGCTTTCCGAATGGCTGGCAGATTTGGGAGCGTATGCGGTCGAGGTGTGTGCTGGACATGAATAGTAAGATGATGTCAGTTCGTCGATCGTTTAGACGCACAAGGAATGGTGACGCCACGCCTTGCTGCAATAGGGCCTGGGAAAGCGCGGCTAATGTTTCCAGTGCGCCGGCCACTATGCGGACGTTAACCAGAGATAATATTGAAACTGCGGCACGGTACTGACCTCCGGCGAACCAGCCGAAGCCGACTGTACGCTTTCCGGCATCATCCGTCAAGAGCTCGTAGTCGATCAACCTCGGAAGCAAGTGCGGATCGGGCAGCGAGGGTGTCGTAAGGAACTTGGAAAGCAGTTGCATGTTGTACGGCTGACCCTTGATGGTGTGCGAGAACATGAGGTGTGTTCTCGGGACTGGCTTGGACGACCATGGAGAGACGACGGGTGTGGTTAGCAATTGGTCGACCGGCGTCTCCTTGATTCCGAGCACTATGTGTGCGGGTTCGAGGGTCCCGTGGACTTGGGCACCAGCTGTAACATAGTCCGAAGCGCAAAACGCTCTTCTTTCGCAGTCTTGAATGAGCACATCCACCCCGGTGGACTTGACGAGACGGTGGACGGCATCCGGGGTCAACGGAGCGCGACGTTCCCAGATTCTTGACGGGTCTTCCTTCCGGATACCAACAACGAGTTTGGGGACATTTGCGGCGGTTGAGTGACATCGTCTGAGGACTACAGGGGAGCGTTTGAGCAAAGGCATTCAAGAAATATCAGGGTGGTGGTGGTCACGCCAAGATCCGAGAAAGCCTGGAAGCGAAGACTCGCCCGCGACGCTTCCGTGAACAGACGCGCCAGGGTCGCGTCCCAAGCCGCCAGTGTCAACGGCAGATTAGCGGATGATATGGCGATGGCGGTCGTGGTCAGACTCAGTCTCGAAACCTCACCTGACGGTCTGAACGTCCGACGAGGGAGTCTGAATAAAAATAATAAAAATAAAAATCTATGGGGCGTACATCATCTACGCTGCCAAGGTGGCACATATGGACATTCAAAATACGCTCCAGGTCTCCCCGAACACATCAGTCTCGGCCTTCCACCCGAGAAACTCTTTGATCTGGTCCATGAAGTATTCACCGATGAAAACAAGGGCTTCCTGTAAGCCACGGTGACGATGTCGGCCGAATGACCGCCTGCCTGGCCCTGTAGCTGTACTCATGACGTATCACGCGTGCCACGGTCACGTTCCTCGTCCTGGACCCGCCGAGAAGAAAACGACGTTGGTTTGTAAAAGCAGGGGAGCCACAAGCCTCTCGAAACTGGTGTAGATTCATGCATGTACGACAAGGGGTCCGACAGGAGAATATTGGGCAGACAATGCCCAGGTTGCTGGCCCACGCCCTGACTGGAAGATAATGTCTCAGTGGGGACTGGTGGCGAGCGTGAAGGGGCAGATCGTGGTCCCTGAATTCACATCTTGGGCTGCCCTAACTTTCATGCCAAACCCAGGGGAAAAGTAGGAGTTGTCCAGAGAGATATGAGCGGGTGAAATCACGGCCCATGTGTAAGTGGGACTTGTTGTAATGGATCTTTGCTCAAGAGAGAGGGAATGATGGGTGCGCATCGCAACAATCTTTCAGACCACCATGAGCAGTGGTGCAGCTGTCACTACTCCAGTCCCTCCTTCCGTCTCAACTTCAAAGATAACTCCTAATCCCCACCCATATGCTATCAAGACCACCTCCACTGGCTTGCTGACCAGATCAAACTCGAGCTCTCGGAATATTCACGTCTCTCGACACTACTACGTCCCTCCAAGCCCAACGGCCAAGAAGCATGAAGACACCGTCCATTCACCACAGATGTCTCCATCTCCGAGGAGAACCCATCGGCTGAGCAAATCCCTCAGTGGAGTAGATTCCTTCGAGTCCCCCAACGAGCGGCCGTTACCCACTCCGCCCCCTCACCCCTCTACTCTTCCTTCCTACGAACCGTCGGCCAGCCCGGAGCAATGGGTTACCCCAAAGAGGCCCAAATGTACAGGGACCCTCCCGTTCACCATTCCCGACCTGGGAGCCACTCCGGTCAAATTCGAGGATCTCCCAACAAACCCAAAGCTCTGGACTCCCTCCCAGCTCTCTTCCTACCTCGCCACTGCTCTTCGCGTCAGGTCTGGAGAGGCCATGTCCCTCCCCCTCCCAGTCGCCCGTGATATCGCCACATTCATCAAGGAGTCTAAAATCAACGGTCGCTTGTTTTTGCGATTGTGCGAGAAAGATTTCGATCAGTCCGTCTCTCGTACAACTCGCATTCCAATGCCCTTGTCTGATATTCCTTTCGCAGAATGGGTGTGAACAAACTTTGGAAGGATGCTCTCCTCACATCCTCTCGCAATCTCCGTCGCAACGTCCTCAAGGGCAAGATCTGGGGTTCTCCTCCAGAGGGTGGCCCCGACGACGATCTCTTTGCCGACATGTCCAACTCTTCCACCGGCTCCATCGAATCCCTTCATAATGCCACGGATGGCGATGACCCGGGGCCACACTATATCAAGCCCTATAGGCGATACAGGAACGGTCGTGTCCGTGGCATGGTCGAATCCCTCGAGCGGAGCGGGAGCTTCAGTTCCGACTCCTCCTTTAGCGAGCTTGCTGAACGGAACGCCTTTATTGCCCAGTGCGATGCCGATCAAGACGTGGTTTCCCGGAGCCCAGTTGAGGCCCTGTCTCATTCCCCCGAGCTCTCTGCACCATCCCCGCTTCCTCCAGCTGCCGAAACATCGTCCAGGTTACCAAGTAGGCGGCCCTTACCCCAGATCCCTGTCCACCCTAGCTTGAGAGAGCTACCGGTAGAGGAGCTAACGGTCGAAGAACTCCTCGAAGCAGAGGGAGAGGAACTAGGTTCTAGCTGGGGTGCAAGAGCCTGGGAAGAGTTTGACCACAAGCCTGGCATCACTGTCAAGAAACTCCTCCAAAACGCCCCCCATTCCGACAGCATCAACCCTGACATGGCCATTAGCCGCCTCTCAACCGTAATCGAGTCCCGGTCGAGAGAGGGAAGCAACGGCAGGAAACCGAGGGATGAGAGGCGGATCGTCACTGCCATTTTCTCTCCCCCTGCACCCTGCACCTCCCAGATTTCAGGTCTTGTCCAAGCTCCCGAGCTCACCCCATCCAAGAGTGCGCGGGAGGAGGAACTCGAGGACCAGGTCAAGTCCACGACCCTCATGCTCGAGGATTACAAGAAACGATTGGAAGAAGTTGAGGGGAAGGTCTCCCACATGGCCGAGGTCGAAGTTCGGTTGACCCAGAAGATCGAGAAGGTGGACCAAGAGAACAAGGAGCTGCACGAGAAAGTCCGGGAAGCAGGGAAGAAGGCCAAACAACCCCAATCAGACCATTCCCAGAGATCTCATGCTGTCGTTGACCCGAGGGTTTCAACCGCAGCGAGGAGGAAGAGAGTGATCGAGAACATGGACCCCCAGTCCATCTCTGCACTCTCGCAATACGTCCTCCTCGTTGGAATGGGGGTCTGCGCGGTCGTGTTTCGCGTAGTACTCAAGAAAGTTATTGGGAAAGGGTTGAAACTGTGACTTGGAAGCGATCCGCCTAGGATCCTTGAGAGACCGCTGCCCTGTCATTATCCCCCCCTCGAGATACCAATACCTCTCATCGTGCGCCGCTGTTCCATTGATTCCAACATTCCTTCTCCTTCTTTCTCCCGCTTCCCCTTAACCCTCCTTATCCATAACTTACTGCGCGTTAGCTAATTGACGAATTGTTCATGACCTTTTCACGACATCTTACGAATCCTTCTTGCTTTTTCAATTGCTTTCCATGTGTACGCACCTCAAAATCCGAGAATATATCCACAAGTTACTTTGTCCAGCGAGTTGTGGGTGTGCTCGCAAGCATGGGCTAATCGACACTACTGTACGCGAAACGAAGAACAGGGGCAGGCGAAGTCTATGACACGAGAACTACTTCAATGCGAAAGGGAGACCAGGTAATTTGTTGTTGGGACCCGGTGGTGGTGTGGAAGGTAACAACGAGAAAGGTAAGCTAGGAAGTGATTTCTGTCCACTGACGCTCCCAGGAGGTGGACCCCAGTCAAACGTCGGGGGTGCCGGGAGGGGTAAACTTTCGCCTTCGGGTTTCTTCGATGACCAGGCAGACTTGGCGTGGTGCTTTGCCCTCCGGTTTCCTCCACTGGTACTCAACGGCGAAGGAGAGGCCGTGGTTGGAAAAGTGACGGGCAGCGGAGGGAGGGGAGTCACAGGTGCACCACCGGTAGAGTCGAAAAGGCCACCGCCGAGCTTCTGGGGTGTCTTGAATTCTACCCGGGTGCTGGCGGTCGTCGAAACTTTTGCGTTGAGAAGTGGCTTTTTGCGGACGCTCAACAAAGCCTCCTTCAACTTATAAGCGGAACGTTCTGCGTTCAAAGTCGTCGCGGCTGTCGCAGCGATGCAAGATGTGATGTTTACCGCCTTTCCATTCTTGCTTGACCTATCCGGTAATCGCTTATCCCGCGTCGAGGGAGACTTGGATTTCTTGAAAGATTTGAGGTCCAGTTTGGACATGCGTGAGGATAGCTTGTTGATATCTTCCATCTGTCGGGCGATCGCGACGTCAATGTTGCGGTAGGTCCGGTTGATGGTGTCCAGAGTAGGTGCCCTAGAAATCACGGTGAGAACGGGGGATCCACGTGGAGCCGAGCAACCCAAACCCACCTGAAGCCGACTTTTCCTGACTTCTCCCTCTCCAGTTTCTTCTTGGCGGTTTGCAGGTGGCTCTCCAGCTTCTCTACCCTGTCACGGATGTTCTACAGGACGTGAGGCGGCATAAACTGACACAATGCGCATGCACGTACTCGCATTTGCTTTCTCAACCTAGTTTGCTTCTCCAGATGCTCCGGGCCAAGATTCCGTGTCCTCAGCATCCTGGCGAAGTCAGGGTTATTAACAGCCTTGCTAAACCTTGCTACCTCTTCCCTCCTCGTGGACGCTGTCCGGGTGGTGAGTAATGGACCTTTTAACCAGACAACGAGATCACCTACCTTTCAGCATATCCCCTTCGATGTCTCCCAGCGCCTGGTGAAATGGTCCCCAAGACTCCTTCAATGTAGCGATGTCTGCGTGAAGCGATTTCATTGCCTTCCCGTAAGCTGGAGAATCGAGCAACGACCATTTCTGCGCATTCTCCGGGTCATTCTTATTAATGCCTGGTGGAGGCTGCGAGATGACTTTTGGTTTGAGAAGCTCGGCCCTCCTTTGTGGTAACTTCCGAACAGCTCCTTTCAACTAGTCACAGTGAGCATGAGCTGCTCCGAGACTCAGGAACACAAATTGTAACTCACCTCCTCGATATCCTTGTTCATGGACAGGTACAGATATTGGCATTCCGCTTGTAAGCCCTCTGTAAGCGACGGTTCTGGGATAGGTGGTTGAACGGGCTTCGAAGTTGCAACCGGCGGAGCAGTGGGGCTTTGTTTGTTGACGGTCAGGAGGAGGGCAGCCTTGACCTGCGTGTCGGGATTCGGTACCGTTTGTGGGACGGGAAGAGGTTTGTTAGGAAATCCGGGTGTCCGCGTGGCCTCCTTTGGCGGATGTGAACTTTCGGCTGTTGGTCTACCGAAGAATCCTCCGGGTGTACCTCGTGCAGGTGCAAAAAGGTTGCCGAACAAGTTGTTAGGGGGTGCTTGGGGATGGGCATTATCCTGTTCACCAAGGAGGCCACCCCCTGGAGTAGGTTGCGGGGGAGTGAACACGGTGCCAAGGCCGGGAGCGGGAGACTCTCCAGACTTGCCAAACAGGGAGGGGGTCGTTCCCAGCGTCGGCGGTGCATGGAAAAGAGGTGGTTTTGCGGGTTCAGGCGTTGCCTTCGTGGGCCGCGTTCCAAGGGAAAACGGTTGTATCCTTGATAAATCGGGCTTCTTTTTCTGTGACTCTGGTGTGTTCCATTGACCAAAAGCGATTTTGGGAGATGCCGGCCGTGGCTTTGGAAGTGGTGGCGTAACAGCAGGCATAGGCCGCTTCAGACCGTCCTGGTCCGAGATGGGATCACTTGTCAGTGGTGAGCTACGGGTTGGTTTGGCAGAGGGTCTCCCAAGCCCAATACCATACGATGAGGCGGAGGGGGTGGGCAAGCTGGGGCCGAGCTTCACAGGTGTCGAAGGTGGTGTGGTGCTCGGTTCGCGTGACTGCTGCGCTGAGGTGGCCTCGGGAGAGGGAAGTTTAGCATTTGCTGGCCTTGGGGTGACACCAGGAGAACCTGAGGAAGATTTGGAGTCGGGTTGTACTGAAGACTCCCGTGAGGCCGGCAAGGCAATCTTGGTCGGATCCGGGGTTGGCCTTTTCTTCCTTGGGCTCTGCGTCGTATCGCCTTCATCGCCAGATTCAAGAGGCAGCGTGGTCTCTTCAGCGACAGGGGACAGTTCATGAGGACCCTCTATCTCCTCCTCCTCGAGGTGAGCGCCAAGATCCTCATATGACAAGGATTCGTCCAGGAATGACCCCGACTCAGAGTCTGAGCCATACTCTTCAGTATCCTCCCCATCTTCATCTTCCTCACCTTCGACCCCTTCCTCCTCTCTCTCTTCTCCCGACTGTTGACTACTGCCATCTTCGCTGTACTCGTCTCCACTGGGATGTTCGACATCCGAAATGGGGGTCCCAAGCCCCGGGGACGCTAAATCTGGTGGGGGAGTCAGACTCGCCAGAGAGAACACTGTCGAAGCGGGAGGGGAAGTTTTGGTAGGTGTCTTCGACAGTTCGCCCTTACCGGAGGGATTGGGAAGCGAAAATACGCTTGGCCGTAGAGTGGGTTTGATTGGCTCCTCAGCTTTGTCTGGAGTCTTCAAAAGATCGCTGAAAGACTTTCCAGCACCCTCTACCTTGCCGAAGGGGCTGGTCGTACTCGCAAATGCAGAAAAACCTCCGGTTACGGGGTTGGGGATTGTCGGTGTCTTCGGTGTGGTCGAAGGGGTGGGGTGTCCGAAGACCGAAGATCGTCCAAAAACTGGGGTGGTAGTTAAAGGAGCCGGGGACGTGGTCACGGGTGCATCGAAGGTAGACACTTTAACGGGGGTTGTAGTCGGTATCGTCTGCGCGGGTTTGAAGAACGGAGAGCTTTTATCTGGAGCTCCAAAAACGCTATCACCAAGCGAGAAGGTGGACTGTTTGAGGTTGGCAAACGCTCCGCCGATGGGAAGCGGTTTATCTGCAGTAGGGTTTCCGAAGGGTGATGGCGGTGGACTTTGTCCAAACGGCGGTGGAGATGAAGCTTCGAAGGTTGTGGGGGGCTTGGGCGATTCTGGAGAAGAAGCGGGTGATGGGGCCGTGACCTCCTGTTGGGATTTGTTCGGAGCACTTGGCTCTTGTTTTGGTTGATCCCGGATGGACGTGAAGTCTGACTTCTCTGGGGGCGCAAAGACGGGTTTTGGCTGTGGCTTGGACTCCACCTGCGAATCGTCCTTATCCGACGACCATGTGGGTTTTGTGGGCGTGGAAGCTCCTGGAGCCAATAGAGAGGGTGTCGAACCACTCCATGCACCGAATCCGCCAGACGAAGGAGTGATGGAGGGGGCGGATGACGTGGGTGACTCGAATGAGGTCTGAACAAAGGTTGATGTCGATCCGAACGCGGGCTGTCCAAAAGCAGGGGTCGGTTTTGTTCCGAAGCCGGTCTGCCCAAATCCAGAGGCAGGCTTCGAGACATCCTTTTGCGAATTCGACGGCGAAGGTATATCGGGTTTGGCCTGGTTCCAATTCGAGAACGCGCCAAATCCTGGGCTGATGGTAGAACCGAAGGCAGACGTCGGTGTAGAAGACGGTTGGGTCACGGCAGCACCGAACAAACCGCCCTGACCCTTCCCTTGAGCAGGTTTTGAGTCTCCGCCACTCCCCAGGGATAAGCCACCGAAACCACCATCACCAGAGTCGATACCCATCGAAACCTCCCTAATCATCTCCGAGGGCTTCAGGCCTCCCTGCGTGTCATCCAAGGATGAATCAAGCGCCCGGGACGAAGACGGAGAACCAAAGGTGGTGTTGTTGTTCGCGAAGGCACCGAAACCGCCTCCTGAGATTCCGTTCGAACCAAAGGCGGACGCCTGACCAAATGTAGGTTGGCCAAAAGTTGGTGGTTTAAGGAACGATGGCGACTGATCAGTTCGCCCGAAAACCGATGGTTGGCTTGTCTGTCCGAAGGTGGGTGTTGGGGGTTGTCCAAATACACTTGATGTCTGAGCTTGACCGAAGGCTGATGACTGTGACGGCTGCCCGAACCCTGTTTGGCCAAGGGAGGGCTGAGAGAAGCCAGAGAGGTTACCCCCGTTCGCGAAACCCGCAAAACCCCCTGTTGTTCCAGGAGAGAATGCGGACTGTGTGCCGGAAGGCTGGCCAAATCCTGTCGAACCAAATGTCGGCTGGGAAGGTTTTCCAAGGCCACCGAGACCAGTGGAAGGTTGGGTAACTCCGAACCCGGAGGGCGGCGCCTCGTTCATGGTAGAAGGTGCTGGAGTGACACTCATCGGGGCATCGACTGAGGACTCTGCAGCCACATTCTTCATGCCCGGGTACATTTTGGCGGTACCGTTGACGACATACCATCCGATGAATGTACCATCGCTAGAGTATGCGTACATAATTGGCGGGGGTGGCACCTCAACCTTTTCACCCGATGGAGAAAGGTGGTCGTACTTGTTTGTAGCAGTGAGGTCGAGGTCCAAGCCCAAGAGGATGGTGTCATTCATGTCTTTATCTAATGGAAGACTGGGGGTGTACGCCTCGTCGACGTTGAGATTGTACCATACTTCCCCAGAAGCCTCCATATAGCATCCGATGGAACCAATATCCTGGGATGTACTGTCTCCGACGACGACAAGGAACTTAACTGGATCCCAATTCCGGAAGACGAGAACAAACGCGCCAGGATTTCGAAGACCGGGAAAGGGAAAGTAGGGAGCGGACAACGAGATATCGGTGGCAGTGTTGGACTTTAAGTCGAAATTCACAACATAATGTGATTGAGGCATTTTGGGCTCCAGAGGTCCGACGGGGGCATATACGGTGAAAAATGTTGGATTCGCTAGCCAAGTCGTGGAAAGTACGCGACTGCCTGCTACGCTTGGAGGCTTCGAGATCGTCGCCTTGGGAGAATCTGAAGCTGTAGGACTATAGGTGACGATGTCCCCGCTCTGGAGAGCAATCGCGAGCTGTTTTCCACGCGGTGACCAACTCACTAAAAAGCTCTCAGGGAAATGGCACCCGTTATTTAGGATGTGAACTCACGAGCGCAAGGAGTCGATTCAGGCGTCCCGCCTGCATTCCAACCGCGGACAGGTTGGAAGGTTTGCACGTTCAAAACCTGAACGGGAGGATTATCGCCTTCTCGAAGAACGGCAACAAGATCGGGCATGTCTCCAGGATTTGGTTCCATTTGTTGACTAGGGAGATTGCCGGGGAAGGTATGAAGAGGAAGGAGTTCACTGGTGCCGGGGGTAAAGAGTTGGGAACAGTCGTAAACTGAAATGGGACCATGAGTAAAGGCTATCAGGAGCCTAGTGTCGTTGCCAGCGAGGGAGAGGAGGTTTGGGATCCCAGAGATATTCAATGTTCGTTGGGGTTCAAACGAGATTTCTTCGACACCAGCTGGAGGATTTGAGGCAAATGCTTGTCGCAGGTGCGATAGAGGGGAACAAGACAGTTCTATAAGGATGTGAGATGTGTGCCACGGTAGAATCTGAGTGAACTGACGCAGATCGTTGGTTGTTGAACGTGTTATGGCGGAAAACCAGCCATGAGAGTTGGATACTACAAGAAAATTTGCCTTTCCGGGGACCGCACCGAGGTCTAGGGGCTGAGGGGAGACCTTGACCCTCGCGTGCTTATTGAGATAGTTGAATGTAAGAAACTAGATGCGAGCCGGGTGGTAAGTGGTGAGTAGCGGAGCTGGATGGGAAGTACGACCCACCCCGGCCTCCTTTCCCTCCGCGTTAATCGAAGACCGCTGGACGTTTGTTGGGGCCGTTGGCTGGAGCGTGCTTACGCTCATGGTCGCGTCCGGTCGAGGTGGAGGTGGGGGAGAGGTTGAGGTTTGATGTTTCTCCCACGTTCTCTTCCCGTCCAAGCCGACGTCGCTTGACCGCCGGCTGAGAGAGGAAGTGGGAGAGAGATGCTCAGGTTATTGTACCTGTCTTGATTCTCTCCTTATGGACAACCGAAACCCCCATCTTCCTCCCACCACTGACACCGGCGGCGACGACCGGCCATCGACGGCCACCAGGACGCCCCAGCAACCCGCGAACATCGGTCCGTTCTGCCAACGATCATAGGACTTTGGCCTTGTTCTGACCCCGAATCCCCAGCCAACGCATTCGCACGGCGATTGCAGGCTTTATTTCCCTCCACACAGAGCAACACCACGCCTGCAGTCCTCAATGACTCTGCGGCATCTTCCCAAAGGAGGGAATCTCCCCCTCCAAAGCTCCTGAAAGTGAGGATCGTATCATGGAATATGCACGATTCTTTGCCAAAGGTCAGCATCCATCCCCGATTTCCCTTGCATGTCTTAATTTTGAACATAGGGCGATCTTACGGAACTTTTGGGCGAAGTCCCGGTGTATAAACCCGAGGGGCCAGATAACCCACCACTGACCTCGATACCCCCACTACCCGCCGACGGAAAACATCCGTACCACCTCGTTATCGTGTATTTCCTTCCATTTTCCGTGATTACCCAGAGACCCTGACTTCGTCACCAGTGCAAGCCAGGAGTGTCCGACTTCATCAGGTGCGATAAATGCGGCAAGGACATACATCTCGGTCACATCCTGAGTGTTGCTCACCACAGGAATACCAATGGGATTAGGAGCAGGATTCAAACTCAAAGACAAAGAGAAGGAATTGATCTCTCCCGTCGATTCGGTGCCTGATCTCACTTCCATACCCTACGGGTGGACAGCAATCTTGGAGGACTGGCTTTCCCATGCTGGAGGTTCGAACCTAGAATCCCCACCAGTTGCACGGAGTAAATACCGCAAAGTCAACGGCGAACCGCAGTCTCTCGTGCCCCCCGACCTCAAGCGACGGATAGCGACGAAAACTGCTGTCTCCCAAAAGGGACCGTACGAAATTCTGATCAAGGAGCGTATGATGGGTTTGTACTTAGCTGTGTACGTCCATCGCGAAATTAAGCATCTTGTACGAGGTATGGATACTGCTCCCCCCTATCATCACAGAGTTAGACATTATTTCAGGCTTGTCGAAATCCTCTGTCACCACTGGTCTCATCGGTGGAAGGGTTGGTAATAAAGGTGGCCTGGGCATCAGCGTTAATCTGGACGGAACTACTCTGCTTTTTGTAAATGCCCACCTCGCTGCACATGAAGGGAAGGTTCAACACCGCCTTAACGACCTGGCAAAGATCAAGGTATCACGTCGACATACCGCATTACTTGGACCTGTTTACTCACGTTCACTCAGGGCGAACTGACCGTTGATGATTTCCTCACCAACGACGACCGCCGATCTATGGGGGAGGATCTCACTGATCACTTCGACTACACCTTCCTCTTCGGGGACCTGAATTTCAGGCTCGACATCTCTCGACTGCACGCAGACTGGCTCATCTCCCGAAGGGATTACGCCCAAGCGCTCGGTTTCGATCAATTACGAAACCTGATGCAGCACGGAGACGCCTTCGTGGGGTTCAATGAAGCGGATGTCAACTTTCCGCCTACCTTCAAGTACGACGTGATGCGCACTCTCAAGCGACTTAAAACCAAGTCCACCCGGAGCACAAAACGCGACAGCGCGCTTGTCGACAACCCTCTGGTGGAAGAACCCGAGGTTCACGTCGATGATGTCGATACCGGGGTGGAAAACGGGGACGGTTACGGAGACAACGACGACGCAGGTTCATCGGCGTCATCCAACACCGCCTCTGTAAACTACCGGTTGCTATCCGAGCAAGAACCTGTAGAAGACGACTACTTCTCACGGGCACAGGTGCTGCGGGCGAGTACGGGAAACCTCGTCCAGAAGGTGAAAACAATGACCACGGTACAGAAAGCTAAGACAAAGTGGCTTACTCGCCCCCCTCCTGTCCCGCCATCCCTCCTGCCGAAGAACAAATCGATCTCCTCCCCCATGCTCAGTCCAGGTCAGTCCAAGTGGCCAGACAAGTTCAAGAAGTTATCTCGAGAGGAACTTAACGGACAGAAGACTCCGGCTCTATCTTCGAGGGTGGCGTCCGTCACCCCTCCTACGCTCGATACTTCCTCCACCAAGAGCTCAAAGAGCATAGATCGATCACTTCTTGGGCCGCCCCACTCAAGGACCGACCCAAGTAAATCAACCTCAGACGAGGAAGCAGACGAAGGCCGTGGGGTATATGACAGCTCCTCCAAGAGGCGCGTCCCCAGCTGGTAAGTGGCGACTAGACACGTTTGCGGCTGCAACTCATGACGGGGTTTGCGCTCTCAGGTGCGATAGGATCCTGTGGAAGTCGACCGTAGAACCTGACCCTGATTCTGATGATGCCGAATCTGAGGCTCCCCGCCCGAAAGCCAGGACGCGTGTTGGCCAATTCTTCGCAAACTTTAAGCTGCAGATGCGGTACAGAAGGAGCTCCTACAGCTCGTCCACTTCTTCGGAGGTTTCCAACCATGGCCATGCCCCCTCACTGCCTCCAAGATATGAGGTTTCTACCCCTTCAAATTCTACCCCTGGCTCTCAGATGCCAACCCCTGTGGGCGGAAAGTATCTAAAACCGTTCTCGCGGCTTGTTACCCGCGAGAGTTCTGCCCCGGGAGTTACTAGATCGGGCTCCGTGGACGACTTCAACGTTGCAAACGTCAAGCAAACACCGGGCGTCGACCTCCTTCGCTCCCTTTCAGTCGACCGTGCACAGTTGGAAGGGAAGAGCCTCCTGAAACATCGAGTGCCGTCCCACACTGAGGCTATGCCGGCAAATCCCAAGCCCCTCTCCGCAACGCCACTACCTACAGAACAGGCGCCCACGACTACAACCCCGAAGGATGATCAAGTAGTCAAGAATGGTCCTCCCAGGTGGCGGTTCCTTCCGTTCTTCCGGGGAGATTCAAGTCAAACCACCATTCCTGCTGGCCCTGCCGAGATCCCTGGGGAGTCTGCGGAAATGACCACAAGTTCTACAACCCACAGGCCAAGGAAGGGGGATGTCGCATGCCTCGGGTATGACAGTCTGGATGATAAAGCCATGAGAAGGCTGGAAGGTAGGTCGGACCACCGTCCCGTGATTGGCAGTTTTGCGATATATCTCTAGATGAGATTTTATATTGTTTCCACTTGATACCATTCCCTTAGGAGACGATTGCACATCAGATACCATGTCCCTACGATGTACCTTACTATACTACTACTTGATCGTTCCAAGTCTCACCCAGAGAGTTGACGTAGCCAAAGATAAGGAGTAGGGTCAACAGGCGGCAGAGCCCGGGACGGACACATTCTGAGAGTCACCGTACCGTCAGAACCAAGCGATACAAATGATCACATTGACTGCATCCTCAGGGTCATGGTGGGGATGACAACGTGTTAAGTGCTGAAGCTTTGCGAGATAGGTCACGGAAGCGGTTGGACCCATCGGCATTAGGCTTGCGGGGGCGCACCACACCAGGAGGTGCTCATCCTTGCTTCCACTTGTCTGCGGACAAGAGCGGCAAATCAGCATTACACCAACGTGCAACATCGCTGCAGGGTGGCGAGCAGGAGATGCACGAGTGAACACCTGGTCGGAAAATGTGCACATTCCATTCGACAGGTGATGTTGATGAGGAACGACATCCAATATTCTTCATCGGTTTCACAACAGGATTCAATACAACACTGCTGAGCCCGCAAACGAATTTTTACAAAACGTGACACTGCTACTCCAACCTCCCAGCATGAGGCGCATCGCACGCTTCAGGTTGGGACGGGGTGAGCCGGATCAACTGTAATCAAAGAGCGTGTTGGAGTTTGGGAATGGAACCAAACGAACGATTGTTCGATCGAATGTCCATGTCAGCTACGAGAAGGGGGAACACCTGGACAGTTCCAGGTGCCGGCTCTGAGATCAATCAAGGAAATTTTCGACGAAGGAGGGTCGGCAGGAGGAGGTGGAGAGTGAAGAGGGTTCTGTGTCGTGTGAGTGTTTTACCATTATCGAAGCGGGTGTATCATGCTTTTGGGGAATAAAAGTCACCAAGACCCTGGAAGTAAACGTCCCGGGGATATACGTATTGCGCTATCGCTACGCAAATTATAGAAATCAACCGGAGATGGTGACCTCGACCTCGACACCAGGCTCCAAGTTCAAACTGGTCTAGAGCAAATAGTGAGACGTCGAAAACTCGTAGGATGGAAGGGAGCGTACGATCTGTTTCACGACCTCGGAGGAGGCGTGTAAGTCAATAAGACGTTTGTGGATCTTGAGCTCATAACGGTCCCAGGTTTTAGAACCCTCACCACAAGGCTATACCTGCAAGTTAAATTCAAGTAACGTTTGTAGACGGTGGAATACGCACGGATTTACGGGTGGTAATCTTCAAGATCTTCGTGGGGAGCCTGACGGGACCCTTAACGCGAAGGTTCTTGTCGTTTGCCCTGTTGATGAGATCGGTTGAGACTACGAACCAAATGAACACTTGTATTCTTTCCCAAAGATGCGGCAATAAAGGACAGACATTTTTCAAGATTCTTGACATTCCCCGAGGTCAGAGTGATCCTGATTTTGTGGATCTTGGCTGGTGGAAGGGGGGCGCCAGTGGCATCATATTCTTTGTCTCCCTTAGCGACGTAACTCATAGTGATAGAGTCAGAAGGTGACTGTATGCACTCCACCGTCAGTACGATCTCTCGTCCCGCGGGTATTTGTCTCGTACCTGAGGGTTTGTGGTGGTCGAGGAAGTTGTTGATCTAGAAAATAAGGTTTGCAGTTTTGATCGGTGGCCGGATTTTGCCGATTGTTCTCACCTCAGCTCAGTCATATGCAAGGTCTGCGTTCCTGCTCCGTTTGTTGCTTGCGTGTGGTTGCTCAATCACCTTCACTAGGGTTCAACAAGTACTATCCTCCGGACTATGACGGAGAGAAGCACGGGAGCTTGAACAGTTATAGAGGCCAGTATGTCGTCGACCAGCGACTCAGTCTCAGACTCATCTGACGAACAACAGGAAAGCATGCCCTCGGTGACCGTGCTAAGAAGCTTGGAGAGGGTATCCTCATAACTCGCTTCGAACTGCCGTTCAATATCTGGTGGTACGTTCCATATTGCCACCATTTCACCCGACGTTCTTCCCTGAGATACGGACAGTGGTACCTGTAACAGCCATATCGGAATGGGCGTGAGATACAACGCCGAGAAGAAGAAGATCGGGAATTACTACTCTACGCCAATCTACTCGTTCAGGTGTAAATGTCATTTGTGTTCTGGATGGTTTGAGATACAGACCGATCCCAAGGTGTGTGGCACATCATCATTTATCGCATCGGGCACTTTTACATGTCGCTCATACGTAGAACACAAGGTATGTCGTTACTTCTGGCGCGAGACAGAAGGACGAGGACTGGAATCCTGAAGACAACGGTGGATTCGCTGTTCACGGTGCGCGCTGTTTATAGCGAGGGCGTGATCAGGGTGATTCTCAAATCAATTTATAGACACCGAAGGAAAGGACAAACCTGTGGATCCTCTGGCTGCGCTTGAGAAGTCAACCGAATCGCAGGACCACCTGATGAAGGTGCAGGCCCCTCGGTTGGAGGAGATACAGGGTCTGTCGGACAGGTACAACGAAGATCCATATGCTGCCTCGGTCAGAGCTCGCAAGAGGTTTAGGGAAGAGAAGAAGGTGGAAAAAGCAAGGGAGGCCGCGGACAACGTGATCAGGTCACGGTACGGCCTGCCTGCGGAGCTGCAGTTGTTGGAGGAGGGTTCCAGTGAGGTGGGTGAAGCCAAGAGGGAGTGGCTCAAGGCACGGAGGGAGTCAACACGGTCACAGAGAACCAAAGTCGACTCTGTCGTTTCGCTCAAAGCAAGTATTCTGGCCAACACGACGAAAAAGAAGGGGTGATCAAGGTTATTCTTATCTTCGTGCTCCTCGGCCCTCTCCGTATAGTGCGCGATATAATATATCCGTCTGGAATAAACAACGATTCTGGGGAGAACAGTGAGCGCGGCTGGACATGGTGCACCCTCACGGCCTCGAATATCCTTTTGCCTGATAATTCACGCATCAACGGGGTACTTACCTACTGGGAACTCAAAGGAAATGGGAAAATGGTTGACTAAAAACCGGTTGCTTTTCCCAAACAGGTATTGTACAAGCTGACAGCGCCTCCCCAAAACAGTTCGGGGGAAACACTCCCTGTGGGAGGCGTAAGGTTCAGCCTGGGACCCTGGCCATAACGTGTACAAAGGACTGGATGTCGGGTTGCTTGATTGCTTGTCATGATGAGAACGACAAAGACGGAGCACTAAACACCGAGTGGCGGCAGGGGACGATCGCACGAACTCAAGCAGACTTCTTCTCGACAAGGTCCACTCCGCCTTCAGTGAACTCTACATTTTCCTGAAGCGCGAAAGTTGAGAAAGAGGAAGGAACGAGAGACCCAGGCGCACCTCGTGGTTTGATGACTTGCCGATGTATTTGGTGTGGTCTGTGAGCGGCAAAGCGTATGGTCTGTGAATTTGCGACCCATCACAAGGAAAGGGACATACATCCGTAAGCAACCAATGTCCCCTTGTCGTTTGTAAAGTCGACCCTTGTGTATGCGAGCGACTTGCCCATTGCAGTCACCACGGCTTTCCCGTAGAGCGTGTCTCCAACTCTCCCGCAGGCCTGACGAACGAAGTCCCGATGTCAGTAGACACTCCGGTCATGAAGTGTCCCTTGGAGGCGATAGCCAGAGACCCCAGAGTGTCCGTCAATGACATGATCAATCCACCGTGCACCGTCTTGTACTGTCAGGACCTCACGTCGATGGCTGCACGGCAGGTGCTTACCCCAACTCTGTTCACTTTCAACAGACCCAGTCAGCAAGATCTGCCTTCGAACGAGGGAACAAAAGAACGAACGAGGAGCTCACAATTGTACGGTTCGATCATGAGTGAAGTTTCTACCACTCCCGGTTTCGCCGACAGTATTTCAAGCTGAAAACACTCCTGAGCAAGAGACTTTACTTCGAATTTAGCACGCGCGAACAGACGTTAGGGAAACATTGAACGTCATGGCCTGAGGGTACGGCATTTAACTGCTCGGGTCCCGGGGTTCCGAACGTGAGACCGTAGAGGGCAAACCTTTATGTTCCACAAACGAGTGCCAGACCTGAAGCATGTGACGATAAGGGGTTGGCCTGGATGTTTCCAGCGAAATGTCCTCACCCTTCGCGTGAATCGCAAACAAGCAGACATGCCCATAAAAGTCGGACAACGAGGTGTTTGCCAGGTGTCGGCAAAGTGTGGGATTCCACTAGGCGCCGATCCCCTCTCCCTCCCACTCGTCATGACTGAGAGATCCGCGCTATTGCGAGCGATGTTTGGGACGGGAAACGGCTCAGCATACACGCTAGATACTGTACATTTTTCGAGACCACCTACACCATCCTCGCACCGTTCCACCCCCAGCTATGGTTCGATCCCGCACTCAGACAGCACCCCACCGAGTAGGCCCAGGGACATTATCGTCCGGGCAGGGCTCAAGATGGCTCTCATTTTCGTTGTGAGCTGTGTCATTCTCGGCGGGACACTGTGGCTAGCTCTTCCGACTCTCGACGAGTGAGTACTCTGTGCAGTTACCACCCCTGCGGCACTTACCCGGGTGTACACTTCAAGGGAGGATCGAGATTCGTTGAGGATACCCAAATCTTTTGCTCAACTACAAGCATTAAACCACCTATTGAAGAAGTACAGAGACATATATCCATTCCGTGTGTTTGTGTGCTACGTGTCTGTTTATCTCTTGTGAGTGCCCCAGCATCACCTAATTCTGGTTCCCGGTTGAACCCGTTATCGTCTCGTTAGTTTACAAGCATTCTCGTTGCCGGGCTCGATGTACCTCTCTATCCTCGGTGGCGCCGTCTGGGGAGTGGCCCGTGCCCTTCCGCTGGCCTGTACCTGTGTCGCCACCGGCGCCTCACTGTGTTACCTCTTGTCGGCGGCACTCGGACCGGCGATCCTGACATTACCGAGGTGGAAAGAGCGGCTGGAGAAGTGGTCGGACAAAGTGCAGGCGCAGAAGGAAAATATTGTCTCTTTCCTGATCGTGTTGCGAATCGCACCATTGCCGCCGCATTGGGTGGTAAACATCATATGTCCACACGTTGGGATTGGGATGGTGCCATTTTGGGTCAGCACGTTCCTGGGAGTCTTCGGCGTCTCTGTGATCCACACCACGATTGGAGGAGGGCTGGACGAGATGACCTCGGCGGACGATTTCCATCTTCTCTCATGGAGGAATTTCCTTTTGTTGTCCTCGGTCGTGGTTGGGGTGCTGATTCCGGTTGGGCTGAGGTATTACTTGAGGCGAGGGGTGGGGAACATAGACGACATCGAGGCTGTGTTGGAGGATGATCAGGCTGAGGACCGGATATTAGCCCAAGGACCGGTTGGGAAGGGGAAGCCGACACGCATTGTCTACCGAGACGAGAGCGAGAGCGAGCCGGAGGAAGGGGAGGAGGAGGACGAGATTATCCTGGAAGCTGGCCCCGTGGTAGTCGCCAAGTCGCCGTCTTTGCCATTGCAACCTGGCTCGGCTCAGCCACCCTCGTCTTCGACCGGAGTGCTCTTATGATCTTTACGGATGATTGCGAGGACGAAATTATTTATTTCTTGTGATTATGATGGATTACCGTAATTTCCCAGTGTTTGTGTATTACCATATATAGGAATTGCTACCTTTTATGGAAAGGCAAAACTGAGTTTTTAGGGAAACAAAATAATAATAATTTTTGGGGCAGCTCTCATCCAGCAGAGAGGACACGCATCGACTGACTGACCTAACCCTTCTCCATCCCCTCCCCTTCCACCGTCGTCGGTCTTCCCCCCATCGTCGTCCCGTCCCCCGTTGGCGTCGGTCGCCTTCCCGAGCAAGCGTCTCTCTGCGCTGCTAGCAACCTAGTCGACCTCAGCTGGGCATCAGCCACCAAACTTCCCAACCGCCTCGCGCGGGATCCAGCACCCCCCTACAATCTCGAAATCGAGCAATATTTCGGCTCACTCGGGGCACATCTCTATCCCTATGGCTGATCCTCTCGCTCAGTTTTCGATGTTGGGCTCCGGATTCAACCCCCAACTCGCCCAAAACCCGAACGCGGCCGGTGCCTCGCAACAGCAGCAACCCTCAGACTCGATGCAGCCCATCGGTGGCCTGCCCAACCCTGAGCACAGCCGTATGTGGATGCAGATACAGCAACAAATGAACCAGCAACGCACAACGTCGACTGGGGACATTGTCGGATCTCAGGTAACCTTGAATTCATTCCTCGTTCACCCTTCTTCTCTCTTTCGTTTCTCTATCTTCCACCCTCTCTTCCTCTCCCCATTTCCCACCCTTCCGTTACTGGCTTGCGCCCGCCCTCGCATTGGTTTTCCTCCCCCATACACCGCCCTCCGACCCAACCCTCGCGTTTAGTTCGCTCGGGTTTGCTTACGTCAGCAGTGGCTTTTGTTACGTTTCTTCTCACCCTGCTTCTTCCCTTACCAACGGCCTCGTGGACAGCCAACTGATTTTCCTCTCTTTTAGATGGTCGGTCAGCAACAGTTACAGCGTTCACCATTTTCTGTGGGCCCTGGCCCCAGTATGCAGCATAACATGCTCAGCCAATTCCAAAACAACGGAGCTATCAACCAGATGACTGCTCCCCAACTTCAGGCCGCGTTCCAGCAAAGTCGGCCCACTCCTGCTATGCTCGCTAATTTGCAGCCTACTCAGGCCAGGCAGCTCGAGATGATGATAGCTCAGCACCAGCAACCCCACAACAACTCAGTCGGTCTCGTCGCCTCGCGCCTCAACCCATCACAGCCCGTTCAAGGCTTTCCTCAAGGCATGATTGGTGGGAACCACAATCCTGGACAACAATCACAAGGCAAGCCCTTCCATTGCTCCCTCCAACCTCTCCTGACCTGCGATTGTAGTCAACCCTGCCACTGGGGTTCAAATGTTCAATGGCACGACTCCTCAAGACACAAAACGTGCTGCGTTGCAAGAATTACGAGATCGGGCTCTACATCTCCATACGAACATCAAAGGCATTGAGCAGCAGCAGGCCGCACTCGCCAGTCAGCGTTCCATGATGGCCGAGGGCATGTTCCTCCAGAAGATGGCCATCGCCGAACAGGATATTGCGCGTAAGCGAGCCGTCCTCACCAAGTGGAACATGATGCTCTCCGCGAACGGCATGCCCCCGATTGGTCAGGGAATGTGAGTGGCTTACTATTTCGGGACTCTGTCCTGGTCCACTTATTGCTAGCACCTTAGTGGCCAAATGAATCCCCCCGGTCCCCCCTCTCAGCCTGGTGTCCAGAACACACAGGGTCAACCAACATGGATTCCTGGAACGCAGCAGAATCAGACCCTCGGTTTTTCAGGCCAGTCATCCCCCCCGCCTGGCGTTCAACAGGCCATGGGTGGTCACATGAACATCCAGCAACACAACTTCCCCCAAGTTCCTCAACAGAATCCCGGGAATGCGATGACACCCCCCCAACCACAGCCAAACCAGAACAGTATCCTCGCTCCGCCTCCCACTCTCCAGACTTTTCCCGGGACAACTGTTCCACCGCTTGATCGGACACGCTTCCAGGGTTCATATCGACACTTCTGTTCGACGAAGAAGCTTGCGATCAACGAGGCTGCACTGAATATTGGCGGCAAACGGGTCGACCTTCATACCCTCCACGAGGAGGTTCTCAAACTTCGAGCCACCGGTCGGGTGAGTGCTGTCCCCTCGAACCCCACGTTTGTATGCTAAGATCGACACGACAGGTTGCCCCCAATTTCTGGCACCTCATTGGATCGAAACTTGGATTCTCCTTCGGTGAGGAGTTGGCGTCCAATGAGGTTGCTGTTCAGGTGGCCACCATCTACAAACAATTCCTCCACCAGTTCGACACCATCTACGTTGCCTCTTTTCTTCAGGAGTCCCAGAAGAGGAATGCGATGAACGCACAACAAGGTCAACCGCAATCGCAAAACCACGCCATGCCCCCCCAACCACCCCCCTCAACTGGTCCGACTCCCGCCCTGGTTAATCAACAGCCCCAGCCGCAGAGACACCCCGCTGCCCCCCAGCACCCATTGCAGCAGATTTCGCAAGGATCTCTCATGGGCTTCCCTGGCAACCCCCCTTATACCTTCAATCAGATGATTCCTTACGCCTACATCACTGCGGCTGAACTGAAGATGCGGGGTATCAATGAGCAATTTATTGCGCACGTGGAAGAGAAACGGCCACATCTTCAGAGGTTCATCGAGCAACATCAGGAGATGAAGAGGAAACAGACGATTGGGGGGGGAGTAGGCGCAGTCAACAACACCTCTGGTTTAGGCATGGGTTTAAGCGGTTTGCCCGGGACACAGTCACAGCAGGCACAGTTGCAACCTCAGATGGTACTGAACGCACCCCAGCAGATGAATCCAAATATCAGACAAGGGGTCCCGTCCGGTATGCATGGCGCAACCGCCAAACCATCCGAAGGAACTGGCATCGGCCTAAACAACGCCTCCGTTACTGGTGGTAACGATGTTGTTCAGCGGTCACAGATCCCTCAGCCTCCTCAATTGCCCACCCAAAGTTCCTTGGCGAACGCAATCCCTAACCCGAACACGTTACGGGGGCGCCCAAGCCAGGAGCAAATCAACAATGCTGCGATGTTCGTACAACGAACGAAGAAGGAGTACATGACGCGAAGTAAGCCATTTGCCGTTGTTCTTCGTAGTGTCCGGCGAGCTTATCGGCCATGTCTTTTTGTGATGCTCCAGGTATGGCTGCCATGAGATTCACCAGCGTTCCGGAAGATCAGCGACATGAGTACTCTATCGTCTTCGATAACCTCTGGAGGTTCGTTATCGAGGTTGACCCAAAGATGACAATGTACGCCGTGTTGTTGTCAGAAGATCTCGTGAGGAGGTTGATTGCCATGGTAAGATCACCCGATGCATTGCGGTCATGCCCGTTTCTGATGTACAGTCTAGGTTTTGACCTGTCAGCAGCAACGATCGTTGCTCTCTTCCAATCCGCCGAAGTACCTCCTAGAACTTCCAGCCCTCAAGATGATGACCGGCCAAGTCCAAGAGTGCATTCTCCTATTCAATCGGGCCTTGGCTGCTATGAATGGCAATCTTCCGCAACAACACCCGCCACAACCTCTTCAAATCCAACCACAACCGCACAACCAACATCATCAACCTCAGCAACTGCCACAAACGACCCCCCAGCCATTACCTCAACCCCCACACCCTCCGGTCCAACAACACATTTCCCAACCGTCTGAATCAACCCACCACAGCCAGGCGATACCCCCCAACTTGCATTCTAGGGTACCCAGTCTCGGAAATGGCCCCAGCCCGGGTTCAACCAAACCTCACACTCCGCCTGCCACGGTCAACAAGACCCCTTCGCTGCCGCACGCAACCCCCAACCGTGTGGTCAACAAGCAAACGCCAGCATCCTCAGAGAACACGCCTGCCATGCCAGCGGCAAGCCCGCCACAGTCAATTCCCACACCCGCTACCAGCAGTCTCATTGATGCTGCTTCGCCGACGACCACCAAGTCTCCCAAATCAAAACCTCGACCCAAGGCAACAAAACGCAAATCCGTGAAGGGGATAGCCCAGGAAGTCGGAAACTTACCGTCCCCAGCGCCTGAACAACCGATGGTGATCAGTACGCCTGCGCCTCCCACTCCCTCTGTGCAAACCCCTGGGTCGGACGGAAGCACCAAGAGGCGGCGCGAAGACGAGGAACCCACACAGACTCAGAACGCGCCGTCACCAAAGAGGGTCAAGACTGATTGGGAACCTCGCGCTAACGAGGCCGCTCTCAAGCGTAGCGAGGAGGTTGAGGGTGTGAAGACGGACGAAGAAGCATCCAAGTTGTTGGAGGAAGTTGTCGGGCTAATTGCTCAAGCCCAGACTGTGGACGGACGAGCGTCGGTTGCATCAGATATCTCCGACACTCTGGACCAGATTCTCAAGTCATACACGGCTGGTAGCGACTTGCCTTCCGTCGGGGATATGTCTGATGCATCCCACCTTGAGCACCGTCCGAACAACACGTCGAATCCCTCTAACGATGTCCTGGCTATTTCGGACGAATTTGGAGATTTCTTCGATTTTTCGTCGTATGACACGTTCTCAAAGGCGACTACTCCGGACTTGGTTCCAACCTCGTCGACTAACACCAGCCCGGAATCTGGTTCCGACGGGCCTGCTCATACCCCCCTCGCGGTTGATACTGGCTTTGGTGATGACAGCCTCAATGGCGGTTCTGACATCAGAAAGCTGGGGTTTTGGAGCGAGATAGATGGTGGTGAAGGCGTGCTGTACCAACAGGATAACTGGAAGTGGGGTGGCCAAATGCCGACCATGGATCCTGCCTGGGCCATCTCAACGACGACAACACTTTAGACTTGCTCGCTCTGGTGGATCTTCACAAGGACCGTACGCGTATTCTCCTGCCTTATTGCGGCTCTCTTTCCCCTGCACTTCCTATTGGCTCGTTCATAACTATTTCCCGTTCGAGACTGCTTTCCTCATCTTTTCCTCCTGATCCCTAACATTTCTTGCTTCATATCTGTACACCCTTTTATAACTCCCCTCCCCCCCACTTGTCGCACGTGCTATCCCAGGATCTTTCACTTTTTCTTAGCTACGTTCTTCTGTGTCTGGCAGTTTCCTTATCTCTCTGTATCTCTATCATGTTGTGTTTGCTATCGATATAATCATAGGAAATTACGGTGCAGCTTACATACTATAGTGTGAGGAAACAAACAATCGATATTTCCGATATCCGCTTGGTCATGTCCACCACATCGATCGACCCTGCCCAGCAAGACGCGTCCGCTACCTCGACGCCGTCCGCAACGACGGAACTGCCAGATCCCTCAACGTACAAGGTCTATCGACCGCCCGACGTTCCAGGCCCGACGTCCTCCAAGCGTCAGTGCAAGGTCCCGGTCACAGATTCCGCTTTACTGACGGATCTGTGAAGAGATCCCCGTCGTTCCAGCCACGTATTTTGAGGCAACTACAGCGGACATAAAAGCTGCACAAAACTCGCTTCATGCTCGTACGGAAGCGCTGGTTAACGCACCATTCAGAACCAGGGAGATGAGGGAGGCTGCTGAGAAAGCAAGGGCGGACAAGTATCCGATGGTGAGCAACTCGGTGCGGCGCGATACCTGTTGTCTCACGATGCCTTAAAGGCCACGATTAGGGTCAAATTTTCGGATAGGACCCAGCTGGAAAGGGTATTTCCTTCCGCTAACAAGATCAAATCAGTTTACGCGTTCGTGAGGAGCCTGTTGCGCGAAGATGTGAGACCCACCAAGTTCATCTTATGTGCGTGGGACTGTTTCCCCTTTCTTCTACAGGTGCCGACATGTACATCTGCCGTTTAGACCAGACTCCGCCGCCGCGGGAGTTGAAGGTCTCAGACCCCAAAGTTCGGGATCTTTCTCTTCTCCAGCTGGGGCTAGTTCCGACAGCAGTGCTGCACGTCAAGTTCCATGACGAATCACTTAACCGTAAGTTACTATCTAAACAACTCATTGCCCTGTTCAGCTTTGCTTTGTAGACAATAACGTTCAAGCTCCTCTTGCCCCATCCGTCTTGGCCGGCGCAATTGACCTCCCTCTGCCGCCGAATATGAACAAGTCAGGCGACAAATTGCAACCCAGTGGTGGGCAAACACTGGGGCAAAGTTCTGCAAGGTCGCCAATGTCCCCTCAGAGGGGGAAGTCCAACGATCTCGGGCAGAATACCGCTGAGGTCCAGAAGAAGATTGGGAAATTCTTCAAGGGTCTTGGACCAAGTGAGGTACTCTCTCTTCCGATGATACCGAGGCTGATCCTGTTTTGCCCAACCAGAGACATAAGATTGATATCACCCCTTGCATATCTGGCAATCTTTTGCTATGTTCAAACACTACTTGATTTCAGTTTACCACAATTTACTTGAGAGTGATTTCAGGCTTGCACAAGTTTATTGTGGATGTTCATCCAGCCACTTGGCGACCCTTTCCACAAGATCACTCTTTTTCCCACTGACACTTTCACCTTTGTGCCGTAAGAATGCCTAGAGAAAACTTAGTGAGCTGACTCATGGGCACAGAAAAATGGGTTGCAACCTACCTTGAGTTGTTCAACAACAAGCTTTATATCCTTGGCTTAGAAGAGACTACTACCAAGAATTGTTGTGTGCTCACCTTGGACAGTCTCCCAGACTCATACATACTCCTGATTTCTGTTTCATCAACCCCAATTTCCTTTATCACCATTTAGGTGTGAATGAACATAAAAAACATAAAAACTCTACCAACCATCTTCCTCTTGGAACCAACTGTTGTAACAATTGTATTTGAAGATTCATCAGAATCAACAAGTTCTGTCCATGTCTGGAGGAGAATACCAGCACGCTAGTTGGTCCTGGATTAGGTAATACTGAAAATCTCCATGATTAGTTCAGTCCTACCTTATGCATTGCTTTGTAGTTTGGGAGTGTGAGGTCCTCAAATGATTCTGAGTCAAACTCTTCCCTGAATGCTGTTGCTTCTAGTTGCAGATTGTGGTATGCCAAAGCTGATTTGATATGATTTGAGATATATGAGAAGAAATAGGTGAAATGATATGCCACCTGGGTTTGGGTTGGAGTCAACTGGATACCCACTATCTTTCTTCAGAGACAATTTGGCAATCCATGATCCAGCTGCTTCTGCAATTTGGTTGGATGCTATCATAGGATTGGGGTTTGAGAAAAATGACTGGTAAGCAGTAGAGCTTACAAACCTCTGGCAGCCTCCTCAATTGGTGCACTCCTAATGTCATCAGCAAATGGAAGTGGGATAAGGTGAAAACCCCCAGGTTCATTCTCTTCAAGGTTTTCCTCCTGATGGGATAATTTAACAGAAGTGATAACCCATCAATTGGTATTCAGTACCTGGGGAAGCATTGCACAGAAGGATGGTGTTGAATTTCTCTGAAAGAGAGTTAGGACAAGCCCAATCTTTCTCTTTTTCACCATAGACTTCAGAAGTGCAATGAATGTCCGCCTGCTACCAGTGTATGCCTAAAGACCTTAAGTTGGTGAATGTGTCTTCACCTAACTGGGACTCACATCCTCATCTGGGTAAATGAAGGTTGAGTGTTTGATGTTATCTTCAAACAGTAGTTCTGAGTGATTCTTGAATCCAAGGAGCTGAATCCCTTGGAAAATGTCAGAGGGATAAGAGGTAGTGAAGGCTGGAATCACACCTGTTTCAAGTCTGAGGGACCTAAAAGCCCTGACTTCATCTGCAGTATAAAATGGCTTGTAGGATTGAGACAGCACTGGAATGGGGACAACAATTGTACCCACACATTTTCCATGTTCTGCCATTCTTGTGCCCAATTCACCTGGTTCCACACCTTCACCCTCTTCACCCCCTGTAGTAGAACCTCCCAACATTGTGCCAAAGAACATCTCAGAATTCTCTGCCACAACCTGCCTTTCCTGTAGATATGATTGTCAGTCTTGTAATAAACACCTCTTTGCAAAACCTTCCTCATCAACATATGTTGTTTTTACTGATACAGGTTCAAGTTGATCTCCTGCATCATAGAACAGCCGATATGACCCTCTCTTCTGCTCAGTGGTGAGCCCATACCTGTGAAGTACATTGTGGGTTTATTTCCAGGTATAGGCAGAGTGGTACATACCCCTTCACACCAATTGTGAATCCTTCAGCCAGGTGAAATGGGATGCTAAAGAGAGTACGCTTAGGAACTTCTTTGATCCTCATCTGCTCAAGGAGTTCTTCAATCCTAGTGATTGAAATGGACTGCGGAAGAAGTGAGGTGTTGTCCTCATCCTCTGTAAAAGTTTCCGTAGGCAAAACTGACTGTCTCTATCATCAGAACTCCCAAAAGAGGAGGGCAAAAGATGGGGATCACCGAGTAAAATCTCAACACATTGAATTGCCGATTCTCGGAGGCAATGAAGAAGGGTTCAATGGTAACTCCTGCTTGTGATAAATCCTAGCGGGAAGTGAGTGTACACTGGGGTTACCGGGGGTGGTGTACACCAACAATTAAGGTTGTCCGGGCGGAGGTGGACAGTTGTGTGCCATCCTCTCCAGGATGTGGGTCATCTTGATCTGTAATAAGGAATACCCGCTTTATTGCGGTCTTTGATGCGCTTGGCTGTCTCAACCAAGCCGATATCGCTTCTCATGAAACAAACTCACCCATCCCGGATGGCCCAGTTGCAGCTTGTGAATACGTCACCCAATGGTGCCTGCCCCTTCGAAGGGGGAAATTGCGTTCTGAAGTACCCAGGGTTGGAACGCGCGTCTGTGGCTGTTGTAGAGTCAGCTGTGACGTAAGGCGGTGACAAACTACCTTCAAGAATGTGGGCAATCTCCTTAATCCTTGGTGCGTTGATGGTTTCGATCGGTTGCAGCAAGAAAGTGTTTGGCTTCATTTCGGGGCCGGATTCCGACTTTTCGTGTGCTTTGGTCTGTCTCGAGAGTTATAAGGAGAGCTTTACAAGTATTCTCCTACGTACAGTGTTAAAGAGGAGGATTCCAACAGAATCCGCGGGACCGACGATGACTTTCCTCTTTTGAATCTGCATAGCGGCATCGAGGGCTTCTAACAGGTGAGAGGTCTGCACGCTTTCATACACGGGACCATCGTGCGATTCCTGCATGGATTCCGAACAATCGATGCAAAACAAAATCACGTCGCGTTTGCCCTCAAACCACTGTGTGGCAATTGGCTGAGTGCGTGAGACAGCTGTGTGATGTGTGAACCTACGGAGGCATCCTGCAACTCGTCTTGATCCTCGTCTTCAATTTCGTTCCAGTCTTCGTATGCCATGCCAAGTAGGTGGACGAAGACCAGCGGTTATCGATGATAAGTGGATGGGTTTGAGACGTGACTGGTCACGGGACCTGACCAATGGCTCGTCAGTTGCCCCCATTGCGAGAAATCGCACTCCCAGATGTCCTCAACAAGCCCCCGCCCACCCCAAAGATAAAAACGGAAGAGGACGTGGAATTGTGGAAAACAACCAGGAGCTACAGCGATCTTGGCTTGTTTCTACAGAGACTGAATGAAGCGGTGGTGGGCCACTACCTGCCATTCACGCCGCAATCTCCTAGCCAGGTCAGTCGCTTGGTGTTCACTACCCTCAAGATGCTGGTTGATCCTTGATTTCTAGCGCGTGGCTGCTGTTCTTGCAGTTTTAGACAAGTTAGATGCATGGATCGACGAAGCCCCACCGTTACAAACTCCCCAAAGGTTTGGAAACCTCGCGTTCAGGACATGGGGAAAGAGGCTGGAGGATGTACGCCCTTGGCGATTAGTTTGAAGCGGTCCGATTTCTTGACCTCAATCCTCAGAATGTTGACCAACTGCTCTCGACTGTTCTCGCTGTCGAGCTCCACCCTGCGATCCCTTATCTTTCTCCTTACTTTTTCACATCCTTCGGTTCTTTCCTACGCATGGATTATGGATCCGGGCATGAAACATCGTTTGCCATGTTTCTGCTGTGTCTATCGCTCCTCAGATTCTTCACATCTGAGCTGGATGAAGAACGGCAGGTGGTTCTAATTCTGTTCGTCCGATACCTCCGACTTTGTTGGCGGCTCCAGGATGTGTATAATCTCGAACCCGCTGGAAGTCATGGGGTGTGGGGTCTAGATGATTACTCATTCCTGGGCTATATATTTGGCAGCGGTCAGCTTCGCGGTGGGCAATTCTGATTGGACTCATCCTTAATATAGCTGATATCTTTATCGCGCAGATCAAACGGAAATACCGGTATCGGCGATACTCAACCCGCCGCTCCCTCCTACCAATCTGTACTTCATGCAGATTATGCGGATCCATGAGTTCAAACACGGTCCCTTTCATGAACATTCTTCACAACTTCATTCGATCGCAGTGGGTGTGCCAAACTGGGGCAAGGTAAATTCTGGCCTCTTCAAGATGTACCAAGTAAGGGCACATGGTTTGCTCATCACAGCGACATTGACTAATCGTGATCAAGGCTGAAGTGCTTGGGAAGCGCGTGGTCGTACAGCATATCCCCTTGGGTGGACTTATGGAGTGGGAGGCGAGCGTCGACCGCAGCTCATACGTCCACGATCCCCGCCAGCGGATGAAGCCGACGACCACGCTGGGGCCGCCGGGAGTCATGCAGAGTCGGACAGGGCTTGACGCACAGTCTCTACCCACGCTTTCTCGCCGGGTACGATGAGTTAACTTCGCCTCGGTTGTTGTAGGAATAGAAGTGTCGTGTGGAGGCATAGTGTGCGCAGTGGCCAAGATTGAGTAGAGAAAATGTCATCTATAATGCACCGCGAGCTGCCCAACGGGATAGCCCTCATGTACTGCCCTCGGCAAATGCCGGTTCAGTGCGCAAAAAGTTTGGATCAACAAAATCTCCCCAACACGTCTCTCTCTTTCCCCCACCCTCGTCTCTGAACAAATATCTTGTTCTTTTCCTTGGTTTTCTCGATTTCTGTCTTTTAGGGATAACAAGTCTCTGTCGTCACCTCGACCTCAGAGCGAAAGCCATCCGCCATTTCTGCCGAGAGGAACAGAGATCTTCGTCTGTTGACCCGACCGTGAGTCCACGATCCCCAGCGCATGAACGCCATTATCTCACCCAACTTTGGTCGCATCGGGTCCAGGTGGTCATCTGTTCGAGGTGACTACGATCACTCAGCTGCTCGGTTCATCCAGTCTCTCATATGTCTTCCAGGAGAACCTCCTTGACACCCATATATCTCATCGTTACTACCACTCGATAGCCTCGCAACAGGCGAGGCCCACCCCTGACTGCTTTGAACCAAAGAGTTTACCGTCCTACCCCCACGCGGCGGTTCAGGCTCGGTAACCTTTGGTACCTCCAACCACCAACCACACAATCTGCCTCTCCAAGAGTCCACCTACTTGATATATAAAAATTCTAAAACGCATCGTCACCTTCCATCACTAGATTCACCTTCCCCTGATATCGACCATACCACAGTCCAAATGTCTCAAGTTGAAGTCCTTCCCGTCCAGTCTCATACTGACTTGAGCTTTAACTCTTCTAAACTGGGCGATACCCTTTCGATCCGATGGTACCCCGAAATCCATCCAATCGAAGCATCGGATATCGATGAAGAGCCTGATGCATCCTTTCCCAACCTCCCACCCCTCCAGTACGGCCACCCGAATTTCCACCTAAGGAACGGTGTTATGAGGGCCTTGTCCCTTGCAGCAGATGCGGAACCTGATGCGGAACGCGCTTTCTTCGTGGCAGACCTTAGCCAGGTTTATCTTCAATGGCAGCGCTGGAAGCGATGCCTTCCCGAAATTGAACCCTTCTTTGGCACGTCTCTCAGTTCTTTCGAAAGCTTACGCTATTCACTTACCTTCCCTTCCCTTAGCCATAAAATCCAACCCCGACCCCTACGTCCTACGTTTGCTCGCCTCTCTAGGCACAGGTTTCGACTGTGCGTCCAGTGGAGAGATTAGCAACGTGCTGGGGTTGGGCGTTGACCCCTCTCGAATCATCTTCGCAAACCCGTGCAAGGCAACTTCATTCATCCGTCACGCCGCCAAAGCTAATGTCGAGATGATGACCTTCGACAATTCGGACGAACTTTGCAAAATTGCTCGATCCTTCCCCACTTCCAAACTTATCATTCGCATCCACACGGACGACACCAAGGCATTGTGTCGTCTCAACCTCAAGTTTGGCGCATCGCTGCTTGCGGTCCCTAGTTTGCTTACCAAAGCAAAGGAGTTGGGCTTAAATGTCATCGGAGTTAGTTTCCATGTTGGAAGCGGATGTTTCGACTCCTCTGCATTCGTTGACGCCATTCGGCGCAGCAGGACCGTTTTCGACATGGGAAGGGAAGCGGGATACGAGTTCTCGATGCTTGATATCGGCGGTGGCTTCGAGGATGCAACCTTTGACGCAACTGCGCTTACGATCTCCGGCGCAGTCAACACCTACTTCCCTGATCGAAAGGAGACCGGGTTGCGAATCATTGCTGAACCCGGTCGTTATTTCGTATCCAAGACCTTTAGTTTGGCCACCAACATCATTGCTCGTCGGACCCCCACTTCCGTTGAGAGCGAAGCGGAGAAACAGGAGAATCCAGACGCTCCGAGTGTCAGACGTATGTTAATCTCACCTCCTGAATAATCAGCACTAAAAATATCCTAGTTTACATTAACGACGGAGTCTATGGCGCATTCAATTGCATCCTTTTTGACCACCAACACCCCCATCCCTATGTGTTGTCCATGAACGGGTCATTCCACCTGCCTTCCTCTGAGCCCCTGGCAACCTGCAGCGTCTGGGGACCAACTTGTGATTCCATGGATTGTGTGTGCCCCGTGACACAATTGCCGGACGCGCTCCGTGTCGGGGATTGGCTCGCCTTCGACAACATGGGAGCATACACCATCTGCGCAGCGAGCCAGTTCAACGGCTTCGAGGTCAGTAACGTCATCTATACGAGAGGCATCGGGCGTGTTGCGAACGAAGTGAGGAAGGCGTTGGGAAGCCTGCAGTGCTCATAAGTTGGATCGATGCTTACGGACATGTTCCACAATTTTTGTAATGACTGCTCTCCGAATGCGACAAGTTCCTGCAACGGGATGAAAAAATGACCCGGGGCTACGCGATTCGATCTCGTTAAGTGAGTTTGCTCGATCACTGTCGATCGAAGCAGATCAGAACCTCCGTCGGGTCTACGCAGTTCGTTTCAACGTATATGCGTAACGATGGCAATCGAAGGCGGTCATCCGAAAACATTCCTCCTCTACTCCCTTCACTATATACGATCTACAGGGGCAAACCCGTAGTACCAATTGCCTCCTTGGCCAGTGGGGCAACGTGCCTCTGATCTCACGGTGCCCCCCCCCAAGGAGCCGCGCTTCGCCTGGCCCGTCTCGGGTGATTACTTTAGCGTCAGGGCCAACAGACGCGGCGCCGATGGATTTTGATCGGCCGAGTTGTTGCCAACGCATTGGCCGTGGCTGCTAGAAGCTTGTCTGCGGGCGGAAGGAACCAAAAGCTGTCCCCGAATTTGCATTGTCGCCCCAGACCCATGTAGGCATGGCATATCTGCCGTCAAAACCCACATCATCAGATCTCGCTCTCCGGTGCCGTCTCGCCTAGAAGGCAACCTTGTCCTCAACGTCACCGAAGGGCTGTTTCCTTCGTCGTGATCCGTGGCCCAAAATCGACAGTGTATAATACGTTGCGACCGGTGCCTGTTTGGTATGCCCCATTTATATACGGTACCATCACATTTTCCGACACTGTCCCCCCTCCTTCGATAGGTGAATTATGATACCTTCGCCTCCGGTGAGAGCACACGCCCACCTTACATTCAACCGCCCTCCCTAAAGTACCCTCAGACCCGTCTAAGACGTCCCTTCCCTCCAGATCCCCGATCCGACATCACTGTCACCAAAGGCCGGTACATCACAAGCAACGATCCTCGGGGATACATGTGCGTTGTCTCCGTACTTTTGTTCTTTCACCACCTGATTTCACCTGAAAGCCCCGTCTACGAGTACTCGGTCCGGGGACAGTGGATCATGATGGATGTGGATGACGGATACATCCTGTGGACTGGAATATGGAAAGGTTGGTGCGAGTGGCTCAACGTTACTGGTCAGATCTCAAAGACCCCCAAATCAGCGCTCGGTCACTCGAAAGGTTCGACGAACAAACTATAAAAAGCAAACACCCGATGACACCGTCTGTTGCCAGCCGACATCGTGAAATTTCTAGAATCTGAACCAGATGTTGCCCCACTCATCCGCCGGATCCGGGGTGGATACCTGAAGATTCAAGGGACGTGGATGCCGTTTGAAGTGCGTACTGCTGGTTAATTTCCCCGCATCGCTGCTCACATCCCGCTAGATCGCTGAGCGATTGTCGCGTAGGTACGTCACGTCGCAGGAAGGTGGACCGCAGTATGGCTCTTAAACTTGCATTTGTTAGGGTCGCTTGGGACATTCGATATGAGCTCGTGCCATTTTTTGGGTATGGAGCACCTTCCCCCCGCACTGTATCTACAAGCTGACCAGCTCCCCAGACCCACGTTTCCAGGTTCTTGCCTCGCCCCGAATGCCCCCGGATTCGGAGAGATCATCCCAGTCGAGAGTCGTAGGAGGCGGAGTGCAATACCTCATTATATGGTCCCCGACCCGAACCATATGGCCTTCATGTCCTCGTTTGATCTTGCTGTTCGACCATCGCTTAACGAGCGTCCATCAGCTTCTTCAAGGACTGTCCAACCACCGGTCCACGGTGTGATGTATCAGGAGAGCACAAACACCCAGCAACAAGTGCACGGATATGCACCTCAAAACACCCGAAGGGGTTCATTGCCGGAGATATTGCCCCCTCTGCGCCCATCCCCGACCAACAGCACCGTCACACTGCCCTCCATAAGCGCCTTTGATGACCACCCTTCGATGCGCGACTCCCCATTGGCCGTCTTGAGACGCCTGAAGAGCGATTCTTCGGACCCTGCACGGGTGTAGGGTGTGAAAATCGCTCCCGTTTGCCTAATCATCCACTCCCCACGAGCTCAGTACCCATGGTTCGGGCCAGGCCGTCGGGGTCTCGTTGGCATTGCGGTCCCGACCGTTGATTCTGTAACTTGCTTTGGTCTGTATAGACCACCCGCTACTTTCGCGGATGAACGTTGACGCGAGGGCCAACCCTGACAGTGGGGTGTGGAAGCGGTCGGAGGCATCCGGCGGTCCTCCTCATAACGTTGTCTACATAGCCATTGTACGCATAGCCGGATGTTTATCCTACCTAGTGACCTGTATAATCCTGTAGTTGGAAACTTGTGCACTCCTCCCAAACGAGAAGCAGTCGGAGCAGTGTTCCATTATCTGATAAATTTTGGTGATTTGAAATTTGGGAGTCCATACGTGCACGACTTGAAGGTTGCGACATCGTCGAATTTGTAACCGCTAGACGCTAAGCTTTCGTCAGCCCACCCATGTCTCTCGTCCATCTTGTCAAATCTCCCGACCACCTCAAGTCTCTCCTCTCCGCGGACCTCACCCGAGTGTCTCTGATTAACTTTTGGGCGCCATGGGCTGAGCCGTGTCGCCAGATGAACACTGTCGTGGAGGAGCTGTCGAAGAAGTATCCTCAGGCACTGGTACTACAGGTACGTTGCTCGCAAACCTGAGTGGCTTCACGGGATGCATTCTTGGGACCTTAGGTAGAAGCAGAGGAACAACAAGACATCGCTGAATCCTTCGATATCGAGGCCGTCCCCACCTTTCTCATTCTCCAGGTTGAGTACATGGGCCACGCTCCGCGTCGACTCCGCTGACCTCTTGCACGGAAATCAGGGCCACACATTGCTGGCACGGATAAGTGGCGCGGATGCCCAGGGACTGACGGATTCGATGGTAAAGCACGTAAAGCCCAAACCATCAGCAAATCCGCTCTCATCGACGGAAAAACTTCCACCAGGTAGGTAGATACGCCCAAATTTCGGGAAAACCGCTCAAGCCTTAAAGTGCTTGCAGATGAGAAGGAAAAATTAAATGATCGTCTGAAGGCGCTCATGGAACAAGACAGTGTCATGCTCTTCATGAAGGGCACCCCGGATGCTCCTCGGTGCGGCTTCTCAAGGAAGCTCGTGCGGCTCCTTGAGGATCAACATGTAAAATATTCTTCATTTGACATCCTATTGGACGAGAGTGTCCGCTCAGGTATTGCGAATCCCTGATCGAATCGTGTCCCTATCCCTGACGTTCTGCAACAACCAGGCCTGAAGGTGTACAACGACTGGCCAACATTCCCCCAGCTCATCGTCAAGGGGGAGCTCGTGGGTGGCCTCGACATCGTCCAGGAGATGGTTGATAATGGGGAGTTTATGGAACTCCTCGGTTGAATGGACTCGTTGACCTCTGTACAACTGCGCGCTCGAGTTTCATAATGCTATCACTGTTCTGGATATGAGTCCGATTACGCCCCCGCCCACTCCATTCCAACCTATGATCTTGGCACGGCACACAGGACATCTGGGATCTGCGCATCAGCTTCACAACCGGTATTATCGCGGACGTCCAAACCTTGCTTCTGCTCCCTCTGCGTCCCGAGAGAATCGCGCACGACCAATCGAAGCTTCTACCGCGTTGAATAGACATTCTCCACAACACACATGCCCACTGTAATTGCGTGAGCAATCTTCACGACAACTGGTTCCGATCCATGTTCACCAAGGTGTCATCGTGGCGTTGGTCACCACGCCAAAACAGATAGGGCAAGTGTACGCGGTAAGGGGTTCAATTGTTGGTGACTGCTCCCTGTCGTCAGGCTGGGTCTGGGGTGGTTCGTCGGCCTGGGACTCTTGCACGTCATCCAGCTCTGGCTTCAACAAGACCTCCTCGAGCTCCGGGGAACGAGCTGGGCGTTTGCCTTTGGCCTTTTCCGACAAAGGACCAGGCGATGCGCCTTCGCCCTCATTATCGGAGATCTCGAATTCAAGCCTCGGCCTTTTAGGCGAACGACCAGGCTCCGTGTCAGGATCCCCCGGTAGGTCTGTCGAGTGCCTGGTGCGTTTTTTTGTCTCTTGTCCACTCGGTTCGGGAGTTGTTTCTGGAACATCGTACGCCCCGTCCCCCCTTTGGTGCGGGTTCGGGTTCACCAGCCCAACGCCCCCATAGCCAGGATAACAATCAGGGACCCGAGACCCGGACATGAGGGTTATAAGGAGAGGTGTGATGTCACCCCGATCGATCGATTTGATTTCAAACAAAATGCCATCTGTCTGTCTACTTACAGAACAAGACGGGTGTTTTTACATGTCCATGGTTACACAGTACTGCGACAGGTCAGTCAGACTTTCTCGCATCGCTGAAGCTATCCGATGGACCAGGGGTGGGAGGGAAAAGGTTGTACGAAGGAGTGCCTGGAGCAGTGTCATTCGGGTTTAATGATGTCGAACGAGACAATAGAGATGGGGTATAGGGGAGCCGCGGGCTGTACGGTGGTGGCGCATTAACGGAGGGCGAAAGTGTCCCAGGTGATGGGGGCACGGGTGAAACCGGTCCAAACGTGGACCGAGTGATCGAAGGGGGTGGACCAAACGATGGCGTCCCGGAGCTGTCTGGAAGGTATGGAGAAGGCAAAGCGCTGTTTGAGGTTCCCAAGTACGGGGAGTTGTACGGGGAGCCGTATGGTGAATCTTTCTCCACAACCCAACCATTGCCATGTTGTACAACCCGAGTCGAGCCAGACCCTTTGCCTCTGGCCCGGATGTCTCCGCCCGCCCATTTAGATCTAGCACCGGTGACCTTTGTTGGAGTGGGGGGAACAAGGCCAGAAGACTGGTCGGTGCCTGTGACCACGTCAATGGCTTTAGCACCCACACGAACGGCGTAGGATACGCAGACAAAGACCCCCCCTACGACACCAATACACCTGAGGGGAAAAAAGGTATAAACAACGAGTTGCACATCCAGAGCAGGGAGCTACCTGATAAAGAACTGGCCAAAAGTAGTTGTCCTCTGATGGATTGCGATGTTCAACGGATCGAGCTCAAACTTGAAGAAGATTCCTGGAGTGCCCCGACCGTGGGTGACTTGCCGAGTGTAATGGGTGACACTGTACTGATTCGTACGCAGTGGTTGGCTCCGAGGTGTGATGTATGTCGTAGGAACAACGTGAAGAAAGTATTGGTAGGCGATGAAAGCTGACATAAAGGTTAGCGTTGCAACCGGTGACCACTGTGTAGAAAGCTCACGTTCATGAGTGAGCTCAAAGGAATTGTCCAACGGTTGGGCAATTTCCGGGAAGTATGGGCCAAAGGAAAACTCCGTGATTACGTGTGACAAATTCATCACTTCAGAACCGGTCAGCTTTTCCTTCTCGCCCAATAGAGAAATCGGACGAACGGCTATGGTCGACGTGCTGACGGCTAGTATAGCCGTGCCCAAGGGTTGTGACGTGCAGGTTCGCTGGTAATGAACAGAGTGAACAAATGGTGACATTGGTAAGATGGACGCGTTTACCTGTGACTTTCTTCACGGTAACAGTCCCAAATATGCGACAGGCACTCCCATCAGGGCGATAATTGTAGGTCGGTTTATATGCGGGCGGGTCACGGCGGAGGATGGTGTCCAAGAGACCACGGGATTTCCGAGACTGAGTAACGGCTTGACGGGCGGAGAGAGCCTGGGTATGTTCTTGTAGGAGTGTCGCTTGACCGACGTCGAATAGAGTCTGGCGGACCGTAAGTAGACAGTCTGGGGAATGGATGAAAAAAAAGTACCCCATCCCTCCTGAAACCATCGCTGAGATAGAGGCGGTCACCAACAGCGTCCCTCAAATCAACGCTCAGATCTGTTCAGAAGTCAGCACCCATGCCGGAAAGGGGGAGAGAAAAAGGTTCGGACTGACATCCGCAGGGCATGTTTACGACCATGTCGACGTTAATGTCCATGGTGGATGAGTTTTCAGCGTCGATGCTGAACTCGTAGTCGGGCCAGCCCCAGATATACTCGCCGATGTCATTGAGAATGAGGAGGAAGGCCAGGAGAGAGACGAAGAGTGTGAGGAAACCGCGAGAATCGGTCCTAACTTTGTAGGTGGAGGGCAACTTTGGGAATGCATCGAGACGTGTGAGGTTCTCCGGAACGACAGCCTCGAGCTTGTCGATAACCGTCTCTGGCTCGGACTGGGACGCCATGGCAGCTGGCGGTAGAGAGCAAATAAACGGAAAAAAGGAAACGAACGGACAACGTGGAACTTGGGTCAAGTAAGCAGATGAGCTGGGTGGCGGGAGGTGGCGGGCTAATTCTCGGGCACACTTCCGTCGTGACGCGGCATCCTCGACCACCATGCCGAAGAAAAAATCCGAGTGTTTGCAAAGTCGTGCTCTCAACGTGCCCTGGGTTCAGTTACTCAAGGGAAAGCGAGTCGTTCTCGCATCTGAAAGCCCAAGGAGAAGAGAAATCCTCGCAATCTTTGTGTGACCACACCTCTTTACCATATCTATCCCCTCTCACTTGCCTGACAGGGATTGGAACCAGAGATTATCCCCTCGACCTTTGAGGAAAATCTCGGTCTGTCGCAGTTTGAAGACCTACACGAGTACCCGGTCGCGACTGCCAACTCCAAGGCAGTAGAGGTCTATCGACGCCTGGTTGTATGATCCCAAATCATCTCCTACGTCGAAATCCCTAAAAATTACCTCTTGATCAGGAACAAGATCCAGATGACCCTCCCGACTTGGTTATCGCAGGTGTGGTGCAAACGCATTTTAAACAATGACTGGACACCCTGACGACGATTGTTCAAGCTGATACCGTCGTTCTCACCTACCACCCACCCACCCTGTCGTCTACTCCGCACTCGGAACTACCTGGCTTCCGCCCAGACGTCTTGGAGAAGCCGACCTCACGCGATGACAATCTTCGAATGTTGCTTGATCTGAATGGAAGCAGATGTGAAGTCGTTACTGGGGTCTCCATCGGTGAGCGTTGAACCTTTGGTACCCCAGGGGCCGCAAGCCGTGAGTCGCCTTCACCAAGCGAATACATCCCGTATGATGCTTTTCCACAACTTATCTACATTGTCCGACCTCACCGTTTGACGAGATCACTTGCACTGATCACCCTTCCCTACACCCACCTTCTCACCCACATGGTTTCTGACACCTTACCCTCAGATTACCTGATCCACACCTAGTCTACCCCGTGCTCGAGGCGCCTGGGTATAAGATCCAGTATGTTTCTTTCCCGTCCCGTGCCGAGAACGGTGGCTCACTTAAGGGTAGTTCCATGGATGACAGGACCCTTGTCACATTTAGCGAAAACCCTGTCAGTCTGTTGAACGCCTATGCGGACAGCGGAGAGGGTATTGATCGGGCCGGCGGCTTCGCTGTCCAGGTAGGCGAAGCGAACAGTGATGGGCTCGACCGATGACTGAAGATTGAGCCAGGGTCTCGGGGGTATGCTCGTCCGCAAAATCGAGGGGGATTTCCATAATGTCGTGGGTTTCCCAGCGGCCGCCTTTTTCAAGAACTTGGAAATTTTACTTGAAGAGGAGGTGGACTTCTTGAGCATCTGATAACGATCCACCGTCTTCATCCCCTGTACTGTCTTCGCTTCGTACATCCGCCTTTAGACGTAACCACGGGTATAGATGATCATATCGCCGTCTCTGACAGTGTTCCATTCCCTCAGACGGCCTTCAACCAGAGAAGGGGCTGCTCCATCCTCCACCTTCTCATTCTTGACTTCGGTTCGTCCAACCAGGCGATTCCCCAAGGAGACCGGACGCACTAAGTATTGACACCGCATCCGCTTGCTCACTGCTTCCGTCGTGTCTGTCGTAACACTTTGACAAATAATCCCTCATATGGCTCCGTCAGCCGTGGACCACAAGAGAGGCCGGTCAAGGTTTTTCTCTTCGTTCTCATTCTCCCCCACCACTGCCCCAAACCTTCGCCCATGTCTTTTGTCCGTCGTCGTCGCACCAGGGACTCGACGGACAGCAAGATCCGTCCGAGGGTATCCTCCGCCCTCTCCCAGCTGTTCTCCAAGGCCAGGAGAGTCTCCGTCGAACCTCCCCGTTTCACGGCCTCCGCTGGGGCCTCCTTCCCTCAGTGGCTTGCTCGGTATACTACGGACCCTGTCACCACTTCGCCCACACCCTCCTTTGAAATCCGTCGACCGAGCGGGTTAGGCCCGCGGTCCAATTCGTTCGGCTCAGCCAGCTCCATGGGGAGTATTCGCCGTGCGGTCGTGGTCGATGTCGGTCACAAGAAACCTGGCCATTGCCGACGCCCATCTGCAAGCGAACCAAATATCCTACACTTTTTGGAGGACCACCCGGACACACAGCCAGTCCTGTGTCAACTTACGGACTCCATGTTCGAGAGCCAGACCCCGTCTACGTGCGAGACTCAATCGGATTCTCTGTCGATGTTCTCCATTCCTTCGGACGCCAACATCCCTTCAGAGATATGGGAAAACGTCACCCAATTTCTACCTCGCCGAGATCTTCCATCCCTAGCCCGTGTTTCCAATGGTGTGCTGCCACACGCACGGAAGGCCATGTACAAAAACATCGACCTGCAATCCTTGCTCCCAGACGCGACGCACCTGTGCATCGGGTCCTTGGCATCGTATCCAGAGTTGGCCTTGCTCGCACAAACGTTCAAATCATCTATCTTTCCTTCTTTCAATGACCAACAAGGTCCACTACCCTCACTCTCCTTCACATTCGTTCTCTGTAACATGAAGAACCTCGTCTCACTCTCCCTTCCACATTTCGACAAGGATATCTTCCATTATACCACTTTTCGCCTACACCATCTAAGCCTGAGCTGTGAGACCATGTCTGTTCCGGAACAGGACTATTTCTCCAGCTGGCTTACAACACAACACGACTTGATCTCCCTCTCGTTGCCCGCTCTCACCACCGAGTTGACACTCTCTCTTTACATTCCTGTCCAACGTTCATCGGAGCCAGACTGCATCGACCTGGATCAGTTGTCCTTCCCCAAGCCACCCTCGCGTTTGCTAAGCATTCCCAACCTTCGGAAGTTTGATGGCCCGATATCGTTGGTGCAGGGTCTCATCCCCGGCCGGCCGGTTTCGGAGGTTGTTATTCGCGTAAACAAGACGATTTATGACGGTCTCAAGCCCTCGCAGTTGATGAACTCTATTGCGAAGTCCACCGCCTCTATTAAAGGACTATCAATCCGTTTGAGTCCATCTGTGGCGATTGACGCACGGACGATGGAAAGGCTGTTAATGTCAGCTGGCGCGGAGTTCGGTTCATCGATTCTTCATCTGGAGGTTAGTTGGGCCGCGGACGACGAGGTACGCACTCCATACCAAAAAAAGTTCCGTTGCTCGTGCTCAACACCTTCGGCTGGTAGTCCTTGTATCGGCATATGCTGTCTATAATGCCCAGGTTCTCGAACCTGCAGACACTGAACTGTGTCCCGGCCTCGGCTTCACCCATGGTGGCATCTTTCGCTACAATCAACCAGGTTCTCTTGAAAGATCCTATCACCCCGACTCCTTTATTATCGTCACTCCCTTGGAAAATCTCCCCGGTTTCTTCGCCTACCCCTCAACTTCTCTCCTTGCCACCACTTACCTCATCCGACCGTGGCGTGTCAGACGCCGCGAGGGCCCGGGAGCGCCAGTTCATCAAGTCCTGGGTAAAAGCGTGCCCATCTTTGACCACCGTTACTTTCTTGTGTGGTGCAGAATGGTGCGTGATCAGGAGGAAGAGAAGGATTAACGTGAAAGGTGTGGTGCCAACGAGTGTCGCAGACGGCCCTCCTATGTGTGTGCCGTCATTCGTGAAATGGCACAATTCTTGCTTTTAATACTTATCATACTCGAGTAGTATTTAGTGGAATGTGATAATTTATTGCAGAGCATCACCACTATGCTAGAAACCCCTCCGGGGGACCAGAACGTTAGCTACAGAGGGGGTGGTCATAATCTAGCAGCTGATCAAAGTAAGACCAGGGCAACGGTAGAGGCCGCCGTAGCCACCAGAACAACGTAGCCCGCTTGATAGGAGCTTTTCAATGTCAGGACTAGGGCAAAATCAGTTACTGCATGGAATATTTGAAACTCTCGAGACATACACTTTCCGACATCCCACCCGAGATGCCTGATGCCATTGAAAGTGTGGAAAGCGAAAGGTGCGGCCAAGATGACCTTGGCGGAATACTTGACTGCCTCAGGAAATCCAGAGATGACCTCTAGCACATGTGCCGAGTCGAAAGTTCCCGAAGCGGCAAGGTATGTCAAGAAGTAACCGTACACCACTGCAACAGATTAGGGGCAAAAGGCTGAGGCAGAGGTAGTGTACTCACAAACACTGAGGCCGACACCAGTGATTCGATTGGCGATAGAGGAGAGCCATGTCAATTGGGGCTGGTAGATGGTGAAGTGAGGGGATGAGGGACGGCGGAGGCGCTGCTTGTTCAAGATGGCCTGGGACGAGCTTGGTGGCAGAGACTGAATCTGAACCCCTCTGAAAGCGAATACTCATGAGCCTCCGATGCTACCCAACCCGAGCTGTCGACTCCTTACCGCCGAAAGGTGATCGGCCTGAACGTGTTTTGGGCTGCCACAAAAACCATCAGGCGCGACTCGCAACGACGGGTGAAGTAGCAATACCCACTCAGACGAGCCCGTAACCCCGAGTTGTTCAACGCACGAGCAAGTCCGAGAGCCCTGGTGTAAGACATGGTCGTTCCACAAGAAGGTTGCAGGTGATTGTCCGTTCCCGGCAATGCCCGGATCAAACAAACCCGAAGGCCAAATCAGGTCCATGCTATAGGCACGTATGTACACGAATATCTAGCTAATTCCCTGCTTTCCAGTACGCAATGTCTCCATCGACCACTACCAGAGAATCAATTGGCTGTGATTAAAGGAAGAAAAATAGCTGGATTTCTTACTCTCGTACGGTTTCCCCTGCTGTCGCAGTTTTCCGGCGGCCTTGACGGCAGTCTCGCTACCGTACTCTTTCAAATCTTCGTAAGACATGATTTCACCACAAACGAACTTGTTCTCGAAGTCCGAACTGGTCGAAGGTCAGGTCAAGGGCCGTCTGATGGCGGATTGTAGAAACATACTGGATGACACCAGCGGCCTGGGGTGCCTTGGTACCTTTCCGGATAGTCCACGCTCTCACCTCGTCGGGACCACAAGTGAAATACCGGATTAACTTTGGAAGGGGATCAGATCCCATTGAGAAAGTACGAGGTTGCACGTACATATAAGCTGCCATAACCGGCTTGGGTAATCTTTCCCAGAGCAGACTGGGTACCAATGTTCTTGAGCTCGACATCTCGATCCTCGTCAGATAGCTTGAGAAGCCTCTCCTCAAGGGAGACCGAGAACGGAATCAGGGGGTCCCCTGGATTGTTAGTATCTATCCAGGCCTTGATCTTTGGCAGCCTGAGCAGAAACATGAGCGCACAGATCAGGAGAGTTGAAGCGGGGCAGACCATTTATTCTTTTTCCGGATGTAGTCCTTTTCGCTGAGGTTTACCAAGTATGTGACAGGCTTTGCGGTGAGGAGTTGAAGGGAATTGACGACGTCGATCTACACACGCGTTAGAAACTTGGCTTGGACTGGAGAATACGGCCATGGAGCAGGGAAGCGTTTCAGCCAGATGGGGAGGATGATTATTCCCGGTGTCCATTTATACGCTGGGCTGAGGCTGTTTAAGACCGGTGAAATACGGCGTACCTCTTTGTTTGTCCAATCAACTTTTCGGACGTCTTTGTTCTCTTCCGACAGCACTTTGAGCACCTTCTCCGTTGTTGCCTAGCGAATTGTAAACACGGATGTCTGAAAAGATGAACCAGTATGAGTCACATACGATCTCTTCTTTGCGAGCCTTGTCCGCAAGACTGGAGTTTCCCAATGACCTGCCGGATCTTTTGGTGCTCTCCAGCTGCTTCTGGACCCATTCAACATCCTTGAGACGCAATTCGGTCTGGATGATCTCCATGTCACGTATTGGGTCTACATCGCCCTCTACGTGGGTGACTTCATCATCGTCAAACGCGCGGACGACCTGGAATATTCCGTCGACCGATCTCACGTGTGAAAGGAAAGCGTTGCCCAAACCAGCACCGGTGGATGCTCCAGACACCAGCCCAGCAATATCCAGGCAAGTGAGGAAGGCAGGAACGCGAGAAACAGGCTTGTAGAGGTCACAAAGCCAATCGAAACGTGTGTCTGGGACTGGGATTCGGGCTTCCTGTGTGAGCCAGTGTCAAGTACAAGAGACGGGAGACGGAACCATCAAGGTCACCTCGGGCTCGATTGTGGCAAATGGATAGTTGAAAGCCTTGCCAAGATCTAACGGGAGATTTAATCACTATCAAGACGGAGAAGAAGGATAGTTTTGTGACCTGCGGAGGGGGCCATCAGCGGGTGTGCAACGGGGAGAGGCGGAACGGACCTGTGTTGGATAACACGTTGAAGAATGAAGATTTGCCGACATTTGGCAAGCCTGTGATGGGAGTAAGATTAGAGAAAGTATGGCAAGGGGTGCCACGTACCAACGATTCCAATCTTGAGGTTATTGGATGGGCGTCCGAGGAGGATTTTCTTCTCCGGAGCTGCCGCTTTTTTCGGAGGCATTTTCTTCTTGAGGGACGGAGGATATGAATGAAGGTTCCTGGCAAGCGCAGGGGACCATCGCTGATAATCTCTCAGAAATTTACAGTTCATGGTCATGTGCTCGAGGGTCATGAGTCACGTGATGGGACAGTTGCTCATTGGGGGTAGGCAACCCGCCGCCAGTCCAAGGTCCGGTCGTCCTTTTTTTTGATCATTGGACATTGCTTTTCCCTTGATGTTCCTATCTCACAACCTCAAGATTATATTATGTGGAAACACTTCTATCCGGTTTGCGACCTGGAGATCAAAAAAAGAGCGACGATCGGACCTTGGATCTGGCGGCAGGTTGCCCACTCCCAATCCAGGCATCAGGAAAGAGGTCGTCGCCGAGTGCTGACGCGGGAACCGTCAATTAGATAGGTGCTGACCAGCACCAACCGGTGCGGATGGGTACCAATACGGTGTCAGGGGCCGTTGTGTATTTCGGCACTGTTTAGTGCCGATTGATGCTGACCAGTGCTGAAAATCGACCTCCGTCTCCGACAGTACTGAACAGACCACGTTGCTTTCCTGACGGGGTCATCAAACGAAAGATGTGTTGAGATGAAAGATCAGTTTCATGACTTTGACCAGGTGTTCCTTGGATAAATGGTATTGCCGGTTGTGAGTGCGCTGCTGTCTGCGTTCCTTATCAGTCCTGAGTGCGAGTGTAGCATTTACAGAACGTGTTCCTACCGTTCACATAGTCGGAACACCCCCAACAAAACAACTGAAGGCCAAATGGTTATTGTATTACACGTTAGGGAATAACTACTTCGAAGCCTACAGCAAAGCCGCCGTCACATCTGCCATCTCATCGGAACCCCCCACAGCGGGGGCGGAAATAAACCAAGGTAGCTCAACGCCATAGCATCCCCCAGTCAGTCCTCACACTCCTCCCGTCTAGTCTCGTCCCGTATACGTAACACTTCCAACGCACCTAGTCAATGCCGTTGTTTCAGCCACGCCACTCGAAACGCCCCTTGGCTTCACAATCCCGGGAAAAGACACGGCCACAGAGGCCATCGTATTAGATGAAATCGCAGAAAAGGTCTCTGCACCCCAGGAGCGAGTTGCGATCATAGTGGACGGATGCGCTATGTATGGTGTTA
>Ga0307517_10000592_pt1 | contig 61791 bp, 51 predicted proteins | sample 23_EM_MG_FD_194515 | JGI IMG/M metagenome (GOLD analysis project Ga0307517, IMG submission 194515) | Populus trichocarpa ectomycorrhiza microbial communities from riparian zone in the Pacific Northwest, United States - 23_EM | ecosystem: Host-associated > Plants > Roots > Unclassified | place...
GCCCCATGGGCCTTTAGAAAAGGACGGAAAAATGAGAGGCATGCGGGGTATAGGGGGAGATGGTATTACCAGGTGATACAGGGAGATATGTATGTAATACATGAGGGAGAATATTTTTTGCTGATGTGGGTCAGCCAAAAAATGAAAATGAAAAAGGTTTTAGCACACACCACGTTGTGATACCAGTACTGGTAATGTCCTGACATTTGTGAACACAACATGATGCGACGATCAGGGCAAAAAAGCTCAATTTTGGTGGTATGCAAGAGCAGTTGTGTTCACGATCGTACGACCATGAACTCCCATCAATCCCGCATTTATAAATAGGGTCTTGACATAAACCAAAGCGCTTTACAGGCAAATAAGTACCGTACTCATGTGCGATTAATTTTGATGGAGGTGAGAGCGCCTATATTTGTTGGTTTCAAGGTTGGGTGATGTTACCCTTTGCGGCACATACACAACCTGGGAGGGGTGAAAAGGAGGGTTGTCGTTTAGGCAAGACAATAAGCATCACATCCAGTAGCGTCCGGTCTGGCCGACGCAGTCCTTCTGACAGCTAACGTGGAGTACAGTTAGGTAGAAATCGATATTTAAACCACTGTTAGATTGGACGGGTTTACAAGTGGCCCATTTTCTAGAATCGATAATTCTCTGTTTCAAAATTGTCATCATACGAGGAAACATCGGTCTCCAGGTAGTATTGGATTGTATTGACAAATGGAGGAACAGAGGGAAAGGAGAGTGTCCTCATACCACTGCCACATAAACAGGATTATGTATTCAGGAAACATGTTTACCTGTGGACTAACGTGATTTATGGGGAACCCGATCAGGACCGGGATCCCAATCACCCATAGCAACCACTGCAAAATCAAACTTCCATCCCATTATCTCAATGAATAATAGAAATACTACTTTGAAAATCTAGTTACAAGTACTTTAAAATATAGAGAATCTGAAAATCTAGTTTTTATTTTCTACTAATGAATTATTACTCTGGTATAATGGTTTTAAGATAGCCCATTGCAGAAAAGAATAATACTCTTTCCAAGGGCTATAGGGTTGAAAACCCTCCATCGAGAACATTCTAAAATAGATAGCAGTATAGTATAAGTCTTATATATTAAGATTAATCTAGTTTTAATTTAATTTATAATTGGTTTTCCAAGCAATAGTTGTTAAAAGAGAGATGGAAAACTACATATAAACTACATACAAATTGGGTCAATTTTACCATGTAATATCTACATATATAGTTGGCCAATGAACTCCATTCTTTGTAATACTCTTTACTATAATATCTCAACTAAGTATACAAAGTTTAAAGCTGAATAAACACGTTTTGCATAATCTATACTTAGATTGTTATCAAACTAGTAAAAACTATAGATAAATCACTTTACTACTATCAAATTGCAATTGTGAATTATTTAAACCAATATTCAGTTATGAGATTATTCTAAAGGGTCTTAGAAGTCAGGCTGTACATTGTAGAGCTTGCCAAAATAATAGTTTCTTATTAGATTATATATTTATTGCATTTAGTTAAAGATAACAAATCCTCTTTCAACTACTTAACATAATTAAATATACTTGTCTAGCAAATATATAAACCATCTAGCATTGTTTCCTTATATTCCTCAAATTATAGATTGACTTCTAGTGTACTCAAAATTATATTTGATTGATTTGAGAATTAGAGAAAGGTTTATCAGGTATAACATATTACTATTCATAGTATAGAGTGTAAGTGATATGAGAGACATGTTTGTCTAACAAAACTTTGAATATTTGCTTAGAATATTATAGGCAAGGGTATTACAAAGAATGGAGTTCATTGGCCAACTATATATGTAGATATTACATGGTAAAATTGACCCAATTTGTATGTAGTTTATATGTAGTTTTCCATCTCTCTTTTAACAACTATTGCTTGGAAAACCAATTATAAATTAAATTAAAACTAGATTAATCTTAATATATAAGACTTATACTATACTGCTATCTATTTTAGAATGTTCTCGATGGAGGGTTTTCAACCCTATAGCCCTTGGAAAGAGTATTATTCTTTTCTGCAATGGGCTATCTTAAAACCATTATACCAGAGTAATAATTCATTAGTAGAAAATAAAAACTAGATTTTCAGATTCTCTATATTTTAAAGTACTTGTAACTAGATTTTCAAAGTAGTATCTCTATTATTCATTGAGATAATGGGATGGAAGTTTGATTTTGCAGTGGTTGCTATGGGTGATCGGGATCCCGGTCCTGATCGGGTTCCCCGTAAATGACGTTATCGTAGCTAATATCGGTGGATAAGAAAGTTGATGTTTTAAGAAATCTGGAAATAGGCAGGATTATCCTATTGGCTTCTTGACTTGGCTAAGAAGTGAATTGAATGATGGTTGAGAAAAGGAAGACCAGAGTCACTTCTCTTTAGAACAACATCATTGGACGCACGGCATCTCGACCAAGGATACGGTTTTCCAGAACTAATGTAGGTTTGGACAGCAGCATTAATCCTCCTGCACTTTGGACCAAATGCCTGGGAATATTCTCATTTTTCAAGTTGGGTAAGAGCTTCCAAGACCTTGCAAATCTTCTGAGAATGTGAATCTTGCTCCACATCTCGCTTCTGGCCGGTGTGCAGTATGGCTTCATTTTTTGCCTTATAATCTTGACTCTCTGCTATGAACACTTGATTACAGGGTGTCCTGAATTGTTTATTAACTATTTGTTCAACCGCATCTGGTTCTGCCTTCTTGTTGGGCTCTTGACTTAGATCCTGCTTCAACCTCGGACTATCAACCAGGTTTGAATGATTGGATCTCTCCCCCCCTTCCACCAAGTTCAACCCTGCTTTCTCAACTGGGATATGCTGAAGTACCAATTCCCAGGCATCAACGAAATTCGTAAAGGATTCAAGTACATGTTTGATATGATAGGGGTAGTCCATCTCACTCCAAATACCTTCGATTGAGATTTGAAGGTCACATGGGTGAAGGTAACTTTGCCTGATCAAACCAGGGCCAACGACAGTGAAGACTGTGTCGTTCCATCTGGTTGCTATATAGAGACTTTCATTTTTGAGGGTGAGGGCGGTTTGGCAACCTTCAAGGTTTGGCCCAGCGTGAGGAATTGCCAAAGTGGTAGCTCTCTGATGCTTGGTACCGGTGCTCCAATTCAGAACACATATACTTTGGTTCAATTCTGTTGGGAGCCAGAGTGCCCATAGTTTCCTACATCCAGGAGGCATTTGGGTAATGGTAGCCAAGCCCCGGTCTGAGTCTCATTTGTTTATAGGCAAGAGAATTATCAGACTCCTACATAAAGAAACAAAGGGAAAACTTACTCGTATATTTTTGGGTATATTGAGTGTTCCTACTGATATTCACTTGGATGGCAATGGTGTAGAGCGATATGGCTTGGAGGAAATGTTGAGAAGTGCAAACACTTGGTACTCTTTCCGATGCTAATAGATTGAGGAATGAACGAGCGTTGATAGAGGTATGATTGTCATAGATAACCTGGTTCAGGTGTTCAGACTTTATTGTGTTGTCCTGTACAAGTTCTTAATTAACCAAGAAGAGCCAAGTGTACATCAGATACTTACCTGGTTTGCGATGTACATTTTTTCTGTTAGATTCATATACCCAGGCCAATCAGATAGCAAAATCATCAGCTTTGTCAGATCATGAAAGGGCAAACATAAAGGATAAGCCTCCACTATAGACACATTGCAGTCACTATTGCAAATGACAGACAGCTTGGTGGTGTAATGATGATCCTCTTGGTAGGAGTGTGGTTGACGCACAACTTGGGCAAGAGTAGGTAGGCCCTTCCCGGCCTATCGTAACTGAACAGGATTAGTATGGACGCTTTTGAAAAGTTCAAAATCGGGGGGACAGGATGCAGTTGGTTCAGGCTTGATTCCTTCCCCAATAATGAGCTCTGTTGGTGTAATTCTTTAGACCGATATTGTGAGACCACTCAATTCCCGTAGGGCAGGAAGTGTGTGATACCAGTCTTGTGGAACAAATATAGAATTCTTCAGATACATTCTTGCCACCTGGCCACCCTCCAGTTGAAACATAGTGTTGGTAGACATAGCTGATCCTGACATGATTCCATTGTTCCTAGATGGCGGTGGCTACAAAAACCAGAGGGTTACCCCGTTCAGGGATCTACTCTAATTACAATATTCATGGTCTGCCTTACAGTTTAGCCAGGTCTTGGATAAAGGAATTTTCACATTCCATACCAACCCAAATACACGCACCCTGTGCCCTCAATATGTATTCAAATGGTATTGGGGTTTTGGACTGTTCAGCAAACAGAACAGGGAAGTGAGGGAGACCGAACATGATAGAACCGCTAATATCCGGGGTTGGACGACCTATTGACCAATGTGGAATCTCATGGTTGCCTATTTGGCAAGCACTGATTGAGTTTGAAAAATTCGACGGGGGGTGACAATCTTGTCCCTTCTTTGCACACTATTAGTAGGTTAGCACTACTTGGTCTCAAATGAGGTTAAAGAGTTGGAGAAACCTCTGTGAGCAACAGGTAGAGCAAATTTTTGGTTTGAGGCACTGGTCCAATGAAACGGGTCTTCGGGGTTGCAGATATGAGCCACAGCTCATCTCTACCCAATACCTGATTTGGGGAATAAATATCAGGCTTTAGTGGGCAGAGTGTAGGTAGTAGTCCTTTGAATATGTAGATGTGTCGATATCTAAGATCAACTTCATTGAGCATCCAGAGACTAATATGATTGTCATATCTTTGCTGAAGTGACTTGTAACCAGCATGTGGAAGATTGTTGCTCTTAATCGGTTTATGCTCTTTATTGTTGGCTGGAGCATGTGCATCTGTCGTCTGCTGACTGTTTTCAATTAATAAGGCTTTAGCGAATTTCTCAAACCAGAGGGTGAGGAAGTCCAAATCTCTAGGCGACATGCTGTTTAACACAGCGTCTCCTTTTATATTTGGTTCCTATTCTGGACTAGCAGTCTTCTGATCAGGCAGCGATAACAATAAATACTGAAATCCCAAGTGTGTGTCAAACAAGCATTCCCTGAGGGCTCAGTTTGTTCGCACAGAGTGGACTCGGGGGTTGGGAGAAACCAGGAATTGTCGGGTAACAAAATAGCAGATAAGGCATCCTCGCTCATAAGCTTTGTGGCAATATAGGGTTGAAAATCACCGGCGATTAGTCCATCGAGCAGTTTCCTTTGTCACAGATTATCAAGCAAGGAGGAGCAAGGGGTATATCTGGTCATGTACTATATATGAGGATTCGCATCAATGGCCGGAACTAGGGCCGGAGTATAAAGCGAGAAGGCACCGGAGGGTAATGCCAAGCTGGAATCGGAAGGATGGGCCTTTTGGGTACTGGAATGATTTCCGGAGGCTAGACCCTTGGAGATACCTCTTGTATCTTGTACTATATAAACCGTCTGTATCGCAGTAGATAGACATGTAAGAAAGATAGCTTGATACGAATCCACAGAATATACAGACTTCTCCTCCTTGGCTTCTTTGTCCTTCATCTGCCCCGAACGTTCCACCTCCATCCAGATCTCATAACAATATATAGGTCATAATAAACCAGAATCCCATTGTAATTGGGTATATTAGACTAAATTGGGTATAGTGGTAGGTCAAGCGCAGTGCCACAAAATCTCAGCATATGTTTCCTATTACAACAAAAAAGCCCTACACCACCCTACCCTATTTTATTTTTCCTCATGGGACTTGGCCGGCCTGCACCTCCTGCCCCAAGATTATCTGCTCTACTAGTACCCCGTAGCGTCGTCTGCCCTCACCTGCTGCCTCAATATCATCATCCTCGACATCATCTGCCCCCCGGATGTCCAACCTACCGTCACACCTCCCCAGACCTTTCCTCGGTGGCCAGAAGAGACAAAACAAGCAAGCTGGAGATCTCATATTGTAGAGGCCCCTAAATGAATGTCGCTGTGGCGACTGCAGGTAACCTGTTGGTAAATTCGGAGCTGGGAGAGTGAGGGGGCAGGGGGTTTAGGTGGAGGTCCTGCGCAAGGGTATTGTTATTATTACTGTACGAGTACAGTACTCGTGTTGTCCTGACGTTTGTGCAATCGCAGTTGTGTTCACAAAGATCAGGACATTACGAGTACTGTACCCGTAATACTATTATTTGATTTCCGGCAGTGATGCACTCTTACTTACATGATACCGCTCTACCCCATTCTGGATTGCCATGGCAGCTTAAGGTGGCATGATTACTCGAGTACAGTGGCACCTCGCTATCGTCACCTGGTGGACTCTGATGTCTCGATACCGTAGTGAAAGAAAGAAAAACTCCGGATAGCTTATCTGCTCTTCAAAATGCAAGAGGTACAGGCTCATCATGACTAAGAGGTCTGTTGATTGTATCATAAATCCACGCTGGAATAGCGAGCGCAATACCATTAAGTACTTGGCGATTTAAAAAGTCTCCTGACGCTTTTGTGCCAAGCTGGGTATTAATAAGTGCAGAGCAGCCGGAGACTTTTTAAATGGCCAAGTAACACTACCATGAGATAGGCATATCGATTGATTCATTTGATTCCAACGAGACGAGGATGTCGTAACCCTCAAGCTTTCCTAACGACGCTATCCATCTCCGATGAGGTCAGGGAGCACGGGCGGGAGCGGCAGGCGTGACCGGTAGTGATGGGGCGAGGAACACACGAGTTACTAGTAGCGGATCGGTTGGAGGAGGAGGTGCACGACATTCGCAATGACGGTCGGCGGCTGGCGATGCGGTTCGATGGGTTCGAGGAGCGGTTTGAGGGGCTAAAGAGGAGGATGGACCGAGGGTTAGACCAGATCAAGGGGTAGAGCGAGGGTTTAGCGGAGAGGTTGCGGACCACAAAACAGACGATGGACGAGAACGATCGGACTGCAGCGGCGACGCTGCAGACCATTCTTGAACGGCTGGAGGACATCAGTGGTGGCATCAGACTGGTAGAATAGAGTAGAATAGAATACTGCACCCCCAAAACATCGGGAGACCAGAACTACTCGTGATATTAGTACGAAAAAGCCTACCCCACAAACTGGACAAGATTATGGCTGCTAGACTACAAAGTTGACTTACCACGTTCCTAAGTATCGTGACACCTGTAAAACCACTCACAGTGAACGGTGACTGCTCGCCACACCTTCAGGAGTCTCACGGTGACAGGACCACTCGTAAACTAATCTACTTGAGTAGCAGTACGAGTACTCACCTCACAGGGTGAGGAAACCGATATCCAGAGTACTCGGAAACCAGCAGGACTGGGAGCCCAAACACCATTGGCTGCCTACGGGGTCTTAAGTGGCTACGTTTGCCACAAGCTCCGAGTGTATATAATGGAGGTGCAGCACCTAAGTTTTGTATGCTCAACAGGGGCTAGTGGACCAACCCTCGCTTGTGGAACATACAAAACGTGGTAAGGAAGGAACCAACATACAATTACACCTTAGATATAAAAGTATTTATTGAAAAAAGTAAAAATATATCATATTAAACGATATTATTCCTCGTCAAGGAATGAAAAAACATACTTTAACACCTTACATATAAAATATTGATTAAGAAAAATAGATCATATTAAAAGATATTTTCCTTGTCAAGGAACAAAAAAACATACACTAACACATTGCATATTAAATATGGAATGAGGCGAATAACAGGAAAGATATTCGCGATGTAATCGTCAGGGGGGATATTCTGAGAGAGCAAAATATCTGTGAGGCGGACGGTCACTACTGCTATATTAAAAAAGTATGAATTGCAAAGCAGAGTTTCAAGAGTGTCTTTTCGAAGAAAAATTGTGAAGTCAAGTCTGCCCACTATTCTCCTTCCATAGAACCAATTCCCCAACCAAAGTCGACTGTTCCGCCTCGACCCATCGGGCACGTCCTACAGCCTCACATGCCTTAGATTTTATCGAAATCTGTGCTCGCATGATCGATATTGATAAAGTAATTTACGGGGATGTGGCTCACCACAGGGATCCGGCTCACCCATATCAACCATGGGAAAATCAAATCTACATTTGATTATCACAACAAATAAATGAGATACCACCCTGAGAATCAAGCCACAGGTACTTTGAAATATAGAGAATCTGAAAATCTAGTTTTTATTTTCTGGTGATAAATTGTTATTCTGATATAGTGGTTTAAAGATTGCCTATTTTAAATATAAAGTGTGGTTTTTCATAAGCATAAAAAAATTGAAAACCCGGGAAGAATTACATAATAAAATAGATAGAAGGATAGTATAAGTCTTAGATATTCAGAATAACCAGTTTTTAATTTTCTTGATAATCATTTTTGAAAGGCACAGTGATTAAAAAAGAGGTAGAAAATACGTGCAAATTACATACAAATTGGATCAATTTTACCATGTAATATCTACATACGTAGTTGGCCTATGAACTCAATATTTTGAAATAACCTTTATCATGATATCTGAAGTTAGTATATGAAGTTTGAAGTCAGATAAATATCGCCTTCTATATTTTATACAGGTTCTTAAAGATGATTGCAATTTAACCCAAAAACTGTATGTTAATCATGAACTAGGTGAAATCAAATCGTTGGGCTAACTACAAGTCAATTACCAATAAGATCAGGTTTAGTAGACTAGAGTAGACAGTATGGGGCATAGTTTGGAGTGTATATTAATTATAATAAGTAGTAGAAAGAGAATTATTGATTGTAACTAAAAGCTATTAATAGAGAATCTAATCAACAGCTATTATTGAATCTAGCTTTAAACACTGCTGCTGAACTTCCTAGAACCTATAACTTAATCTAATAACTCCGTGTTCATTTAAATAAGTTATTATAGCAAAATAAATATATAATAAGAATTTATTCTAACCCTTTGATAGTTTGATAATGATCAATGCACAAAGTATGTAAAACTTTTTTATTTACCTTGAAAATTTATATACCATCTTAGGATATGATAGTCAAAGGGATTCCAAGATATTGAGTTTATAGGCCAACTACGTATGTAGATATTACATGGTAAAATTGATCCAATTTGTATGTAATTTGCACGTATTTTCTACCTCTTTTTTAATCACTGTGCCTTTCAAAAATGATTATCAAGAAAATTAAAAACTGGTTATTCTGAATATCTAAGACTTATACTATTCTTCTATCTATTTTATTATGTAATTCTTCCAGGGTTTTCAATTTTTTATGCTTATGAAAAACCACACTTTATATTTAAAATAGGCAATCTTTAAACCACTATATGAGAATAACAATTTATCACCAGAAAATAAAAACTAGATTTTCAGATTCTTTATATTTCAAAGTACCTGTGGCTTGATTCTCAGGGTGGTATCTCATTTATTTGTTCTGATAATCAAATGTAGATTTGATTTTCCAATGGTTGCTATGGGTGAGCCGGATCCCTGTGGTGAGCCACATCCCCGTAAATTACGTTAGTATGATATATAATCAGAAGTGGTTCAGAGTATGGTAGTTCAGACACTCACTAATTATCAATGCTTATTTATAATATAACTGTACGATGTCAAGTCCTTGGCCCATATATAATGCAATTATTATGCTTTACCTACTGCACTGAACACCAATCTTGATCTCATTGGCATGGAAAGCATTTTCCTATTCTACATATTGTATTCATATGCCACTGAACGGGGTTTCAGGATTTGCCACTTCTTCCCTCAAGTAAACACCGATGGATATACCGTTTTAGGACTCGGGCTCCTTGCCCCTCTGCCATCCACTTAGCGACCACAGGAGTTACCCCAGCCTCGAGTTCACTCTGGAAAGAGTGTGTATCCACTTATGAATCACATGCGGGCAATCACTTTTTGAGGCTGTGTTTTCCAACCATAAACAAAACCTAAATATCAAGAGAGAGGCAAATAATAAGTTAAGGCCATGTTCGGTTGCGATGGGACCATTCTGAACCTTTCCCTTCTGAAATGGTTTGGTATGTGGAAATGGTTGTTGACAGTTTAGCTCCATTCACTCCCAGTAAACATGAGTGAATCAACGGTCGACACTTCGTTACCAAATAAAAGATTTTCACCACAGAGCTTCTTGAAGAAATTTCACTACACGTTCTTTCAATTCTTCTGAAGTTCAAATCCTGGACACTCCATCTAGAAGTCCAACACCCAACACATCTACCACTCTCAGCTCGGAGTACTGCTCCTACTCTGTATTTAGTACTTTCTTCCACGAGTACTCCTCCGGCTAGACCCAGGATCACCTCCCGGGCCCTCAGCCTGGCTTCAGGTTGTAGCCCCTGTCCCTTCAGTGCTCACTCCTCCAGCTCCAACTACAGGGCTCTGCTCTTCACCTCTACTATTCCTCTGCCTGCCTTCTTTACCTGTTAGATCCACTATCGTTGATCTCAGCAATCACAGACAAAACAACCCATGCGAGAAAAGTGCTTTACTAACACGATATAGGTTGGAAGAGCTAAACTAATATCAATTATTCACTAGTATTCCCAAATCCATCAAGCTGCTCGGCTAACCCTGTTGTGAAATAGTTCAGTCATACGATTTGTGTATTATTCCTTAATTACGCTAGCCTCCAAGTCAATAGCTGAGGGCTAAACTGACTTCAAGCTTCCGCTTTCGTGTTGGTTTCGCTTCTGCTTCTGCTCAATGCTGGTATTTCTAGAGGTCCGTTATCCTCTGACTTTCGGCAGGCCCCACGGCTCGGCCCCATATCCCCTCGTACAAGTTGAACACTCCTGCTAAATTTGGCTGGTGCTACTCCTATCGCTACTACTCCCACTACTACTACTGCTACAGTTACTCCTACTACTACCACCACTGCTACCACTACTTCTACCGCTACTGCTAGGATACCTGGTGATGCTACGACCATGGCTACTGCGGCTACAGCTAGTACTTCTACTGCCACCGCTACACTACTACCACTACTACTACTGCCACCGCTACTACTCCTGCCGCTACTGCTGCTACTACGACTGCCACCGCTACTACTCCTGCTGCTACTGCTGCTACTACTACTACTGCAACTACTCGTACTACAACTTCAGCTTTGGTGTTTAATTCCTCTATCTATTGCCAGTTGTTGTAGGCATAATGTGTTCATCAAATTCTCAAATATTATCACAGTATGCTGTCCCACATACTTAATTATGGTGTCAGGATATACTAAGTTAAGATAATCAAGTACTTCGACCGGAAACTTGAATAGTAGCATCATAATGAATACCTCTCTTGATGGACTATCTGATTCTCATATTAATTCTTTCCCGAACTCGGACAACACAATTGAGGAACCCTCTCAGACTCAAGAAAGCTACTTGAGTCAAAGCTTTGTTCCAACCCTTGCAACCCAATTCACAATTACCAGAACTCAGACAAATCCCACTGTCATTCCATATGATATCAACTTGTATACGGTACCCTGCTCTTTTGCCAATAATAAATTGAAATCTCGCAAACACCGTGGCAAGGCTGTTGACTGGTCAGCTGAGATGACTACAATCCTCTTGCGTGAATTGGTTAATGCTGTTACAGCTAGCAAAACATCTGATAATGGCTTTAAGATTGAAGTTTGGAATGATATTCCACAAATAGTACTGGCTGTAACTGAAAGAGATAAACAGTTCACATGTGCGAAGTGTCAAAGAAAGAACGAAACTCTGACACGAAAATGGAAGATATGAATGCGAATGAAGGATCTTAGTGGCTTTGGATGTGATTCAACTACAGGGGTTGTTACTGCAGGTGAGGATGTTTGGGAGATCGAATTACAAAAACAACATAGTATTCGAGAATTTCGGGACAAACAAATGCCTAATGCTCTGGAGATGAGTGAGATATTCCAGAGTATCCAGGTAACTGGCCAGCATGCAATCTATCCTGAATTTGGTCAAGCAATATCTCACACTATCAATACACTATCAGCCTACCTTGTGTCGACCGTCAATTTAAATAATGATGCCCGGGTTTCTACCCCATCAAACACCAAGAGGAGCAAACTTGGTGATCACAATCCAGGTTCCCCTTTGGGTCGTGTTCAATCCGGGGCAGAGACCCCTTCTATAGGTCTTGTTCGCGCTGTGGAAAAAATACTTACCAAGCCAATTAATCTACCAACAACCATGTCAGGAATTCTCAGGCAATAAGCAAACTCAGACAAAACTATAGGGAGAATGTTGCCAGTAGTTGGTAAACAGATGATCTCCTCGCAGGATATGAGCTTTTGGGAAATTCAATTAAGGTGGAAGTGTTTCTTGCATTGGAAGATGGAGAGGATGAAGAAATGTGGTCAAGAAGGCAAATTGCTTGCCACTTGGTATAATATATGTTAGTTGAATGTCGCTTTATATCCTACTCTTAGGATATTTTACATAGTCAATGTATATTTCTCTAGCTCGTCGCTCTCTATCTACCACCATTTCCCCAATATCTGATCCCTGTCCTGATCCTTGCTCAAGCCCACTCGCAGTCTGAATTTCTTCCTCACTGTCTAGACTTTCTCTCTCTGGTGGCAAATTTAACTCTTCATAAAATCCATCATGTTTACCATTTGGGCAAATGCGAATAAAGTTATGTATGGCACAAAGAACAAAGATTCACGGGGCTTGAATAGTCAAATTGTACTCAGGAGTAGTAGTCAGAATACGGAAACTACGTCGTAATACTCCAAAGATTCTTTCAATAACAGTTTGCAACAGGGAATGTTATAAGTTGAAAACTGCCTCTATTATGAGGGAAAGGAGACCTGGTTGGACTTGCTGTCGAAGATGATAGTGTAGTGTTCGATATGGTGTAAGAAATCCTTTCTGAACCCCATATCCAGCATCGGCAAGATAGGTTGCTCCCACCTTTCTTGGAAATCTGTTAAGTTCCGCATTGTCCACGACCCGTGCATGATTTGCTGATGCCTCCCATCCTGGACAAATATAGAAAAAGTACATGTCAAGACTACAACCTGCAAGAACAGGTTGTAATAAGATACTCTTTCTGTATCGATAGATTGCATGCTGGGAAGCTGGTATATTTGCCAATACTTGAGTACCATGGATTGCTCCACGAATATCATGCAAGTATGACATTTTTCCCCAGTCATTTCGAATTTGTACTGGAATATTGCTTGGTGGTGCATAGATAAATATCTCATATAGTGGTAGCAGGGCCTGCAACACTTGATGAAAGTCACTAGTAGTTAAAGTGCTAATATCAGAAACCATATCTTCTAACTGTTAGTTACATATAAGAATAGAGGTTCATACATTGAAATTGTTGATCAGCTATGCTGGAACTGCTCCCCAGCTTCTCTGTGGGTTGCTCCACAGTCAACGATCAACAAAAGGGTACTTAGCTGCTGCTCAATAGTTACATAATTGGTAGAGGTGAGTAAACTATGGTGAATAATTGAGTCTCAGAGATCGAAGAAGGGTGTAATTGGTAGATGAATAGGTTCCAATACTCAACGTGGATGTGCCCGAAGGATTTCATGCTTATAATGACGACCTGTCTGACTTGACGCATGAACATCCTGTCTAGGCAGGAACTAATTGCTGTATATTGCAGTACTAATAGGAAGTTGTATCTGACATTTAAGGATTGCTGCAGTGATTGAATTATTATGACTGTGAGTTGCTATTGGATTTTTGTGAGTCGGAATTGAATAAAAGATTGCCTGGTAATAATATTATATTACAGAGAGGTTTCTATATTCTACAGGGTAATGGTTTTTGAATTGAGAATATTTTTGTAAATATTACCATGTGGAATTGCTACATGACAACCGTTCTGTTATGACCATTTTGAAATGGAACACTTGATCCCTTTTACAGTTACCGAACGCCTATTTCTCCGCTCCGATTTTACAATAGAAGGAAATGGTCCTTTGTATGGGAAAACGAAATGGTCCCATCGCAACTGAACAGGGCCTAAGTATTATCGAGATATCATCTAATTGGGTTAGGATTTGATAGTCTTAATGCGGCAATCCATCTTGAGGGATCATTTTCAACTCACTACTACCCACATGTATGTGATTATTACATATTGGGTAGATGGGTTTGGTTAATTGCATAATTTTTTCAGGTGCACAGCGTAGGATCAATAATAGCAATGGGTTAGTGTGAAAGCAGGGGCGGAATTGGCTAATGAATTAGAAAAGGCTATACTACTGAATACTTGCAAGACAACAAAAGCAAGGGAGGAAGAAAGGACCAGAAGATAAGGGCCAATCCTTTTGTCTCAAAGTGTGAAATAGTGGTGTAAGGTAATGCATAAAGGAGGCCACTGTCCTGTCATCGCTGTTTTCCACAGCCCTGCTCGGGCTAGATTTCCAGAATGCACTGTAGAAGGATGAAACTCGGTGATCATTCGCGATCAACGGCGTCTGGGCGGGCGGGTAGTCTTAAGGATCGTGCGCGGTCGATATACTAATCCCTTAACCTGTATTCAAACACTGTGGCTAAAGGCTAAGTTGATAGCGTGGGTCATGAGCTTAACTAGACTAGGCAAAGTGGTAAGCAATCAGAATCCCTTACCTTGTAATCATGGCTAGAGTCTATTTGGGTAATCGTGTTAGGAAAAACCTTGTGCTTCTGAAGTGGTGGAGTGCTCAGAATACCGCGGAATCAGTAATGTTCAGCATTGCCATGATGGAGGCCAGAGTGGCCGCGTAGATTTGCTTCCAAGTACTAAAATAAGCTAATGTGGACACCGGAAAAATACCATCGATCGTTACTCCTTTTGTGTTCAATTTTAACTCTAGTTCCTACTTCTTTCATCCATGTGATCGATGATCTCTACTTTAGCGTGACACTAAAAGTGCCTGAACGAAAGTACAGGTCAAGGGATAGTTGTAAGGCACGTGACTGATAGATGTATCAGCCGCGCTCCTAGCAAGGGGTGGGGTGGATTGGGAAGTCACCATACCCAATTAGGCAATCCTCATACCTAATTCCCTGCTTTGGCCTCCTTCGAACCGAAACCCCATTTTAGCAAAATCTACTCTGGTCTAAATCTTTCCCAGGTGCTCGGTTAAGTTGTCCTAATTTTTTTTTAACTTGATGCCAGAATTGTGTGCGGAATTGGCCATTTTAATAAAACCGTTTCAGGCCACCCACATTATCAGCCCCAACTGGAGAGGTTGTAACTCTCGCTTACAACTGTAGCGGCAATGTAAGATAGATGGTCGGTTATATTGAGTAGCAAAGCTTGATGTATTATGACTACCGTACTGATGATGTTTGTAGTTACCGCCCAAGAAAAGGGTTTGCAACAGTTTAAGGTCGAGCTATGCGTATTCTACTCTCGCCAGGGGTAAAGTATTGGAACAAGCATGAGGGCGAACGTTTGTGCGATTAACTAAAAAAAAGCGGTTATTTTCCCTCTTGGGTATCTTGGGACCCGAATAAGGGGGATTTCATCCTGGCTGCAGTTTGTTCCAGAGTTTTACCCCTGTCGCGAGTACAATGGGCACTTGGGGGTTTTCGTGGGTGGTTAGTACTGCAGAATTGGACTCGAGTGGTGTGATATGTTAGGGATTAGGAACCCGTGTATGATTCCTCATCCTACTCGTGGGGTGCGGATATTAGATAGAAGAATCATGTTAGTTTCACGGCGTTCGCGCGGCTGAATTGGAATATGAGCAGTCGAGTACTCGCCATTGTATATGAGTAGTGGGTGGCCCAGAGCCGCAGGATTTTGGTTGTATGCAGTTGCGGTGGTGTTTGCAATCCTCTGAAAAATAGTTGTAGGTGTGTGCAAGGCTGCTTTAAAACTGCGGGACCCCCGCTTCACTTTAACTATACCCCACTTCTCTTCTGATCGCAGGAATATCCTCAACAAACCGTACCAGCAGCTCCTCCGTTTCCACAGACCAGGCAATAAATAGTGGAAGATGTCGCAATACATCGTCCATAATAGCACCGAATTCTCCAATAACGGTAAGGCTTTTGATGTGCGGAATAGCGATACCATCACCGGTGATCGATCCCAACTCCTAGCCTGGTTATCACCCTTGAACCCTGGCTTGCGGCATTGGGAAATTCAAGAGCGCCGTGCCAGTGATGTCGGAGAATGGCTCATACAAACCGAGGAATTCAGGAGATGGTGTGCTGGTTGTGAGGGTGGTGGTGAAGGTGGAAGCGCGGTTCTGTTTGGTTATGGGAATCCCGGGGTGGGGAAGACATTTATTAGGTAATTAGGATTCTACACTGGGGAGTGGGGGAGGGAGAGCCCTTGCTAACGAGCTGCGATGCTAGCTCGCTGGTGGTGGATAAGCTGTGCGACCTGACCGGCGGACGAAACGCTGCCGTTTCATGTTTTTACTTGGACTTCGCCGCTCGAAAGGAGCAGTCAGCCACCAATGTGCTAGGATCACTGCTAAAGCAGATGGTGAGCAGGATGGAAAGGATTCCGGAGGAAATATCCCAAGCCTTTCAGCAGCAAGCAATGAACATTGGTGGGCTCAGACCCCAACTCGGTAATATCGTCAAGATGCTACAGGTCATCACGTCCTCACGGCCCACATTTATGGTTATTGACGCACTAGACGAATGCTCGGGGGCGCAGCGAGCCAGGCTCCTTAATTCGCTGAAACAAATCCTTGAGAAGTCCCCGACACACGAATATTTGCAACTGGAAGGCCACATATTTTGGCAGAGATTGAAAAGCGTCTTGCTGGACACGTGCAAAGCGTCTCTATAAGTCCCACTAGAAACGACATCACCCGGTACCTTCGGATCAAATTTGACGAGGACGAAATGCCAGATGTCATGGACGAGAGCCTGGAGGAAGACATTCTCGAGAAGATTCCCGAAAATGCATCGAAAATGTACGTGGAGCAATGGTGCTGAGAATGATGGCCCCACTATCCGCTAATAGATATAATTAGGTTTCGCCTTGTTTCCTTAAATATCGGGGCAGTTTTGCGAGAATCGACTATTTATCGGAGACGAGAAAGGCTTAACGGAATGGGCGATGGGTTGGGGTGGGAAGGCGCTTATGGTACGACGATAGAACGGGTAAAGGCGCTGGATGGGGATCAATCGAGACTCGGGATGGCAGCCTTGATGTGGGTTAGTCACGCGGAACGGCCCTTGACAACGGATGAGCTTTGCCACGCCCTAGCAGTTGAGCTAGGCTCCAAGGATTTCAATGCCGGGAACGTCCCTTTGATCTCGACATTAGTGAGCTGCTCTCAAGGACTTATCGCTGTTGATAAAGAGACATCAACTGTGCGACTGATCCACCTAACTGTGAAAGATTACCTTTCCGCCCGTCCTGATCTCTTCAGTGGACCTCATTCGTTAATGGCAGAGATCTGCCTGACGTATCTGAATTCCAACCATGTCAAGGCCTTTTCAGCCGACCCCTCTTCCGTTGTCCGTGACGATCCCTTTCTAGGGTACTGTTCCGTATACTGGGGAGTTCATGCGAAAAGGCAAATCTCGGAGTGCGCAAGGTTACTTGCGCTAGACCTGCTTCGGGAATATGATGGCCATATATCCAGCGAATTCCTTTTGGAACAAGTAGAGCATCCGGATCGCTGGGATTTCGATACCAACTTTGGTAGCGACTTTGAATCCGAGGCTGGTGTGGGTTATTCTGATGTCGATTCTGCGTTTAGTGGACTACACTGCGCATCGTTCTTTGGAATTGCCGAGGTTGTAGCTACTTTGATAGAGATGGAGTGTTATGATGTCAACAAAGGAGATAATCGAGGGTCTACTCCACTTTCATGGGCTGCTCGCAATGGACATGATAAAGTGGTGAAAATTCTACTCGGGCGGCGAGAGATCTACCCCGACAAGTGCGATGGTTCCGGCATGACACCGCTCTTGTATGCTGCTTGGAAGGGACATGAGCAAGTTGTGAAAATGCTGCTCAGACGCGAAGAGGTCTCTCCCGACTGTCCAGATGTTTCCGGTGGAACACCACTATCGCACGCTGCTTGGAAAGGACATGCGGGAGTTGTGGAAATATTACTCGGCCAGGAGGGGGTAAATCCCCAAACGCCACTCACCTATGCTGCTTCCGGTGGACATGAAGGTGTGGTAAAAATACTCCTCCAACGAGCAGAAGTCAGCCCCGATGAGCCAGCAAATTCCGGCCGAACACCTCTCCTGCACGCCGCATGGGGAGGACACGAAGGAGTGGTGAAAATACTACTCAGGCGAGAAGAAGTCAACCCCGACAAGCCAGAAATGTACCTCAGAACACCGCTCTCGTATGCTGCTCAGTGTGGACATGAGGGCGTAGTGAATATACTACTCACACGGCCAGATGTTAGCCCCGATAAGCCTCATGATTGTGGGAAAACACCGCTCTCGTATGCTGCTCATGATGGACGTGGGGAAGTGGTGAAAATGCTGCTCAGGCTGGAAGGGGTCAGCCCCGATAAGCCAGATCATCGCGGGCAGACACCGCTTTCGTACGCTGCCCAGAATGGACATGAGGAAACGGTGAGAATACTACTCGTGCGGCAAGAAGTTAATCCCGACAAGCCAGATTATTTCGTCCGGACACCCCTCTCGTACGCCGCCTGGAGTGGACAAGAGGGAGTGGTAAAAATGCTCCTCGAGCGGGAAGAGGTTAACCCTGACCTGCCAGATGATATGGGTCAAACCCCGCTCTTACATGCTGCCATGTGGGGGCATGAGAAAGTGGTGAAAATACTGCTCGGACGGGATGAGGTCAATCCGGATATGCCAGATGAGTCCGGCTTTACACCACTTGCGCATGCCGCTCAGATGGGACATTATGGAGTGGTGAAAACATTACTTGAGCGGAACGACGTCGATCCCAACAAGCCGACTGGTTACGGCGAAACGCCTCTCTCGCTTGCTGCTGGGTATTTGCATTGGGAGGTGGTAAAAATACTCCTCGCGCGGCGAGAGGTCAAACCGAGTTCATAGTAATAGCTAGGTATTACCGTAGGAGGATGATAAAGCTTCTACAACCTCGCAGAGTAGCGGCTCACGGGTCGATTTAAGGTCTTGAAGACACCACCTGGTGGAAATCACCCCTGTTCCTTTCCTTCTACAGTATACCTACCTAAGCCTTCCCCGGATGCCACCCCTTCCAGGTGGGGGAGGTCTCGTGCGGCGGGAATGCTCTTATATATCGCTACATCCGCTACTACCCAACTCGACTGAGCGAGGGTTCATGGTTCCTGTTGCAAGGCAGAGTAGAGTCTAGTTGGTACGGTCAATTATTCCCAGAAGATTCAGTTCGAGCCTGTGCTATCACTTCCCTCTTATCTTTTTAATTTTCCTCAAGCTATAGATTATTTCTTACCCTATTTTCTCGCTGATCCGATTTTTTCTCTTCCTTTTCTCACTTATCCTATTTTTCTCTCTCTTCCTGTTCTCTTCCTCTCTCCCACCCTCCTCTCCCTGCGATAGATATCTGGACTGTACATAGAGTAATTTTTCTGGATTCATGAAAAATGGTATGCGATGGCGTAACGATTCCCGAGGTGATTGTGGACAACTAGATAATAGCGGTATCCAGGGTAGGGGACTGGTTACCATAGACGTTGTGGCTTGGTGGAAAGCAAGGTATCGGTATTGCGCTTGGTGGGTGCCGATTGGCTACCCCCCCCCGCTATCAGCCGGTGGACTCACGCGGCCGCGTGCTATGTAAATCACGTGATCTTGGATGCCTCAAATCACTCGACAGTGGAAGTGAGTAGAATTTTCAAGGGGCGCCTTGGCGATCCCCTATCCCCTTCTAAGCGAGAGGGAAAACGAGAGAAACACCAAATTACCCATGAAAATCGTTTGCAGACCAGAACGAAGATCACGTGATTTACATAGATCTCGGCCGCTTGAGGATAACACCTATTGGGGGGGAGGACCTAGCAAACACGCTAGCTGGAGACACCCCCCCAGCATGAAAACACCAAAAAGAAACTATCCGGAATATGTATTGTAGTGCGTAACTAATTCTGCCCGGTACCCACCGCCATTTAACACGCATCACAGGAGCAGGGAAGGACACGCTGGCCATCTTCCGAGAGGCCACTCAGCAATGATATCTCCTTCGACTGCTATAACGGGACACCCAAAATATAGGTTTAAAGCCGAGTGACTAAAGCCCCCACCGTATCGTAGCGTTCCATCGAAAATGGCACAGTTAGATTGCAATCAGTGCGGCGGGTGGCGAGAGACTCGGGAGGGCCTGTCCGACATTACCGATAAGGGAAATAAATGATTGTGGAGTTACCTGTGACACCACAAACTCTACTCGAGTAGATAAATCCACGATCTGGGGGGTCGACCTCAGCCTCCACAAGCGATTAGAACACGAAATAGGCAAAGAATGTGTTTTCTAAATGGGGTTTGGCTTGGAGAGGCCGAGATCACTATGACTTTAATTCGGGCTAATTATGGTTACTTGGGATGACTCGGTCGCCACCTATGTTTTGTGGGACGACCTAACCTATTAAAGGAGGATGATCGCTAACCTCTTATCGGAGAAGGAGCGATTTCTAATTATGTGGTATTCGCGAGGATCCGAAAGAGGGGCTCTGATGTGTAGGTGTAGCTAGCCCAATTCTAGTTCTGATAGTTAGGAGTTTTGGTCAGTGGCCAGTCACAAAGTACTTGGCTTATGCAATAAGGAGGGCTCCGAGACCGCTATATAATAACAGGCCCCATCAAAGATCTCCTAGAGTGGTACGCGTCTACCCTCCGCGGGTCTCTTAATCTAAATTTTCTTCCTCATACAAGTCCACACTTACTCCAGTAAACCCCTCCTTTTTTCTCCCAACGCCTCCTTTTCCTCCACTGTGAGCATTATCAACCAACCATTCTCAATAACCCGTCCTGTTCAACCGTGAGAGAAATAAAGGGCGGGAGATGCCCTAGTATTTCCCGAATAATGTCAACAATTGGTTTTTTCCCACATAGAAGAAACAGAACTATCCCCGACGACCGATCTCGACTCCTAAACATCCTATCACAACTAGAGCACGGCTTACAGCATGGGGACATTCAAAAGCGCCGTGTCGAAGGAGTCGGGGAATGGCTGATACAAACTGAGGAGTTCAGAAGTTGGTGCAGTTTCGGAGGGGAAGGCGGAGATGATGACGCTGCAGTTCTGTTTTGCCACGGAGGTCCGGGTGTTGGAAAAACATTTATCAGGTAACAGGAGTTATTCGCGGGGGATGGAAGAGAGCTCGTGCTAACACACCGCGATGATAGTTCGCTAGTAGTGGACAGGTTGCGTGATCTGGCCAGGGAACAAAACACCACCGTTGGATGTTTTTACCTCGACTTCAAGGCCCCAAAGGAGGTGTCTGCCAACGATATACTAGGTTCCTTACTGGAGCAGATGATTAGAGAAATGGAAGTCGTTCCCGAGGAAATATTGAGGAGATTGCAGGAGCACAGAAACGCCCTTTGTGGAACTGTACTACAACTTGTTGAAATCGTGCAGATTCTGCAGGTCATCACATCCTCGCAGCCCAAATTTATATGCATTGACGGGCTAGACGAATGTGCGGGGGTACAACTGGCTAGACTTCTTGAGTCATTGAAACAAATCCTGGAGCAGTCACCGGGAACTCGAATATTCGTGACAGGAAGGCCCCACCTTCGCTCTGAGATAGAAGATCATCTTTCTGGGCGAGTGGCAAGTGTATCTGCAGACCCCAGCAAAGATGATGTCACCAGATACATTCGCGCTAGACTCGCCAAAGACAAAACCCCATATGCCATGGACGAGTGTTTGGAAGTAGATATTCTGGAGAATACTGTGGGACATACATCGGGAATGTGAGTCGGGCCAAACATGATCGGGATCTAGCCACTCTTTATCTGCTAATATATATAATATGTTTAGGTTTCTACTCGTTTCACTAACTATTGAAGCAATCCTGCAAGAGCGGACGGTATCCCAGAGACGAGAAAGGCTTACGGAAATGACAACTGAATTCGGGTTGGGAGATGCTTATGATGCCACCATAGAACGGATAAAGTCACAGGGTGGGGATAAATCCAGACTCGGAATTGAAGCTTTGATGTGGATCAGTCATGCAGAGCGGCCATTGAGGGCCGACGAGCTCTGCCATGCCCTAGCAGTCGAGCTTGGGTCTACTGATTTCAATGCCGACAACGTCCCTTCAATATCGGAGGTTGTGGAATATTGTCAAGGGCTTATCACCGTGGATAAAGAAACATCATGCGTCCGACTGATCCATGTTACTCTCCAAGAGCATCTTTCCCTCCGCCCGGATATTTTTGATCGACCTCACTCGGCAATAAGAGAGTCATGCCTGACATATCTGAATTCCGGACATGTCAAGGCACTTTCAGCTAACCCACCTCCCGATACCCAGAAAACACCCTTTCTAGAATACTCTTCTCTAAACTGGGGAATCCATGCGAAAAGGGACCTCTCAGACCGCTCCAGGTCACTTGCGCTCCAGATGCTTCAAGAGTACGATGGCCACATATCTGTCAAATTGCTTTTGGGGCAAAAAAGGTATCGATTTGTGCATTCCGGTGCAGGATTGCAGTTCAGTGGGCTAGACTGTGCATGTTACTTTGGAATTGTGGAGCTTGTAACGGCCTTGATAGAGACGCGCTCTCCTGGCATCAACAAAGGGCGTTTTGGGGGATATACTCCGCTGATATGGGCTGCTCAAAATGGACATGAGGAAGTGGTGAAATTACTACTTGAGCGGGGGCGGGTCGACCCCGACAAACGAGATGAGAACAGTGAATCACCGATCTCGCATGCTGCTGGCAATGGGCACGCAGGAGTGGTGAAAATACTGCTCGCGCAGGAGAGTGTCAACCCTAATAAGTGGGGTCATTTTGGTAGACCACCACTCTCGTATGCAGCTCAGAATGGGCACGAGGAAGTGGTAAAAGTGCTACTTGAACAGAAAGATGTCAACCCCAACCAAACAGCTTATGACGGCCAAACAGCTCTAGCATATGCCGCGCAGGCTGGACACGAGGGAATTGTCAAAGTACTACTGAGGTGTAAGGAAGTCAGTCCAGACAGGCCCAATGATCAAGGCATAAGGCCGCTTTCCTATGCCGCCATGAATGGGCATGAGGGAGTAGTGGATGTTCTGCTCCAGCGGCAAGAGGTCTGCCCTGACAACCCATGTCGTCAGCGCTGCAGAACAGCGCTCTCGTATGCTTCAGAGAGGGGACATACGGGGGTGGTGAAAAGACTGCTCGAGCGGAATGAGGTCAACCCAGACAAGGTAGACAATCATGGGCGAACACCACTCTCGTATGCCGCTTGGTGCGGGCACGAGGAAGTGGTCAATATTCTACTCAGTCGTGAAGGAGTCAACCCTGACAAGCCCTCTAACGATGGCCAAACACCGCTCTCATATGCCTCTCAGAAGGGATATCAGGGAGTAGTAAAGATACTGCTCGAGAGGGAAGGGGTCAATCCCGACAAGCCAGACAATCACGCCGAAACACCGCTCTTACATGCTTCTTTTGAAGGACATCTCGGAGTGGTGAAACTACTACTCGGGCGGGAGGAGGTCACTCCCAACACAGCAGATCGTATCGGTCAAACGCCCCTCGCATATTCGGCTAGTAAAGGAGATGTGGAGGTTGTAAAGGTTCTGCTCAGTCGAGCGGATGTCGACCCCGACGCACCAGGTAATGGTGGTAGAACACCACTCTCACAGGCTGTGTCGTCCGGGCATGTGAAGATTGTGAAAGCACTTCTCGAGCGTGAAGAGGTCAATCCTGACCGCCAAGATGATAAGGGCCGGACACCCCTGATGTGTGCCGCTTCTAAGGGGCATGAGGGACTGGTGAAGATACTGCTCTGCAGGAAAGAGGTCAATCCGGACAAGCAAGACAATGAGGGGCAAACACCCCTCATGGCTGCTACTGCGAAGGGGCATGACGGTGTGGTGAAGATGCTCCTCGAGCGGCAAGAGGTTCTCATGTCTGCAAACACCAAAGGCCATAAGAGAGTGGTAGCCGTCCTAGGGCCTCTGGAAGCTGGCAAGCCGAAGCGGAGGTAGAAGGGCCCGGGGCCCCTCATGGTGCCGGACCTCTGACCGGGGAGTGCACATAGAGGCTATCCCATCGTCTGGAGCTCCCTGTCTCACTTTGCAAGATCGATATTTCTGAGCGTGTGCTTCCAAAGCATATTACCCTCAAGTTTGTGGGGTGAAATAGTTTTATTGTTCCGAGAAAGTTGAGTTAATGTCTTCCAGTTTTCCTTTATTGTGTTTAATAATCTTCTTGATATAAATTGTGGTCCACCCTTTATTTTATTATACTATTTATTGATTATTCCTTCACTCTCCTCTCACCCCCCTTCCTCTGACTCAGGTAACCTGAATACATTACTTTTTTTACATGCAGCAAAGCCAGTCAACAGAAGTGCAAAGATTTCGCGAGACTAACTCCATGAAGACCGTACCCAGGATAAATGAGTGATCACCACATATCACGCTGCCTAATATATAGTAGTATAGTACCACACTTTTCGGACTTCCGCCGGCCGTCTGGCCATAGACGTTGGTGCCCAGGGAGGGGGAGGCCAATCCAGTACCCTTTTCACTCCTCAGGACCCCCATCTTTTCGCACTTATTTGATAGCACAAAACATTCCAGTTGAGGGCACACCAATGAGACTCGTTCTGCAACTTGGCAGTTATCAAGCGGCTACAGGACTCCCTGTAAAGGCCCCATTAATGCTGTCATTGCCCAACTACCCAACAGCATGCCTTGAGAGATCGACAGCAAAGAGCGGCTCCGGAGAATGTTGCCCAAGGTTTACCTTAAAGAGCGGAACTCTTTCCTAATTGCGATGCTAATGGATGTGGCGAAGGATACGGAGAGTCTTTCAACTCCAGCACTAGTTGATGGAAGAGGAGTCGCGGTGAATAAGCCACAGTGCAGTAGGGTTACATCGGCTGGTGGGTTGGGACGGGAAGGCTCGGCCAAGTGGAGTCCCTTGCCCTTCTTTGGTTTTTCCTATCTTTTCTCCTGTTTTTTTTTTATAACTGCTCAGGTCCTGTTTGACACGACACCATTTAAAAAAATGACATTTTTTTAAATGGTGGCGTGCCAAACAGGGCCTTAGTTTTCTTTAACATGCGAGGAGACGACATACCAAATTGGCCCGGCTATTTGGGTTGGGGCCGACCCAGTTTTTTCATTTGATACACTGATGGGTATTTCCTATCCAGACTAAATTTAGTACCTAGCATTGAAGCACTACGAGCTTCGCGAGTGATATTTGATGATCGCAGATTGTCCCATACATCCGCGCAATCAATGCGGAACTCCAGCCATCCCAGGTGTGAGCATTACAGAACCCCCTGTAGGGAGTTTCTAATTTTTCCATTTACCCACCACTTCAGTATGGGGGAATCGGGTGTCTGATACCAGGTCGTGATTCATCCCATTGTGGTGCTATACCACGGAACTATGAGCTATACCACGGAACTATGTCCTATTTTATGCCATGTCGATAATAGTAGGAAGATCGGCACCCTCCATCATTTCACCCCAAGTGAAGAGCATTTTCGCTTCACAATGAAGTGGGAAAAATGTCCGAATTCCTACCTAGAAAGTCTAGGGAATTGCCCGCACTACGGAATTGGTTTGGTTAATTATCTATAGCTCGTAGATGGGTTGTGAGTGCTTGAAATCAGATATCATTGGTGTACTGTAAGATATTGGGGGTTCCCAGGATTTTTTGTGGCCAAAATCGTGCAGTCACTGAACATAAGGAGCTGGTTACCTAACCTTCCAATTCTAAAATATGGCTCTATTATCCGATAATGGTGCAAAAGTGTTTACCTAATTCTCTGCGGTTCTAAAGTGCTGTCACTAAACGGTCAAAACGTGACGTTGCCTCGGAGGTGAATTTGCAAATTCCACTATCCCCTTGTTCGTAGCGAAATTCTTGGCATTCCGGTAACTACCCCACGACCACAATTAATTTAATTAAAAATCAAAGAAAAGGCATAAAGGTGTGAAATAAGAAATTAGATTAGCTAAGTACAGTGGAAATCAAGAAAACAATTTCGTTCACGGAGCCGACATAAAGGTACATCACAATGGTTACATTTCCACCAAGGCTTGGGTAAATCACCTCTCCTACTATGTGCAGCCAGCCCAGTCTTTTTCCGCTAGCGACAGAGGTAGCAATCCTTACAGGTCTTAAGAGGGATAGGTAGGTGTGTTGCAAGCTCTCAGCGCTTTGCTGGAAGCTCGGTGTTGACATGTTGGCGAGGTTGCAGGTTGGGCTGATTCTCATTTGGGGAGCCGCCGGGACTTGAATTCTCCGCCTCACCAATCATGCCCCTTGCACCACTGGAAATGTACTCCCAAGCTCTCCGAAGACGATGAGAAACAGTCTCCCTATTACTAGAAGAATAATGTGATGGGAAAGTGGTGCTTTTACTTTAGCCGGGGGGGACGAGTGATCTTTCGTGATGTGTGGAGGGTGTCTTTACCGAAGCATTTCTCCCACCACTTTGCCGATGATGGGAAGCAGTCTTCAGGGAAGATTTCAAGGCAGGAGATATTAGTAGAGCAGGGTCGAAGTTGCCGGGCTGCCATTGTGGGCTGAGATTCACAGACTTTTCCTTATGTGCGCAATCCTCACCAAAAGTACACTTCTGTATAAACACTTGTCACTTCATGCCACAGCTAGTAAATCATTTGTAATTATTGTTTCAAATACACTTGGACTTCCTTTGTGTTCCAGCGAAGTCTAGAGTCAAAAGGAAAAGAATTCAAATTTTGAGTGGCGGTGGCGTTGTACTCGTCAGCAAAAGGGACAAATTTGTCCCTTCGACGAACGATGGGATACGCTGGACATGATGCTACTCCAGGTAAATCCCAGATGCTGCCCCCCCCACACCTCTAGACGCCTCCAACCGGTGGGCCCTCTTAACAGCGGGTGACGAACAAGTGTACCGTATAATCCAGCAAAAGTCGGATTGGAACTAAAGCGAATTAAAGTTAAACTCAGGCAACCGAGCCAACGGGAGGACCAAAGAACTCCAACTTGCCACAGTTTGCCACAGTTTAAACATATAGGCCATAGTGATTGGGCAAATTTAAGAAAATCGTCACTAGCGCGAATCCGACTTTTGCCGGATTATACGGTATTTAGTGGGCGATAGTGTCAATAGACAAGGTTACGGTCACAATATTACTCTAAATTGATCACTAGTCGTCTCACCCAGTTTCGTCGTGGGCATGGTAGAGACTGTGGCTGGGTCCATGAGGGCGCAAGCGCTCCCCAACTTTTGGAAATGCCAGGACAAACCCTTCTGTAGTCCTGCGAGTCTTCGCAGCCCGGGAATGGCCTCTCATGGTGGACTAAGTAACCGAGTGCGGAAAAACCCCTCGGGGTCTCATTCGGAACGCGAAAAATGGGAAGCATGTCGGTATTAGTGCGGGAACCTACCCCCAGGTGTGGTGTTGGCCGGGTACTATTGGAGAATCTCTAGCGTGTCACTTGTAAATACCTGTGGGGTCCCTTCTACAAAATGAACCACCTCGGCCGGCTCGGCGGAAGGCGGGGTTAGCTTTCCTGGTATCTTCAGTTTCTTATATGTAATGTCGCGATCCCCATTTGTGGCCCTGGTGGCGATGGGGGGAGTAGCCAAGTATGTGGTGAGAGAACCCCCCGCCGAATGAAGGTTAGAAAGCTTGCTATACCAGAACCCGAAACCCAGACAATATTAGTACAGATTGTGCTTATAGTTTCGATAGAAAAATTGTCTTGCAGTTTTGGCCGTGAAGGGTCGTAGATCTCACGCTGCTCGTCCCGCCACCTAGTGTTGTTAATCACCGTCACTCACTTCATGGCAAGCCATCGGACATCATTGCTACTACTCCGCTCTTTCCAACCACGTAGAACATACTGGAAGGATATCGGAGGATTCATAGAAGTCAGGCGCTCATGTACGATGCAAGAAGAGTTTGATGAGTGGGCAAAGCGGTGAAGAAACGAGTGGAAGCAGGAGTAAGGCAATGGCGTGAGGAAGTAAGGAAATGGTATGATCATGTTCAGAAAAAGGACAGGATAGTTAGCATTGATGTATCTAAATGACTCCCCTCAATCCGAAATTGTTAAGCAGTGACGCTCACCGAATTATATGTATTCACTTTGATATCCTTGATTCTTTCTTCACACAAGCTTCTCTGTTGATAAGGGTATTTCAACCTCGAATTTTGTCACCCGGGACTTTTCGCAGCAGGTATCGTAGTAATGTATTAAATAGGATAGCACAGTAAGAGTCTCATTCGGTAACTAAGGCTACGAGCGGCCTACAGTTACGTGCCATACCTATTACCTAGGCGCAGAGGGTTTACCATATTTTTCTTATCAGACCACGCGACTGCTACGAGGGTAGAACCCGCCACCTCGGGCGGCGGGTGCAGGTTTACGCTAGCCGCCAGAACCCGTATCGAGACTTGGCTTTCTGGCTGCGACCTTTCCCTTGAGCGGGTTAGTACTACCACGAAGGGCAGAGTTACATGAACACAGCAAATGTCTTCACTGTAGCATTCACATGCGAGCCGCATTAGTGTCCCGTACTAGTACTACCACTTTTGGCAATATCGGAATGCCTAACTATTTTATTCTACTACCTAGAGCACATCAAATTAACCCTGCTTGCATCATACCTCAAAATACAACCTCCGAATCAATCAATCTGTCCTCTTCTTAAAGCTCCTCAACCATTTGCTCAGGGCAGTGGTGAAAATCTTTCTCGCTTTGACACTCTCCGGCACTTGACTCCCGATATCCCAGCAATGGCCTGCACCTTTGAGAAGGTATCCGAACACCTCTCCCTGACCAGTTGGAACACCCTCCTCAGGAATATCCTGTGTTAACTTGACGCCTTTTGGCGCCCATGGCTCCTTGGATAACAGCGATAAGGTCAGCCATGGATCGAATTCACCTCCTGATGTTTGGTTAGCCACGAATAATAAGTCAAAGGGTTTGAGTAAGACCTGTGGTAAACACATTCGAAGGTCGAAGTTTCCAACCACCGTATTCCCAATTAGTTTTGTCCACATCCTGCTTCTGAGGCATCAGGCCACCGGAAAGTCCTGGGGCTGCCTGGTAACAATCCTCTTGCATGGACTGGAGACTAACATAAGATGATACGATCTGATTCGGCCCAAGATTAGCCGATTGGAGGAACCCTAGTCAGTTTGTCAGCTGAGGCCCCCTTTCTTGCGGGTACAGGCTTTTACCCCATTCAGTACAATATTGATAGCGCCATGACATTGCGTCCGGGTTTGGGGCTGAACCTGAACTATCAAGTCGACAGTCTGGTGTTCCTGATGTACTGTTTCCATAATATCCGGCACAACTGGTATTGGTCTTGACATTAATCTAAGCGGGCCGGTGAGTATTCGAGCTTCAACTTGAGTGTCAGATTGGGTGACTAACAAGTGCTCCGAATGGCTCCCATGTAGCCCAACGATCAGAAGTAAATTTTGCTCCTTTTACCTTCGCCCAACCTTCTTGCCCAGAGACATCTCCGGTCTCAGGATCCGTAGAAATCCAATCGCAGAATGATCTCAGACCTGCTATCCATACTTAGCAGATTAAATCTTGATCGTCAGATCTCCAATGTTCAATCCTAAACCTTACCTGGATTTCCCTCAACTAGGGTTTCCTGCCAAGCCTCATAGATTTTTCTCAGGGCGTATGCAAAGTTCACATTGGTGTTATTATCAGCCCCAACTCCCAAGTATTGTTTCTTTAATGCCGCAGCGGTGTTTTCTCTAGAAAGTTGGCCATCGATATATTTGGTCACTGCAACAAGGTCCTTGCTGCAATTTTTGAACCCCATGGCATTGAGCCCACGATATACCTGCTCCCAATATACCGACATATCGATCTGAGCATGGACCGGTGCGGATGAGGAAAGCGAGGCAAATATTGTTTCGGGGTACTTCTCCCGAACAAGTGCTGCGCGGGTCCCAGGATAGCTGCCCCCGACGAACACCCACGGTGTTGAGGCTGGTGTCAAGTCTGTTCTGGAGTAGTTGCGAAGCGTGAAGTTATTGGCAAACGCCTAGCCATCAGTTAGTGAAAGCCATTGGTGAGATCAACAAACTTAGTTACCGGGATATCTGCAAGGGCTTGGGCAGTGGTCAGCCACCGGAACCCCTCTGGAGAGCCAAGAGAGAGGTTAGCAGGTGATGAAGTTCCATAGTATCTACAAAATCATTCCATTAGCCATTGCTACACATTAAACAGTTTGGAATTGTAAAACACTTGCCTATGTTCCCAAACAATCCCGATCCCATTGAATTCTTGGACCATTTGCCGAAAGGGCGCAGCCTCGTTACCGAGGTGAATCTCAGCCTGGGGTCTAGCGTCCTTTTCCCCGCCGTCATATACTTGGTATCCGTTAGCTTACCATTAAGGGCTATATGATCGGGGGCACAAACTGAAGACTGGACTCCCGGGCTGGTAGAATTCTTCAAGCACCCAATATCTATTTTCGAATGTTCCAGAATAGTTCCCAAAGTGGTCAAGAGGGAGCTACCCGAATACGTGTGCATCAGATATTAGATCTAGACAGTGAAGAGAAGATGAGGGGAAGACCAATCACCTTGACTGTTTTAGCTAACACATTCGGTGCTTGGACATTGTCCGATCCCCCACCAAGCTCATCACCGGCTCGCTTCTGATAATTGGAGACTGGCCCCGGACGTATCACCGCCTCAGCAAGACCAAGAATCATCAACCCTAAAACTTGTCGTTTCCACATTTCTCAAGTCAGTCAATTCGCTATGAGGAACTCGTAAGTATGGGGAAACTAAACGTAATTGAAGGGGAACCTGTTTGCCTTTAAATCCTGGCGATCTAGACATCACAGAAGTGATTAATCGTCTGGTGGAAGGGGACGAGCTGAGGACCTTCCCAACACTCATTGCTGAGGCTGACAACTCTAAAAGTAGGAGCGCGTGGGAAAATTGTGAACGATCCGCTGTAAAAAGCACGGGGTATATGAAATCGCCCTGCGGAGGAGGCGCGTCCCCCAAGATTCAGCTCCTCTTCTTGCTAGCCATCGTTGCTTACGGCGCCAGTCTATTATTGAGTGTGAATAATTACTATTCACCCGAGAGATACACGACATCAATGGACTGTTTTCGTAATCCAGGACCTGCAAGTATAGTAACAAAACTGTAGGCTGGCGCCTCTTCATTGGCTGTCACTAAATCCAGTGTTTTTACAACTTGCCTACCCCGGCCGAAAAAATATTTAGCCTCCTCGGAGGGGATCTACGGGGGCAAAAAAATTCAGCTCACAAAGAATTCTCAATTCTGGCTACCACCCCCAGTGAAAGGGTCCACCGACAGTGAAAAGCCGATTCCAATATCGCCTCCGAGGACGGTCCTTGGAGTGCCAGCAGCAACAGCGAGGGAATGATAGTGGTTAGGGCACGTTTACCTATAAACTGCCTTCTATTGTCCCTTGACAAAATTAACCGCGCAGCAAGCAACAGGAATAGCTTGGCCATGACAACCGCCTCCCCCATCAACCCCACTATCATGAAAACCAAAAAAATAAAAAAATAAAAAATAAAAAAGCAAGTCCATAGTAGAATAAATAGTAGAAATTGACCGAAAGAAATTTCCTCAGGTCATGTTGGGAGTGCGCGGTAGTGTGGAGGGCTACTTTGAGACACATCGCTGGTGCGCTGTTAATTTTGTCCACCAACCATAGCACCTTGGGATGGTGCCGACCGTTAGGGGGGGGGTAGACGGTTGAAGGGGTAGGGGCGAGTGGATCGTGTGTTAACCTAAAGTAGTGTGCGGTCTGAGTCTGCGAGGCAACATCATATTTTGACTCTCTAGCTTCAAGAATTTAGGAACGTAGAAGAACTAATCCACACTTTTGCACCGCCTATCGGATAATGATGCCGGTTGTAACGCTACCGCCTAGATGCACCACGCCAATTTTTAGAAATTGGCGGTTAGGTAAACGGGCACTTAGTCGACTGTGTGGAGTCCTTGGAAGCGCTGAGAACAGATAATCTAAACCCCGGGAACAAAAAGCGGTACTGTACAGACTTTCCTTGAATGTCGAGATTGGATAATAGATTCTCCTCAACGAGTAATATTCAGGCAATTTGGATCTAGCTACGAACCTGTGCTCCGGCAGGGTCCTAGAATCTGCATATCGGTTGGGTGGTCAGTGCTCAGCTAAGCTTTGGGATCTCGGGAGCGGCTGCCACGACACCCCCCCTTCTCTGCTGCCGTACAACCACCCGCGAGAAGACATGAAATGCTTATTGGGTTAACAAGCCAAATATATCCTTGTCGCTCCCGGATAATATGTTCCAGCCCCTGTAACCGAGGGCTCATGACAACCCATCAATAAGGCTCTTCGAATAGCTAGGCGGAGGCCAAAACACACAAAAATTTCCGGTTTTCGGGCTATCAAAACCCGACCATGATAGGAGCAGTGTGGGAGAAATTCGAAAAATAATTTGCCATAACGGCACCTACCCAAAAAAGTATGGGATTTTTTCCCATCAATTCTCCTAGAACAGCGAGGGGTATAATGCCGTTTCACTAAGGCTACCTGCCAAAACAAGAGTGTTTGTATGAGAAAGAACATTACAACACCGCTTACCCAGTTCATGTGCCAACAACCCTCCACAGATTCTAGATAGGAAACTGAAATATGCTATACTTCAAACATGCTAAATATTTTTTAAAAAATTGCAAAGCTGAGTCTCAAGATGTCCGTGGAAATATAATAGCTCGAAACCTTGTAATTTTGGTGTCTTTTGGAATCGGTCTGATTACTCAACTACACCCAAGTCTTCGGTTGAAAGAATAAATAATAACTTAGCCTATCGACCCAGCCCCAGCCAGCCGTTTGTCCGCAGATCTACAGGAGGCATGAGGTTGGCTCCCTAGCCTATCGAAAGAGAATAGCCGAGGAAGCTCAGCGGAACCCAGTTGTGCCGCGATAGGAGTATTTTTTGGGCAGTTCTCGTAAGCACATATCTGTTTAAGTCAGCTGTAGCGATCCCCGTTGCCACACACCACAGCACTCAGTCAGCACTGCCCCCCCCCCCCCCCCCAATGAGCAAAGGCGCACCGTAGATATCAGAGATCTGGACATGGGGCGCCGGTAGTGCAATAGCTTTTGCTACAAGAGGTACCGCCGCTCCGCTAGAAAAGTGCTGCAGATTACAAGAGACTGTGCTTTCTGACAATAGGAAAAAAACATCCGTGAGTACAAGCAGCACCAGGCAAAATGTCTCCGAATAAAGGTTTAGTGGTGGTAAGAGAAACAAAAACACCGATCAGCGTAGCCTCACTTTTCTATTTTTTCCTATTGAATAGCCACGATTGCTTAGGCATCACTGCTATCTCCACCCCTTAGGAAACATCTTGCCGTGTGCTTATCGATAGAATGTTTATTACCTCAGCACCAGGCGATAAAACATGTCAGAGTAGACGGAAGCGGATAGATGACCAGGATGATGAAGGCGGATAATTGCGATGGCCGAAGGACAAGGATAGAAAATGCCTTTAGAGATTTTATTTGTTGCGTCGAAAGGACTGACCGAAGGCTTTATTGTCATTTCGTTCCTTGATTATTATTACGGGAGTATGTAGACAAATGGGGTCATACATGGAGAGAAATTGACTGGGGCGGGAAGCGATGGAATGATTAAACCGATTTCATGGTTACATAATCGGTTAATTGATAGGATGCTACTGCGTAGCATCAAATTTACCAGAATGACTGTAAATATTTTTTTTGACAGAATACGGTACCCTCTGCTATGTCCTTTCTTCATAGTGTCGCCCGCTCCCGAAATAGATGGAGCAGATAGGGAAATTCTTTGGGTCGGGAGGTGTGCCGGGAGGCCTTGCAGCATTCAAGAGCGCCGCGTCGATAATGGGGGAGAATAACTTGTACTAGTACAACCTAAAGAATTTACAAGGTGGCATGGCGGGAGTGGGGGGAGGGGAGGTGATGGCCCAGCCTTGTTTTGCGATGGAAGTCCGGGGGTCAGCAAGAGATTTAACTTATTAGGTAACAAGTATTAATCTCGTGAGAGAGAAGAGAGAATTAGTGCTGGCAAGGGTATGAGTTCTCTGGTGGTGGCACATTGCACAGTGAAGCCACCGGAGAAACTTGAATAATTGAACCGTGTGCTATGTCGTTGGACTTTCCTCTCTCGGTAAGGTCGAGAATTTTTTCGTTTCTTTTTCTTTCTTGGAAGAGGGAAAAAGGCTGTGTTTTTGCTGTGTTTTTTGCCCTCATTCCGGGGGAGGAAATTCTGGACTTCATAGCACACGGTTCAATTATTCGAGTTTTCGCGGTAAAAGACAAAATACCGTCGCCACCTGTTTTTACTTTGATTTTGCAGCGCGGGAGGAGCAGTCTCCCGCGGGATGTTTGATTCCTTACTAAAAACAGGCTATTGGTTGGATAGAGGGTTTCCGGAGAAAATATTGCAGGCCTTTCAAGAGCAGAAAAATACCATTGGTGAATGCGGATATCGCAACTCGTTGGCGTCGTGAAGATTTCACAGGTTATCACTTCCGTACAGCCTATACTTATGTGCATTGATGGCCTGGACGAATGTACGGGAATGCATCTGGCTTGGCTCCTTGATTCGCTCAAACGAATTCCCGAGGAGTCCGGGGGTACTAGAAGATTCGCGACTAGAAGGCCTTATATTCGGGCCGAGGTCTAAAGGAGCCTTGCTGGGCGAGCGGCAAGCGTATCTGTAGGTGCCGTCAGAGGGGATATCATCACATACATTCGTGTTAGGCTGGGCGAGGATGGACCGGAGGCCATGGATAAGAGTCTAGTGGCAGGCATTCTAGAGAATATTCCCGAAAATACACCAGATATGTATTTAGCCGCAATAATACTGCATAGCTCGCTTCGCTAATAAATATATTTAGATTTCTGCTCGTTTTCTTGGGTATAGAAGCTATGTTGCAAGAATCGACAATATATCGCAGTCGAGAAAAGCTCAGGGCCATTACGGATGGACTAGGGGTGGGGGACGGATAGGGCGCGACAATTGAACGTATAATAGTGCAGGAAGGGGGCAAACCGAGACTCGGAATGGCAGCGTTGATGTGGATCAGCTACGCGAAAAGGCCGTGCAAAGCAAATGAGCTGTGCCTCTCCCTATCGTGGGGAGCTAGTCTCCAATGCCAACAACCTCCCTTCGATGCCAACATTGTTAGGCTACTGCCAAGTGCTAATGACTGGTGATAAGGGGGCATCAGCCGTGCAACTGATCTACTTTACTCTGAAAGAGTATCATTCCGCCCGCCTCGATAATTTCTGTCTCTATATTTTCCATTGACCTCACTGGGCGATGGTGGAGACTTTCTTGATCCATCTGAACTCCAAATAGGTCAAAGACCTTTCGGTTTACCTCCATCCTGGCATTCCTGACGCACCCTTCTTCGAATATTATTCGGTATACTGGGGGACAGGTGCGGGGGACCTCCGGACCATAGGAGATCACTCGCCCTAGAGCTGTTTCAGGATTTTGATGGCCACATATCTGCCGAATTGCTTCTAGGACAATTGGATTGGATTGGTTGTCTGAGGTTATAAATTTCCGATTCAGTGGACTACACTGCTCATCCTTCATCGGAGTTGTGGAAGTAGTAGCTACTTTGATGCAGATGGGAAGCTCTGATATCAACGAGGCAGGTGTTTGGGGGAACACTCCGCTTGCATGGGCTGTTAAGAATTGACATGAGGGAGTGGTGAAGATACCGCTCCCACGGGCAGAGATCAACCCCGACGAGTCAGATAATGTTGACGCCACACCGCTCTCCCTTGCAGCTTCGGGTGGGTATGGAGAAGTAGTGAAACTACTACCCGAAGGAGATGAGGTTAACACCGACAAGCTGAATCATTATGGCAAAACACTGCTCGCGTGGGGCGAGGTCAGCCCAGACAAGCAAGACAATTCTGGCAGCCCGCCGCCCCCGTGGGCCGCTGACGGTGGGTGTTGTTATGAGATCTGGATAGAGTAATGACGGGCTGGCTAGATGAAGGAGGACAATGAAGTTAAGGAGGAAAGGTGTGCATATTGATCGGATGGGTGTTTTGCTTATCTTATCTAGCTATGGTGGAAGAGAGGGTTTATATAGACAATTCAAAGGGTACTGAAACCATAATTTTCGTCCGAGGAGGTAGTATTCTCCTGTGAGCGATACTAACCCCAAAGCAAAGAAAAGAACGAGACGGAAGGGAACAGGGAAATGATATCACGGTCAGGAAACGAAACAGTACGGATGGTGGGCAATCGCCGCTCGCACACAGGGTAGAGTTAAAGAAATCGATGACGATGATAAAAGAACCCGTAGGGAGGGAAAAAAACCTATCGATCAAACACAAGAGCGGAGTCGCCTATGAACATGTCGTTGTCCCTTGTTTTTCCTGTTCCCGTTGACTCCTCCTTTTAAACCCACGATCCTTGCCCCTCCTTAGTAATCACTCCCCCACTCCACAGCCACATCAACCTATCTATCTAACTAGCTAGCTATGTAAACTGCCGGCTATGAACATAAAATACAGGAATAAATTTAGTAAAAATGAGTAGGCCCGGTTTCAGCCCCACAGTACCTCTAACTTTTCATCGTGCGGAAATATTCCGGAGATAAACAAAGGAGTTCCGGTCCTAGCTGCGTTGCGTGTTCCGCTTGTTCCTCCGCTCTACATTCCGAACATTTCCGGCCATATATGTGAATCCTTATATAGGGGATACAAACAAGTATCCCCATGCGTCCTCTTTGATTGGCAATCACTGACAAACGAAATTAACTAATGAATGACACAATAGAAAAGGTATAAGGAAAAGGTTCTTTCGTATGGACTGATCGCAGGTGATTTTCAATAGTTTATAGAGATTTGGAGTTCTTCATGGTAAAATAGTGAATAAATGTACTATAGTTTCCCCAATGGTGAGGTTGTAGGAATACAGGTTGTGCGACTTAAGGTGCATCTGGTCGGCCCCAGGTTTTTCAAACCCGGATAATCACAAAACGAGAGCTTCAGCTGCCAACCGCAATATTCGCCAGTCATAATTCGACATTTTCGACCTCCTAGAAGTGTGCCTGGGGGCCACAAAAATCAATTTAAAAAAAATCACTCAAAAATACCGGAGCAATAATTATGGGAAACACAGTGGCACCCGTATTACGATACTTAGTTTTTTTTAAAAAAAATTTATTCAGAAAGTTGATTCTGGTGGGTTATTGTAGTTTTGTGCTCGCTTCCAAAAGGAGAGTTTGTGGGGTACTAGTTGCATCAGCATTTCAGGAACATCCATTCTAGCATGACTATTGAGTTTTGATTATTGAGTTTTTATGGCAACCAGACATGCCATTTAGAGAACAATACTGTTACGGATAAAATTTGGCTCGACTTACTTCTCGGTTCTTTAGCTAGTTTAGGAATAAGTTAGGCAGTATAGGTGGCGGTTGATGATGTGAGTGTGCTTGGGAAGGCGTCAGGTTTTCTGCAGGGCGGCTGTTGCCTAGTCTTGGCAGACAGGGGGGCCTGTACTTGTACTGTACTTGAGTAGGTAGGGTTCATACAGTATCTTTCACTGCTCTCGAGCCTTCTCCCCGCCGCGACGATAGCAACACAACACAACGGGGGAACCGTTTGGACTGTGAATCGAGGAAGGAAATTTTGTGATAGCGAAATACAAGAGAGGGATCTCCTGTATCAAGATAGTCGGACAACTAGTAGGGCTGGGCTTTCTTTGAGGTTGGATATTTTTCTCTTTTTGTAGTTCTCTAGGCTGGCTTTGGATAAGAGGTTTGTGAGGCAGCTTAGCGGACTTGAATAGATCGCGACTTGTGTGGTTTTTGTTTCTAGAAGAGATTTCTTGATAGTCACAATTGTTTGCCGTACCTCTTGCGCTTCGAAGAGCAGACACACTGGCCCGGGTTGTTGGTTTTCAATACCGTTTTGTGGTCAACCTCCGTAAGGACCGTAACAGCGGCTAAGATGAAAGTTTGAGGTGGCAACATGAAGCGTGCTGTTTTCTCTACTTAACTACACCACCTTATAAACCTTCGCACCCCTGCCCCAACTACGCAACCCCAAGCTAGCCTCATCTCGTCCGCACAACGCAATACTTATCTACGTGCCGATATGAAAACTATCTATATCAAACGCGCTAAAGTCGTAAACAGGATTTCATACGCCATAGTACCTTAATTAAAAAAACAATTCCCTCTAGGCTCATATTAAGCAATTGAACGCTTGCATTTCTGGACGAGCTGTACCGCTAATTTTGACCCAAATCAACATCGATATCCCTGCTCCGTACCATTATTTTATCCCTGACCCTTGTACGAGCACAAGACATGGTTCCATTCCTTTCGGATAGCTTAACCGGAAGTTCTTGTGGCTGTGCAAGCACCCCTGTAAACCCCACTTTTGTTTAACGAGGCCCCTCTTTTCTTCCAATACCACGGGTATCAACGATCCTCAACAACACTAGCTCTTCAGCAGTGCAAGCAATAAACAATCTGAGATGCCTCGATATAACATCAAGGATAATACCAACTGCCTCAATACTACAAACTCTATTAATGTACAGAACTACCTTACTATTACCGATGATCGGTCTCAACTCCTAACCTGGTTATCCCCTCTGGACCCCAACTCACGACATTGGGACATTCAAGAGCGCCGTATCAAGGATGTTGGGGAATCGCTCATACAAACGGAAGAATTTCGGAGGTGGTGCGGATCGACTGGGGAAGGCAAAGGTGATAAGGCGGTTCTATTTTGTTATGGAGATCCAGGTGTCGGTAAGACATTCATCAGGTAACAAAGGCTATCCTCCAGAGGGAGAAGTGAACCCTTACTAAAGAGTGGCGATGATAGTTCACTCGTGGTGGATAGGCTGTACGATCAGACCAGGGGACAGAACGCGGCTGTTACGTGCTTTTACTTCGACTTCGCGGCACGAAAGCAGCAGTCTGCGACAAATGTGCTTGGCTCTTTGCTAAGACAGGTAACCGGTGGAACAGGAGAGGTTCCGGAAGAAATACGGCGGACCTTAAGAGAGCAGAAAGAGGCGGCTGGTGGGCGCAGACCGCAACTCGGAGACATTGTGAAGATGCTGCAACTCATCATGTCTTCGCAGCGCACATATGTGTGTATTGACGCCCTTGATGAATGCAGCGCTGGGCAGAGATCGAGGCTTTATGATTCATTGAAAGAAATCCTTGAGAAATCCCCGAGCGCTCGAATATTTATGACCGGAAGACCCCATATCACGGCCGAGATTGAAAATCGCCTGGCTGGACGAGTGACCCGTGTACCTGTAGGCCCTACAAGGGACGATATCATCAGTTTCCTTCGTTTCAGATTGGGCGAGGACGAAACCCCCGATGCCATGGATGAGATCCTAGAGGCAGAAATTTTGGAGAAGATTCCCGAGTATATATCAGAAATGTGAGTAGGGGAAATTGTGCCGGGGATCCCGTTCTACATTATCCACTAACAGTTACGTCTAGGTTTCTGCTCGTTTCCCTGAACATCGAAGCGATTCTACAGGAATCGACGATATATCGGAGACGAGAACGGCTCAGCAAAATAGCAGATGGATTAGGGTTGGGAGGCGCCTATGGCGCGACGATACAACGAATCAAAGCTCAGGGTGGCGATAAATCACAGCTCGGGGTGGAAGCTTTAATGTGGATAAGCTATGCGGAACGGCCGCTGAGCGCGGCTGAGCTCTGCCACGCCTTGGCAGTCCAGATAGGCTCCTCCAATTTCAATGTCGAGAACATCCCTTCGATATCGACCTTAGTGAGCTGTTGTCTGGGCCTCATTACTGTGGATAAGGAGGTATCAACTGTGCGACTTATCCACTTTAGTCTGAAGGAGTATCTTTCCGCACATCCCGATCTTTTCTGTAGACCTCACTCGACGATGGCAGAGATCTGCTTGACATATCTGAATTCCGAACAGGTCAAGGTCCTTCCCCCAGATCCCCCACCTCACATCCTTGACACACCCTTCCTTGGATATTGTTCCCTATACTGGGGAGTCCACGCCAAAAGGGACCTCTCACACCATGCAAGAATACTTGCGCTGGAGCTGCTTCAAGATTATGATTGCCACATATCTTCCAAATCGCTTCTAGCACAGGCAGGAGCTATTAATCTCGAGTGGCAAGGCGTGAGCTCCCAATTCAGCGGACTACACTGCGCATCATTCTTCGGAATCGTCGAGATAGTAGCTGCATTGATAGAGATGCAATGCTATGATATCAACAAGGGAGATTTTATCGGATTCACTCCCCTTGCATGGGCTGCTTGGAATGGAAGTGAGGGAGCGGCTAAGGTACTACTCCGGCAAACAGGAGTCAACCTCGACAAGGCAGATAATAACGGCAACACACCGCTCTCGCATGCCGCTTGGGGTGGGCATGAAGGAGTGGTGAAAGTACTACTCGCACGGGGCGAGGTTAGCCCCGACAATCCAGACAATGATGGCCGAACGCCGCTCCATGGTGCCGCTTGGGGTGGACATGAAGGGGTGGTGAAAGTTCTACTCCAGCAAGACGAAGTTAATCCCGACAGGCCAGATAATCTTGACCAGACACCTCTCCATTGGGCCGCTTGGAGTGGACATGAAGGAGTGGTGAAAGCTCTACTCGCGCGGGAGGACGTTAGCCCCGACAAGCCAGATAGGGACGGTCGAACACCTCTCCATGGTGCCGCTTGGGGTGGATATGGTAGAGTGGTGAAGCTAGCACTCGAGCGGGACGAGGTTAGCCTTGACAAGCCAGATAATGACGATCGAACACCTCTACATGGTGGGGCTTGGGGTGGATATGAAGGAGTGGTGAAAGCTCTACTCGCGCGGGACGAGGTTAGCCCCGACAAGCCAGATAAGGACGGCCGAACACCTCTCCAGAATGCCGCTTGGGGTGGACATGAAGGAGTGGTGAAAGTCCTACTCGCGCGGGGGGTTGTTAACCCCACGAAGCCAGATAATCGCGGCCGAACACCGCTACATGGTGCCGCTTGGAGTGGGCATGGAAGAGTGGTGAAAGTACTACTCCTACGCGACGAGGTTGACCCCGACCAGCCAGATAATGACGGCCGAACACCCCTCCATGGCAGCGCCCATGGTGGACATGAAGAAGTGGTGAAAGACCTACTCGCGCGGGACGAGGTTAGCTCTGACAAGCCAGATAATACCGGTGAATCACCGCTCCTGAATGCTGCTCAGGGTGGACATAAAGAAGTCGTAAAAATACTACTCGCGCGGGGGGAGGTCAACCCCGACAAGCCGAACAATCACGGCAGTACACCGCTCTCCATTGCTGCTGAGTATGGACATGAGGATGTGGTCGAAATGCTACTTAGGAGAGAAGAGGTCAACCCCGAGAGAATAGATAAGGATGGCGAGACAGCACTCGCATGCGGTGCCTACGGTGGATCTGCGGGTGTGGTAAGAATACTCCTTGAGCGAGGAGGGATTAACCCCAACAAGCCAAATTACACCGGCCAAACACCGCTCTCGATTGCCTCTCAGAAGGGACATACTGCAGTTGTAGAAGTACTACTGAACCAGAGAGGGGTCAACCCCAACAAGCCTGACAATGACGGCCAAACACCACTCATGCACGCTGCTAGGAATGGCCATCAGGGAATCATTGAGCTACTACAGCCTGACGAAGCGGTAACCCACGGCGCGCTCGCGGGCATGGGAGACACGATTACTTAGAAATCATCATTCCTGCTCTTTCGGAGCACTCTCTTGTGCCCCACCTCGGTCATCTTTCCCAAGAGAACTACATCCCGAGCGGTGAGAAGCATTTATAACAGTGGTTACTACATCCGTCTGAAACCCTGTCTCTAATTTAGTCGTAGAAGGGTACGAGTTTTTTTCCTAAAGGGTACCGAAGGATCTAGTCAGTAGGGCGGGGATTGTTGCATTATTGTAGGAAAGTTCAGTTCATAGCCTTTGGTTTTCATTATATCTAATTTCATTTTCCTTTGGTCTCAAATTCTTGTCCGCGCCTGATTTGCCCCGCCCCCTTTCATTTTCCGCCTTATTTCTCCCCCCCCACCCTGCCCTCTTCTCCCCGTGATAGAATTCTCTAAGCCGTAGATAAGCTGTATATGGGATATTTTTTGTCGATAGAGGAGAAGCGGTGTGCGGTAGCACCAAGGTTCCTAAAGCAATAGTAAACTATATTCGACCCGAACTACAATAGCGCACCGCATACTCTAGATGATCATGATGGAGTCTAAAGAAAGCAAAAAAAAGGAAAGAACAGTGCAATTCGTGATAGCTAGGCCCTAAGCTCAGGGAATCGTGGAGGAATGGTGGACTGGTTTGCTACTCTCTCCACTAGCTAAGAGTAGGCCAGGACTCAACAAACTCAAAAGAAACACACTAAGCCGACAAAACCTAAAACTTAGCGATCTCAACCAATCTATCATAGTACAATTGTTGGCGTCCCATGATCCTCTGTGATCCTTAAAGCCTATTCCCTGCCAACGCGCCGACTCCTGTATGTCTGACGAGAAGGGGTATGGGAGCAACCTCATGAAACCAAATACCGGATACCTAATGCCTTCCGACAATGAGTACCAACAAAAACCCAAACCTATTACCCTATTCTAAGCGGAATAGGATGTGGAAACACCCAGTGTTCCAAACGGACTAGGTAAGCCAGGCTTTAGTGAGGCCGGGCCGGCGGTGTCAAATTCGGTAGTATCTAGCGTGGGCGGGCCTGCAAGACGAGTGACGAATGGTGAAACGAAAGGAAAAACGCCAAGGAACTCACACTTAAAACCATCGCACCAAGGTGCGGGGAAAACTCTTCACTAACTTAACAACCACAGCCTCTCGCTTTTCTCCCGGCTTTCCCGAAAGCCGCACGATCCCAAAACTATCGCGCATTCCTGCATTCGCAATGCTTTCACGAACGTACAAACCAAGCGCTCAAAGCCGAACAGTATACCCGAAGCCAAAGCGAGTCTTCGAAGACAAACCCATGCCTAAATCCTCAGCACATCTCCGAACACAAACCTATGCCCGATGACGGAGGCATAAGTTATGCCCGAATCCTCAGCGCATATCTGAAGCAACAAACAACCGCGCTCCCGGAAGCTCTCTGAACAAAGGAAGTATCGTGAGAGTATGGCGAGCAGCACTATTTTCAACGATGTGGAGGAACAATTTCTCTTTATCAGAAAGAAATATTGGAAAATAACAGAAATAGAGAATTAATTAATTGAATTAATTGTAGAAAAGGAGCGACTGTTGCGGTGGGTCGAGTGCGTGCAGTGGGGTCGTGACTACATATAAGATATCAATACGGGGGTGATTAATGGTAGATAGTTGACAAAATAACAGTAAAAATCCCATAATTCCCAGTTATTAGCTTGGAGATTTAATTCAATCCCTACTGAAGAAAAATACGAGGGAATGGTGGTAGGATAGGACTGTGCTGACTGCTCTGGAGGTGAATTTATAAGACGTCATTGAGTTGGTTGTGTATCACTCGTTGTGTGATTAAATAAGGAGCAATGGCCGGGGGGGGGGGGCGGGGCAAGAATCAAAGGGGATAAGCTTGAAAGCAGGGAGGGGGCTGGGGTACCCTTAAAGCGATGTATTTTGAATGCTAACCAGCGGGCCTATAGGCACCTTCAGTTAATTCGGGTCAATGGTGGTTGTCATTTCTCTAGCTTGGTGCCTATTGCGTTGAAACAAGTGCCGCATTACCATACTTTCGCTAAGAACGCTGTACTACCGGTACCAAGTAGTGTTCACGGAGGGCCTCTATAGAAGGGCAGTATTGAAAGCCAAGAAATTCCACAAAGTGTCTACTTTCAGAAGCACAAGAACTGCGAGCCAACAATTGTCAAGAAATCCCGTCTGGAAAGAGAAACCACACAAGCCACGATCAATTCAACTCTCCCAAGCTAACCGACAAACCTTTCAACCAAGAACCCACGGAGTGGAAGAGAAATCTAAGCGAAAAAGAAAGCCCAACCTTGTTCGGTTGTCTGACTATCTAGGCACAGGTGATCCTCCTCTTAAGGCTTCTTTTTATTGCGCGCTCTCCCGGAAAAAAAATTCCTTCGCCCGTTGTCCTGAAAAACCATCTGCCCTTGTTGCGAAGAAACAACGAAAATAAAGACCGTCCCGTATCTCCCGGACCGCTGAGACATTGCAAAATTTTGTGCCACCCCTGTGAGTATCTAAGACGGAGATGACTAAAGTGATGCCCCAGTACTCTCCACCGATGATGTGCGTATGTACGATCACATAGCTAATATTGACTATGGTCTGAAGTTTGCACATCTGCGAATTTGTAGTAACTAACCAAGAGCCGCTTATTAACCTGTGTCTCAGACACTGACAGGGGCGGCACAAAATTTTGCAATGTCTCAGCAGTCCAGGAGATACGCACTCCGGAGGTACAGCTCCTAAGTTTTGTATGTTCCACAGGAGGTAGGGGCAGCAAACCTCGCTTGTGGAACATACAAAACTTAGGCGCTGTACCTCCGTACCCTCCTGTGAGCAAAGACTTAGCAACACCCCTGTAGTAAGTTATGCTACACGTGATACACCTCCGCCCACCGTTCAACACAAGCTCAGCGTATTTCCCTTCCCAATCAATTCATGCTCTCTAAGACATCCGCAGGCTACCTCAGATTAGTACAGCAACAGCGGGAATTACGTAGCTTTTACTCCTTCCGGGTAGCTTGGCTGGGGACTGCTTCCCCACAACATGGCGGTTTCTGCAACGTCGCTTGGACACAAGAACACCTCTCGCTTCTTTAACTTCTACAAATACCCCCAACCCACCATGCCATTCAACTCCTCATCTTCGACAGTGCAAGCGATAGAACGTGAGACATGGCCCAATATACTATCAGTGTTGGTAACAATTACTTCAATTTTATGACCTCTTCTTCTAACACTGGAGAAAACTGTGGAGTTGCCGATGATCGCTCTCAACTCTTATCTTGGCTATCACCCTTAGAGCCAAGGTTCCAGCATCGCAACATCCAGGAGCGCCGTGTGAACAATGTCGGGGAATGGGTTGTTCAAACTGAGGAATTTAAGCAGTGGTGCGGATTGTGTGGGAAAGGTGAAGGTTCTAAACCCATTCTGTTTTTCTACGGAGATCCAGGGGTCGGAAAGACATTTATTAGGTAAGTAGGATTATTCTCCCGGGAGAGAATGGGGTGGGGCTGGGCTAACAAACCGGGAGGACAGTTCGCTAGTAGTGGACTGGTTGTGCGATCAAGCCAGAAGACAAAACACCATCGTTACATGTTTCTACTTTGACTGGGCGGCTACAAAAGAGCAGTCCGCAGCTAGCATGCTAGGCTGCTTGCTGAAACAGATAGTTAACGGAATGGAGAGGATTCCGGAGGAAATATTCATGACTTTCCAAGAGCAGAAGAATGTCATTGGAGGACGCGCACCGCAGCTGGCTGATATCGTGAAGATGTTGCAGGTTGTCACATCCTCACAGCCCACATTTATGTGCATCGACGGCCTAGACGAATGCGCCGAACTACAGCAGGTCAGGGTCCTTGGCTCTCTCAAACAAATCCTGGACAGGTCCCCAGCTACAAGAATATTTATATCTGGAAGGTTCCATATCAAAGCCGAGGTCGAAAGGGCTCTTGCTGAACGAGTGGTTTGTCTATCGATAGCTCCTACTAAAAGTGATATCATCAGATACATTGGTGCTAGGCTAGGAGAGTACGAAACCCGGGATTCCATAGACGATAGTCTAGAGACAGAAATTCTACACAAGATTCCCCAAAGGTTATCTGAAATGTGCGTAGGGACGAAGATACTCAGAGCTCTACCCCAGACTATCGGCTAATGGATATATTTAGGTTTCAACTCGTTTCTTTAAATGTCGAGGAAATCTTACAAGAATCGACGATGCATCGGAAACGAGAAAGGCTCAGCAAAATAATAGATGGATTGGAGTTGGAGGATGCTTACGGCACCATGATTAAAAGGATAAAAGCGCAGGGTGCGGGTAAATCCAGAGTTGCGATGGATGCTTTGATGTGGATCAGTCACGCGGAACGGCCGTTGAAGGCGGCAGAGCTCTGCCACGCCCTGGCAGTGGAGCTTGGTTCTACTCATTTCAAGGCTGAAAACGCTCCTTCGATCTCGACAGTGGTAAGCTGCTGTCAAGGTCTCATCAGTCTCGACCTGAAGGCATCAACCGTACGGCTAACCCATTTCACTCTCAAAGAGTATCTTTCCTCTCGTCCCGATATTTTCTCTGGACCCCACGCGTCGATGGCAGAGATCTGTCTCACTTATCTAAATTCGGGGCAGATTAGGGCCCTTTCAGTCGATACCTCTACCGACATCTTAATTAATCCTTTCTTAAACTATTCTTCTGTCTACTGGGGAGTCCATGCGAAAAGGGATCTCTCGGCCCGCGCAAAATCCCTTGCACTAAATCTCCTTCAGGAATATGATTTCCACGTATCCGCAAAACTACTGTTAGCACAGGTGGAGGACCTAGGTCCTCAGTGTTTCGGTCCCGATCCAAGTACTAGCCTCGAGTTCAATGGACTGCACTGCGCATCGTTTTTCGGAATTGTCGATATTGTAGCTGCTCTGCTAGAGATGGAATGTTATGATATCAACGAAGGCGATTCGGCGGGGGTCACTCCACTTGCATGGGCGGCAAATAACGGGCACAGCGAACTCGTCAAAATGCTGCTCGGGCGGAAAGAGGTTAGCCCTAACAAGCCAGATAGTGAAGGCCAAACTCCGCTCTTGCATGCTTCTTACAATGGACATGAGGGAGTTGTAGAAATATTCCTCGGAAGGGCCGAAGTCAACCCCAACCAGGCAGATGATGACGGGTGGACACCGCTCTTACATGCGGTGTCGGAGGGGCATGTGGGGGTAGTGAAAAGATTACTCCGTCGGGAAGAGGTCGACCCCAACAGGGCAGATAGTGACGGGTGGACACCGCTCTTACATGCGGCGTCGGAGGGGCATGTGGAGGTAGTGAAAATATTACTCTGTCAGGAAGAGGTCGACCCGAACGGGGCAGATAGTGACGGATGGACACCGCTCATACATGCGGTGTCGGAGGGGCATGTGGAGGTAGTGAAAATATTACTCTGTCGGGAAGAGGTCGACCCCAACAGGGCAGATAGTGACGGGTGGACACCGCTCTTACATGCGGTGTCGGAGGGGCATGTGGGGGTAGTGAAAAGATTACTCTGTCAGGAAGAGGTCGACCCGAACAGGGCAGATAGTGACGGCCTAACACCGCTTTCTTGTGCTGTTTTGGATGGAAATGAAGAAGTGATGAAAATACTGCTTGGGCGAAAGGAGGTCAACCCTGATAAACCGGATAATGATGGGGACACAACTCTCTCGATCGCTGCATGCAAAGGATATGAGGAGATGGTAAAGATACTGCTCGAGCAGGAAGTGGTTAGCCCTGACAAGCCGAATAGGGCTGGCCGAACGCCACTCGCCTCTGCCGCTCGGGAGGGACATGCCGGAGTGGTGAAAATACTGCTTGGGCGGAAAGAGGTGGACCCTTATAGGCTTGATAGCAACGGCCAAACACCTCTCATGTTGGCAGCTAAGTATGGCCATAGGAGGGTGATGGCGTTGCTGCAGCCTCACCAAACGGTATCCCACAGGGCTCTTTGAGGACCCCTCGCTACCACCTCGTGGAAATCACCGCCCATTCACCCCTCGCTGTTAGTGTTCTAAATGAGAGTTGCCCTTGGACAACTCCCTTCTTCGGCGAAGGCGATCCTATAAGATAGGAAATGAATATATATATTATTACACCAGTCTGAAGTTCCCTATCCAGCTTAACCATATAATAATTTATAAATTTCTATTCACAAAGTGTAGTAGAGTCCAATCGGCATCGTGAAATATGTAGTTATTGTGACAAGGTTTAGTTAGACTATAGCCTCCTTCTCTCCCCCCATTGTACCTCCCTTCCCCCACCTGTAAACTATCCCCCGGGGTTTATTTTCCGTTCTGCCCTCCCTCTACCCCCCCCCCCCCCACCCGTCCTACTCGGCTATTGACAAAGAGCAAACACGTTGATCCCTGAGAAAAAGACAATGAGCCCACGGTTGCGCACTAGTCTTTACGGAGATCGTGGAAAATTGTAGAAACACTACACATATAGTAGGGTATCAAATCACTCCTAACGAGACGACGCTACAAACAGCCTAGCGTGGTGCTTGAGGGATACCCGCTAGCTACCAGTGCTGTAGATATTAGTGTTGAAAGTGTGGAGGGTGCCAAAGCTAAAGCGCGTTCCATGTCAATTATTGAGCTCTCCCGCCCCACAATTAACTTGATATTACTAAAAAATAATAATGGAAATCTCCGGAGAGAGAGACTCGAGAATTTAGTTCTGTCAGAAAGAATCAGAAAGACCCGTGGTTCTATGGTATGATAATCGCGGTAGTGGAACATTGCAGTATTAGAAGTGTTGCGAGAGGGCGCATATCGGGCAGCACCGAAGGGTTGGTCTGTGTGAACCCACAGGGACTCGGATGAATGTACGGGTTATCGTTGTAGAAGCCTTCCCTGGTCCAGTAGTCGTGAGTTAGCAACGTATTCAAGCCGGGGAAAAGTGCAAAAGTGCCGGAATGAAATCGTTGGATAAACATTGCTTCTCCCACGCATACTTCCGGCCCCTCACCCCTTCTCGGCCTTGGATTTTAGAGACACCCACTCGTGGGAAGAAAAAAAAGTGGAATTCGCCTGTTTGTCGCTTGGGGCACCGCGAAGTATGATAACACATCACACCCCCGCCTTCCCAACCCATTACTCTTCAGCGACGAGATGCATTCCCCTGATAATGGCAGAAGAAGAGGTTTAACCACTTCGGAGAGTATAAATAAAAACATGTATTGTAATAACTTTCATAGGAGTAAGCGCAGTCGTTCTCGCTTGGAAAGCGAAAGTTGGTCGGTGGTTGTGGTTGCCGAAGCCGAAAGGCGAGTGTGAACTCCAGCTTTTCCCACGACTGACGGTTATGTTAGCCCTAGCCCGCTGTAGAATGTGATAGACTGTGGTAAGAATCGGATTCAATCTCTAATTTGTGAGTCCACGGAAGAGCTACCCTTCCCCCTTTGGGTGAATTCGGAGTCGGCTAGTATTTCGTGAGCTCTGTTGCAGGGACGATTTTCAAAGTTCTAGAGACACAAAGTGGGGAGTACTAAGGTAAGTGACCACCGTGCAGTCTTAACTCTACCTGCGATGGAACTCGTCGCCTAACTGTGAGGTGTATTTAGCGGGCGAAAATGTAAATTGGCGGGGTTAGGGTTATAAATTTCGCGTAATTGATCTCTGTTCATCACTAACTTAGTTTCACAGTGAGAACGGTGGATGACCTTCAATCAGTTGATGATGGCTCTCTAATCTTTGGACAGGCTCGGTAAAGTTTTTCTGCCGCCATCCAATTTAGCCGCGCTAGCCCTGCCGTTTTTTTGCATCCTTGGAAGGGTTTCTTACTTGAGTATGGTTGACCAACCAACCGAGAGCGCAAAAACTCATTGGGGAACCTAAGAAAAATACCGGTATTAGTGTGGAACACGCGCCTTGGGGTGGAATGTTGGCTAAATAATGTTTGGGGGATTCCCTGTGAGTCACTTGTGAAGACTATCAGGATTCGGGATTCTTTTTACTGAAGGAATCATCGCTCGTCGCTTGGAATAAGGTGTATGCTAATTTACCCGGGATTCTCAGCTTCTGAAGGGTAACTCCATGACCCCCACTTGTGGAGGTTTTGTTTTGTCGAGGTATGAAGTAGCAAGGCATGTAGTGGGAGGACTTCAGCTATAATCTTATTAAGTAGGAAAGCTTACTACGATACCTAAACCCAAAACCTACGATGGTATTACTTGGCCATTTAAAAACTCTCCTGACGCTTTTAATTTATTTATACGCGTCTTGGCCCAAAGTCTCCGGAGACTTTTTAAACGGCCAAGTACTTCCGAGGTGTTGTTGTTTCTGCTAAATGCCTACTTTGTAGTGCTAGTTATCAAAGCTGTAGTGGTTCGTAGGTCTCGCAAGGTTTATTCTATCATCGCTGCCTCGGAGTTATCGGGAATGCCAAGTCAAGTGGGATAGAATTGAAAATTAGGAGACTCACGCGATAGGCGAGGACCGACCGGCACTCACAGCTGGGTTACGTCGAGGGTCACGATCCCCCACAAACCCCAACTACTAAAAATATGAATCAAGTTTCTTCCCTCTTATTTGGAGTTATTTGGAGACCTCGGACATCTCCCGTGGCAGAGAAGAAATAAAATGGTGTAGCTACGAGAATCGAAGCGCTGGGGGTTGCAGGGGATAGTGGTTGTCTCCGTTGACTCGTGACTTGAGGAACGTCACAGCATAATGTTGCCGACAGGATAGTGTCGTGCATGGCAAATTTCGTCGCAACGAGAAAGAGGAGATCCTATACCTATACTAGCAGTGAGAAATAGGTCCTGAGATGACCAGTGCAACTACGATTCCCGCAAAATTCAACCATCATGATATCTACAATGGCGACTACAATTCCAACCACAACTATAATGACTATTAATACTAAGGGGTATATCTCCCTCCTTCTCAGGGAGCATGGAATCTTGTAATTGGACCTTTCATTTTTACTGTGGTATTGGCTTGAGCTGTTGTGGTACAGCATTACCTAGTTATTTTCGCCCACCGCTGTTAAGTTGAAATAAGAGTTTTCTTTGTAATCTGTCTCAAATTCGCAACAAAACGCCTTCGCTTAAAACTTTATGGCTAAAACCTGGCTTATTAGGGACTCTTCGTGACCGTATTGAATGGCTTCCTTCAGCCCCTACTTTATTTCAACGTACTAGCTTTTAACAACAAGGTTCTCGCACAGCGGATTTAGAGTTCGGATACGGATTTGACGCAAGTTGATTGTATATAGCAGATATAAAAGAGTGTGACGAAGAACTCGAAGAACTTATCAAAAGAAAGAACAAGCGAAATGCAATCGAACGGAAGTGAAGAATAAGATAAAACAGAGACAGACAGGAACGAAGTGCGATGAACTAATAGTGAACAAATAATGGGAAAAACAGCCTTCCTTATATCCTAGCCATCCTCCGTGTCATGCTTCCTGCGCATGCACAATCCTGCTTCTCGCTTTCTCCCACTTAGTAGTTTCGGCATGCACCTTTATGAATCTGGTCCGAGGTTCCAGCACAATTTCTGAGGTAATGGTAGTGCGGCCAGCCTCCGGTTGGGTGTGAAACCGAGGATAAGGTTCGGGTATCGTGAGTGTTCCCGTTCCAGTGCCGTATCATTGTTGTTTGATGTTGTTGAATTAACTATGCGGAATCGTAGTCAAAGGTTGTATGAGCTAACAGTGGTGGAACAATGTTAGAGTAATGGTACGTAACGGATAATAGTAGTTGCGTTTCGGATCCTGCCCGCATGGGAATACATGCACGTGATGAGCAGTCAAAAATCCAACACAAGCTGCAGGCGAATAAAACCAAGTAATGCGGTATTGTGCTGGTTGAGTGTAATAGCAGGGAATTGCGGTTGTTTCCGTTGTCACAGGACATTCTCGCAGCGCTTATGACCATTTAGCAGCTGGAGACGGCTCAACAGTCGGGGGTGTCTGGGTGAGTAGATGGTGTTTGCTTTCAACAGGGCGCCGTCTAGAGTCCGGTGGAATTGACAAACGCACTTCCGGCGTTTTGAGAAGAATTTAGGGTGGTGGAAACTTCGGTAAGCACTTTTGCACAGCCTATCACATAATTATTGTGAATCACCGGCGCTCACCTTGGATTTCTCACCGCACTCAACCCCCACGCCAGAAGAAAGAAGATGTTAGAAGAAATACGGAGAATTGGCCGCTCGGTCTGGAAGTCGGTGAAGCATGGGCAAAGCGGGGTAGGACACGTAGCAGAGCGGGGTAACATATGTGGCAGAGCGGGGTAGTAGACATAGCAAAGCGGGGAAGCAAAGAGGGGAATGAGGGGTAAGACAATGGCGTGAGAAGAGAAGGAAATCGTATGATCCTGTAGTCACTATGGGTTGTACTTAAGAAGTTCTCTTCACGCTCAATTGTTGGAATAGAAGTCACCGAACATTTGTCTGTCTCTCATAAACTTTATTCTTCTCTTTAGCGCTCACATACGATCGATATACGGCCCAGAAAATAAGAATAATGATACCAGCGGACATGCCACCATCTAGTTTTGTCACTCCAATTTTAAAAGCAGCTCGTTCGGTGCCCTAACTTAATAGGCGTGATTTTCTAGAGACACGAGATGATTTTGCTAGCGACATTGTCCTTGTCTCGCTCTCTAGACTAGTCTTGCAGTGAGTAGGAGCCTTCGCATGGGGCTCCTCGCCCAGCAGTCCCTATCCAATAGCCACAAGAACAACATTAATATTAATTTTTTGACTTCTAGTCTACTTTCCTGGTGGCTCAAGTGGTGTTCGGCTAGGAACCATAGTGGCTGTGCACCCACAAGCGAAGTTGGTGTGACACCAGTACACCCCCGCTTTGGTTTAACGAGGCCCCGCACTTTTCCGCTGCCAGGAATATCACCTGCTAGAGACGCTCGGCAACTCTTCGTTCTCAACAGGGTAAGCAATGGGCAGTCGGAGGTGTCTCGGTATACTGTCAAGGGTAATACCAACTGCCTCAATACAAACTCTATTCTTGTGCAGAACAACCTTACTATATCCGATGATCGGTCTCAACTCCTAACCTGGCTATCACCCTTGGATCCAGGCTTGCGCCATTCGGACATTCAAGAGCGCCGTGTGAAGGATGTTGGGGAATGGCTTATACAAACTGAGGATTTCGAAAGATGGTGCGGGCTGGGTGGGGAAGGCGAGGGTGATAAAGGAGTTCTGTTCTGTTATGGGGATCCGGGTGTCGGCAAGACATTCATTAGGTGACAAGGGTCATTCTCCGGGAAGAAAGCTGAACCCGTACTAACGAGCCATAATAACAGTTCGCTAGTCGTGGACACGCTGTGCAATCGGACTCGAGGACAAAACACGCCAGTTACATGCTTTTACTTCGACTTCGCGGCGCGAAAGGAGCAGTCTGCCACCAATATGCTGGGCTCCTCGCTAAAGCAGATGGTTAGCGGAACGGGGAGGATTCCTGAGGGGATATGGCAGGTCTTGAGAGAGCAGAAAGAGGCTGTTAATGGGCGGAGGCCGCAACTAGCTGATCTCGTGAAGATAATTCAACTCGTCACGTCTTCGCAGCGCGCATATATGTGTATTGATGCCCTTGACGAATGTACGACTGCGCAGCGATTTAGGCTTTTTGATTCGTTGAAGGAAATCCTCGGGAAGTCCCCTGGTGCCCGCGTATTTGTTACTGGAAGACCCCATATCCGGGCTGAAATTGAAAAGCACCTGGCTGGACGAGTGACAAGTATATCTGTAAGCCCTGACAGAGACGATATCGTCAGTTACCTTCGTTTTAGATTGAGCCACGACGAAACCCCCGATGCCATGGACGAGAGTCTAGAAGCAGACATTCTGGAGAAGATTCCCGAAAATATATCTGAAATGTGGGTAGAGTGTGGCGGCGGCACCCAAAACCCCATTCCACATATTACTCGCTAATAGGTATACCTAGATTTCTACTCGTTTCCTTGAATATTGAATCAATCTTGCAAGAATCCACGATTCATCGCAGGCGAGAACGGCTCAGCAAAATAACAGATGGGCTGGGGTTGGGAGATGTTTACGATGCGACGATTGAGCGGATAAAAGCCCAGGAAGGCGATAAATCCGGACTCGGGATGGGAGCTTTGATGTGGATCTGTCATGCAGAGCGGCCGCTGAATGTAGACGAGCTTTGCCATGCCCTCGCAGTCGAGCCAGGTTCCACAGATTTTAATCCCCATAACGTCCCCACAATATCGACCTTAGTGAGCTGCTGTCAAGGGCTTATCACTGTGGATAAGGAGGCATCAACTGTGCGACTTATCCATTTTACACTCAAAGAGTATCTTTCCGCCCGGCCGGATGTTTTCGGAAGCCACCACTCAACAATGGCAGAGACGTGCTTGACTTATCTGACATCCGAAAAGGTCAAGGCCATTTCCCACGATCCCTCTCACCTCAACCTCGAAACACCCTTTCTAAAATATAGCTCCCGATACTGGGGCGTCCATGCGAAAAGGGACTTCTCGAAACACCTAAGATCACTTACACTGGAGCTCTTGCAGGATTATGATAGCCACATATCTGCCATATCGCTTCTGGAACAAGTAAGGTATCTGGATCACAGGAAGCTGGGTAAGAGTTTACAATTCAATGGATTGCACTGCGCATCGTTCTTCGGGATTGCGGAGGGAGTAGTTGCTTTGATAGGAATGGAAAGTTATGATATTAACGAAGGAGACGTTTGGGGGGACACTCCGCTTGCATGGGCGGCCAAGAGAGGATATCCGGAGGTGGTGAAAATACTGCTCCGACAGGCAGAAGTCAAGCCCAACAAGGCAGATTGTGACGGCGACACAGCGCTCTCGCATGCCGCTCGGGGTGGGCATGAAGAAGTAGTAAAACTACTGCTCGAGGGGGACAAAGTTGACCCCGACAAAGCAGATAATTACGGCACCACACCACTCTCGCAAGCCGCTTGGGCTGGGTATGAAGGAGTGATGAAAGTCCTACTCAAGCAGGGCGAGGTCAACCCCGAAAGGCCAGATAATTACGGCCGGACACCACTCCAGATTGCTGCTCTGTGTGGGCATGAAGGAGTTGCGAAAGTGATACTCGAGCGGCGCGAGGTCAACCCCGACAGGCCAGAATATGACGGCCGAACGCCACTCTGGATTGCCGCTCAGTATGGGCATGGAGGAGTTGCGCAAATACTACTCGACCGGGGCGGGGTCAGCCCCGAAAGGCCAGATAATTACGGCCAAACACCACTCCAGATTGCTGCTCAGTATGGGCATGAAGGAGTTGCGAAAGTACTGCTCGAGCGGGGCGGGGTCAACCCCGACAGGCCAGATAATTACGGCCGAACACCACTCCAGATTGCGGCTTGGGGTAACCATGAAGGAGTTCTGAAAGTACTACTCGAGCGGGGCGAGGTAGACCCCGAGAAGCTAAATAATTACGGCCTAACACCACTCCAGAGTGCCGCTCAGAGTGGGCATGAAGGAGTTGTAAAAGTACTACTCGAGCGGGGCAAGGTGAATCCCGACAAGCTAGATAATCGCGGAGAAACGGCGCTCCTAAAGGCTACTCGCTATGGACACGAAAAAGTCGTAAAAATACTACTCGCTGAGGCACTAGTCAGCCCTGACAAGCCAAGCCATCACGGGAGCACACCGCTCTTGCTAGCTGCTCAGTATGGGCATGAGAATGTGGTTGAAATGCTACTGGGGAGAGAAGAGGTCAATCCCGATAAGCAGGATAACGATGGCGACACACCGCTCTCATGTGCTGCCTACGATGGACATGAAGGTGTGGCTAAAATGCTACTCAAGACGAAACGGGTTAACCCGGACAATACAAATCATGCTGGCCGAACACCACTCATGTGCGCAGTAAGGAATGGCCACAAGGGGGTCGTTGAGCTTCTGCAGCTTCGCCAAGCGGCCGCCCATGTAACACCCTTAGACCCAGAAGACACCACCCAATAGAGATCTTCTCCTCCCCTCCCCCTTTTCGAGCCCCTCGCTCATCGAAGCTGTCTTTGAACATCATCCCTTCCAGCGAAGGGAAATTCCCTGTCACGCGAATACATACGTTATATGTTACCACCCCAGCCCGAGACTCCATGGCTAACCTAGCCGTGTGAGGATACGAGTTTCTGCTTACAAGGTGCAGTAGTGTCTGGCTAGGGAGGAGAAATGTTATAGCTTCATTATTGTGAGAATGTTCGGTTATGCCCTGCAGTTTTCATCAAGCTCTATTCAATCTTCCCCTCCTACAGGCTACAGCCGTAGGTTCTTGCGTTCACCGCTTTTATTATTCGCCCGTAGCCTTTCTCTCCCCTCTCCTTTCCTTTGTCTGATAGAATACCTGAGTCGTAGATGGATTGCAGATAAATTGCTTTTTAAAAGGGTTTCGATAGATGAGAAGTGGCGTATGATAGCCCAAGGATTCATGAGGCAATTGTGAACTATATCCCAACCTCACCCACAATTGGGAACCAGTTACCGTAATCGCTATTTATTAGTTGGTGGTGCGCGGTTTCTGTCTTAGCCCATATCTAAGAGCTACCTCCTCTACAGACCTTAGTATAGGGGGTTAGAGAGCCTACCAGAGAAGCTTGTTGTGCCACTCAGCAATCTTGGCGGGAGGGTGTAGTTGATTTCAGAAGCCACGGGAATCCGACAGATCGTTCAGGAGTGTTGCAGATTATTCGAGGGAGTTGTGGATTGGATTAGTTATTTCGTCGTGTATGAAGAAGCCTTCCCCGAAACGTTTTTTCTTTGCCATTTGGGGAATGCATGGAGGAAAAAGGAGACATCTGGGGTGATACGGAGCCGGTTGGGGAAATCCATTGAAGGATTAGGATATGTTGCTTTTGTTTTACATATGCACCCATCTTTGCCGTTGCTTTCGTTTTCGATAGCGAATGAAGTTGTGGAAGTCAAATCTCACCCCCTTCCGTCACCCGCCCCAAGGGCCACATATATCCTCTCACTCTACCGCCTAATTATTCAGTGCAACCCACTTTCTCACTTTGGGATATCTCCCTCACCTAGGGATCGACATGCTAGCATGGAGCACGCCAACTGAGACCACAAAGAAGATGACAAAATAGATGAAAGAAAATGTGCACTGGTTTGACTGGAAGGCGTTTGGGGAGAGAACGAGTATATCAAAAACACACTTATAATTCCGTGACCTGCCCTTCCTACAACTCTGACCACATGGCCATCTTTAAATAAAAAAACCAATGTCAACTCTTCCGTGAGTCTCTTGAACATAATCACGCCATTTCCCTTCCTTCTTGCATCATTTCCTTACCCCTCATACCCGGCTTCCTATCCCTACTTCGGTGTTCCTTCGGCCCCACAATGTCGCATACTTCACCGAGTTCCGAACTGCGGTGAATCCTCCGATAGTCTTCTCGCATGTTCTAGAAGAGGGGTCTGTAGGCATTGTGTCCGGGTGAGCGCTGGTGATCAACAGAAGAGACATTATAGCGGATACTATAAGAGGTTATTGTTCTCTCTCGGCAGAAGCCGGTCGAATATCGAACACCACAATTACATGAGTCAAAAGATGGATGAGAGAGAACATCTCCTAACCACTTCCCAAAGGGGTCACCCAGAAATACTGGAGCTCTCTCCTAATGGCTATGTGAATTTTGATAAATCTAATGTATGGCCTCCCCAGTAAACCTTTCCCCCCCCCACACCCGGGAGAGAGTTCGCGCCCTTTGCCCAATTGCCAACGAGTTGTTCCAACCCACCATTCAACTCAATTATCTAGCCGGTGTTTAAGCTCGATGAAGACAGGCTTCGGCAATTGGGAGGACACCGCGAGCGACCACAGGAGTAAGTTACAGAGCAAATCACCTAAAAGCTGAGCCAGTGTTAAAACGGAATGAATATTAGCCTCACTAGATCGCTGCTTACTTAACACTATGAGAGTCCATAAAATGAGAACCCTGCCAGTCAACGAAGTACCTAGCACCTTTACTTAGTATCCTATGCTGTGAATATCTGGGAACTTGTTTCTTTTCAACAAATTGATCGGTGCGCGGCGGTTCCAATCCCTAATGGCCGGAGAACCAAATGTTTTATAGATACAAACAGGTATGGTGACAAGAGAACAAATCCGAGAAATAATAAATAAGAAACAAGTGGCTGATAGCCGGCACACAGAAGGTAGAGTGGGGAGAAAAGCGAAAGTCTGATGGATGATGAAAAAATAACGAACAAAAGGAAAACGGGAATCCTTTTATCCTCCTCAAATCATGAGCTCCCTCTCTCACTTGCCCATGCCGAATATCTGATCTCATTTCCTCCACTCTACATCTTTCCCGAATCTCCTCCAACTTTTAACTGAAGTGAAATCGCATTTACTCAGGGCATGGTTAAGTGTTCTGCTCTCGGTTGCATGAGTCTTTCTCGCGTCCGAGATATTGTCTATTCTTGCAAGATTTCGTCGATATTTAAGAAAACGACTAGAAACCTAAATACATTTATTGCCGGATAGTCGAAGATGGATATGTAGCATTATTGTGCTACATGCATTTCTTATACAGAGTCGCACCCCGTTGTCCGTGATGGTTAAATTAGGAGTTGACTATCCGGGACAATGAACCATCCTGGAGGGTGAAATGCTTGATAAAAATTGTGTTTGAAAAAAATGAAAACCGAGTGATAATTGTGTACCAATTTTCCAAAGCCATGCAAATACATTGAGATAGTAGATAATATGCGAGAATGAAAACCTAATCAGTACAAAGAAATATGAAACGAAAACCATCCAGGCAATCCATTCCATCAATCGACCTTGTTCGGTAGGTCCACTGGCGGAGGCATTGGGGGAGATGTCGCTACCCTCGTCACTTGAGATCGTTGCCACCGATAAATCCCTAGTTGGCAATGAGGGCGCAGTGAGAAACATATGGGCGGTGGGTGGGAACAAAAAACGTGAGCTGTAGCGAGCTTCGAGGATCTCAACGGGTGGAAGTCCATGGTCCTATATGTGCTGGTGGCTCTGGGGTCCGTGGGTAGTGAGCTATGACCTCTGGGCAACCAGCTGGACCTTCCTCCCATAACCTCCAGGTGGTTCTTCCGAGCTTTGCCCAATTGGCAATGGGTTGTTCCGACCCTACATTATATCACTTTCCATATAAGGTTTGGATGCGGGGTCAAGTGGGAAATACAAGACCTGAAATTTTAAGGAAACCATCCAATACTGAACTTGAATTGAAGGATTTCCTCTTAAACAATCAAATAAAATTACTGACTCGGAGACTTCCGGCAATGCCACCATCAAGCCTTGCATACGGAAGCAAACGAGGACAGCACCATAGAAGCTTGGCCTAACACAGGTGCTGAAATATGAGCTTTGTTGCCTCCTTAGTGGATCACAGGCTGTATCAATAGTGCCTTTGAGCAGCTGTGATATGATATTTGAGGCTAGAAGTAGGATAAAATCCGGAACAATGAATATACCCTGTATGTGGACAGGGGTTAGAGATATATAAATTTGTATCCGGTCCGAAAACCCCCTTAATCCGGGACAGTGAGGTGTATTTCTATGCAGCTGACACAAATCTCGAGAAATCGTCCTGCCAACGAAGAATCCGGGAGAGTAAGGTCGGGGTCAACGGGGTGCGACTGTATGTGGCGAGCATCCTAAAATGGTTAATCTCCAACAAAACTCACCACTTTTAAGTGAGGCCAGACCAACCTACATGAATCCTTTTAACGAAAATAAAAAATCTAATTGATTATGCTTATTCGGGCTTTTTTTGGTTTATTTTTGGAATTTTCCTCTCCCATTTTATGATGATCCGAAAGTGAAGTATCATAATTATTTTCAAATGTTTCACTTCTCCGATGGTAGTCGCCCCGCTGCTGGTATCCGGGGGGGATTGCTACCAAGTACACGGTATTAAAAGAGTTCGCCCGCTTCAGCAAGGAACCCAACCTACTCACAGTACCGCAAAAACTCGAATAATCGAACCGTATGCTATGTCGTGAGAGTTACCTCCTCTGGTAAGGTCCTGTATTTTTTGTTTTTTTATCGCCCCTAGAGGGGCTGAGCAGCTCTCTTTTTGCTGTGTTTTCCTTCCCTATTCTAAGTAGGGAATTCTCAACTACATAGAACACCGGTCGATTATTCGAGTCCCTGCGGTCGCCTGCTCCTCCCGCGGTGCCAAATCGAAGCGGGAGCAATAGAGAGTGTATTTTATCCTCTAGCTTCACCGTGCAATCTATCTGCCAACAGAGAGCTAACATCCCGCCTTGTCACGACTAATTCTCACTTTTCTCTCACGAGATTAATCATTTTTTCCATTATTAATGTCTTGCCGACCGCCGAATTTCCATAGCAAAACAAGACCGCAATATCACCCCCCCCGTCCCGCCCCTCTGGTCATGTCACCTTCTATATTCTTCATTTGTACAAGCCATTCTCCCGAATCGACATGGCACTCTTGAATGTCGCAATATCGCCTGGCACATTTTCTGACTTCTTAAAGAAATTCCCTATCTGCTCTACCTACATCAGGAGCGAACACTATGAGCAAAGGACATAGTAGTGGGTGTTCTGTCAAAAAAGAAATTCGCAAGGGTATTCTGGTAAACAATGCTATGCAATGGCATCCTAGGGGCAACGTAATTTACGGCCATGCGGCTCTTCGCCGGGATGTGGCTCACCATGGCAACCACAGGATCATCAAATGTATATTTGATTATCTGCATACATTGTACTGGTAACATATTGAAAATTAGTTGAATAGTACTTTTGAATATGGAGATTCAGAATCTGGTATTTTCATTTGATGATAAAGGACTCTTCTTCTTGTATATTAACTTTATTATGAACTGGTTCAAAGAGCATTCTTTCTACAATAGTAGTAAAGAAAATTGAAACCAACAGCAAATAGGATAGTTTAAGCATATAATAAGATCTTATAGGGCTAGTACTTGATGTGAAAAGTGTTTTATTAATGGTATGTAGCTATGTTGGAAGATGTTGTGACGGTAAAAACAAGAATCGGGAAATATATAGTCTATAAACTGGATAAGATGATATCAGCCAATGGGGTTTACCTAAGATTCCAATACTCTCTGATATACTTCAAATAGGTAATACAAGATATGATATAAACTTTCAAGGTAGTTGGTCAAGTCTTGCAAATTTTATTCTATAATTATTGGTAAGTAATTTAGTGGGAAATAATACCATTTAGCTACCACCATGAAGGCTACATATGCAGGATAAGGCTAAAAGCTGAGTTATAGTATCTACTAATATATTGCAAACTGTGTAAGAAATTTTAGGGAGTATTACCCTAGCGGGAATAGCTTGCATAATTATGCGCGAGGTATATGCAACCATATGGGAGAGCACATAGCCGAACTTAAGCTTCCTGAGTAGGGACTTCCCGGAGGCATCTGGGAGACTACTCAGGAACCCCAAAGAGTTCACCTTTCAAGATATGGCTAACTGATTGGAACGATGGTTAGAGAACCAGTTCTCTACTCTTACTAATGCATACGCATTATGCACTGATAGATGAATATCGGACTTGATCACTCCATATTCATGATACTATTGGTATGTAGCCATTTAGACTACATATTCCATTATAGTCTATGAAGACGAAGAGATCGAAGACTGACTACTGGTAGAGTGGGGACACCCTCAGAAGAAATAGCAGTCGGGAGATTCTCAGAGTCAAACCTGGCAAGATTCAGGGTCAAACAGTGTTCACACTTTGTTCTGACAAACTGAATTCTTAGAAAAATACTTCTTTACTAGAGAAGCCAATTTTTGCAAAGCCAAGTGAATACATGAAGATGATGATATAAAGAGAGAATGAAAAAACCCTAAGAAGAAATAAAGAAATCTGAAACCCAGTATCCATCTGAACCTTTCGCACGCTTCATTCCTAAGTCCACTGTCGGAGGCGTTGGGGGAATGTCGCTGCCCTTGTCGCTTGGGATCGTTGCCACCGATATATCCCACTCCGAGGCAGGTAGGTGAAGTGGCAGTTAAGTTGCCTGCCGTCCGGT
>Ga0307517_10000593_pt1 | contig 61732 bp, 62 predicted proteins | sample 23_EM_MG_FD_194515 | JGI IMG/M metagenome (GOLD analysis project Ga0307517, IMG submission 194515) | Populus trichocarpa ectomycorrhiza microbial communities from riparian zone in the Pacific Northwest, United States - 23_EM | ecosystem: Host-associated > Plants > Roots > Unclassified | place...
AAGGCGCAGCATCTTACATCCAGCTCCCGTCATAAACTACGTGCCCGGAAACAGACGTCACTTTAGCGTCAGAACCACCCCCTTCCGCGACCGGATGGAAGGATGGAAAGCGATGCGCGTTTCTATCATTGTGGTGGCACCAGGGAAAACCCGAGCAACGCGGAACGTTTGCAACGGACGCCAACGACCCCCAGCCCAACCACCAGTAAGGAGTCCGCGAACACGTTCGTCTTCGCCAACGTGGAGTCCTAAAGGAGCCACGAAAGTATGAAACGCCGATCTTATAAACAGACTCGAAATGGGCGTCCAGTAACAGATAGGCATGGAGGAAGCTCGACGGGGTATCCACGCAAGGTCTCGTCCTAACCAGCCAGAAGTACCCCATTCAATTTAGTATCGGTCGATAGTTATATCGACCTGGGCCTAGGGCTAAGTAGTTTGAATCAGACCTGGGATGGCAACGTGGCGGCAGAGAGTGAGAGGCACTTGGCCAAATGGAGAACACCCGGATGTAAGTACGAGCCACACCGCGAACATGATCCACGTCGGACATCAGATGCGGGCACAAAAAACCGCCTATCGGTAAGTACCCCCTCATTGACCCAATGGTTCCTGTGGAGCCCAGAGTAGTCAAAGGGTAGCCGTACGACAACGCGCACCCCATACCGTAGTGATCATGAACCGCCCGGATTCCGAAGTCGCTCCGTACTCCGAACCCACAAAAGGAAAACACCGACGACGGGCGGAGATTTGCGAAGAGAGATCAATGAGTTTGAGGAAGGGGAGTGATCTTCAAGGAGTAGATGCCAAAGAAATGTCATATGCCCATCACGGGTATACGCGTGCCTATTGAAGGACATCCGCTTCCATAGGTCCGGACGTGGTCGGGTGGTGTAATAGAGTTAGTATCTTAGCATGGGATTTTGAGGGATCCGAATCCAGAGTTGGAAACCCCGCTCGGTGTCACTGTCGATGCAAGTGGGACCGCCCCCGTTTCGGAGCGTGGATGTGCGGGTGGGAGGACCGGAACTGCGGACGTGTCAGTTTTCAGGTGGAGAGCGCGTGGAAGGGGAAAAGTACGAGTCTCATGGTTCCTCAGGGCCGTATGCGCCGACGACGAAGTTTGAGGTGGTCATAAGAACTCTGGTGAGCCGAGGCACACCGTTTGTTCGTCGACGCTAGACCTGAAAACTCCTAGGTGACTGGGTGGTGACCAGGGAAACAGTCACTGGGCGATCGACGAAATTGGTACTTAGATCGGGTGTAAGTAGGCCGCTGGATACTTGCCACAAACTCCCCACGCTTCCACATTGGTCAAAGAGGATCAAAATTCGTGGGGTGAGATCGCGCGCGCGCGCCCATCTCCAGCGCAGACCTAGATCATTCAAAGAGTCAGTTAGAGTTTGCAAATTGGACACAAAGAGGGGACCGGGGACGCAAAACGAGACTCAAAATCCAAAACCTATACCCCAATCCAATCTCTAGAACTCTGGGGAGAGGTGGCGGTAGTTAACTCACGAATCACTTCCCTCCCCAATGCTATAAATGATCACCGACCCATCTTCTTTTGCCCCGAAGCATCACCGACTGATCAGATGTCAAAACTGTATCAGAGTGAGTGTTTTCCACGGATCTCGGACATCAAATCAAAGGGGCAATAAAACCAGGGGACCCTGTGTCACATGGAGCTGGACGACGGTTGAAATTTGCACTGTGGATGTCTCCGAGGAAGGTCCCGAACGAAGGAACCTTCATCGTGGAATACACGAGGAGAAGTCGACAGACGGTGGGTTTCTTGATCTTATCTCTAGTTCGAGATCCGAACGAAAATTTTGCGCCAGTCGGAAGACAGCTGTAGGCGATCAAAAACATGAGAAAGGACGGAACAAAGCAAGAAATTAGGATCCTTCCGGGTCGCCTGGTGGGTTGTAGCGAACCGTGGTCATCGGGCTGTGCTGCCCAGATGTCAGCCTATGTTCGAACGGGGAAAAACGGTACACCGTTTGTCACCCGCCACCTCGCTTACACGCTAATTCAGGCTTACCATACATCCTGACACGCTGACTGATGATCGTTCTGAACCTTTGGAACGAGGGGCCAAAGGTGGGTGGGAAACAGAACACGCGTAGTCAGCGACACAAGACACGCGACCCCGACCCCGGCATCACCAACGATGAGAATCCAATTGAAGCCTGAGACGTTTGAAGCGGTTTCAAACTAGGCAAACGGTGAGGCTCGACTCGAGACATTCGAGCTGTTATAGTGCTCAATAACACCGGTTCCAGCTTGTAACCGTGTGGCGCACGAAGTTTGTCCTGACGCCCCGAGGATTCTACGCGGGGCTTCGGGAGCGAATCGGAGGCTTGGCCGCGGTCGATATAGGAGGGGTACGGAGATCATAGATGGCCCATTCCAACCCCAAAAACAACCGCCTGTGGCCGTAAATAAGCATACGAAGGAACGTAAAAATAGCAATTGGTATGGTGGGAAAATGTTAGGGCACAACCCCTGGTTCCAGGGAGAAATAAGTTTGACGCAAGTGCGCTCAGAGACGTATTGGAGACAGACTTACTATAGCATGTCGGCCGCCAGTGAATTGCGGACGACGTATGTCACGCAATGCCGCAGGGTCAGGTGGGGAATAACGTGGCCCCGACTAGCTCGAGAATCCACGTCGTAAAAGCGATCTCATAATCACGACATGAAGGAGGGTGGTGCGAAGGGCTCGGACGCGTCAAGAAGTGGGGACTGTGTATCGTAAATAGGTCACACCATGTCAGGGTTGTGATCTCTGGGCTTGGGCGGGGATGTGATCAGATGCGGGGTGAAGGTGCGTCTGTGTGGCATCAAAATTGATAATTAAACACAGGGGGGATAGCGGTCCTTCACGACGACCCTCAGCTGACCGTCGAGGATGGGTGACGGGGTCGGGAATGTGAAAGAGACCGTGGTCTGTCGAGCTGGTAGATTCGGGGCGAGGGGCCCGTCCTACTTACGTTAGTGCTCGCTGGCGAGGTTGAATTTCAATGGGGGCACTCAGATCGCGACAGTCTTACGAGAGGGTCGTGCTCCAACCGTTCGACAGCTGTCGCTAGGGCGTAACGTACAACGCATGATATTGGAGTCTCCCGAGGGTGTTTGTCTATCTTTTGCATGTGGGGAAACAAGGCTCCCCGTATTTCGGACCAATAGAAAACTGGCCGTTGCGGTCGAACCTGGGAGAACGTGCTCGCTGGCCAAGTGGCTCCGTCCAGCGTTCAATGGAGATCAAGTGACCGCCCATTATATCCTTCGTCTTCCATCAACATTAAACAATTGACGAGGGATCTTCCCTTCGCCCCCTGAGGCAAAGTCTGCTTGGCCCGAAGCCTCTCCATGAATTGGTAATTTCAGGCGAAGACGCACCCCAAATCCGAAGTCTCCTCTGCTGTGCCAAGCACGTCTCCCGCGGTTTCGAAATGCGATCCGCATTGCCAGGCCGTATCGCGCGATTCGTCCGCATCCCTTGTCTTCACTTGGAAATTTCCCATCAAACCGCTGATCACCAAGAGAGATACATACGCGGGGCGCAGCACATTTCCTAATCCAGCTCCTACGTACACACTTATGTACACAGTCGCATAGGGAGAAATAGAGCACCCTGGGATACTCCAGCGCGAATATCAAATCGTGTACACAATCTGCTGTACGTACGTCGGGGTGCGGTACTGGTGAAACGGTGTGCTTCATCTCGTCTGACCTTGTCTTGCCGACACACACGCCGCACCACGAGGCCCAGGAACTCGACATGGTTTGAGCACATCGGGGTCACCCTCGGATCGGGGACAGCCGTGCTCGGACAGTTTTTACATCCGGTTTAAACATACACTTACAGCCCAATGTGCACCGGCAGTTTCGCCGTCCGGGCCCAAGCAGTTCAATTGCAGCTTCTCTGCGAGCAACGCATAGTGCTCCGCAGAACAGCATCCGCTTGGCATCCAATTCAATCTGTCTGGCAGATGTCAACAACAGCCTGCTTAATGTCCGGTTTTTGCGAGTCTGGGCCCGCTGCCTCTTAACGCGGTCCGTATCGTACGCGCTTTACCTTTCTACTCAATCTCCCTGGGGCTTGGGCTTTTGCACACCGGACACCCGATGTGTGCCATCGCATAAGGAACAAGGTTCAGTGATCTGATACAGTGGATAAGCCGGAGAGGAGCGCTGGCTGTCTATGCGAGCGGATGAAAAGAATTTGGTTCCAAACCGTGCTATAATCTCGGGGGAAGGTCGATGCGGAAATACACGGGAGATGGGGTGTAATGTACATAGTTATGGGGAGGGATGCAGTGAAGTTGTGTCCGTGGAGTCCGTGAGGCGAGACGGCGCTGCGGTCTGACCGGGACGCCAACAATATAGGAGGGAGCTAAACTAGCGAGATAGACGAGACAGAGGGAAAGTGGGGGAGAGCGAATAGAAACCTGAAAGGGCCCGGTAAGAAGCGCCGGCACAAACAGCAGCCGCGCGCTCACGTTAGTGCATGTGGCTCAGATGACAGTTTGGGATCAAACACGAATGTGGCGGAGAGAGGTCGAGCGGAACGGTTTCTGATCAATCAAGTTTGAGGCCTTTTTGCTGTGCGACGATGTGCTGGCGCTTCTCCAGATCGTGAGCCCACATCGCGGCCCCCTGCAGGTTTACCCGGCGATGTGCAGATGGGATGGAAAGAGGGTCGTCAGCCAACAAGACTCCAACGGAAAACAAGCCAGACCAAACAACTCGGTGAAATGAAAGAAGGGAAGCCATGCCATCGGTTCGGGGAGATAACCGGGTGAGGGAGCACCAATTCACGCCAGGTACCAAGGTGGCGTGGATTAACGGAGGGGGGTTTCACTTACGATACGATTTGACACGGAGAAAAAGACACCAATGATAGGGAGACCCTCCAAAAGGGCCGCGCAGAACCCGAAAGCTAAGGCGATACCATCCACAATAAGGTTAGCCAAGAACAGACGACCACGCGTGTTTAACACAAACACGCACCTCTGTAGTGCCACCTGCGTTCTTCGACGAACGTCGCAACCTCAAGTTTCGTCATCCCCTTGGCCTCGAAGTACTGTCAACTCTCAGTCAGCAAACCAATGGGGTATGGTACGAACGCAAAGGCGATGATGACGATGACGAACAGGCTTGTGAAGATAAGTCCCGGTTCCGAGCGCCTTGAGATACGCAGATACGAAGATACCGACGAAGGGATAAATCTGAATCGGATACAAAAGTACTGCGGCGAAAAAGCGGATCAGGTCGCCGTGTGAAGCAAGATCGTCCCATGAAGAGGGCTGGGCGAAAGATTGCTACTCACTTTTGCGGATGACAAACCGGGCAGCAGAGCCACTGAGCCAGGCATCCCAACCGGGTTTGGTGATAACCGGAGGGCGATCCCATTCTTCGACATACGGCTTCCAGAAGGATGGGCCTTTGCCTCTCGAGGCGACGGTCTGATCCCACACCCGTTGTTTGGCAATGGCTATATTCCTCCGAAGAAAGAAATTGAGGATGATGTTCGCCTGTTCTCCCACGGCAAGCAGAGCAGCAACTGTTGGGTGAATGAATTGGGATATGAGAATCGGGGAGGTGTATTGGGGCATACATGTCGCGAGTTCAAAGGGAACGGTATAGCCAAAGAAGGAGCGGTTGGATAGACCGGTTACGCGTGCGGATCTGGCATGGGGGTGGGAATGAATGCGATAGTTGATCACGAGAATTGGACACACTTTGCCATGAAGAATTGGATGAAGCCCTTTTGAATTCCAAACGTGAAGAACACCTGGGAGAGAGAACATGGTCCACTGCCGGTCGTCGATGGCGGTCGTTGCGACACTCACCCATACCAAGCCGACGAGCAGACCCCTGACGAACCCATGCTTGCACTTTTGCCAGACGGGCACACGGAGGGAGGCATCTGTGGAGAGCCTGTACACACCCACGAGGATGTAGGACGGGGAGAAGTCGAGACGGAGGGCCGCCAGTGATTGGGAAGAGGTCGGGCAAGGATCTGCGGACATTTGGGAACAAGATTTATTCGAATTTCTTTTTCCCTTTTTTTGAAATATTTTCGTCCTGGATCGGAACGGAGTGAGCCGATTGGGTTGCGATCCCTGTCTTGATCTATAACCTCTCTCCCCCTCCGCCAGCCAATGTCCTCCCTTTTATAACCCGCATCCCTCTCCCTCCTCCTCCCCCTCGACAGCCTGTCCCTCCCCTCTCGTCCCTCCTCACCCACCCCCATCCGCACTCATGCTCTCCACCCCTAACCACCCCACCCCACCCCCGACCCCTCGGCCAATCCTCAAGCGCACCCCCTCATCCATGGACAGGGAACGCAAACAAGCTGTCGTACACTTCCCCCCCTCCCCAATCATCTCCAAGACCTTTGTGGCTCACTCCCCCTCCACCTACGACCGCTCTCCCATCGTCGTCGTCCCAAATACACTTGCCCTCCCCGAACGAGGCTGCCCCGGCAGAACCTACACTCTCGATCGACGTCGTTCTGATGAGTTCGGTGGTCTGAGCACGCTGTTTGGTGACGAGTCGACGGATAGCCTGCTCCCACCTCCCCTCATACAGGACACATCTTCCTCCTCCTCCTCGGACGAGAGCAGTGACGGGCTGGCCCCACTGCCCCCACCCTTCAACTCAGCCGACTCGAAACACCGGAGACGTGGTGTCAGGCGTCATCACAAACAGCCATCGAACTCTTTCGACCACACTGGTTATGACAAAGTTACGACACAACACAACCGGTCCTTTTCGGACTCTACGCTAAGAAGTAACCTCCTCGCCGATGAAGGCTGTTTCGGAGGTTTTTAACGAGATCTGGAATTGTCTAAAACTAAAAGCCGCTGGCATTAATCAACTGGTCTGAGGTCATTACCCCCTTATCTCTCCCCATTCATTCTCGTTCTTATCTGTTTCTCCAGATTGACCGATACCCATCATCATGACCGTAATTCACGACCCCCCCATTCAATCAGCCGTCCCGTCAACCTGCATACACTCACACCCGCAACGCTTTCGTCCCCCCCGTTTCCCTGGTCACATTTTCCCTCTATGATTATTCGTTTTCGCGCCACTTGCCTGTTTTCCACTTGTTCCACACAGCACCCGCCCCTTGTTTTCCTGATCGCCCTTATCACCCTCTTTCCAACTTCTTGTGTCTATTTTCGTCTCCCCCTCCCTCCCACCCGTCAGTTCTGATGCTCCACCTGGTATTTGTTCCCGCCCGCTTATCGCTCGACCATCGACATCATACCCTTGCTTCCCCTTCTCGCACTAGCACGCAACCGGACAGGCCGGTACCTGAAAACAATATGCTGCACGGGCAATGACCATTTTTATTCCGCTCTTTCGATCTCGATAGCAAAACCAAAGCACTCTGTAGCACATATTCACTCTAGGTTTCAAGCCCTTGTCCTTACAACCTGTCCCATATACAAGCTCGTATAATGTACAACGACATTTTCTTACTGAGATTCGGGTCGCCCTACTCGGCACCTTTCTCCCTGAAGGCCACTTCCGTTCACGTTCTGGCAGATGGCGTCCCTGACCTAGTCTCGCTGACGCCCATCAAGGCCCACACCCGGTTGCTCCATTGAGGTTTCTGACAGCACGAAACGCGGGGGTTGCGTCCCGAGGGAATCCCACGGTCACGGGAGCTTATCTCTCTACTGTGAACGTGCGCCTCGGACGCGGGTTCGATGGAATTTGGGCGACCTTTGGCCTGCAACCATGATTGGGAACCTGACAGCTGTACCATGTTCCACTTTATCCGGTTGTGACGGCAGACATCAAACGGCATGGATTTCTATCATAGATAGGAGCGACTGATTCCAGTGGGCCACGGTAAATTCGGCTATAGTACCCTAATAGGTTACGGACACATATCTCCCTCGTGTTCAACGTTCCGTCCTCAGCATTCGCCACTGGCCACAGACGGGCGTCTCGGACGATCGCTATCATCTCTCCTCATGCCTTACCCGGGTGCGGCCATGCTTTGTTCCTCGGGTGTAACGCGTGGCGAAGAAGACGGAAGGAGATTTTCGCATCGGAACACGGCGACAGCTTTCGCCCCCTCCCCGCGGTTACTATTCTCCGCAGCCATTCCTCCCCCCTGTCCGTGGTGGGCTCCGGGCCCTCGCAGTTGGGTCGAGGGGGTGCTGTACCTGGGATCAGATGCTGTGTGTCTGGGTCGGGTGTAGTCCGTCCCCCCAGCCTCTGCGCACTGATCATGACTCGTTTCCTAGGCACCATCCCTGGGAAGAGATGCGACCTGGCCCAGAATTGAGACGGAGGACGATGATATCATTCCCGCGCCCCGTAAGATGGAAAATGAAAAACACGCATACAGCCATCATCTCATTGAGTGAGGAGAGCGTTACATGAAGGTCGGTGCACGAGTCGTGATGAACGTTTTGAATTCGTCCGAGACCGGCGACTGACGGTCGCGACCCTCCTCGTTCATCCCTTACAGAATAAATGTAAACCGAAATGCACCTGCCAGCCCCGGGAGAAGTACGTCCAAAGTCGACCGGACTGTATTGTTATCAAACAAAACGTGTTATCGACTCCCACACGCGTGTATCGGGTCGCCCAGTGCGGTGTCCGCGTGAAGCCGCAACAGACCGTGATCTCTCCCGCTTTCTACGGTGTCTGATGTGATTTGCCATGACACGTCTCGATCGCAAACACCCCTGTCGCTCGCTACTGGCCAGCGGAAAGACGTTTGCCATCACTTCGGAGAGGTTTGGTAAATGTTATGACCCTCTCCCTCACGACCAGCCTCCGAGTCCGACAAAACGGACATACGTAGTATCCGTGTCGTCTGCCCAATCTGCCCCCCAAAGCGTGAACAAGTTCATAACGGGTAATACAGTAGCGAAGAAAAACATTCGGGAGGAGGGACGACGGAGATAGCGGCATTCACCGAACACCCTCCACTACCGCCGGCAGCTCTCCTTGCGTTGGCCCCCCACCACTGCCACTGTTAGCCACCACCCCCGCGGCAGATGGCTGGGAAGCCGGCGGTTGCTGTCCCTGCTCTCGTTGCTGGTTCTGCTGCTGCTGCTGTTGCTGTTGCTGTTGTTGCTGTTGCTGTTGAGATGTTCTAGACAACGCCGCACCGATCGCCTGTGTTCGGAACGCCAATCCACGAGTCTTCTCGATTACCGATTGGTAGATTGGTAACGGTGGTCGGTTAATGGTGATAACGTTCTACACGTCCAACAGGAACGCCAGCCCAGGAATAATAACAAGGTTAGCCCACCGTCCAATTAAACCACGGGCCGACTAGGAGATGACTCAAGCAATGAACGAAAACAGAAGTCCGGGTCTCCCTGTACGTCTGAAGCTGCATGGGTGAACAACAACCCAACCGCTGAATATGAATCCAGAAGGGCTAGACTCTTCCAACGCCCACCCATCCAAAGTGACGCCAGGCCCAAACCAAAATGGGACCAGGATCCCCAAGTAGGTATGGCTCGCGAGGGTTTGGGTATGACGTCGAACAATTGAAACACGAGTAAAGAAAAAAAAGGACACCGCACCTTCTCCAGGTCGATTTTCGCGTCCGCCCCCATACGCGTCTCCCTGATAAGATTCACGATCCATTTCTCCCCTTCATCCCGAGATAGGTTGAGACGATCACTCAGGTCCCTGAACACGAGGCCCGGCCAATCAAACGATCCAAAGAAGCGTTCGTACACATAATCGAACACGCACGTATGATGAAACCAAGTTAGCGTGTGTTCATCATTCAGTCGCAGAATAGAGCAGGTTTAGTTTGGGACAATCGGCAAGAGAGGGATCGTCCCAGGCAACACAAGCGGAGGATCGATGCTGAAGCCTGCCAACTCGGAAGCACGTCCCATCCCCAGCCCCCGCAGCAAAGCCTAAAACCCGTCCCAAAGTTACATGAAAGAAACTCACCCAATATCAATCCTTTGATGTATCCTGCAGTACGCCTCGCTGATCAGGTACCTCGCGTTGTCCATGAACTCATCCCCAAAGTTGTCTAGGAAAAAGTCGTTTGCCACCACCTTCTCGGCCTCTTTCAACGCCTTCTGGGCTGCCTCAAAGTCGAACTCCACGTACAACTCTTTGAGGAACTTCGTCACGGGATCGGTGTATTGATATTCCTCCATCTGGACGATCTTGACGATCTCTCGTATCGAATGCCTAACTCGGGACGATGGCGATGGAGCCTTGCGGGACAATATTGAGGCGACGACTAGGTACCGCAATATCCATGGAGAACTCGTCTGGATCGTGTTCAAGTAAGTCGGAGAGAGGAAGGTTTCGAGGAGGAGCGTCCGTCCCTGATCGTGATTGAAATAGACGAACAAGGACCAGTGCAGCCACCACGTCCTAGCGTGCAATTGACCCAGGGCCGCAGGGTCAGCCGCCGAAGCTGACGGCGGGAGAGGCGTCGACCTTGAATCAATCGTATCCCTGAGTGAGTTTAGCTCTTCGAGGGCCACGTCCCACTTTCCGATCAAAATGTCGGACGAGAGTTTACCCCAGTGCGCGGACGTGTTGAGATCCGCATCTGTGGAAAGGATCCGAAAGTGGTAGAGATAATCCGTCGCTCCGCTATAGTTCCCCACCGTGTATTGGAACTGTCCGAAATTGTAGAGTGCGGTGATCTGTTCCAGGTTTACCTACAAGGAGAATGGTATTAGAACGTGTATCCGTACACTAGAAGAGCAGCGGGAATAGCTGTGACGTTGTTGTGGTGAAGAGACGCACGTTGTAGTTCTCTTTGAGGTAGTGGAGATTTTGGTTCTTGTCTTGTCTCAGAGCCTGAGCGACGTCAGGGTTCTCAATAACGTCCAAAACCGCCTGGGCTTCTTGCTGCAACCTCTCGTTCGTCAGCAGGGCCTCTCGTCTCTTCTCGTTGAACTCTATGGGACCAAACCATGATCAGCCCCCCTTCTCTCTCCAGGTCGTAAATACGAATGGAGCACACCTGCCGGGATTTCGTTTCCAGGATGCGCAGTCTCAAACAGGCCGACCGCAAAGTCCACCATGTTCGTCTTCCTCGCAAGCTCATACTGGGCCGCCTGTACCTCCTCGGCCGGGAAAAGCCCCGTCTCGGTGAGATACGCGAGGAGGGGAAACACCAAATGCCTATCCAGGTACGGAATAATCTTTTGAGAGAGATCCCACTCGGCCATGGTTTCCAGTGATTTTTTCGTTTGCAAGTTAGTCCGCTTGGGTGAGATGAGTGTTCCGCGATTCGAGGATTTTTTTTTATCAAAGCCAGCTGTTGCCTGATATGGAAAGCGATCACCGGAGGTCCTCACGTCACAACCGAAGAGACGGGAGCACATAAATATTAACTAACTATTAGAGTGCTGAAAGTCGTATCGAGAGGGGATTGTGCGACCGAAAATATTTATCATCGTCAAGATACCATGCACCCACCAGAGATATCGCCCCGATACCAAAAAACCGACCCCCTACTGGTTTCGGTTCATGTCACTGAAGTTGTGGGCATACGCCCCCCAGTCCTCCCATCTAAGGAGTCGCATGCAATCAGCAACTCAATGGTCAGGGAAAGGATCAGAAAGGAACCCACTCAAATCCATTTGGCGCATTCGTCCACATCGCCAACGTGTCAGGATTAGCAAGAGCCTCACTCCCTGGCATATTCATCATCATCGACTGGTTGAGTTGCTGCTGCTGCTGCGGCCCAGGTTGGCCCTGGCCGAAGGAAGAGAGTCCGAATCCGCCGCCCAACAAGCTCCCGAACGATTGTCCACCACTCCCAGATGCAATCGCACTCGCGTATAGGTCTCCCCCAAAGTTAGTCATCATGTCGTCGTAGACGAGAGGGTCAATCGAAAATAAGGATGCGCCTGCGCTGCCTACGTCCACAGGCATACCTCCTGCAGGCATAGGAGGGATGGTGGGCGCGATAATTGGAACGTTCAAATAGCCAAAGGCTGACGGGTCGACCCAATGTCTTTGGAGAGATGGGTCCTGACCCTGCTGGCCCATCAGGGAAGGGCCGACTCCAGAGGGATACTCGGCTATCGGATGGAGTGGCATCTTCCCAAGATCGTGAGTGTGAATCGGCAGTTGAAACTCGTTCCTCGGTTGAGCAGGGCGTTCCTGCATCGCTGTTTGTTGCTGCATTGCCTTCTTTGCACCAGAGACACGACGGGAACCGGCAATCACCCGGCAACCTTCAAGGAGTGGGGAGGTGTCTGTGTTTGACAACTCCGCGCTCAAGGGACTATCCGAGTCACGTTCTCGTTTGTTTGAGGGACTGGGGCTCGCCTGAGGGAGTGGCAAGTCTCCAACGCTCACGAGTTCGTACAGGATATCCCAAAGCCTTCCCGCGGAGTGCCATCTAGGTCGTCGGTAGTCAGCAGTAGATCCCAGCCTGGAACGGAAAAAGTACCTCTTCTCCGACTGGCCAAGGGCACTCATGCACCGATGGACATCCTCCATCTCCTTTATGGGATTAATATTGATCCCCGACCGCTTTCCACCCCATATGTTCAACAAGAGGACTATACCAGAGGTGAATATGGGCATCTAAGGAACAAACAAATCAGTATACAGCTCGATTCCGTCGTAAGTAGATCGGATTACTATTAAATGGTGTAACACCGGCCCCAGCCTTTCTCTGGAATAGTCGACCAGGTGACTACATGACCGAGCAGCATTCGTGCAGATTGCAAGCGAGGGGAAGGATAGCGCCGAGGGTTTTCGAGGCGAAGGAATGAAAGGACGATGTACGAGAATCTGGAGGTGGTAGTAGTTCGCGTAGAGGATCGCTGATTGACGGAAAAATTCTGTGTCTTCTCGATGCGGGTCCCATCGTACTGGCGTAGGGTAAAAGATGAGAGCGAGAATCAGAAGCTCGACAAAACGTACGGTGATCTGGTACGGAGTCGACCCATTTGTTCAAAGCAGAGTCGAGTTCTGCGACAATGTGCTGCTCCCACTGTTGGCCGACAAAGCCAAGCAGCGCCTTTGACTTATTGATCGAGTACTATGAGCGGTCATTGGTCAATAAATGCCGGCATGACACGAGGTGGCACCACTTACTATCGTTCTGAGTGCGAATGCCAGGATCTGACTAAGTTTCAGGAACGCGATAAAGTAGGACATCTTCGATGGTTTTCCCGGTGGCTGCTTGAACGCGTCCTTGGGATCCGTGGCTGACCAGTATTCGTCATCGCATTCCACCGGGAGGTCCAGATCGAAACTAGGACCAGAACAGGCGTTAGGTACTTCGTGGCTCGTGCTGTGTATTGAAATACAACCTACTCTTCGTCTTGCAGGGCGCAGGGGCGTCCAAGGCCCGAACTTGCGGAACGGTCTAGAGCCACCAAAACCCTGCACAGCCCGTCAGCTTGAACGTTGATGGTACCCTCGTAAGACTGTCGTACCAGAAAGCACGTTTCCAGAGTTCATCCTCTGCAGTCAGCTTGCTCCCGTAGACCTTTCGTCTGTGAGCACCAACATCCTGCACCAGTCGAATACCGATGCCGATAATAGTCCAACACGACTGCGGAGCCGAAGAACCTTGCAAGAAGAGCGCGGATAGCTGGCGGGGGAATCGCGTGAGAATGTGGGAAAGCTGAGAAGCGGTGATGCGACCACTTACACAGTATATCTGGAGATCATACAGACTCGGAGGCGAAAATAGTGACCGGCGAACCATCTGCACTTGATTAAACCACGCCCAACCAGCAGAGTGCATAGCATCAGTTCCTGGTAGTGCCACGCGCAGATCGTCGGAAAAGCGAGCGCCGACTGCGGCCACGAGGAGTACGACAGCGCCGAAACCGTCATCATGAAGATGGAGATTATCGGCGAGAGACTTCTCAAATATGGGTCGATGTAGGAGGGGCAAGAAGGAATTCATGTTTGCGAAGTAGAGGTCCACGAGGCTCGTGAGTAGGTCAGGGTCAGGGAACTGGTAGTGCGGTTCTGGGTCCTCGAGTTTGGGGATAACCCACTGTTGGGCTATTAGTGGCGGACGTTTGGCGGTCGCAGAAGAAAGGGAAATACTTACAGGTTCAAAGTGCCAGAATTCTGGACGGCGAGCAGGGATGTAGTTGGGCTCTTGTTGGGTACTACCCTCTGCCTGGTTCAAGGGACTCGCTCCAGGAGGGTTGTTAAATTCCTTCTTCATGTCCATAGCAGTCTGGATTAGTACCACGCCGCTCGACTTTCCAAAGAATCTGGTGTTTCCGCGATCAATAGACAGTCGCCGCAGCTCGTCGGTGACGCTAATCGTGGCAAATTCATCATCGCTAGAGTGGAGGTCTTCCTCTCTGTTCGGGCTGTGACTCTCCAGGCTCGCGGTGGCGCTCTGCGGCTGTTCACCACCCATCGTTCCCAGTTTCCCACCACTCACACGATCCTTGTACCAGCTTTCCTTGTCAAATGCGCCACCGAGTTCCATTGAGAAGTCTGCATCTGGACATAACTAAAAGAGGATGGCGGATCAAAGGTGGGTCGATAAATGGTAAACGACTGGTTCCGCACCGTCTGCAGGAGTTTTTCCATTTTCTCAAGCCGGTTTTCAAGGCTTTCTACATAGCTGTGGATGCAATAGACATGAACACCTGGTGGTTGAGATGGGGGAAGATAGTATACCCTTTGGGAGGCCCGCGTTTCTGGTGGGGGAGGACATCAGGGGCTGCTTGGGCGACTGTGAACGATGATAACGGACCTTGGCTGCCTCGACATATGTGCAGTCTAGATTATACGTGACACAGTTTGAACACCTCTTTCCAGGCATCTGGCCGCCATCGCCTAGTGTGAGATAACCAATTCCAATCAGTTGAGATGGGGACAGGTCACTCTGGTTACCTACAGCGAACTGGAGGAGCGGTGTGGGTCAGGGTCGGAATGTCTCTAGGCCAACAGAATGGAGGAAGATGTACGGACCTTTCTTTCGACGGCATATATCGCATGCACGCTGCACCTTGCGCTTCTTTGATGAGGGGAGAAGGGCGGAGGAGCCATCTCCGCTCTCGGGAAAGTCGTCTTCTGCGGATGACATGCTGGCTCTGTTGGAAGGATGGAGAGATGGCTGACTCGGACGATGCAAAGCGAGTGATTTACACTGAGGATGGCGGAGGGAGAGGATTATATAAGAGATTGACCGTTAAAGCGTGGGAACTGGGATCGGTGGGAGGTGTCTCATTTGCCGGAGACACGCGTAAGTTGTCAGGCGCGTCATGGGTAATGACTGGGGGCTCGGCACCTAAGTCACTTCACACACGGCTGCGGAGTCATAGCCAGTCAAAGCATTCATTCGGCTCCTACTGCGGGCCATCCAGGAGGCCGCTCTGGCTTGGGATCCGCCCTCGAACCCGGCGACAATCCCCAACCGGGTCTCCGGGTCCATGTGCTCGCCATAGTCTACTTCCTTATCCTCCCGATGAACGACTCAGACTCCCCAAGGCGGGTCATTTAGGATGTATAAAACTTCCCATCCTCAAATCTGGCGCGGTCGTGTCGTCCGACTTGACGTCGTTTGATCCTATTTTCTCGCGTTCCAACCTGCCATCACGAGAATGCGCAGCAAGGAGTGGCACTTCAACGTTATCAATGGTCACCAAAGCTCCAGGTGTGTGGTCTCCGTACCTTCCGAAGGCCGCCTCACCGATCTTGCTCACAGTGAGCTCGCGCAGCACTTTCTCACCTGCGCGCGAGCGCTTTGCTGCCACTGACGTGTGAAACTCATACTTAAGTTCCTCCGCAGCGTTAGCGTCTCAAAGCCGGTACAAGAATTTTTGCGAGTCGTACCATAACCCCGGGAGACCAAACGTCTGTTCACATGCAACCCTGGGCGGGATATAGAGGTTGTTAATCCCCACGGCTGGCCCGGAGCCTCCACTGAAGTGTACGGGTCCTCAGCCCCTTTGGTGCGAACACCAGCTACGGAATTTCTACGCTCCGTGCTCACGATGCAGTCGGGATCTCGTTGCATTGATAGCCTCGAACCACGTCCGGAACACAATGCAACATGTTCAAGGACATCACGGTCTCTTGTTTGCTGCCTCGATCAGGAATCGGTGATAGAGCACTGCGTGCGTGCGGATCTAGGTGATGAATGCGAGTCAGAAATGGATCGACAACGGCCCCTGGTTGGCCCCCGCGGACCGCCAGCACCCCCCTCCGGAGGAGCCAAACCACCGACCACGGCTGAACGGGTGGCGGTATTTACCATGACTGACCCATCCGCCCGAGGTTATGCGTAGTAACCTCTCGAGCCAGCTCCTCGCGCTCTCCATTCCCTCTACACACCACCCAAAATGGCAGGAGTGCGACCATCTCCGACTCTGATTGGGCGGCAATGGTTCCTGATCCCATCGTCCTGGTCCGCAGGCTCAGACGTGAACTCGAGGGATTTGTCGGTCACCTATGGGGGCGTTACCGTTACCGATTTCTTGAGAAACGTCCACAAAATAAATTAAGATTCATCTCTCTGTTGGCCGCAGTAGCTGATGTACTCACCCCCGGGTGAATGTTAGTAGGTTTGACGACGTCGCTTCGATGTCTGGTCGAGTCGTTTGAACCAAATCGTGAGACGGAGTACACCACCTACGGGGATCTTGAGGACATACCGCCGATACCTTTCATTTGGACGATTATTTACGGCCCCCAAATTAGGCAAGTCTCCCGCGGAGTCGGAGTTTCCGCCAAGGCCGCCGCCATATGGTGTGGGAGATGAAGTGGAAAGTGCGCACTAGAATATGATGGGCGGTCAAGCTTCAAGACTGTTTCGCGAATACGCGCTCTCTGCCAACCTGGAACCTTCTATGTGTTGGATCGACGTGCACTGCAGTTACGGCTTGACGAGAACCGAGAAATACCAGATCTTGGGGCCGACAAGTACCTATCCGGTTCGTCCATACTCATACCCGTCCCTCACCGATGCCTGAAGTTGACATCCGCTGGTGCAGCCGTACGCACCCGACTGCTACCTGCTACCCTCTCATACCGCGGCCATTGGTGGACCGATCCCTGTCACTTCCCTCACATCTGGCTTTCTCTCACGTTCCACTACCGCCCTCCGGCCCCCTCGCTCTTGGGTGAGGATGAACAAAAAGCATAACTCCGGCGACCTTCTTAGCTCCGTTTGGCCATGGTCTCAGATCGCAACCATTTGCCATGTCATGCGGCGATCGCCCTGCTTTTGATGCCACGGCCAATCAGGCACGGGCACTCGTAACGATCATTGTCGGAGTACTCAGCGGCCAGGAGGTCTCTCTTTGTCCGTGTCAAACCGTCTCTCAAAGCGGTTCCCTGGTTCCTCATGTTTTCATCATTCACGGTGTCATCCTGTCATGGTCTTTCATCCCATCCACGTCCGCCCGTGCCCCGTCCCATACTTAAAACCACGGGGTCCAGTGCGGGGTATCTTCACCTCCCTACCTTGCCTCCCTCTTCCTCAGACCCCTAGCCACGTTCCTCCGCGCCGAAGGGCCCCTCGATAGGATGCCATTCACAAGTTGCGGCTGGGTCGACCTCCCAAAATGCCGAAAACGCTGTTGGTTCGCCCATTTACCTCCGGCCGAGGAGCTCCAGAATTACATTGCGATTATGGATGACTTCGGCATAAACCTCGAGCAAACTGGACACTCGTTTCAGCATCTCATGATGTGGTAAGTCTTACCTCCGGTGTTTCTGATGTATCCAATAGACTGGATAGCCTGACGCTGTGCCCTGCCGCAGGGAGCCTGGCCACGTAACGACGGGGGATTCGACCTGTTCCATGAACATGCCAGTCGACAAGACCTACCACATCACTGCATTGGCGTCTGCCAACATGACTACGGGTCGTTTTCGAGCGTTCGCTACCCATATCTACGTCCGGGGAGATATCCCCCGTGCGAAGTACTTGTGTTACTCTTCGACGCACGCCGTGATCAGACGCGGAACCAGAGAGAAGAAGGTTGTCGATGAATCTGAACCTCTTCCCTTGGGATTACTCTCCCCGGTGTGTTGACTCTTTCCGCTCCCATTGCGCGTAGGTCCGATCCAACGCACTTACTTTCTTGGAAAAACCTAAATCTCTCATGCGCCATCGTAGTTTTCATTCGCTTTGTCCGTGCATTCCATGTATTCCTACCGTCATCAACACCTTTCTCCCTCGATCCCTGGGTTTTGTTCGTTTCATGTTTCCGATTCCTGTTCCTCGTTCATTATACTGTACGGCACCCGTTAACTCTCGGGTCCTATAATCCTGTTCTCATGCATAGATCATGTGTGCTTACAATCATCACTGAGAGTCAATAGTTAACTACTCAATAACTCCATTTGATAAATACAGTACAAAAACCTTATATACGTGTTTCTGGACGTCCACGCTGATGGACACGTACCACTGACTTCCCTCCTCCGCGCTTCGGTGTCAGGATTCTAGATCCCAAATGCCACCGTGGCAGCCATCTTTCATGGAATTCGATCCACAATTGCCTCCGCATACCTTCCATACCCAATGTAACTAAGCTGTTCCCCGCCCGGTTGAAACTCACTTGAAGTGCTCCCGCGTCCGGGGAACCTCTCATTAGTCTCCTTCGGTGTAGGAAAGCAATGCGGCGATTTGATTGATGGTAGGTATTAAGATGTACAAGAGGGTAAAAAAAGAGACAGAGGGTGGAACGGATACATAACCACATTCGCGAGGAACATGCAATGAGCCCAAGAGCAGAGTGAGAGGGCGGACCGAACAAACGCAGGTGGAAATGGGTTTTTTCGGATCCTGGCAGAATGACCAAGAAAAAGGCAACCATCTGATCGCCCGTAGGAATAAAGGGACCCAAAGAATGTCCGCGCAAGAAAACCCTTTTGTTTTCACGAGAAGAGGGAACCACGGAACCCGTTAATTCGAGAAGCCGCTGAACGGAGGAAACGACCGAAGGAGGGGGGCGGGGTGGGGGAAGGGGAATGAAGAAAGGGTGGAAGAATATGGGGCGTATCGTACGTCCGGAAACAAGTACACATTATACAGGAACGTAACAAACGGAAAAGTTGGTACGAGTGGGACCACAGGGTCGCAGCGGGAAACGCAAGAATAGATAATCCAAAATCAGAGAAGAACAACGGACAGGAAGACAAATCCCGAAGGGGAAGGATGAAGTGTCCAACTCGGAAAACCTACAAAAGCAGAGACCGATATTAACCGGTGGAGTACACAATCCTTCCCCTCGTTGAAGGATTTGAGATGCTGGAGAAGCACGGAATGGAGGAAATATGTACGCGAAAGCAGTGAGTATAGATATGTGTTGATTGCTGATGGATGTGTGCGGGTAGATGCTTGGTGTGGGGTATGACAAGTGGACAGAAGAATGCTGATGCATGGGACATGGGAAGGAGAACAGAATTGGTGGTGCCGTCGGTGGTCATAGTACACATAGAAAGTTGAGAAAAACGAACGGGAGCCAGACGCAAGCAAGAGCACAACGGAAAAGACGGGATTAGATGACGGCAAGGTTTAACGTAGGGAGTTGGAGGATGTTGAGAGTCAAGGGGGACGGAAAACGAGACAAGGAAGGAGGCAGACATCGCGCGGAAACGAGCAACCCTTACCAACCCGAGTAGTGATACTCGTCAGCCCAGCTCCTGTTCCTGTCCAGAGCCTTCTTCCTCCTTTCCTCCTTACTTTCGGGCTTGGCTTTGTCCGTGTCTCCGCTTCCTGAACCGGAGGCTTGACCCTCGTTGACCGAGGTCAGTGGCCGAACCCCAGGGCTCAAAGCACTGGCGGGACGCCTCTGATACGGTTGCCCTCCAACCTTTGACACTTGCCTTTCCCAAAGGAGGTTCCTCCTGAGGCTCTCAGAGAGTTCAGTTGACAACATGTGCCTCCTGGTTGTACGAGGAGTGGAGGGAGCGGTGGGAGGGGGGAGATTGTATGGATGATGGAGGGGAATCGGAGAAACATTGTTGGGGTTGACCACGTTCGGATGGTCGACGACCTGATGGTTGATAACATTTGGGGGGAGGCTCGTGTGAGGTTGTGGGTCCGAATTTTGCCGTCTTGGAAGTCCACGCCGCCCAGGTCCCACCAGGGCAGCTAGCCGCTGTTGAGCGAGACTGGTCGACACGTCCAGTTGGTTATCGTCATCCTCTCCGTCGCTATCATCCATCTCGGCGCCAGCAGGTCGGCCTCGGGGTCTGTATTTGCCGCCAACCCTCAGATCACTGGGACCAGCTCTGTTACCATTGAGCTGGGTAGCCGGATGATTGTTCACCGTAACTTGGGTCCTCGTTGCCTGAGGCATAGCAGCCTGACCGCGAGTCATCGACAAAGCAGGGTTCATCCTGGAATAAGCGGTAACATCTTGACTGGAGAGGCTCGTTCTGTACGGGTGGTTGACGGGAAAGATGGACGGATCGGGGTTCAACAGCTGTGTCAGGAGACCACTCCTCGTCCTGGGTGGACCAAGACTTCCAATACCTCCTACTCCGGAGATACCTTGCGGTAGGTTTGTATAAGACGTCCTCGGGAGTTTGGCGAACAACTTTTGATCGTGACGCTTCCGCTCTTCCTCCTCCCGTGACCTGCGAGTCGTTGCATCCTCAGCCCTCCCCTTGCCCTTTCCTGTGCTCTTTGCGCTCGTCTTAGTGGGAGGCTTATCATCCTCCACCTGGCTGATCTCCTCAGAAGCCCACTCGGAGTCGTCGTCGGAATCCTCGGTCTCGAACTCGGAGTTTGAGGAGGAGTTTTCATCTTCCACGACAATCCCGCGACGCTGGGACTGAGCGACTGGGGGCTCCTTCTCGGCAGCGGAAGTCTTAGACGGATGTTGGAGGGCAACCTTGTTGCCTGTTGACAGTCGCTTCTCGTGAGAGGCCGTACTGTTTCCTCTCCTCTTTAAAGTGGGTGCGGGGGGACCTTGTTGTTTCGCGGTGACAGTAGCATTTGTGGGAGTAATGGTCGGTTGGATGGGGGTAACGGGAGAGGGTGGGTCCTTGGCCATATCTTTCGAATCTGCCCTCGTCCCCGCCTCGCCCCGCTGAGAAGTCGTCTTCGTCATCGCCAGATTTGCGGTCGTAGGCATGTTCGAGGTGGATTTCGTGCGTTTCTGCTGAACCACCCTCGAGTTCATTCTCGCCATGAGCGGGCGCGCTGGCCGACCGGCAGTCTGGTGACCAGCCTTTCTCCTCGATGAAGTAGCTGCGGTAGTGTTGGTAGTCGGACTCCTCTTGCCCCGAGGTAAAGAGGTAGAATCCTTTGAGTCCTTGGATCCGACCGAACTGGAGGTCGCGGTGAGCGCTTTGCTAGAACGTACGGCAGCCTCCACGTCCAGGCCGTCGAGCCGTTCTGACGTGGTCCTCTGCACAGTTTCGGTCAACGAGGCGTTAACTTCGGAACTTTCATCCCCGTTATTTGACTTGTCGTCGCCACCAACGCGGCTGAGGGCACTCCCTGCCCGATCTGGCGACGAATCGATTTGCTCAGGTGACTCTCGTAAAAAGAACCGGGACTGGTGGCCCAATACATGCTGTCCCATTGTCGGAAATTCAGGGACAGTTACGTGTTTCGACGTGGTGGTGGCCGTCGACCGGATGGAGCTGATCGTTCCCGGAAGTTGTTGGCCCAGTTGCGATGCGGGTGGCCTGAGGGCATACTGCGGGGGGATAGCCAAGTGTGTCGGCAAAACCTGCAGCCGGTGGGCAACGGTCAACCCTGTTGCCGTGTTCGAGTCGAGATTAGCGACCATGGATTCGGGGGTGGCGCTGACGAGACCCGGTGTCCGACTAGGCGATGCTGGTAGGCGAGTAGACGCCAGGTGTGAGGGAAGGTGACTGATCGGGTTCAGACCAGCATGATGGGCCTGATGCGTGGACAACGGGGTCGCGGGGGGAGTTGGATGTGGAGTTGGATTTACAATTACCACTTTGGGGAACGGGGGAACGCCCGTCGTCCAGGTTGCTGGTGTTAGAGGGTTTGCAGGAGCCAACAAAGTAGAAACGGTGGTCGAGGGGACAGGCGACGGACTTGCAATATCGACGGGACATGCCAAGGCATCAGGTGGTGGAGGTTGTCTCCGAGGCACAAAGATTTTCTCCGGGAGGATGTCGCAGATAATTTTTCCGGCTGGCAGCGACGATCGCGGCCGTGGGGAAGCGATAGTGTCGAGGGACGGCATAGAGGCAAGGGGGTGGATGATAGGAGAGGGGACGCCTGGTTGATAAACATCAGCGGACAAAGAAGATAAAAGCCATGGTGTGGCCATTTGAAACCGTACCTTTCGGGATCGGACTGATTGTAGCTCCAAGGACAGGCGATGAAATTGGAGATACGAGAAGGGGGAGGTCGTTTTCCGAGGGGGGCGTCATCTCCGTCGAGGGAGGGGGTGGGGGTTGGTTTGAGGAAGCAGCAGATGCGGTCATCTCACGATGCCATAACCGCCAAGAGAGATTCTCGAGTCGGCGACCATCCTGAACGGAGTTTTTACACTTTGCAAACACTAATCGCCATGAGCAGCGGTGAGAAAATAGAGGAAGGACGGGTGGAATTGGGAGAACGCGCTCACCAGTCCATAAACCGTACACGGCTGCTTCTCCCTCGAGATCTTTGACAACGTCTGCGGCGAGAGAGAGAACTGGAGAAGACAAATCGGACAGCATTGGATAGCCCGGCTGGGAGCAAAGCCCTGGGGAGCAGGAAAGCAGAGAGCAAAGCGGGTTGATGGTGCGCACAGAGCGGGAGAAAAGATGAATCTGGGCTGGCTGACTCAAGATGAGCCCAGTGGATTGTTCCGGGTCGGGGAGGGAACGACCCGCGGGAAGTCCGGTGGAAAAACGTGCAGAGAGGCTTTCGTCAGAGGAACGAAAGATCACTGCAGCATTGGCTCGGTCGGTGTCTGAGGCTGGGGAAGGTGGTGAGGCTTAAGAGAGAGTTTCCCTAAAGTCGGATCGCACGGTCCGCTCCTATCACGTGTCCCGTATTCGCCTCGCGGGTGATCCCGTGATTCGTTGGGCAGTTCCCATCATGCAGGAGGACACAGAGAGATGAAACCATCGCGAAAATATATCCTCCAGGATTTTCAAACACCCCGGACTGGCCAAAAACGCAGCAGCCGAGGCCCAGTGGGGGGGGGGGCACATAGCATAACAATGGCGTAGTAAGTTACAGCATCCTTCGTTTGTACAATACTTTTTAACTGTATCCGAGACCCTGTCTCACACAGCTCGTCCGCTCTATTGTCTGGACGCACGCCCACCAGCGGGTGTGAACTCACAGGTGCCTTTTTCCAAATGGTACTTGAGACCGTTTGGGTTTAAGTAGGACTGGACACGCATAATCAGAAGCGACCGTCAGTGATCCGTTCACATGCGCGCACGCGAGGGGTCGCAACTATAATTACATACCTTGAGACAGCCGGTGCGCTAGATGGAATCGGAACAAGGAGAAAAAGATGGAGAACATGAGGACACGGCACAGCCAGATATTGGAGATAGGAGGACGTACAGGACACTTGTACATCTTTGTCCTTGTTCCTCTTCGGGCAGATTTTCTTGCTGTGGTCGGTGGGATCGACTGACCCGATTTCGGGTCGAACACATTGGTGTGAATTTGATCGGGCAAGGGATGGGGGGCTGGCCTATCACCAGGCTAGTTGAAAGGCAAGATGACGATAAGTGATCAGAGTACGATAGCGGTAACAGAGACCGGGCATACCGAAACGGGCAACGAGGCTGGCACAAACGCCGTCTTTTCTGTCACCGGTCGACCATGTGGATACCGGGTGGTGTCTACAGGCGCCTCCTCGGACGTATACGAGGACGAGTCGCTGTCATCGTCAGGGAAGAAGTCCCACAGATGGGTCTTTTTGGAGTCGAAATCCAGCTCAAGGTCGACAATGGTTGGGTGGTTGACGGAGGCGCCAGGATGATCGTCGTCGAACATTGGGAGATAATCAAATGGACGAGGCGTGGCAAACCAGGACCTCATATGATCGCATGGTTCTTCCACAGGGGTTGGAGGCGGGGTGCAGAAGTTTGGATAGTCAAAGACAGGACTAGACGACGGAGATAACGGAGGGCTGTCTTCGACGGGGAGGACGGCGACTTGACCGTTAGTAACGGATGAATGAAGACCTGATGGACCGGGGGCAAGGAGATGCGACTGCTCGAAGTGGGCCAGGAGCAAATGTAGATCTGGGAGAGATTGACCGCAGCAGTAGAAATTTGAACACTGGGGAGAAACTTAGGTTATGATCGGGGAGCGGTGTCCTGTGGGTTGTCAACTTACAAAGTCGCGCTCAAAGGAATGATTTGGAACGAGGGATTCGGGATGCTCGTACATGGCAGAGCGAGGTGGTGGTTGCTGGGAGAGAACGCTAAAGCCTACGGACCGGGGTGGGGGCAGGCATGGGCTGTTGGAGACGGAAGACAAATTAAGCACATCCCGCTGTTCCGGCATCGACATTGATCGGCGAAGATAAGAAATCACGCTCTATTCTCCCTCGAGACAACCCCAGTCTTGAATCCATCCAGGTCAAATCCCGCAGTCCATTTCAAACACCCAGGTGGGATCGCCACGGTTGAAACCAACCCCCACGCGAGACTAGCGGCTAAGTGACCTCAGGTCACGGCGATCACCGATCGGACTTTTAAATCCAATGACCCAACTTGACCTCATATCCTGGCACACGCTTGATTCCACATCCATGCGCCGCCCAAGAGGTTTTAACTCCCTTGTCAGGCCCAACACGGATACAAACCCCGGATTCCGAGTTCGGGCATTCTGCCTACCGGTGCCGAGAAAGCACCCGGGAGTGTAGGGCGCAGCACAGCCCTCGTCTCACACAACATACGATTGTGTGTAAGGGGGAGTGCTTATTACTACAAAAACTGAACGCAGCTGCCCAACACGTCATGAATGCCTTCCACCCGTCTGCGGCAGCGGCGGCCCGTCACGGCACGTGACCTGGAACTCGCCTAATCGCCAGGCTCCCCACCGGTTTCAGCACACCCATCAAACAGAACGGCGGGGTATGATACGGGAGCAGGAAGGTCGAATTGACCATCACGGAGAATGATATCAATACGTCACGGTCGTTCGGCTCTGCCTACCCCCGCGAGACCTACTTCCAGGTGTTCATCGCTTTATTCAAATGTGTGGTCTGCACCATCCCTGAAGAATGGAACGTCTCCGTAACCTTAATGCCTAACATCCCATACTACAGCACGGACATGGTCAACGGCGTTGAGCACGTCGTTGCCGAGATTGGCCGTAGTGCCCGCCGATTCTCGGGTGACCTTCCTCGGACCAGTTCACTACAGGGAGTTGAGCCCCGCATTCAATTTCACCCACCCCTGCACTGACCCTAAGTACGAGTTCTGCGCAAGGTACACTGCTTTCGGGTTTCGCGGGAAGGGTCATCATCGCGGAAAACTCATTGTATTGGCTGCTGGGCGGGCATCACGGATGTACCACCCGCTCACCCCCGCAGTTCCTGTCTGACCGGTAGTTACTTTGTCTTGTGCGTCTGACGAGCCGACATCGGATGGTGCGTTTTTCCCCGTGTCCTCGGCTCTTATGCTAAACCAGAGACGGTCATCTTCACAGGCACGGGCCAACCACCGCTTTCCACCGCAGTATCACGGGTGCCATTGCGGATTGGGATCGCAAGCGAGAAACACTAGTCTATGTGATTGATAGGGAAGGCGGAGGTATTGTCGCCAAGTATGGGGTTTGCTTTTGATCAGAGTATCCGTAGACGGCCAGCTGACCTGTATTCGGCGACAAGTTGTCATATATTTTATCGTCTACAATGACCGTTCAATCCTCTACGCTCTCAAACTCAATAACACGCTATTACTACTGGAGGACCCCATGGCCCCCGAGGGTTCACCCGTAAGATTCCTCCGTTCCGGAGGGTATCATTGTCCCTGCGAAAACAGCGTTCTACCGTGCCAAGACAAAAGTGATGGAACTACCCGCTATCCGTCCTGCCAATTACCAGCGGAGGTGCCGCTACTGTTGCAGCACCCATCGGAGGTGGACCAGAGGCCATCATCGACCAAGTCTTCAAATTCGACATGGACCATCCTGACGTCGCGTCCGCCGAGGTTCATGCGAACGGGAGCGGGCAGGTTTGGAGATAGGGGGGGCGGGTTTCGGGGGAACCTATCTTCTTGCCAAGGCCGGGAGGAATGGAGGAGGACGATGGTGTCGCATTGACGGTCGTCCCGGATTCGACGCTCCTGAGAAGCGATTCCGGACACAGAGACAATGGAAGAAATTGCAAGGACAGATATGAAAACTCCACGACACGCTGTACGTCAAGTCCGCCCCATGGAATTCCTGGATTGTGACCATTGTTTGTGGACGCGGCCGTATCACGACACCCACCCACTGTAATTTTCGTTACTCCGATATTCAAATTCCTGCTATGGGTCGTATCGGAGAGGTTTGGTGTGATGGGGGTAGGCCCTCCGGGAGCGACGCGAGCACTTCGAAAGTCATGGCACGTGCATTGCATCGACAACTTCGATTCACAAGATAACACGACAGATGCCAACGCATCGCAACCCCATCTAGACCCAATACGAAGAGATAGAAACACAGGCTAGAAGCTGTATTCACTCAGCGTGCGTCAAATCGGATTCGTCGGCGGTCTTTACCTGCCTTTCGAATGGCCAAAGACTGGGGAGGTGGGAGCGGGGCCAGTTACAATATGTGAGGGGTCAAGCGGCTACTTACTGCTCCGTTGTGTTCCTCCGCGCCCTTCCCTGCGTCGCGTCCTGTGCAGGTGTTAACGTGATACGGCTCTGGCAACGAGCGGTTTCGTGTCGCACCCGCCAAACCTCTGAAGCAACGTCACTTTCCACAATCGACCATTGCAACGAAGCCAGGCATCTCGCACACGACTTGCCCTACTAGAAAGTTACCCAGAGGCGGTTACGTGCGACAGACCGGAACGGAAGCTGCATACCTGGGTGTGCTGCACACGAAACGACCTTACCTCCTGTCTCCTTGCAGGTGTCGGGTTTCCGTCCGGGGTCAATAGACGACGAGCCGAGAAGATGCGCCCAAGAAGTCTTTATCACAAGCTTTACGTCCATCTTGTTGTGGAGTAAAAGTGCCCTACGAAGTGGTCCAGTTATGGATATCGGGGGATGCTTCGAACTTACCAAGGGGGTTGGTCGCAGCGACTCGTGGGTTTCTGTTTAGAAAGGATGGTGACACCCCGACGTCGGTTAGGCCCATGTCAACTCATCCGTCATTGGAAGGAAGGTGCAACGTCCTTTCCTCACTGGTCAAAGCGGGATCGGTCCCGCTTCTTCCGGGACGGCCCATCTCGTGAAAAGTACCTGTGGAGGTTTTGACGAAGGATGCAAGGTCTAGGTGGAGACGATGTGTCCTCCTTCCCGTCCCCCTTTCACAAACCCTCCGATCGTCACGAGGCTTCTCATGCCGTTGGCACTCTTCTCCGATCCCGGCGGCTTGTGATGCTCCCGGCGACCATCACCACGTCCTGAAGTCTGCGCCCCACTGGCGTTTGCCCAGAAAGCTTGACCTGAGACCACACAACAGATCGAGAATGTGTTGCTCGTGGCCTCTGACCTGTTCTGGATGCTAGTTCCCACGACAACGGAAAAGCAGCAGCAGCGCTCAATTAACGGCCGTCCCAATTCACGAGCCAGAGTCCGAATCATTTCGCCTCCGACGAGGCAATTTGACCCAAGTGGGGAGTTCTTTGGGGGGAGTTAACCCCTTCACACGTCAGGCTCCTTACATAACCTCCGCTGGTCTTGTTGCAGAAATCTCCTCTACTTAATCGGCCCGCCCAGCGCGGCCGTATATGCAATGGTCCTTGAACGGACTGGCGGGGCTGAGCGGAGGTGCCACAGGGGTCAATGCTCGGAGTACAGTCTCAAGGGGCGAGCGGGTGCGCGGGCAAGGTACATAGACATAAGCACAGGGACCGGAAGCGGTGGCCGAGCGGTGGGTTCTCGGATGCAGCCCGTTAGAGAGAGGCAGTGTCCCGGGAAGCAGACTTATTGGGAAATGAAAACACTCCACTGGGGACGGGCCCGCCAGACTGGAACGCGCACCCACGGTGGCGAGTTCGCCGTCAACGCTAACGCCATCCACGTAATGAGCGTCGGCACGACGACGGTTGGCCGTTCCAGAGTGCCGCGGGTCGGATTCGGAGGGATGCAGCTCTGGGTCTGTGTTCTGCTCTCCCGCGGTGAGCCGATGGCGGACAATCTGGGAGAGACCAGCCACAATAATCGCGTGCGATCTGTCGTTTCTCACGGACCCAGGGACTTGCAATTGGACTACCATCTCGCGGCTTTTCTCAGCAATGGACGCAGACCCCACTGCCGCGAATCATATCAACAGATTGGAGCACACTTCTCCGAACGAACTAGCGACCCAACTCCCCCTTCTTTTCGAGAGGATCCTTGACCCGGGTCAGGGGCCACGGCTCGCGTATTCGTATGTGGTCTGTATCCATCAATCTCTCTTACCTGTCTCCCATTCAAAGTCCCCACGGTTGCGCAGGCCTCCATCCGAAGAACTTTCTCCCGCGAAAGGCGGGGAGTGGAAAACCCCGAGACCCCAGGCCGCGGATTCAGTCGGTTTGGGGAAGCTGCCCTAGATGCTGGTCTGGTGCCCACCATGAAATCCATTATCGCCACAACCGATCAGGGGAATTACTCCGTCTTGGCGATCTATTATGGTATCGATGCATTGACACAACTGTCCAAAACTGGGACGTTGGAGCAAAGGCGTACCCTTGCCAAGCAGATCCTGGAACACGACGTCCTTACAATCATTTACGAAGTGCGTCGAGCTACTTGTTTCACACGGCCGGCTAACCTAAAACACGTGTCCCAGCGACTGGAGAATTATCCGTATTTCATTGTCAGGATCATTGCCGCCGAGTTTCTTGCCACGATTGGCAGAGGATCTGATTACTTTGCCGTACAATCGGATCTGGGGGTAACCGCCGAAATGATCTTCCGATGTTGTCAGGCTTGCCTGGTTGGTCCTGACAAAGCCGAGGAGGAGATGAAGGATCCATCGAGGAGGTGGACCACACGACACATCTGGGAGGGACAGCGCAGAGTCAGTTCTCCTGACAGACAATCCAGGGTCACCAGACTCACATCATTACTTGCCAGATGACCGTTCGGGAGGCAGCGAATTACGCCCCTAGGAGGTACGGCATATTGCAGGAGAACGTGTTCTTCACCGTTACGGGCCTGGTTTCTCCTCTACCCACGCGTAAAAAAACTGCCGTCCTCGAAATGGTAAGAAACCGGTCACAGATATTAAACCAAATGCTCGCCATCGCCTCCGAGACGCGACCCCCATGGTACCCAGAAACGGAAGTATACAGCATTGGAGCGGAATGCTTCGCCTCGTTGGTAAATCTTCCTATGGATCGTGTCCCTGGCGTGCCCGTATCTCTGGAGGGGGATCTACAACAGGAGGTTGACGGAGAGTGGGCAGCGGCGTTGGAAATTCTGCGGACCGTTACTGCCATTCCGGGGTGGATTAACAAAGTATACGCTATGTGGGATCGTGTGGAGTCAGAACCCTGGATAGGCGTTCAAATGTGAGCACCGGCTGCTCCACACTATTCCGTGCTGGTCTGATATGTCGAAGACTTTTGGATCGAATTACAGACCACCACAATGTCAAGGATCCACACGCCCTTTACCACATCTTGAAACAGAGAGGTCCGTCTTCGCCGCTCTCGACTTGCTTATGTCCTGTTGAATCCGGGCTCCAGGAACTTCACGGATCTCCGTTCTGAGGGCGGTCATCAGCTTGACATATGTTTCCGACTCGGTCCCTGACCTCTTCGTTTTTACGTTCCTCCGAGTTGCTTATGCCTGTTCACAAAGAACCCCTCAGCTCGAAGACATTCCTCCCGACGGAGAAGACCTTGACACCTTGAATATGCTGGTCGAGCGGAGACAGGAAGTTGCCCGAAAGCCACTTTCTGTTGTAATGGGAAACCTCGATAACCCCGATTACTCCACGGTCCTCTACCGTGAAGAGTTCGCTGGCCCTATCGCTTTCTTGCGTTTGTTACTCTTGCTATCGGAGCGCGGTTTATTGTCCAAGCTTCCTTCCTGGTCGGCGATCCCCCCCTACGATGGCGACGCGATAGCGCCGGGTATGAAGAAGCCGAGTCTTTCGCAACTGAAGCAGATTCTGTCTCCGGCCATAATTCGGAAGTTTGTTTCGATATCTCTCACGAGGGTAAGGGAACTCCGTGAAGTACACGGGCGCAAAGAGGTGCAACGAGGGAAGGTTGTTGACGCGCGATGGTCGTATACTTGCGGCTCGGAACTATCGGCGGCCATCGTAGCATTCTTGGAGAGCCCTGAGGCCGCGACGGAGCTCAAGACTAGGTTCTTGGATGACACGAAGAAGGAACTCGTCCTTTGTTTGGGGAATGCAGCAGAAATGTCAATTAGGGGGGGGAAGCATCTCGAGGGCCTTAAGTTCGCGTCGGCGGCTGTGGCTTTTGGCACGACGTGCGCAGGGATAACTGAGACGATTGCAATCAAGAACAGGAACAGATACGAGACTGCGTTGAACGCCGTGCACTGAATGCGGCTCCGTGAGTGTCCGGTTATCGTTTCCCCATTTCTCCAAGTCTATTCCCTTAGCTTAAACGACATTTTCCCCAACAGACTTCCCGATGGAAGAGTACTTTGAGCGGTGAAGTGACACTTTGTATTAGTACTTATGTGTAGCTCTAAAACGCGTGGTCCGCAATCAGTAGGGGCCACGACTGTCGATCGACGGCGTTTATGTGCATCTCTTCTGCCCCGATCTACGGCAGGGAACCCCAATCACAAGGACCCAGCCTGCCCCGCGGGTAATGTGCTCCGTCCCGTGCTGTTATGTCAGCGAACCGACGGCCTCGCCTGGTTGGCAAGAAGACGATCGACTTGGCAGTTTCGGTGTCCAGTTTGAGTCGGGGGTGCCGAACTCTCCTTCTACCCGCCGGCTCAGTTACTCGACAGACAGTTTGCCGATGTACCCTCCTAGAGTGGTCGACGTTCTGCTGACGTCTGTCACGCTATAGGGAGGTTGAACAAGGTCTCTGCTACATTGGGAGAAAAAAGCGTTGGTCTCGGTCAGAATCGTGATCCAAATTAGTGGCTGAGCGCTGAATATGGACGTCTGGGTTCCCCGCAGACGCTCCAAACCATCCTCGTTTCAGCGTGGTTCCCTCGGTGGTTTTACATATTTTCCCCTCGGGACCGCTTCCAATCTCCGGATGCCGTCGTTGGGCGGTCTCCGTCTAGAGCGTCAGCGGACCCCTATTTATAGGTTGAATAGATGGTCCGTTTGCCCACGCTTAAGTATTCCTGACTGGTAGCTTCAGCCCATTCCGTCGGATTCCCCTCAACAGCGGCATTCGGACGTCCCCTGCTCCACCCCGCCCTCACCCTTCTCATTCCTATCTTATTCACTCTCGGTAGGATGCCAGAACACGATGTGAGGGACACGCTTGGCGCCATATTGGTCGGAGGCGGATTTGCAGCCATGTATGTAATCTATCTTTTCATTCCAAGGTCGTGACCGGGCTGACGCCGAAGGATCGACGGGCTTAGCTTGACCGGCGTCGTCTCTACCCAAACAATGCATTACATCCAACACTATCAAGATGACAAGGCTCCGACCAAGCTTATGGTGAGTACCTTATCCTCTCGTTGCTCTGCAGATGGACTTACCCGGGATAGGTCATTTTTGTCTGGTAGGTGTGCAGGAGGTCTGTTCTTGGAGTTCAGGTCCCAACAGATTCTACAGGTGCCTTGATATCCTTCACACGATCATGATATTCATGTCCGCTTGGATGTGGCTGATTGGGCATTTTGGCGACGCCGGGGTAGCGAACTGGATCCCATGGTAAGTCCCCTCCACACTGGGTTGGTTCACAATTCCGGACTTTTTTTCATGGGACGCTTTAGGTCACTGGGGGTCAGTACCCTTCTCTCTACTTCCTCGATTATCATCATTCGAGGTTCTGATAACCTGGCCCCTGCAGGTCACTGTAGTATTGACCGTAAGTCTTCGTGGTCCTCCTTCCATACGCGTCGACCTTCGCCTGACTGGAATAAACTCACAGGCTATGGTCACTGTCATTGTGCATACGTACGGACCTTCCTTGCATGTGTCGATCTTCGGTTTTGGCTCACGTTGTGTGTGAAGTTTCTTCCTGTATAGGATATACGCTTGTAAGTTCGTGACGTGCATGAAAACTCTCTCGTGTTTCCTGAAGGGTTGTCCTTGATAGTGAGCAAGGGAAACTGGTTCGTCGTTGGTCCCATAGTGAGTCCGAAGATACCCGTTCCTGTTATCTGTGGCTAATTGGATATTGCAGCTTGTACTTGCCGCCATCCGATTAGGCATGTGATTATATCGTCTTGAGAGCTGCACACTAATTTTGCGATCTAGGCCTCGCATCAACATCATGTGCAAAAATGTACGTTCTCGCAATCCCCACACTCCCGTATCTTGTTCCAAGGATCGACCAATTGATCTACTTCCAATCAGGTTGATCCTCGGGAGCTTCAGCGAGTTCGTGGACAAGATGTCTGTGAGTAAAGTTACACGCCATTACTCTTTCATCTTCCGATGACTTCACCATTGTCCTTCGTGCTCATCGCTATCATCTTGGTCATAGTGGGTATTCACCATGGGACTTGTGACATCTTCAGTCTTGGATGTCCTCACTACTGGGTGTCTGCTTTGGTATTTGGACAGAGCGAGGACCGGGTTCGCGGGGTGAGTGGGGGCGAAGCCTAGGGCATGTGAGGGGCTGGGATAACTGACTATCTTACTCCAGCATGGATCAGATCATCAACACCCTGTCTCTCTACGCCGTTGAGAATGGACTCCTCACAAGGTGCGTCTCAGCTCGCGATGATACTGAGCCGATCTTTTAACTGTCGCTCATTCGTTCAGCCTGGCGGTCGTGGCGTCGCTTGGTTTTGTGAGTGACGGTCCTCCTCCCATGAGGTATTGGGTATGTTAACATTTCTTCATCAGTGGCTGGGAATGGGAAAAAATTTGGTCTTTGTGGCGGTCTACTTCTCCGTTGCCAAATGTGGGTATTCTCCGGCTCCCCACGAGTAGTTTGATCTAAACCCGTGTAACAGTATACGCCAACTCGCTTCTCGCTACGTGAGACTCTATTCCTTCGTCTATCATGAGGTCCTGCCGCTGATCACCACCTCAGACTGAACAGCCGAAGACAACTTCGGGAGCGTAACCGCTCCGCTTCTTGTTCAGATGGAAATGTATCGGTAACAGTGTTCAATCCCCGCCGAGCTACGCAAAAGCGTTCAGTGGTTCGTCTCGCTATGGACTCTATGATTTAGCCGGACCTGACGGAAACTTATCTATTAGGATTACATGACTGCTGTCCAAATCAATGTGGAGAAAACCTCTATAAGACACGATGATGAAGTGGATATCTCCCTGTCTAAGATTGGATTGCAGGCGGAGACGGAAAAGCACTCGATAGAGACTACTACGACATCTCAAACAGTGATCTTGGAGGGTCCCAGAACATTGTGATGCTTCTTTCTGTCGTTCCCTCCATCTACTCCCCTCCTGGACTCACGCTCCTTTTTGATTTAATCTCGCAATGCGATCTCCTATTCTAATAGTGAGACCTTGTCGGTGGGGTCTCGCGTAGTGTACCTTGATTTTCATTCTCGGCTTCGTCGCCTCGTGTTTTTCCTTCTAATCAAGGCTTTTCTGGGTCACAGTTTGTGAATTGTCCCCCGTTTGGGTTTTACTTGGCTTCACCATCTGCGGTAGCTATCATCGGGTTCTTTGGTCAGATTTGGGCTTTGGTTCCGAGATACAAAGAGTGGATCCAATATTTATCTTGTTGCCAGCGCGAACCTTGGTCTCGAGCGGAGCGGAAATAAGTATACGCGACAGACACAGTTCCTGGCATCTTTCCACTGGTGATCTCAACAGTCCCTTCCAAATCAGTGGGGATACACCTCCACCGATCGAAGAGCGATTGAAAATTGAAAATCGAATATTGATCCTTCGGGAGCGGGGTATATTTGGTCGTGCTAAACGCCAGGAAGATCTGATATTTGTGGATCAATAGAGTCCAAACGGGTCCATCTGGGAGGCTGCCCCATCGAATGCCGTGGAGGGTCGCCGTTCTGTATAGAACACAGGGCAGATAGCGCTGACAGACACTGCGACACCTCAACTGGCGGACAAGTAGACATCAGCAGGTACTACAGGCTGGAATGCGTGAGGAGTACGTATGCTTTCTGGCACAGGAATCGTCCTCTTGCGTCAAGACCCCACCTAGTGAAGGGGTGACTAACCGCCGAGTGCCGGCTCATGAGAGGACGGACGCCGGTCGACGTTCACGTTCTTGCAGAGATTTGACCACGGGCCGTCGAACTCCCCTGCTGCGAGTTCATATAGCAGACGGATTGACCCTCTGGCGGAGAGGAACTGTTAGCCGTTTGGCTTCCTGCATGCATTGGACGCCAAAAGATGGTTCCGTGTTCAACCAACACCTAGCGGGCTTCTGCCTCGGCTCTGTTGGTGTGGATCACCGTTGCCGCCACGCCGCGCCCGGATGGAGGAACCTTGTCCGCTGTATGGTGTCTGGCCGTAACCACCTCGCCTCTCTGGCTTCGCCCCGGACTGGGAGTTGCTGGGCAGTTGATGGGATCACTCGAAAGCGCAAGTCCTTGGGACTTGTGTCCGCCTGCGAATCTTCTTGGCAATCCTTGTCTGCTGCATCTTGGCTGGTTCATAAAACCCATGGTTGCTTTCGGGCGACGCACGTCCCACCTCTTGTCCCTTTCCCTCTCCCACCCCATCCGTATTTTTCCTTTCTTTTTCTATACCCATGTCTGCCTCCGCTTTCCTGGTGTCTCTCGCACTTATCGCTGCGCCCCACCTCGTTCGTGGACAAAGCAGCTCAACCAGCGCGTTCACACCCCTTGCTTCCAAGACCTTTGAGTGGAATAACCTCGTGCGTTCCTTCTCTTCCCCTGTCCAACCATCTAATCTCACTTTTTCTCAAAAGCCATATCAAGCCGACCCTGACGATGGCGTTCGCGGCCGCCAACATGGTTACAACAGGTGTAATTCGACGACCGAGAATCAACAGTCGCTTTGCCAGACCGGTATTCTCAACTCGATCGATGGTGAGTGAGCTTTCTTCTCCCTTCCTTTCCGCCCGAGGCCGCTGCGTGAGCGAAGCCACCGCACGTTTCTCGGGGACGCTAAGGGAATTAAGCGCTCCTTCCCTTGTCTGACGTAATTTTCAGATTTCTGTATCTGGGGTCCGCCTGATGGCCCTACCACCATTGGTGAGACCGAGCACGAGGCCGTCGCGTGGTGCACCAAGCCTGGTCATGGCACTCGTCTCATCCCCAGTGGCGCTCTCAAGGGTGTCCAGTTCATGAGGACTCCAGACTACGTCCAGGTCGTCGGTTTTATTGACCAGACACAGACCAACCTCGAGTCCGATGACTGGGGAGGGGAGATGGACCCTCATGGCGCCGATCTCCGAGGAAACCCCCTCGGTGGTCTTGTCTACTCGAATGCCTGGAGCGGTGGCAACCTGAACGAGTACCGACAGGTGATCCAGTGGCACAAGTAACCTTCTTTCTCAGCCTTTGTCCCACCCACCGTGTCTTACCCTTCTGTTCTAGCTTCTACGGTGGACACTTCTTCTGCTTCAAAGCCTGCGACCCTGCCGGTCCCAACGCTGCTCGCTTCTGCGAACACATTTTCGATCGTATCGGATGCGCCTACAATGCCCCCAACAACGCCCGGAATGGTACCTTCGAGTCGTGCGATGGTGACAACCAGGACTTCCCCGGCATCTATACCGATCCCACCGGCCAGGTCCAGACCTACACTCAGCCCCCCGAGTCTTTGGGTGCCATCTCCACCATGCCATACCAACCCAGGGTCCCCGCCTCATCCAACTGTGTCACCCACACCTCGTCCGTCATCTACACCGGCCTCCCCACCCCCACCGGAGTCACGCCCCCTTCTTCTTCTGGCGGCACCCCCACCGGTACTAGAACCACCGGTACCGGTCCTTCCAACACCTCCGTGGGGGGAAATAGCAGTAATAACGGTTCTACTGGTCTCAAGGTCGGATCCGTCATCCTCTCCGTGGGTGTTGGTGCCATCGGTGTTGTCTTGGCCGTTCTTGCTTTGGCCTAAGTCCGGGCAACAATTTCACCATTCTATACTATCTTTTAAAACGTGATTACGGATACACGGACTTCTATTCCACGCCGTTGGTTATGGGACAGACCTACGAAGCTGGGACTTACATCACACATTATCTTACGCATTTTCTCTTTCTCGGTTTTCTTTCGATGATCATCCTTCTCTTCTCAACCTAGCTTGTTCAATTTGGTGGTTAAAGTCTCTTTAGTATAATCATGTACGTCCGCTCATTCCGAATACCCTTAGCCCTAGAATTCCTCTCACAGTTTGAGGACTGAGGGTTAGTGGTCAGCATCCGATGCTCTTGGTGGGATTTCAACACCAATAGACATACCGAATGCCCCGGAACTCGGTTTTGTGGCAAACACGGCGTCATTCAATTTCTCTTCGGTCAACCCTCGGTATTTCGGATACCCCTGCTTCAACTGCTTCTTGAACTCTTCCACCTCACTCTCGCGAACTAAACTGACAATACACCCGCCCCATCCAGCCCCTGTTAGACGGGACCCGTATGCTCCAGATGCGCGAGCGATGGCCGTTAGTTCGTCAAGTTCGGGACACGAACAATCAAATAAATCCGAACAAGACTTGTGGGACTCGTCCATGAGTTTTCCAAGCGCTTGAAGAGTTTCCTCGACCGACGAGTGAGAGGAGGATCGAGACTCTAGGCACAAGTCGCGGAATTGGAGAACCCGGAGAGCCTCTGAGAAGACGTGCCTCGCTCGAGCGTAGAGGCGGAAATGAGTTGCTTCGACTGGCCACTCTGTCAGTTAAATAGAAGGCAGCTGACCGACGTGGCACCTACCTTCCACCCATGACAGATAAAGTTGGTGGAATTCGGGTTCAGGTAATCCGCTGAGGCTGATCATCTCCTCCAGGGTTACGCCAAGCTGACCGCCTACGACCTTCTCCGCAGGAAGTTTAAGGCCTTCCACCTCCACTATAATCTTCTCCAATCCATCCTTCAGCATCTCCACTTCAATTTGTTTCCCCGATACTTTTTCATCCCCGGAGATCCACCTTCCGAGGACTTCCCTAAAGGTGACCTTCTCCGTACGTCCAATCTTCACCCCCAGGCGACCTCCGAGGATTCGTGCGCCAACCAGGGTCTCGACGACGCGGAGGTTGTACTGCGTCTTAGCTGACACCGCTTTATCGGACACTACCAGTGAGTTCGCGATGACGAAGACCGCCGGAGGGTCTGCCCGTTCTGTCGGTAGCTCGATTGGCTGGGCAGACAGTGTGGGGTAGAAGGAAATGTACAGAGCAGAATTCAAGGTCGAGATAACAGAAGCAGCTTGATCCATTCTAGAGGATCTTTCGTGAGTACCCCACGACTTCAGACGACAAGCTCGTCCCCTTACCCGCCACTGTTCACGCCGACCCGTTTTTCGTTCGCAACTGCGATTTCTACGAGTTTCCCTTTGGTGATGCCGTCGAGTTTGTCGTTGACGGCGAGGAAGCTCAGGGTCGATGCAACCACCATCGCTGCACTCGAGGAAAGCCCTGACCCCGCTGGAACGGTACCTAATATAAACATGTCAACGGGTGTGGGATCATTGGTCCCCTCTCTGAAGAAGTTGTCTAAGACACCCTGAGATGAGGAGGTGAGCACCTAAAATCCCGTTGGAAGCGGATTCCAAAAACGAACATAGTATCCCGCTTTCACATAGCTATCCCATCGAAGCTCTTTCGTGTTGATATCTATAAACCAAGAGTCTTGATCTCGGGCATCGATGTTGGCGACCCGAGAGGGTGTGAACGTTTGTTCTGTGTATTTCGATTCGAAGTTCGCTACGACGACTCCTGGCTTGTCATGTAGCGGACGAGGCGCGAGAGCGATGAGGATGTCGCGTTCCACCGCAGCGGGAAAGACACCAAACAGGGCGTAGTCGATATGTTCACCGATCAGGCTGTTTTCCCGGTCAGGAGGATGCGTTGAGTTGGTCAAGAGTATGAAATGTTCACTTGACCCTCCCCGGAGCTCTCGCTATGTGGGTGGGGTTTCGGCCGTAACGAGTTTTGAATTCTTCTGTAACTTGGACCCATTTCCGCCTGCCAATTGAAGATTAGATCTACTTGAAGGTAGCGGGGGTGACCCGACGGGTCACTCACACTTGCTCAGGCCTCTCCTTCGCCTCCTCAAAGCTCATGCACACTGGGATTGGAAGGTGAGCCATTGGGTTGGATGCGACCGAGGAAGAGAAAGATCATATGGTCTGTTCGGGGGTGAAGCATCCGTGACCATCGGGGATAGCGATAACCCGGTCCCGTGCTCATCCACGTGTGACCTAGGGGCTAGGGAGGTTTCTGATGGATTCTCTGTGCTTCGAAATCAGGGAGTCTACCAAGATATCTGGGCTCGCCCGATGTGAGCTAGCGAACCAGGTCCCCCAAGGAGAAAAAGATGGACACGCCCGGGATTGAACCGGACCCCTCTCGCAAGTTGTCCGAAGAGCTGCTAAGCGAGCGTGATAACCAACTACACCACGTGCCCTAGAGAGAACTGTGTCACTGTGAGCATAAGGAGTGAAGGCGAGTCCGCCTGTTCATCGACACTCAACCCGAGACTCATCTGCCGTGTGTTTCTTATCCCTGTGCACTAAACTGGCCCCCAGGAAGCGGGAAAACCTACCTAGCCCAACGAGTGCATTATCTTGGCGTGAGCTCATCCTTCTCGCTGGTACGGTACTGACATCCTTGTTTAGGGGCACCTTTTTCGTGTCATTAACTCAGGCTGGAATCCAGTTTCAGGTTCGGAGTTTTACCATTACAGTGCGTTGGTGTTAGCTCGCACGCTGTTCTCCTTTTGCGTTGGGATGTCATTACCAAGTAAACCCAACGCCCAACCGCTCTCATCCTGTCCTGGACGCTTCCCCCCAGGGAGCGATTCGTGGAAGACATTTCAGGTTTGCAAGGCTCCTCGAGTCAGGAGAGTATTAGCTCTTTTTCCCTGCCGACCTCGCGCACCCCAAGACTGAAGCTACGCTGCTAGGTTTAACCTCGGCTTTTGCAGGCCGGGTGCTGGGTTTCGTCCTCTTGTATCCCCCTTCAGACGGAGGACGGGACGCTTTGACCACGGATATCCTTGGATGCGACAGTGACCATGAGTTACTGGCTGGGTTAGCCCACTTGTATGTGTATGATCTCATCGGATTCTGCACGCTGGTGGTTATTTTCAGCCTGCTTGCCTATTAATTATCATTCAGAGACTGCGAGACCCGCCATTTCGCCCGAGCGAAGCCAGGAGTGTCCCCCCAACAAACTTCCGTCGCACTCAATCATCTCGACAAACCCTCCGGACTGCCAAAGAATCGGGAAGATTGGTGAATCCGCTCCTGCCGATTACTTGGCCACACATGTACCGTTTCTGAAGGTACTGGCTCGTGGGGAGGGTGGATTACTTGCGACGCTACGAGCGAGACGCTTCACCGGACGTGCTGTATGTGTCTCATATAATTGGTCAGCCCTTCTCGGGCGGGATCAAAGGGGGATCAGGGGCAGCAATTGAGGGTTGGATCACTTCTATGAAATGTCCCATAGTATGAACTATTCTAAAACTGTTTCCGCTTTCAAGTTTAACTGGGCAGAGACGACTGGAGCCGTTATTGAACACTTTGGCGGGTTCCCCACACGCGATCTACTAGGTTCTTGAAAACATTCACACCCCTCTGAATGCTATAACGCTTTCATCCCTGGCGCGGAAACTTTTCTTTGAACTCGACCTTTGGCTGACGCCGCTCGAGGTAGACCTCATCCTGTATCCCCGTGTCACAGACTAATCACTCAACTGCAGGACCAGGGAAGCGTCATCGCTAATCGGTATAAGGATAGCTGCTTTGTCGATAATTTCGGACCCCACTTCCTCCCCACTGTGGCATTCAGAATCCACGCACTCCCGAACGGCAAGTCAATCGAACCCCCTTCACCTCACCTCATCCCTCTCCACGCTGCTTGCGCCCGGATCGCACTCATGTCCGGCGCTGTGGAACACTAGGAGGAAACATTTAGGGATATGGAACCTATCCCGGTTATGGCTGCAACTCCGGGCGCCGTCAACAAATTTGGGTACTAACCAATTCCCCCTCCGGTTTGCGTAATACCCGACGGAGCCAACGGTAACAACAGACGGGAAATCCTATGGTAACGTTATCGTACGATCGAATGGAGTTGTAATCAAGGGGACCCACACCTCCTACATCCCGGTCGGATCTGCTTCACAAAACAAGGAATAAGCCCCGGATGATGATCCGTGGTGGTACTTGCACACAGTGCACGTATGAGGAGTGGCGGTGCCAGCAGGACGTTCATTCGGAATCTAGAGAGGGGCCGTAGCCAGAATTATGATCAGAAAGGCCTGAGTCAGTTGTGGGTTCCTCCAACACTCAGTCAGACATAAAGTGGAATACAGGAAGCAGGAATGGGGCTGAATCCCGGATCAATGCATGGATGTGCTTGCGCTCACAAGGAGGTAAAATGGATTGCCAGGGATATCTCGTTGACAAATGGCGTTTTCTCGCTTCGTAAAAAAGCCGGAGAGTGTATATAGAATCTGGTCCGAGGTCCGGTAATAAAATGGGAGTAGAAGTATGAATGAAAAATGCAAGGTGAAAAAGCGTCTTCGTGAAAGCGTAGATTGAATGTTTAGAGGACGCAACGAAAAATCATCACAATGTCAGTCCGGGATTCCTACCAAACAACCCCTCAGGAAAGGAAGAAGACAGCCAAAGCAACACCCAAAAGAGAGGTAAGCGAGGAGATGGCAAGGCCAGCAGCGCTGCCGTCATTGGAACCGGAAGAGTTTCCAGTGTTGTTTGGACCGCTCCCGGAGGATGTCCTGGTACCGCTGGGGTTGCCAGAGGGAGAGGGGGGCGTGACTCCGGTGGGGGTGGGGAGGCCGGTGTAGATGACGGACGAGGTGTAGCTGACACAGTTGGATGAGGCGGGGACCCTGGGTTGGTATGGCATGGTGGCGATGGCACCCAAAGACTCGGGGGGCTGAGTGTAGGTCTGGACCTGGCCAGTAGGATCGGTGTAAATGCCGGGGAAGTCCTGGTTGTCGCCATCGCACGACTCGAAGGTACCGTTCTGGGCATTGTTGGGGGCGTTGTAGGCGCATCCGATACGGTCGAAGATGTGTTCGCAGAAGCGAGCAGCGTTGGCACCAGCAGGATCGCAAGCCTTGAGGCAGAAAGCGTTACCACCCATGAAGTTGTGCCACTCGATGACCTGCTCGTAATTGGTGCCACCGTTCGACCAGGCGGTGGAGTAGAAAAGTCCTCCGAGGGGGTTACCGCGAAGGTCTGCGCCATGGGGGTCGAGTTCTCCTCCATAGTCATCAGCCTCGAGGTTGATGAGGGTCTGGTCGATAAAACCGACGACCTGAACGTAGTCTGGGGTCCTCATGAACTGAACACCCTTAAGGGCGCCGGCGGGGATGAGACGAGAGCCATGGCCGGGCTTGGTGCACCAGGCAACTTCCTCGTGTTCCGTCTCGCCAATGGTGGTGGGGCCGGTCGGGGGTGCCCAGAGGCAGAAGTCTAAAAATAGATTGATGTGAGCGACTAAAATGTCTGGGCAGTGTCAAGGGAACCAAAAATTACCATCGACAGAGTTGATGATGGAAGTCTGGCAGAGGGACTGTTGGTTCTCTGTCGTCGAGTTGCACCTGTTGTAACCGGATTGCGTGCCACGGATACCGAAGTCTGGGTCAGCCTGGTATGGCTGTTGGGGAAAACCGGGTCAGAAGCCATGCCGGAACAATGAGAACGGAGGCTAAACGCACAAGGTTGTTGTAGTCGAAATGCTTGGAAGCCAAGGGAGTGATGGCTGAGGTTACGGGGCTAGGCGTAGGAACAGGAGTAGGAACGGGAGTAGGAACGGGAGTAGGCGAGGGGGTAGGAGAGGGGGAAGGGTCCTGGGCGTACACCTTGGACGAGATGACGGCGGCGACCACGAGAGTTGAAAGAGCGAAACGAGGCATTGTCCTCAAAAGTGGGGGTTATGGGCAAAAAGAGACAGGAGCGAGAAGAAAGGGGGAGAGAGTGTTGAGAGCGACGCCAGCTCAGCCAGTGCTTTATTTGGAGGGGGGATTACGTAAGCAAGCACTTTCTCACACTCTAAGATTGGAACACTCCAAGAACACTCTGTAAAAGGGTGATTAGAAGAGGGGTAAGCAACGTTTTGTTACCTCGCTTGTATATATTTGTTACCCCTTTGTTATCCCCCGGCTAATTACACTGCAGCCATGGTCCCCGCCCCGAGGAGAGCGTTCAAGGCTCTCAAGACAAAACTTCCCCTCAAGGTCTCCTCGTCCTCCTCCGATGCCTTTGCGCCCAACCCTGGGGAACTCCCCCTCGTCACCCTCCGCGTCCAGATCCTTGGAGCGAGCAATCTCCTCGCGAAGGACAGAAACGGCTTTAGCGATCCGTACGTCTTCAGCCTCGCTTGATCTTGACATCTTCTGATATTCCCGCCCAGCTTCTTTGTCGTCTCGTGCCTCTCCGTTCGGTACCAGACATGCGTGGTCAAAAAGACGTTGAACCCATCCTTTCCGGAGAAGAACGCCACTTTCGATTTCGATCTCTATCTCTCGTTAGTCGACAAGCTCTCCGCCATCGAGCTCATCGCCTGGGATAAGGATACCTGGGGCAAAGAATACCTCGGAGAAGCTTCCCTTCCTCTCGAGGACTGGTTCCAGGATGCCCCAGGGGGTCGTATGTACGCTTGGGATGCTACCCAGGTCAGTCCGCCCAATGCGTCGATCCCGCGAGCGGACGCTGACGTAGTCCCCGGTGATCCGCAGCCGTTCGATGTCCCCCTCTTGTCCACGCGAGGAAGCACAGAGTCGCAAGGCTCCGTCAGAGTCAAGCTCGGTTTCCTCAGACCACAGAATACTCAACTCTTCATGGAGTTTCCTGACATTTACGCCGAAATCGTAAACCGATCGAGACCATCTATCGTTTCCGCTCCCCCTGTGAGTCCCCGATCGAGGTCTTCTCTCTTTCCCTTCCCTGCTCATAAAGTTCTGTATCTGCATATAGACCGAGGGTATTGGTACTATTCGTTCCAGTCCAGGCGACCCCGATTTCCAGGACGATGGTCTTTCTTCCGACGACGAGGATGATGACGATGACGACCTCATGGCACCCGTTGAGGGTCTCACGCCCACTGCTTCCACAACCGACTCAGGAGACAAGGACAAAACGCCGACCGTCCTTTCAAAGTCAGTCGGTGGATTGGCGAAGTTCTTGCCCCGAAAACGACGCCAGTCAGACCGTGCGGATTCGTACGACTCCACCCTCGCCACCGATTCTTCCACATCCACTCCAAGCCCACCGAGACCCATCACCACTCAAGACACCAAAGAGAAGAAACGTAAATTCAGAAGGTCCGGGAAGCCTGGCGGTGGCGAATATAGCTTCAACCCGGAGAACGATGTTCTTGGTATCGTCATGTTGGAGATCAAGGGCGCAAATGATCTCCCTAAACTCAGCAACAGTATGGGCATTTGCAGCTGTCGTGGCCTTCGCTGACTCATGATCGCGTGCAGTGACGAGAACCGGTTGGGATATGGACCCTTGTGTCGTCATCTCATTCGGGAAGAAAGTCTTCCGCACCCGCGTCATTCGACATTCCCTGAATCCAGTTTGGGACGAGAAGCTCCTCTTCCACGTGCGCCGATACGAGTCCAAGTTCAGGATCCAGTTTTCCGTTCTTGATTGGGACAAGCTCTCATCGAATGATCACATTGGCGATGCAACCTTTGACTTAGCCGAACTGATTCGCAGAGCGCCGCAGAAAGACCCAGGGACCGATTTATACGCTGCCCACGAGGACGGTATTCACGATTTGGATGATTTCAAAATTCAACTCGTTATGCCGAAAGATCTCGGGGCCAACCCCAAGTATAAACCAGAGTTATCGTTCAGGTTGGGACTTTTTTCGGCGTTCTCTTTTCCTCCGCTAATAACCGGGAACTCGTAGAGCCAAGTACCAACCGTACGACGCGCTTCGTCAACAATTCTGGCGTCAGTACCTAAAACAATACGATGCCGACGAATCAGGGGACATGACCCGGCTCGAAATATCCTCTATGCTCGACTCCCTGGGCTCCACCCTTTCATCCCAAACGGTTAACTCGTTCTTCACCCGTTTCGGCAAAGATCCATTTGAGGGGTCCATTACAATCTCCCAAGCAGTACAATGCTTGGAATCCGAGATCTGTAGACCCCCTAACGAGAGGAAGCGTGTGACCTCTTCCCCGAACGAGGATGACACTGCTCCGACTACCCCAAGGGGTGTCAAGATGGAGGGTCCCCCGCCATTTGATAAGATTGATTTCTCCGGTCCATCAAACTTGCAGCCTGATGAGACCGGAAGAGAGCTGAGGCCCATGCCGCCTACCCCACACCCAACCGAGGGGACTAATGTCCCTTTGCAAGATGTGGCGGATCCGGGCAGAAACAGACTCGGACATTCGGCTCGACAGTCTTCCACTTCGTCAGAAGATCCTGAGGAAGAGAGTAGTTCCGGAGGATCCGAAGAAGCTCGTGAGAGGGTCATCAATATCAAGAACTGTCCACTGTGTCATCGACCTAGGCTCAGCTCGAAAGGAGAGGTGGACATCGTCACACATATCGCACTGTGCGCCAGCCAGGACTGGGGGAGGATGGACAAGATTGTCGTTGGAAATTTTGTAACCGCCAGTCAGGCGCAGAGGAAGTGGTATACAAAGATCCTCGGGAAGTTATCCGCCGGAGATTACAGGCTTGGAGCTGTGAGTACCTCTCTGTTCTCTTTGGTGAGGGCTTCCAGAGCTCATGAACGATTTACGTAGAACTCTGCGAACATTATCGTGCAGAACCGAATGACTGGCCAACTGGAGGAGGAGAAGATGCAAGTGTATGTCAGGTTGGGGATCAGGTTACTCTACAAGGGAGCCAAGTCCCGAATGGAGGGAAATAGAGGTATAAATCTCTTCCTATTCTCTCGCGACACTCGGACATAAGACCTGACTTGACCTCGCACAGCTCGGAGCCTCCTCAGGAGCATGTCTGTCAAGCAAGGCATCAAATACGATGCTCCCGAATCGGCGAAGGACATTCCTGCATTCATCGAGTTCCACAATTTGGACACAACTGAGATCCTGGACCCGTTAAATTCGTTCAAGAATTTCAACGAGTTCTTTTATCGGTGCGTCTGTCCACATCGTTATCGCATCAAACACTCACCTTCTACCACCCATTTTCCCCAGCAAACTCAAACCCGACGCTCGACCTGTTGAGAACCCTGACGATCCTAACCGGCTTGTCTCCGGTGCGGACTGCCGACTGATGGCGTTCGAGAGTGTCAATGAGGCAACACGGGTCTGGATTAAGGGCCGAGAATTCACCGTTGCACGTCTACTTGGGGAGGTGTACGCGGAGCATGCGGAAAAGTACAACGGAGGGGCGTTGTGCATTTTCCGTCTCGCTCCGCAGGATTATCATAGGTTCCACTCACCTGTGGATGGAAAGATCGGGAAGATGACATACATTTCCGGAGAGTATTACACCGTCAATGTGAGTGTCGTCTCGCCGCTCCTTTGTGTTGGAACGAACGAGACGACTAACTTTTTTTCTTACGACCTTTTCTAGCCACAAGCCGTCCGAACCGCCCTCGACGTTTACGGCGAAAACGCACGAAAGATCGTACCGATCGACAGCCCGCAATTCGGGCGCGTTTTCGCGGTGTGTATCGGAGCCATGATGGTTGGCAGCATCAAGACGACGGTCGAGGAGGGTCAAGAGATAAAACGTGGTGATGAGTTCGGATATTTCGCATTTGGTGGATCAACTATCGTCGTGTTGTTTGAGCGTGGAACCGTGGAGTGGGACGAGGATTTGTTGGTTAACGGAAGAGTCAGCTTGGAAACCCTCGTTAGGTTCGGTATGGGAATTGGAAGGAGGGCACAGTGAGGATGCATGTGAAGAATTTTATGATGGTACGGACACATGGTGAACGACCACCATGAACTTCGATAGTTATATATGTATAACAGCTCGTCTCCCTGTGTTTCGTACGGTGAGAATTTCACGCAGCCCTGTCCCAGTTTTGCAAGGTTTGACGGCGATTTAAATATGCATCGTGCATCGCAGTCGCCTACGTCTTTAAAAGACCATTACACACAAGTCCCCATGATATTTTTCCCGTATAAGATCCGTAAGATATTTCCCAACAGCGATAATGAAAAAAATGGAAGGTGAGGATTGGGCGATGAGGGTTTGAATTGATAGCAATCGTTTTTTAAGGGTGAGATGATATCCCACCTTGTGCGTGTTTGATGGGGAAGAGTCATCGAGCGGGATGGTGCAAACGCCGTATGCAGGGTGTGGCGGGTACTGAGTGTCCGGAGAGAAGGAGCGAAACGATTTTACAACCATAGCCTCTGACGCCCGGCCGCGAGACCGTTTGCGATACGGAGCGAGAAGACGGTTCCGGTCAAACTTGAAAACTAGACAAGCAGCCGAGTGGTGAGAAGCGGAGGGGATCGGAAGAGAGGGTTGGTGCACTCACCCCGTTACCGATAAACACGTCCGACCTCTGGGCGATCATCATATCCACAGCCTGAGCGACGAACTTCTGTTCCCAACTGACCTGCATCTGCAGGGAACTCGTAATCTTCTCCCACGGGTGGTCCTTCATCAATGCTTCCTTGAGCTCTTCAATCCACTCTGGCGACCCGTTCGTCATAATAAAAATGTTCCTGAGCTTCTTGCCTTCCTCCGTTTCCCTAATCTGTCGAATGCGTTCGACGATCTGATTTATATCGGGGTAGCAAGCCCTCTGGAACGCGTCCATCGAAGCCTGGGTCAAAGAACCGCCCCCTGCGTCGACGAGTTTGATGTCTTTGTCCACGGTCCCGGGTTGGGTGTTGAGCCCAACGAACGGCGTTTTCCAAAGGCGCAGGCCCACGCAGTGAGCTTCGAAGTCTCCTCTACGGACATGGAGGGCGAGGAGACCGGGTATAGGTGGGTATCGGAGTTCTGGAGTTGGAGGAGGGATTATGGGAGAGAGAGTAAAGAGGTGCTGGTTTGCCTTGAAGGCGCCTTGAACGAGAGGTGACCAACCGAAGAGCTTGAATATAGGGTTATTGAAGAGAAGAGGGAGGCCGTCGTGTATACGCCAGGTACCAAATACACTAGGAGAATACGGGATAGTGGTTAAATGCAAGGTCATACGACACGACTCAGGTAGGAACCACATACCCGATATCAAAGACCCGTTCGTTGATCTCTATACACCGTGCCGGCTCGTCATCCATCATCCTCACCCATACCGCGAGGAGATGCAATGCCGTGTAGTGTTCCGGGAGCTTCGCCCTGATAGCAGCCTTGTCGAGAAGTTTCGGATGCGGACACACTGTATCGAAGTATGATTTCCGGACAGCGCGAGGGGTCAGGTCCGCAGATGGGAACGAACCACCGGCGAGTGGGCCTGCAATGAGAGAGGGCCATAAGGGCCCTGTGACGCGGTTGGGAGACCGGGGAGAAGTACGAACCGCTGAGGAATGCGTTCATGGGGATGTTGACCGGGACAATATTCCCGTATTCATCTCTAAACGGTGGTCCATCACTCGTACCGGAGAAACTATCAAAGGCATACCTGGGTTTATTTAAAGGATCAGAAATGGTGACTGGGTATAGCTGCTCAAGGAGCGATCACGCACGATCTGCGCCCAAGGTAGGCCAGCAAACCCTGGAAGAAATGTTCCTGGAGTACGTTCCCCCATCCCGCCGCTATTGCAGAGTAGGGCCGTTAGTCATGAGGCACCCCCGAAAATAAGATAGAAATTAGGACGCACTCTTCACGTGTTCCGAGAAGTAGACGTATCTGCCCTCCTTGCCCTCCGGGAATGGTAGATCCCGGTTATGCTGGGGAAGAGCCTCCTCGATTTTGTGCCACTCCGCGTAGTCCGGTGGATAGTCAGGAGAGTTGGTGAGATTCGAGGCGGGGGTGTTGCCGTTGTGAGGTTGCGGTTCGTGCGTGAAGGGGGCCCAGTTGCGAGCGACCTGGACATCTTCCCAGCCGACGCCGTAGAAGAGAGAAAGCGTTGTGAGGGGGCCGAACACGCAGAGGAAGTAAAGAACGAATTTCCAGTATCTCCTTGGGATGCCTGTCCGGATGGCGTCTGGAGAAATTGTGGGGAGGATGGAGGAACTCATGTCTGTCGTCACTCAAATCGTCTCGCTCTGGCGCCTAATCTCGCCCGACTGCAAAACCGGCTACACGTTTCGACGTTCGCGTCCAACGCCCACCCACTCCCACCTGGTCTGGGAATCCAGTCATCTACCTCTGGACGGATGTATAGTAGGGAGTTTGGCCGGATCACACCCTCGGTCTTGTCCGCAAGATGACGAGGGACTTCTTATGGATGCTTCACTTCATATATCGAACCCGACGCACCCAACTGCTCTCTCTCGTCGAACGCGACTCGCTCGCACCACACCCCCGCAACCGCAACCGCGAGTAGCGACGCCGCTCTTGGTCGGCATTCACGGTTCCTAGCCACCCTTGTTGTTCTGGCGCGTAGGAGCTTATGTGGGTGTAGCTTATGCGAACCTCCTTGCCGAAGCCGGGTTTGTTGCGAAGAGCACGTTCGCCTTGGTGCCAGTCTTTGAGGGCGGCGGGCATGTCGTGGTTATGAGCGGAGAACTTGGAGATTGGCGAAGTTGGTGATTCAGGTAGACCCCACCTTTACATATCATTTCAGATGCAGCGCCAGTGCTGAAACCAGCTTAGTCAGGAATTTGACCGACATGCCCGGTGAGAGGGCAAGTGACCGAAGAAATGCATAGTTAGGAATCTGCCAAAGCATAGGAATCTAGTTCTTTCATCTTTGGATCAATTCGAGACGACCAGCGGCCCAGGCGAGCGGGAAAGTTGATACGCCAGGGGTACTGGCATGGTGAACGAGACATCAGATCAGGAGGCTTGGGCATCAACATGTTTCGCACAAAGGGTTTGCACACCTTCCCGACTTTGGTGACGGTATTACCGGGAGAGTTCCAGCTTGGAGGCAGTCTCAAGTCGGGGAATGCACCCAACCGTGCCTCGGGAGTAATTGTTGGCTGAGGAAAGGATGGAAATATTTCTTACTGGACTTTGATGCATTTTCCTGCTTGCCTTGGAGTCCGAAGCTTGTGCCACGGGTGGCACTGTCCGGGATCACAGACCTGGCTACTGTAGCTCTCGTATATTGGTCACGGACGGTGAATCGTTAACCTTTGTAGATCCCCGACGCGTTCCCTGGTAAATGTGTTGTCTTTTCGCAGGACGAAGGGTTAAAGGAAAGGCTTGTTCAAAACGGCATCGTTTGCGCTTGGCCCTGGCAGGTGTCTGAAATCATGGCTTGGGTTTGGGGCAAGTATGCATCGTCATATCATTCCACTGGTATAGGAAACCGTATTCATGTCCACAACGTGCTCAGTACCCCGAGTCAAGGATTAATTGCGTGAAAGCAACCTAGGAGAGTCGTCAGCCCTCATGTTCAGGGAAGTACCCTACACCCATACCTCTACCAAATATGTCACATGCTCGCGAACCTCACTGCGCCCACTTCCGTGAACCAGTCCAAGAATTCGCCGAGCTCAATGTCTTCTTCGTCGTAAGTAGGATTCGCCATAAAAACGAGTTCGAATTTCGATTCAGATTCAAGCTTCAAGGCCAGTTCCCAAAGGATGTCTTCGACACTCTCCCATGCCTCCATGTGTACTTGATCGCCGATGTCGGTGGAGGATAACTGGCGCTGAACACCGAGTGTGACCCTCTTGAACTGGGTGGCTTGCGTGCTAATGGTTGACAGCATTAATTCAATCCAGGGGCTCGGCCGTTTGATTGCTAAGGTGTTCGTCGCGAGCTCCCTAAGAGCATAACAGGGAGAAAGACTGACAGGAACGAGTTTTCCTTCATTACCTAGCAAGCGATCATCAGTGGAGCGGCCCCGTATATAATGCAGTCGAGACAAGTACCAGACGTCAAATAAGCCAGTTCTACCCTCTTAAGGGTTGGGGCACACGCCTCGATAAGCTTGTTGAGGACCACCGGGTTGGCGATTTGACTGTGAGTGATGGATATCTCCTCCAAGTGAAGAGTAACGAGGAGAATTCCCTGTAACAGAGTAGAACTTGCCCCCCCAAGCCCACTCAACCGAAGCGTCCCCCGGAGGGGGGGAGCCCCTTCCGGTACCTTGGTCTCTCCACCGGAAAGTACGGGCGAGCTGATCGACAGGTGGTTGAGGCTCGGGAACAAGCTGATGAAGAAGAGCATAGTGCTCATATCCGTCCCGATTCCATGTAAGTGAAGCGACCCCACGGAAACCCCAAAATGTCCGAAGCATTGGGTAAGAGATGGTCCGTCGAACAAGTTGTCGAAGTTCACGTCCTGGAGAAGGAGGACCTTCAGTCGCTGAAAGGAGGCGAGGTGATCCATGATTCCCATCAGGGTCTCAGGTTCCAACGAGACGATAGATCGAGCCTGTCGTAGCGCGAGGGAATGGACATAGGCTGAAATTCCGTTTGGTCCCGGAGGAATGTTCCTTCGCCACTTGTCGAAGTTCCACGTGTTGAGCGCGACGTGGGCGAAGAGCCTGTGTCTGCTCCTCTCCAGCCATTCGGAAGAGACCAAACTGCAGGCGCGTAAGTCGCGGGGGTTGTCGAGGTTGTCGATGACCTCATCCACCAGTTCCTGGGGGAACTGCCTCGACGTTGGGGGGTGGAAGTCCATCAGTGAGTGCAGTCGGAATCTCCCGTCTAACCGAGGCAACTTATAGGTGCAGAGGTCAAGCGTTCACATAGGGTTCCTTGCCGCGTTGCGGAAAAAATGACCCTGACATCTCGGGTGGCCCGCCATCGGACCACGATGAAAACCGACTGTCCAGGGGCCATGTTTCGCAAGACGGGTCATGTGGATGTGCGTGCCGGGGTCCTGGCGATCAGCTGTTCATCCTTGTGGCCTTAGTCCTGCAAGGCGGGGTCAAAGATCTTTATTGCTCGGTAGAAGAATGACTACAGAGATAAGCTACGACGATTGACGATTTCATATCTGAAAACCCTAAACGTATCAAGCAGTCACGAGAGAGCCGAAACGTAACGGAACTGATAGGGATTCATACAAGAGAAGTTCCGGTGGGATGAACACCTGGTAAGCTGCACGTGTGGACTTCCGGGGAGAAGCAAACACAGAACATAGATTGGAGGTGTGCGGTCATTCGAACATGGCAACCAACAGCTTGCTTGGACATTCCTCGCGGCTGAAACGAACCCCCGTCGGAGATGAATGGAGGCAATGTGCGTGCGATTGGGGATCCTGCCGAGTAAGGGCCGGACTATCAGCAGGGGATCTCACCGTGTTGGCTGGGGCCAAATCCGATTATTCGGTAGAAGGGCCCACTACGGCGATTTAGGAGAGCGACTTCTACTGCAGCGCAGTGTGACCGGTTGAACCACCTAATCGGGTCAGGGTTTCAGGCGAATAGTTTCGTTCCTAGCTAAAGGTAGGAACCAAGAGAGATGCCCTGGACCTGGAAGCATGTCTAGGCGAGGATATAATACGGCCATTGGTGTTCTTTGTGAATGTAGGCGGACGGACAGAGGTCAAGGCAACCGTCCACTGGGTTGGTCGGTCAATTTTGTGATACTTGTCAAGGAGTTCTCAGGAAGCGGACCCGGGGCGCACAAACCCGGGGCGCACAATTTTCATATATCTGTAACGTGGTGACATACCTACACCTCCTTTCGTCATTTTGACAGGTTGATTCTTCATTGACACATAGCCTCCAGGGAAAGGGATAGTTGAAGACCCGACGCGGTGCAAGCTCATGATGTGACGAGTAGAAGCCGCGACGGCACTTGCCGGACGGGTGAGAAAGTGAAATATGTCGTATTTTATTGGGGGTTACGGGTACTTGATCGATAGGAAGAGCGCTCTAAATGGATCAAAACCTGTTTTCTTCAACACACAAGGGACAGCGAGAATGGAAAGGGCACACACCAGGATTACAGCAACTCTAGCCTCTAACGGAGCTTCGAAAAGAGCTTGGGAGCAGCGCAAGCCTGATATATGCGTATGAGTAAGGGATGGGTGGGGTTGTGAGTAGTGTACGTACGTCCGCACAGTGCATCATGCTATCCGACGTTATTAGATTCGCCGTGCGCTATGCAAAAACAGTCGGGGTACTCACTGGACTATCATTCGGGGATTTAGGACGAGCATAAGTCAGACGTGGCAACGGCAAACAAGGTGCAAACTCACATCTGCAAAACGAGAATATCAGTGACAAGTTCAGTCTTACGCTTTGAGAGCAACTTACAATTCCTCAACGCAATCCTCCCCCTTGAAACCCTCGCCATTGTTTACCTTCTCCTGGCAGTGTAAGTAGTGCTTCGTAGACGGAGCACACTGAGCACTATTTTGGCACTCTTCTCGAATCTGGGGATGCAACTAAATGCTCACGTCGGTCAACATACCGCGTCATACATTCAGAAAAATATCGGAGCAAGCGGTTTACTCACGTCTTCTGGTTCGGGCTCCTCCTCCTCTTCAGTCGCCTCCTCAGAGGCTTCCGGAGTCTCCTCTGGTTTTGGCTCCTCGGCGGGAGCGTCAGCGTGTACGGTGGGGAAGAGGGAGGTCACGAATGAAGTGAGGGTCATGGTTGCTTTCGGAAGAGTCGCGATTGGTTGACGCCCAGCGCGCCTCTTCGGACGTTCCCTCCGACAACACACGACCTGGGATCGAATCGATGAGCACGAGTGGTATATTGGCGAGGAATGTTTCTATGGTACACGAAAGCGACGGCCTTCGACTCGACAAATAAACCAAAGAAAGCGAGGGAAATGCAAGAATAACGATACGGAGAAACGAGCGTTTTGGATGCTTTCTTCACAATAACCCTGGACATGTAAACAACAGAAAGCGAATGGAAGTACAACAGACAAAAAATCAGGAAGGGAACGAAGTTTACAGGTTTGTGAGTGTGAGGGTGTAAGGAACGGGGTGTCGATGTGTTAATACGGTTTGTTGTCCCTTCCCCACAGTAAATGCGGGTGGCGATGAGAGGTATACTGGTTGAGAGAGGTCTAGGTGGGAAACGGATTATTCAGATCTACGTGGGCCGCTATTAGTCAAGACGAATGTATCCGGGCGTCGTCCAAGAACGTACTGCCCGTGCGGCAGGTGGTGGCTTGATGTGGTCCACCGAAACCGCTGAATCGTTCACCTGTACGGTATGGAGCATAGGGATCGGCTGCATCGCATATTCGCTCTGAAAACGACCGGGTCAAAGATCAGAAGATATAAGAGTAGGTTCCTTGTCCTGACCTTTGCAGACACGGGGGAGGGCAAAACCGACAACGATTTTGGCCGTGGTGACGAAGTCGAGGTCGGCGCGTGTGAATGGTTAGACCGGGTAAGGTTTATTGAGATGTCTGTTCCTCCCTCGCGGATGCTCTTTCGGGCGTTTAACCTATAGGGGGCACGAGATTAGTCCTGGGTCGCCCGAACGACCTTCCTACTCACATGGCTAGCAACGAGTTCATGTAGACTATCCCCAAAGTAAGCACAAAGAGAAGATGAACATGAAAAGTGGGCATGGCGACGTACGTTTTGTGAGTAAGAATTCAATCGCCAAGAAGTACAACTTGTGTGGGAACAAAGCGTACTAGGACGATCCCCCTTTCGCATCAGAACCGAAAAGCAAAGAAGGGGTAAATTTCGGCTTACGGCGATCAGGGCACCCAGCGAACAAAGACTAAAACGTCCCACGTCAGCCAGCGGTCAAGGATACACAGCTCAGATCACTGTACCTCGTAACGACACCAGTACTCAATGTCCAAAAGACAAGCTTGGCGATCCTGTTGTTGGTACTGGGTTTGGGAGATCAGACTCTGTGGTCCCGATGTCGTAAGACAAGCTCTTACGACTCGAATTCACCCCTCGAACGCCGCAGATAATAGACAGTGGTCGCAGCCAAAATCGAATCGACTGCGACGGCACTCCCAAAAGCGGCATATGTGATCCACTGTAATACGGTCCGATGAGCGAACAAAGCGCAACAAAGGCAGCGTTACTTACCGCCATGGACGGCAATTCCGTAAACAACTTGAGTTGACAAGTTCTGACCGCAAGTACTGTGGACAGGGAAACCAATTAGCCCACAACCAAACATTGTGGAGCTGAGACACATACGAATACCGATAACTTTACGTCGCGAAAACAGTCATTCAGTTACTTGGGTCCACACGTTGAATGTTGGGAGCTTACCAGTCGCGATCAAAACGGTCAATGGCTGGAGAAGATATATTAGTACTCGAGACTCAGCTTGATTACTTGTTCACCACATACCATCAAGCGTGGAATCCAGTCTCGGCGATAATTGACTTGAGACAAATAGGTTCAGTGGGTCGGAGAAAGGGGAAGTCTGAGCGGACTTACGCCTCCACAACCTTAAAGCGTACAACGATTGGACCATGACAATTATCGGAACATTCATGACCGTTTGAAGCTGGAAGGCTGGTTCAGTAAACGGGATATTCCCCAGAAGCCAGGAACTCGTCAAACCTTGAAGCTCCTGGGCGTAAATTAAGTACAAGTCGACAATTAGAGGAGCTGGCAGAACGTACCACACGACATGGATGAGGGCATCGACGTTTTGGAAGTGAAGAACGAGGTAGTGGTACATCGCGTGGATCGTAAGTGCTAAGTTGAAAGCGTCGAACACCCTGTGCAGGTTATTCGGTTTGATGTTTATTGCTCAGGTTGGAAGAGACAGTACGGACCATAGCACGCCAACCTAAAGTACGCGAGTCAGGGCACGCGCTCTAGCATATAACAGCAAAGGCAACTCACTGAAACCTTGTAGACGATCCAGTCGTGCGGATACTGCATATAGTAGACGTATGTTTGAAGGTTTGATACACCAAACAATCTTGCATCGTGGCCGGGAGTCAGCACCCCACGTCTATCTAACCCGCAGTCGGATGGGACTCACAAGGTAGCAACGACCATGCCGATGAAAGCGGCACCCAACGTGCCGGTGAGGTCTATGTCGATCGCCATCGTCGGGGGGAGGGAAGGGGATGGAGGGAAGGGGCAATAGGAAGACGCCCAATCTGTTCCTTTTATCTCAGCCCGCTTTCATAAACATCCCGTACACTTACCCGAGCAATTGTCCAGTGTAAGAAGGCAGCCGTGGAAACGAAAGTGTCAGGTATCAGAGATGATGAGCAGCGACATGCCGGAACCTTTTCTCCTTAATTCGGGTACTCAACCCATTGTTCAGTCCCGAACGTTGCCCGGGTTTGGCATGGTATCGGCTGGAGTACGGGGGAGCTGTTCACGAGAAAGGATATTTGAATGACGGCGGCGACCTGGATCCGGAAAGCCGGCGAGAGTGGTCGGAAGGACAGAAGGCTGGGCGAATCAGACTTGTCATTTAATTTCACTCGGAGTCCTCACAAGTGCACGGCCCCGGACTCCACCCCCATGAGATAATAAAAGAACTAGCCACTAGTCGCAGTCTCGACCCCGGAACGGCAGGGTGGGGATGGAACCCTGGGTCCGCTCAATATTGAGGGGAAGGATCTGTTTATTGTCAAGATTGAATCGAATCGATGAAGCTAGCCAGTTCTCAGGCTTGCGCGGCAAGGGATGGGTAAGGCAGCGAACCGTATTGCGGGAGGACTGCGGCATCAGGGTGTCATCACAGAGACTAGTTGGGGAGGGGATATGGTTGCACAGGACGACTTGTCGGCTCTCAACCGAATAGCACCAAATTTGACAATGGGCTATCATCCACGTAAGCAATGGGCGCGGGGGAGGTGGGGTGAGTAGCGAGAGTGGTGAAGGGGGATTGAGCCTGGGCTTGACCGGCCGGCGTCGTCCCGAATAACGAGGTCGTGCGCACCAGGAGTTTCTTCTCGCACGTGTACAGCGCCTTCACGCCCCTCATGGGTGATGGCCGAGGTAGAACGCGGCTGGGTGCCTGACCGACCGTGTCCAAGAACGATGTCAGTTGCACTGGTTGACACTGCTCGGTTTATGAAGGCTAAGGAGATGATGGTCTGGAATCCAAACCGCTGTTGGCGGGCCCTGAACGCTGCCGGGTAACCGTAGTGGGTGACCAGGGGTGGGAAGATCGGCAGGGGAGAGCCGATCGGGAATCTCCGGAGGTTCTTCGGCGTCTCGCCTTTAAAATCTCCCAATCTTTTCGGTATCCCTGGCAGCACGAGAGGAAAGACAATGGCTGAAATCCACGATCAATTCGACACAATCCTCATCCTAGACTTCGGGTCTCAGGTCAGAAGTCAACTCATACCCGTGTTGAAAGACCTCATGAAGGGTTCGACAGTCTGGCCCCAACAACGTAGTACAGCCACTTGATCACAAGGCGGTGTCGTGAGCTGAACGTCTATGCTGAGCTTCTGCCTTGCACCCAGAAATTGAGCGAACTCAAGTTCAAGCCAAAAGGTCTGCACGAGGGCGATGAGATAGTTATCATCTCGCAGGAGATTTTCTGACCCAGCCCCACAGGTATCATCTTATCTGGCAGCCCATACTCGGTCTACGACGATGGATCGCCTCATGTGGACCCTGATGTCTGGACACTTGGTGTTCCGATCCTAGGCATTTGTTATGGCCTGCAGGTTTGATAACTCCACCACTTCGCAAGCTTTGACTTCTCAAGATGGAAGAGTAGGAAATGGCATGGCAGCTGAAAGGAAAAGTCGCCAAGTGTGAGCGCAGAGAATATGGATTCGCCCACATCCAAGTCAAGAAGATTGGGAACGGTGCTGATGTCCTCTTCGAAGGACTTGGGAATGAGCTCGAGGTCAGGGGGAAGGTTGTAACACTTCAAAGTCTTATTGACTCATCCCGGAAAAATCCCAGGTCTGGATGTCTCATGGGGATCAGCTCTCCGAAATCCCCGCCGATTTTCACGTTATCGGACATACCTCTACCGCCCCCCTCGCAGCCGTCGCCCATAACGATAAGCCATGGTACGGTATCCAGTTCCATCCCGAAGTCACCCACTCTCCGCGCGGACGAGAAGTCATCGGAAAGTTCGTCATCGACATCTGTCACTGTTCTGCGCACTGGACAATGGTCAGTGACGAGATATCCCGAGTGGTAGGATGTTACTGACGGTTGTCGCTATCGTCACCAGGAGGAGTTCATTGGCAAGGAAATTACACGTATCCGTGAGATCTGTGGGTCGGAGGGGCGAGTAATCGGAGCAGTGAGCGGTGGTGTCGACAGTACCGTCGCTGCCAAACTCATGCACGAAGCCATCGGGGATCGGTGAGGTTCTTAATCATATGGTCCTTTGGGATTCGGTTCATGCTGAATGTCTGCCTTGAAGCTTCCATGCCATCATGGTGGATAACGGTGTCCTTCGTCTGAACGAGGCTGCTCAGGTTGATCAGATGTTGCGTCAAAACTTGGGGGTGAACCTCACGGTTGTTGATGCCTCTGAGCTATTCCTTAAACGTCTTGAGGGCGTCGAGGACCCGGAACAGAAGAGGAAAATCATCGGGAATACGTTCATTCACGTCTTTGAGGATGAGGCAACCAAGTTGGAGGCTGAAGCTGAAAAGGCGGAGGCTGAGGGGGAGGATAAGAAGGGGAAAATTGAGTGGTTGCTCCAAGGGACGCTCTACCCGGATGTCATTGAAAGTATAAGTTTCAAGGGGCCTAGCGCGACGATCAAGACACACCATAATGTCGGAGGGTTGCTGAAGGACATGAGGTTGAAACTCATCGAGCCACTCAGAGAACTATTCAAGGGTTCGTTTGCCGGCGATGTCGTCCGATCAGTCGAGGCCTCGAACGGTGTTTGATTTCTCGTTTTTTGTTTTTGCAGACGAAGTCAGGGCACTGGGTCGCTTGTTGAATATCCCTGCCCCGTTGGTTCAACGACATCCATTCCCAGGACCCGGTTTGGCCATCCGCATTCTCGGACCTGTGTCTCGGGAACAAGTCAAGGTTCTTCAGCAGGCCGATAATATCTACATCGAGGAAATCAAGAAGGCAGGATTGTACAATCAGATTAGTCAGGCCTTTGCCGTGTTGCTACCCGTTCGAGCTGTTGGTGTTATGGGAGACAAGAGGACGTACGAACAGGCAAGTACCCTTATTTCTCAAGATAGGTCTTGCCTTGAGGACATTCCTGACCGAGTGTCACGACTAGGTTATCGCATTACGTGCAGTTCAATCAGAAGATTTCATGACCGCTGACTGGTGAGTTCACTCCACTACTCTGTCGGGGAAATCTCCCTCCCCAGCGCCATACACCAAGGAGGGAAGGTGGCCCAGGCGTCCGGGTCATATGATGCCATCGCCCATGGCCCTTTGCCCAACTTGTCGCTCCGTTTGTGCTTCGCACTTTTGACCCCGAATCTTTCCTTCTTGGGCAGGTATGTTTTCCCACCTGATGTTCTTCGGAAAATATCCTCCCGCATCACGAACGAGGTCGCTGGAATTAATCGTGTGACGTACGATGTTTCATCCAAACCACCTGCTGTGAGTTTCACGCTCTCACGTCCCGGCTTGCGGCACTTCTTCTGTCAAGTAATGGTGTTCTAACATAATCGGATCGGTTTCAGACTGTAGAATGGCTCTGATCTGAAGAGTTCCTCCGAGCCTATCGAATTTGAGGGTGCACATGGAAGGATTGGGGATAGAGAGGGGAGAGGAAGGGAGAGATCTGATCCCATCGCCGTTCTCTTTGAATTTCTCAGCTCGTTTGTTGTGGTTGTTACCCAAACAGAAGTTTTGACTTAAACTCTTCGGGAGGGGAGGAGGAACGGCTGTTTGGTCGGATTTTGGCATGACACGACGTTACCAACATTCATGCGTCGCCGGGAGTATGAGGAGAATTCTGTACGTATTTTGCAGATCCGGCAACGTCTCATGCGTGGAATAAGGTTATGTCCCTCTCGCTAATCTCGGATATCACGTCACTTGCCGGAGGAAGTGCGCTTCGGGGGGACACCGAATATAGTAAGCGTGGTGCGGTGTGCCCCATTTGGGAGGTCGGCCTCTATCAGATGGGGCGGGGACACATCAGGATCTGAAGAAGCACGAGCTTTTTAGCTCTCTCCAACGTCGATAGAAAAGGTTACGAGAACAGTGGGAGGTTCACGAATCAGATGGCCGAGAGGGTGGTATGTATTATGTCAAAGGCACGGCCGTGCGCTATGTTTCCCCCTTCATCCGGGGATAGGGAGGGAAAATCATGGAATGGAGAAACAAGGCGGATGACGGAACTGTCGTGCAGGCAACGATCCAGGCCGCGACCGTGTAGAAAGAAGAAAGAAGGAAGAGGGGATGTGAGATTGGGATCGTGGCGGATGATCGCGAGAGAACTTCGGGAATTTTCAAACAGACGCTCTACAGGGCGAAAGAAACGAACCAATAGCCGGCGGCCGTGGAAGCGAGCGCATCCTCTCGCCCGATAGACGCTGCGGGTGCTTTACCGTTGGTCAGGGACGCTCTTGTCGCCGCGAGGTGCGAGCTTTCGCGAGGAGCAAGAGGAGCAGAGATGGCGAGGAGGATGAGATGGCTGGTGGACATCTTGACAGTGGGCCTCAACCTTCTTCCATCTGGGACAGCCGGCGTCGATCAATTCCTCCGATGGACGCAAAATGATGGGACGTGTCGTTTTTCCCGTGTTTGCTCCTTTTCATCGTTGTTGTTCTCGTTTCCTCAAATCCTGGACCCGGCCGGGGAGGGCGCTGTTGCGGACAACCCCCGCGTACTGCATGCGACTTGGGTGCTAGACAAGCAATTTCAAAGGATCAGACAAATATCCGAACACGACTGAGATCTCAGTCTCAAGGCTCGGCGTATTATCAATCACCCGTCCTTCGGTGTTTATTTCCACCGCCAGTTTCTGTCTTTTCTTGTCGCATGACGGCAGGGTCCGGATTAAGTTACGCTTCGTCATCGAACGTCTGTTGGATCCCTATCGCCACATTGTATCATACGGATGGAGGTGGTGAAACCGCGAACAAGGACTGCGCTGCGTACCACGGAATCAAATACGGGAGGGGTAAGCGTGCGGCTCCGCAGTTTAGGTCAATCTCCCGTCCCAACATTCCAACTGTCACCAGTTCACTCTTTGAAATAGGAACGATAACGGGAGAGGTAGAAGACGATGGAGAAATGAGTAAGTGCGGCCGTACACACTAGACCGGAATATTGGAGCCCTGACGACCTTCCCGAAAGAGAGAGAGAGAGAGATGCGGATCTACCCTTTCCCCCTGCTTCCACTTCTCAAAAAACTCTAACAACCCAAACCCAGTTTTCTAGAGGGTGCGCGGCATCCGCACTCCCCTGTGGCGAGATGCAAGATGCGCGGGTGGCAGATGGCGAGTCTATCTCATAAAACTGTAACTCTGGAGACTTCAGATATGCCGACTGGGCGCGAAAGAAGCGTCCAGGTGGTTGGCCCATGGGTTAACGTTACCGACTGTGTGACGAGAAAGATCCAATTCGTATTTCTTTTGTCCCCATCATCAAAGTAACCCAGACGCCGGAAGCCGATCTGATTGGCGTCTTAAACAATTCAAACCCTGGCATGAACGGGCAAGGGTGGGGAAAATCGGTGGCAAGGTCCGAGTAAACCCACGAAATCCCAAACCCACAGCGTCAACCTGAACGAGGCACGATGGGGGCCAGTGCCCTCTACATCATTAGTGACGTCCATCTCTCAGAACCACCTAATCTCACCGCGGTTCTAGTAGAAATCCATGGACAACCAATGGCACAGCCGGAACGGTGTACTGGTATACACGCCCTGTGCCCGGGTGCAGTAGCCGAGAAGTCGGTCGTATACATTCAGTGATACCAAGAAATCACTTGGACTCGAAGGGGAGAGGTAGGAGTGTGATATTAAGTTCGGCAGATCCTGCGTAGCTTTGATTCGAAATCTCCGGATGCCATGGTCACGGCCTCTTCGAGCTTTCGAACCTCGCCCCACCCCCTCGAAGTTCGAACCAGGTCGTGGATGTTAGTCGATGAGTGGGAAATTGAGCCTGGAAAACGTACAAGGTCAGGAGCTCGCTTCCGACCCTTTGATCGTTACAGCATTCGCAATCCACCGGCCTGCGTAACGTTTCACAGGTGTGAAGTAAAACAACTCAACCTCGAGGGCGAGTGTTCGTAATTGTTCACAGTCCACCCATCACGCGGTCATTGGTAGGACAGCGCGAACAGAAGCGCAAGCACCTCATCGGCAAAGAGGGGAGGCGCACCATACACTCATGTTCCTGGGAGCCCCCCTCATTGTTGCCGAAGGATCGCGTGGGTTTGAGGAACAAAAAAGCAGTCCGATTTCCTGTGCGTGCTTCGAAGTTTCAAGGGGTAAAGCCGAAGTGAACGCCAAAAAAGCCCGCATCACGGTGACCACCGGCGATCCTGACCGAAGGAAAAAGATCCCCCACCCCACCC